>Ga0210037_1001712_pt1 | contig 12770 bp, 8 predicted proteins | sample CryGey08umfilter_3_FD_185451 | JGI IMG/M metagenome (GOLD analysis project Ga0210037, IMG submission 185451) | Groundwater microbial communities from aquifer in Utah, USA - Crystal Geyser 4/9/14 0.8 um filter (SPAdes) (version 3) | ecosystem: Environmental > Aquatic > Deep subsurface >...
CCGAGCGCTGCAAAGCCCAAGGCATGGACGACTTTTTAAGTAAACCGCTGCGTCTGAGTGCGCTCGGCCCGATGCTGGCCAAATGGATGCCCCAGCGTGACGCTGTGCCTGACACCTCTACAGTGGATACGGCTGCGGCAAGTGAGCCTGCTTTGAACGAAATAGCTACCAACAAAATAGCTGTCCGCGCAATATATACAAGGGCTACAGGCCAATTTGACGTATGGAATTCAAGCACTCTGACCGACTTGGTGGGCAACAACCCCGCCATGCACCAGCGCTTGTTGACCAAGTTTTTGACCAATGCACAGACCCAGTTGAGCATCCTGGCGCAGGCCTTGCAAGCGGCAGACATCGTACAACTGGGCAGTACCGCCCACACCTTGAAATCTGCCGCGCGCTCGGTGGGCGCGTTGGCGCTGGGCGAGTTGTGTCAGCAGCTTGAAAACGCAGGCCGTGCGGGCGATCTGGCCACCTGCACCGCGCTGATGGCTGAGCTGCCCAGTGCGTTTGACGCCGCCAAATCGGCTATAGCGAACGCACTGCCACAGCCGCTTGGTGCACCGAATTCCCCAAATGGGGCATAGACACCAGCGGTTTGACAGCGGATACTTGCCAGCCACAGTACCAATCGCCATCCCCGCACCCACCTTGACCAGGACACTGATCTATGAAGCTTTCTGACCTCTCTATTTTGGTGGTGGACGACGACGTTTTTACCCAAGACCTCCTGACCGAAATGCTGGGCAGACTGGGCATCACCCGGGTGCAATGCGCCAACAACGGCCGCAGCGCCTTGGCGCTGCTGGCCAAACAGCCCGAACCACCGCACGCCATCATTTGCGATGTGTTCATGCCTGACATGGACGGCATTGAACTGATCAATGCCTTGGCCGCACAACGCTACTCTGGTGGCCTGGTGTTGCTCAGCGGCATGGACATGCAAATGCTGTCGCTGGCCAAAGACATTGCACAGGCCAGTGAGGAGACGGTGTTGGGTGCTTTTGTGAAACCAGTGGCAACACCAGTGCTGGCTGTTGCGCTAGAAAATATGCTACACAAAAAATAGCTGCTTGAATTTATGCCATAAGGGTTACAGCTTGTTTTCTCCTACAGTAGCGCAACGTCAGGTGTTACGTCTTCAATGTGAAAAAACCGCCTTCACGCCGTTCGCGATGTCGGTACGCTTTCATTATTTGGTGTAACGCTCTGGCTTCATGCCGGTCAACTCCGGCGCAAGTCCAGCGTGAACGGAAACTCGCGACTGCCGGGCACATGGATGGTGGCCGGTGGCACCTGCATAACTCCCGGCGTGTGACCCATGGCCACAAAGCGCGACAGGCGGCGGCTTTCAGCCTCAAAGGCATTTACCGGCAGGGTCTCGTAGCTCAAGCCGCCAGGGTGTGACACGTGGTACTGGCAGCCGCCCAAAGAGCGCTTCATCCAGGTGTCCACAATGTCAAAGGTCAGCGGTGCATGCACACCAATGGTGGGGTGAAGGCTGCTGGGCGGGTTCCAGGCCTTGTAGCGCACCCCTGCCACGTACTCACCGACCACACCAGTGGCTTGCAAAGGCAGCGCACGCCCATTGCAGGTGACTACATAACGGCTCTGGTTAAGGCCGGTGACACGCACCTCGATGCGCTCCAGCGATGAGTCCACATACCGCGCGGTGCCACCGGCGCTGTTTTCTTCGCCCATCACATGCCAGGGCTCCAGCGCGCAGCGCAAGGTGAGTTCAATGCCCGCCGAGCATACCGATCCGACCAATGGGAAACGGAACTCCATGTGCGGCGCAAACCAGCTGTCGTCAAAGGCGTAACCGGCGCTGCGCATCTCGGCCATCACGTCGTGGAAATCCATCTCTATGAATTTCGGCAGCATGAAGCGGTCGTGCAATTCGGTACCCCAACGCGTGGCCGGGGCGCGGTAGGGCGCTTTCCAGAACCGGGCAATCAAGGCGCGCAGCAGCAACTGTTGCACGCTACTCATGTGCGGGTGCGGTGGCATCTCAAAAGCCCGCAGTTCCAACAGCCCCAGGCGGCCGGTGGCCGAGTCGGGTGAGTACATCTTGTCAATGCTGATTTCGCTGCGGTGCGTGTTGCCGGTGGCATCGATCAGGATGTTGCGCAGGGTGCGGTCCACCAGCCACGGTGGCATGGGATGGCCCCCACGCTCACCCACTTCGTTGGGTTCTTTGCCTCCCGTGGGGGCTGATTTTCCTTGGGGCGGTTCGGCGGGAAATCGACCATAAATCTCACGGTTTTTGTAGATTTGCTCTAGCGCAATTTCCAGCTCGTAGAGCTGGTCGTTGCGGGCTTCGTCAACGCGCGGCGCCTGGCTGGTGGGGCCCACAAACATGCCGCTGAACAGGTAGCTTAACGACGGGTGGTTGTGCCAGTACAGCAGCAGGCTGGCCAGAAGCTCGGGCTTGCGCAAAAACGGGCTGTCAGACGGTGTGGCTCCACCCATGACAAAGTGGTTGCCGCCACCGGTGCCGGTGTGGCGGCCATCGGTCATGAACTTCTCGGCCGACAGGCGCGACTCGAACGCGGCGTTGTATAAAAACTCGGTGTTGTAGACCAGCTCTTTCCAGTGGGTTACCGGGTGGATGTTGACCTCGATCACGCCGGGGTCAGGGGTGACGCTGAGTAATTTCAGGCGCGGGTCGCGTGGCGGTGGGTAGCCCTCTATCACCAGTTGCATCCCCAACTCTTGTGCGGTGGCTTCAATGGCGGCAAGCAAGTCCAGGTAATGCTCCAGCTTTTCAAGCGGCGGCATGAACACATACAACACGCCAGACTTTTCACCCACAGCCTCCACTGCGGGACCGCTGGCACGGCGCGGGTCGCGCACTTCCACGCACAGGGCCGTGCGGGTGATCCAGTGGGCAGATTCCTGCTGACCCGGTGCACGGACAAAGTCAGCTGGCTCGGTTTGGTTGTGGCTTTGGGCGTTTGCGGCACTCGCGGCTACCGGGCCGGTTGACGGCTGCATTTTGCGCGCCGCTTCACTCTGCTTGCCTGCACCCGCCAGGTAGTTGCCCGGTGCAAATTTGTAGCTGGCTGTTGCTGCGGCAGCCGTGGCGCGCGCTGCCGCGCCAAGTGCCAAGCCGACCGTGCCAGGCGCGTATTTGGCTGCAATGGTCTGGTAAACCGGCAAGGCATCCACCAAGATGGATGGGTCTTGTTCAATCAGGTACGGAAAATCTGCTTCGCTCACCCAGGGCAGCGAATCCAGCGGCAGGCGCAGACCCATGGGTGAATCACCCGGCATCAGGTACATGCGCTCGTCCCGCAAAAACCAGGGGCCGGTGGTCCAGGCTGCACCGTACAAGTCGTCGTATCCTGCCACCTTGATCGGGAGCACATAGCCCACAGGCGTGTCGAGTTTTTGCTCGAATACCCGGCGCAAGCGGGCGCGTTCCATTTCGTCGTCCAGTTTGGAGTTGAACGGGTCGACGTTCACGGGCAAGCGGCGTTCACGCCACAGGTAGTACCAGGTGTCTTCATACGCGGTTTGGACAAACTTGCCGGTGACCCCCAGTTTGGCGGCCAGCAACTGGGTAAAGCGGCTGGCATCTTGGTGGGTGTAGTGCGTGGGGTGTCGCTCATCGGTGAACAAGGCTGGGTTGTTCCAAACCGGCTGGCCGTCGGCACGCCAATAGATGTTCAGCGCCCAGCGCGGCAATTGCTCACCGGGGTACCACTTGCCTTGGCCAAAGTGCAAAAAGCCGCCTTGGCCATACTCATTGCGCAATTTGTGCACCAATTCGGTGGCAAACCCGCGTTTGGTCGGGCCCAGGGCATCAGTGTTCCATTCTGGTGCATCGCGGTCACTGTCAGCCACAAAAGTGGGCTCGCCGCCCATGGTCAGGCGCACGTCGCCCGCCACCAACTCGTTGTCCACCGCTTCGCCCAGCGCCATGATGTCGGCCCACTGGTCTTCGGTGTAGGGTTTTGTCACGCGGGGTGATTCGTAAACGCGCGTCACCTGCATGTGGTGGGCAAATTCAACTTCACACTTGTCGCTGCGGCCTTCAATGGGGGCGGCACCCGAGGGTTGTGGCGTGCAGGCCAGTGGAATGTGGCCTTCTCCGGCCAGCAGACCCGAGGTGGCATCGAGCCCAACCCAGCCGGCGCCAGGCAAATACACCTCGCACCAGGCGTGCAGGTCGGTAAAGTCGACCTCGGTGCCGCTGGGGCCGTCGAGCGATTTGACATCTGGTTTCAACTGGATCAAGTAGCCCGACACAAAACGCGCGGCCAGACCGCAATGGCGCAGCAGGTTAACCATCAGCCAGGCGGAGTCGCGGCACGAGCCCGAGCCCAGCGCCAGCGTTTCTTCGGGCGTTTGCACGCCCGGCTCCATGCGGATGGTGTAGTTGATGGCTTGGTGCACACTTTGGTTCAAGTCCACCAAAAAGATCACGCTGCGGCGTTTGGTGCGGTCAATTTTGTCCAGAAAGGTTTGCACCAGCGGTGTGCCCGACTCTGGTACCAGGTAAGGTGCCAGCTCTTGCTTGAGATCGGCCTCGTAGGTAAACGGAAATTCTTCGGCGTCGGGTTCCAGGAAAAAATCAAACGGGTTGTAGACCGCCATGTCCATGACCACATCCACCGTGACCTTGAAGGATTTGGTTTTTTCGGGGAACACCAGCCGCGCCTGGTAGTTGGCAAACGGGTCTTGCTGCCAGTTCAGAAAGTGCACCGGCGGCTCGATTTTGAGCGAATACGAGATGATTTTGCTGCGGCAGTGCGGGGCAGGGCGCAAACGTATCACCTGCGGCCCCAGCGCGACCAAGCGGTCGTAGCTGTAGTGGGTAACGTGGTTGATGGCGGCGTGAATGGACATGGAGAGGGTGGCTCAAAAAGTTAAAAATCAGGCTGGGCTTGGTGGGGCATCTAGCAATGTTGATGCCAGAACTTGTGCGCCAATTCCAGAAACTTCTCCATCGCATCGGCCGCATCCACGATCTCCTGCCGGGGAATGTTAGGCGCGCTGGGATGTGAATACGGGTTCATCACCACATCTTTCATTAGCTCCAGACGGTGCAGCGCAGCGTCCCAGTCAACTTTGGGAGCCGCTGCGCTTCAAGACCATGCTTTCAGGCCGTTTAGCAAATCTTGCGCTTGATGGTGGGACACGTCCTGTTTGTAGGGTAGCCGGATGCTTTTCAGCTCACAAACGGCTCTCACGCCAGTCTCAAAAGACTGGCCTGTGCCTCCACCAGCAACAAGCCCAGCGCCTTGTGCATGACGTTATTGAATTCATTGCAACGCTCAACACACACCGCCTGCCAAAGCTCATGGATCGTTTTGTTGGTGGCCAGGTCGCGACAACCAGCCAAAAAGCCGTCCACTGCCAGTTGAAACAGGTTGATGTCACCGTCGCCATGTTTGTAATTGGTGTTGAGCAGACTGCGGTAGTCCAGCATGGCGCTGAATTTGGTGGCTTCGATGACCTTGCTGTTGACCGGGGACGAAAAACCGGGATGCTGTGACACCGCCGTTGGCCCCTGCACCGACGGCTGGCCATACATCTGCAACGCACCCACGCCCACCTGCCAAACTGCCGGTGTGTCATCGTCAAAAACCACCTCCACCTTGACGCCGCCAATGCCCAACTCTGAAAATGAGTTGCGCCATTGCATCAACCCGGAGGGTTGACCGGAAGAGAAAAACCCGCGCAACGCGTAAAACAGCGAACTCTTGCCGCTGCCGTTTTCGCCACACACCAGCAAGTTTTTGCCGCCCAGATCAAACGTGGCAGGAGCCGGGTCGGGGAAGGCGCGGAAATCGGTCAGGCTCAGGGTTTTGATCTTCATGGTTGATTTACCCTGTCCGCTGCTGAACTGTGGCGTTCAAACCACCATCAATTGCATAAGCATCATCTTGGCAAAGCGCCAAAGCGATGGAGGATGTAAAATCATTAATAACTTATTTACCCACGGTAAAAGGAGTTGAGCCAGCGTTCACGCTGGCTTTCTTTTTTGTGCATGCAGCTATGGCAACCGCTGGTCATATTTGCGTTTCAGATCACGGCGCTTGTTGCTGTAGTCCACATAAAACGAAGTGATCAAGCGTCGGCTCATGTCTGGCATGCGTTTCAGAATTACAACAAGATCAAAATCTTGAAGCCAAACATAGGTTTTGATCGTCTTATCGCCCTCTTCATAGTCCCAGTGCAAGATATTTGGGTCTGACACGTGGTCAAGCATCGGGCGCGCCCACGCAAGCCGCTCTGCACGCCTTGGGTCGGCGATGCGCCCGCCTATCGCCTTGTCATCTCTTTCAGTCAGGTGCCAAAAAATATTGAGTTTGCCGCGATCCATATCCTTGAAGCACCACACCGGGTGCGAACAGTAATTGGCGGGGTTGTCCAGAAAATCATGCCTGAACAAGGCTTACAAGGTGTCGAACGTGGTGTCTGTCCACGGGCTCACAACCATCATTGGCGGTAACCACAAGGGTGGTATCAGGGCGGCTGCGGTGGTCATGGGTTTTGCGTCACTCGCGGGGTGAACGCAACCACGATGCCGATAACCCAGACCCATGGCGCTTTGGTGGTCGTGGGACAAATGACAGGTTTCGTCGCAATAGATGTTGTAAGCAGGTTTCATAAGCTTCATTCGATTGACATCACTACCAGCAGGTCAAAGTTAAGCAGAATTGGACACTATGTTTTCAATAGCTAGCTGCGCAGGTTTCTAAAGGGATAGAGGCTGATTTGGCTTGTAAATACTGGCCGGATGACGGTCAGGCGGTGCCTTCAATCAGGCGCACCACGGGCACGGTTTGCAGATCGAACAACTGGCCGCAGATGGGATGGCGGGGGTGGAAGATGGTGGCGGCTTTTGCCTGCGCGTCCATGCCGCTCTGGATGCCCGCAGCGGCGCAGGCATCGAACAGGCGGATGTTGGCGGCGTGCAGGTCTTCGGGGAAGAACAGTTCATAGACCAGGCCGTTGAGCAGGCGCTCGAATTCGAGGCGGCTGATGTCTGCCCGAATGATCTCGACCAGAGAAATAACGATACTTTTTTGAATATCGACTGCTGCTGGTATAGGAATGGCGAACTGGTTGTAATTGTGGGCTTGCAGAAAGCCGCCCGATAAATCGGTGGAAGTTGCCTTTAAAAACCACCATGCAACTGTGCTGTTGAGTACGGCGACTGCAAATTGATTAGCGCCCGCAATCATCGATGAGCCGTTACTCATGTACAGGCCCTTGTCGTCCCAGGCGTAGGTTGGCTGGTTCATGAAGCGAGCTAAGATGATTTTGGGACTTTCAAAATCTTCATAATACGCACAAGACCGCAGCTCCCAGAAATAATGTCCTTGGTCAGTTCGGTCGATCAGTTGCTGACGACGGTTTTCAGCATTGAACCAGGCATAAATGGCGGGGTGCGTCTCAGCAAACTTGGCTTCAGCCTCACCAGCTTTCAAGCCGCTCCAAGCGTGCTTGATGTTTTCGGACGACTCGATGCGGATCAGGTACTGGTCTGAAAACTCCACATTCCACCGCATCACATCCCGCCCGCGCAAAAACGGCTTAATGATCTCCGCCGACTTCGGGTCTTGCTTCAGAAGGGCATCGCGCTGCTCACGCGAGATAACAAACGCCTCGTTCAGCCCAGTCAATACGCCACGATAAAACCGCCCGCCGCAATACTCACCCAGCGGCTGCCCGGCTTTGCGCAGCCGCGCCAACAACTGCCGCTTAACCGGCGGCTCCAGTTGCCAACCGCCGACTTTCAGTTCGGCTTGCGGCACGGCAAAACGCTCGGCGGCAAATACATCAGGAAAGTCACTGACGCGGTAGTCGGGGTTCTGGCTGTCCCAGTTCAGCACTTGCACCGTGTTGGTTTCGTCATTGCCTGACACGGCTTGGGCACGTTTGGTGGCGATGACGATGGTGGGGTAAGCCAGCGCGTCAAACACGGCTTCGTCGCCAAAGTCGATGATCTGCTGCAACTCGGTGTGCGTGCTCATGTAGCCGCGCAAGTCCGCGCCGTATTTGGCGCGAAACCATTTGTTGCTGGTGATAAAGCTCAAACAGCCGCCGGGGTTGAGCAACTGGAACGCGCGCTCATAAAAATAGACATACAAATCTGCCGTGCCGTTGTAGGTGGCGTAATGCGGCTTGAGGCGGGGTTTGTCGTCTTTGATAGCCTCCTGGCGCACATAGGGCGGGTTGCCAATGACCACGTCAAAGCCGTCGGTAAAGCCAAACATCCACTCGGGGTCAAAAAAATCGGCGTGGCGGTTTTGGTCAAACGGGTCCCAGGCGGTCATGCGCTGGGCGTCTCCGGGCATCAGCGTCAGCTCGGCTTGCAGCAGGTGGGCTAGCTCGTCACGCAGGGTCAGGATTTTTTCTTTGCGACGGCGTTTATCGGCAAAGCGTTTGGCGGAGAAGTGGCTGGCGTTGGCTTCGCGCAGCTGGGCTTCTTTGTCTGCCACCTCGGGGTTGGCCAGCAGGTCTTGCTGGCCGGTTTTGCTGCGCGGAATGGGTAAGAGCGTGTTGGCGGCGACGATTTTGGTTTCCAGATTGGGCAGCGGGGTGATGTGGGCGTGCGGCTGGGCAGCGCTTGCGCCAGGGTTTTGCTCAACCACCAGGCTGATGAAGAAGCGCAGTTTGGCAATTTGCACGGCAATGGGCTGAATGTCCACGCCATACAGGCATTTCTCAATCAGGTACAGCTTGCGGGCGTAGTCGGCGTAAGCGGGGTCAGCAAAATCGGCATCAAATTTGGCCAGCGCGGCCAGGGCTGCGGTGCTGTGTTCGTCACGCAGGGTGGGGTCTTTGACACGTTTGGCGCTGGCCAACTGTTCTTCAAGCGGGGCGCGGTTTTGGGCACGCCACAGTGCGTTGTCGGGGTCCAGCTTGCGCAGCACGGCCACCAGTTTTTGCAACATGCCCATGGGGAATGCGCCCGAGCCACAAGCCGGGTCCAGCACACGCAGGCGCTCGATGGCGGCAATCAGGGTGAGCGACTCAGCCGAAGAAAAATCATGACTGGTGTGGCGGTAGCTGAGTAGGCGGCGTAGCCGAAGTTCTATGTTTTCAATAGCGGTTTGCGCTTGTTCTACTTGCGCTAGAGGCACTTTTAGGTAACAAACCAGAGCCTCATCGACCATGTAGTCCACGACCTCGCGCGGGGTGTAAAACGAGCCACTTTTTTTGCGCGCAGTGGTTTTGGTGTCGGGGTTGTAGCTGGCCAGCAGGTTCTCAAACACCTTGCCTAGCAGTTCGGGGTCCAGCGCCACCTCTTCTTCTACGGGCGTGTTTTCTTCAATGGTGAACTTGTAGCTGTCAAAAATTTTGAGCAACCCGCGCGGCTTGTATTTGCGGCCCTTGGTGCCGAATACGTTGTTCAAATCCACCTCAGAGCCGCCTTCACCAAAAAACAACTCGTTGGGAATGTGCATGGGGTTCTCGGGCCGCTCGCTGAAACCATCGACCCGCAGCACGGTTTGGCGGCCTTCGGTGACGACCAACGGAGCCAGTGTGGGGTCGCGCTGCAAGTCAGCGGGGCTGACGAGTTTGTCCAGGCATTCAAACAGGCCCCCGTTCAGGAAGGGTACTTGCCGGAACAAGGCCAACGCTGCATCAGCCTGGTTGAATTCATCCTGATAGCGGTAAACCGTATGGATCAGGTATTTGTCCATGCGTTTGGGACCAGCATCTGCGCGCCACACGCGCTGCTGGTAGCCGTCTGCGTCGGTGTCTGCGGCTTCGGTGTTAAGGGTGGCAAAAAACAGGTTTTGCAGGATGGCTTTGTAGTAGTTGCCTAAGCTGCCGTGTTGCTGCGGTGGGGTCTTGAGCAGTTTGGCAAGCGCTGCTTCATCAAACAGCTCGGGCGGCACCAGGCGTTTTTCTTTCAGGAACCAGACAAAGATCAGCCGTGTCAGCAGTCGAATCAAGGCAACGGTGGGACGGCCCTGCGTGGCGGGGTCGTTGGAGTCGTCCAGCGGCTGGCCTTTTGGAAAGGTAACACCGGTACTGGCCAGAATAGCCCAGTAATACCACTGTGCGAGTTCGTCGTAAAAGCGGTCGTTGAGCGCTTTGACATCGAGCACCTTGAGCCAGGCTTTGTAGAGTGCCTCAAAGCTGGCGGGCACGTATTTGGCATCGACCTGGCCCAGCGCCATGCTTTCCAGAATGCGCAGATGGGCAGCATGCGGGTGCTTCAGGTCAATGTCTTTGATGATGGACACCTTGCCTTCGATCACGTCTTGCCCGGTATCGCGTTTGTTGGCACGGCGGTGGATGACGGCCATGGACAGGGCGGCCATGCCGTCGCTGTGCGCGTGGCGAAACAGCAGGATGGCGGGCATGGGGAACAAGCGGTTGACCTCGCGCGTGAGGGCAGCCAGGCGTGTGCGGCTCCAGGTGCCGGGTTGGAGGTCGATGGCTAAAAAGACAAAGCTTTCAACTTGCCAGGCTTGGATGCCTGCATCTGGGGCCAACAAGTTCATTTGCCCGGCGGCCAGGGTGGGCAGTTCGTCGTTGGTGAGTTGGAACAAAAACGCGGCGCTGTGCCAGTCTGCCAGGCTGGCGTGCTCGGGGTTGAGCTGTTTTGTGCCACCGGTCAGACGCTCAATTTCCTTGGCAAACGCTGTTGGGTCATGAGGCAGGGCGAGGGTTTTGGGGCTGCTGTAGCCCAGGGTGGCGAGCAGTTGGGCGGCGCAAACAGCGAGGTTGCCGGTGGATAGGTCGTGCAGCGCGGTTTGCAGTTGCGCGCGCAGCGCCGGTGGGCTTGTGGCCATGTTCAAACCATCCAGTCTTCAAGTTTCAGATGCGGCACGTTTTCAAAATGGCGCGTGTTGTGGGTAACCAGAATCAGCTTTTCGGCCAGGGCGTGGGCAGCGATCAGCGTGTCCATGTCGCCAATGGGTTTGCCATGGGTCTTGAGAGCCTGTTTGAGTAAGCCATATTGGTCTGCCGCCGCTGCCGTCCAAGGTAGCACAATCACTTGGGTCAAGACCAGGTCTATGGCACTGCGACGCTTGTCAGCGGCCACCATACCGGCTTGACCATAGCGCAACTCGGCTTGTGTGATGACAGAAATGGCAGCGGTTTGCGAAGCCATGGCCTGGGCAACTCGCTCAACCAGTGCCAACTGGTAGTCGTTGATGAAATAACTGATGATGTTGGTGTCAAGCAAATAAGGCTTCACAACACAGCACCTTTGGCAGGTGTTGGCTCAACCCAGTCTTCAAACGGGCTGGGGCGGGGTGCATCGTCTCGCGGCGGGATGAAGTCTTCTTTGTTTGGGTTTTCCCGGATTAACCGCAGCAACTTTTCCAGGTTGCGTTTGCGCTTGTCATCGTCTTTGGCTTTCAAAATGACGTTGCCAGTGGCCGCATCGCGGTCTATCCAGACGGTATCGCCGGGCATCCGAAACGCTTTGGGCAGGCGAACCGCCTGGCTGTTGCCCGATTTGAAGAGTTTGGCTTCAACTTGCATGTGTGACCTCCTGAAATAGATACGGAAACGTCACTACTTTATCACCAACCAGGTGACCAGCTCAAAGTCTTGCTGCCCTTGCACTGCCTGTGCCGCATCCAGCAGTTTGCCGCTGCGCCCGCTAAACAGATTGGCGGCATTTTTCTGACCAAACTGCGCCACGATGGCTTGGACGGCTTTGTCCAGCAGGGCAGAATAGGCTTGCATGTCTTGGCCGTGCCGGGTCTCAAGATCGAACAGTTGGCACAGCTCGGCATAGGGCGCGGTCTGGCCTTGGCACAGGGCGCGAAAGATGTCGAGCACCTGCTTGCGGGCGGTAAAGTTGTAGCGCACGGTGCCGTCGGTCAAGATGTAGACCAGAAAAAACGGGCTCAAGGGGTTGATGGTTTCTTGTGTTTTGGCCGTCTTGGGTTCGCTGGCGCTGGCCACGCTGGTTTGACGCAGGCAGTAGATTACTCCTGAGTTAATAGCTGCTTGCGCTTTATCTGCTTGGGCTGCAGGCACTAAAGCATACAAACCAAAGGGTGCATCGCGCAGCAGTTGCTGGTTCACGGTAATGAAGTTGGCGAGGTCTTGGCGGAAGTCGTCCAACGTGAATTGGTTAAACACCACGGACTCATTGAAGTCTTCCAGGTCCAGCACCTCATCGCGCAGGCGCAGCAGTTCAAATGCCAGTGGCGGTGATGGCGGTGTTGTCAAAACTCTCGGCTTGCTCAAGCTGTCCCGCCAGGTAGGACTCAAATACGTGGAACAGGGTTTTGAAGTAAATGAATTCGGGTGAATGGTCTACGTACAACTGTGCCAGGTAGTCAAGCACCTGCGCTTTCACGTCTTCGACCAGTGCGGTGTTGTGCCACAGCTCGTCAAACCAGGTTTTGAGTTCGGTGCGGTCACGGTCACTGTCGATGACCATGTTGAGCTCGATGTTGGGCATGTCTGACAAACCCAAACCACGCTGGGTGAAATTGGAGCTGCCCATCAGCGCATGCTCTCGGTGGCCGTCGTCAATGTGATAAAGCTTGCCGTGCAGCAAATTGGATTCACGCACCGAGCGAATTTCTACCTTGCTGGCGATCCATGCGGCACAGCGCCGCGCCATGTCTTTTTGCTGCAAGCGGTTAGACAGGGTCAGACCCTCATCTTCCATTTTGAAGGCTTTTTTATCGGTCTTGTCGTAACTACTCAGCCCAGTTTTAGGCAGACGTATGCGATTCAGCCGAAACTTGGCTGAGGCGGTGCGCCCTTGAAGGCGGCGACAAGAGACTCAAAGATATTGGCTCCTTGCTTGTGCATGGTGGCGC
>Ga0210037_1001723_pt1 | contig 12715 bp, 16 predicted proteins | sample CryGey08umfilter_3_FD_185451 | JGI IMG/M metagenome (GOLD analysis project Ga0210037, IMG submission 185451) | Groundwater microbial communities from aquifer in Utah, USA - Crystal Geyser 4/9/14 0.8 um filter (SPAdes) (version 3) | ecosystem: Environmental > Aquatic > Deep subsurface >...
GTCATCCCGAGCGACTGAAAGGAGTCGAGGGACCCCCTTGCTGTCTAATCTTCCAAACAATGATTCTGGGATTCCTGCCTGCCGGCAGGCAGGTCTCGACTTCGTTCACTCGTCCCTCGTTCACTTCGCTCGGAATGACGTTTCTATTTTATCTTAAAAAGGTGTGCACTACCGCTTGTAGGGGGAGGTCAGGAGGGGGTCTCAATCTATGCAAATAAGAAAAACTTATCGAGCCAATGATAATGCTACTAGAGAAAAAAGAAAAAAACTACGTTCACTTCCAACCAAAGCTGAATATGTATTATGGCAAGAATTACGAAAAGAAAAAACGGGATTTAGATTCCGTAGACAAGTGAGTATTGGTGCTTTTATTGTAGATTTTTATTGTCATGAGTTGAAATTAATAATAGAAATAGATGGTCCAATACATGAAAACCAGAAAGAATATGATTATATACGTGAAAACTATTTAAAAAACTCTGGATACAAAGTTATAAGATTTACCAATGAAGAAGTTTTGTTTTATAGAGAAAATACAATCTTAAAAATAAAAGAAATTTGTAATACATTATCCCGCTAAGACCCTTCCCTGTCCCTTCCCTACGAGGGAAGGGGACCTGCTAAGAAAATTTTAAAAATTAACAATGTAGCCATTTTAAAAAAAACGTCCGCATAATCACGGACGTTTTTGAATATCAAGATATATTATTTATTACGTTCTTCCTCAGCATAAACATGTTGATAATCAGTCTTATCATAATCATGGATATCGCCTTCTGCAAAAAATCTAGCAACTTCTTTTTCTGCATTTTCAATTGAGTCTGATGCGTGGATGACATTGCAAGCGACACTCATCGCGTAGTCACCACGGATAGAGCCAGCCTCAGCTTCACGAGCTTTGGTGATACCTGTAATAAGTCTAACTGTGTTTACTACGTCTAGACCTTCCCAACATTGGACAATAGCTGGAGAACTCATCATGAATTTTTCTACTGCTGGATAAAATGGTTTGTCAGCAATGTGAACATAATGTTCGCGAAGGATTTCTTGTTTCAAATAAGTCATTTTGACCCCAACAAGTTTGAGACCTTTTTGTTCAAAACGAGAAGTGATTTGTCCAAAAAGACCACGTTGGATGGCATCTGGTTTGATAATAACGAGAGTTTTCTCTCTGACGCCTGTAAATTCCATATTTTTGTAAATTAAGTAAATTAAAGTAAATTTTGTTGCCACCAATATATACTTTTTTTAGGGAAAAGTCAAGACAGGATAAAGGCTGGAAATGTTTGAAAGGTCTAAAAGGCTCAAAAGGTCAATTGGTTCACAGCCTTTCTAGCCTTTCCAGCATTTTAAGCCTTTCAGGCCTTTTACGTACTTATCCCCAACATTTCTTGACCACATCAAAAAGTCTTGGTAATGTAAATAAGGTAAATAAGCAATATATGAACAAAACATTTTCAACTACAACTTGCTACACATATAATACCCTAGGAAAGAATTGGAATCTCTTTTCTATTATTATTGTGGATGTCTTTCCAAAAAGCGGAGTTGTTTGCTTGAAAAATAATTGTATATAAAAATATTTTTCAAAAATAAAAAACAAACTCCGCAGAAAAAGCGGAGTTTTTTCTTGTAAATTTGTTTGGCCTTGAAAGTTAAAATATAAAATATTTTGATTTTCAAGGCCCTGCAAAGGAGGAAGCATGGCTAAATCCTGGGAGTGCCCGAAGTGCGGGCACCCAAACAAAAATCGTCGCGACGTGTGCAACGAGTGTTGCACACGTCGCGATGAGTACGTTCCGGATCGGAGAACTCCCGATCCGGATGTACTCCGGACGGCGAGGGTGGCGGCTGTTGCTCTCGCCAGAGGTACTTTGCTCGAGGTGCACATGTCGTGCACTCTCGAGCAGTACAGGGAGGCGTTTAATGACGCCTTCCTGTCGAACGACTGAAGTCGGGGGCGCAGTGAGACAATCTCATGAGCGCCCCCGTCCACATTATTGATTATTTTTTTGAAAAGTAATTAGTAATGTGGTAAAATGATATTGATTAATTTTAAATATTTTAATTATGACAAGAAGAATTGAGCTTGGTTCAGATCCTGCTGAAGAGGATATTGAAATAAATAGTGATGTGCTTGATTTTATGCGTTTGAAGTATGCTTCTATGATTTTGGGTGGATTAAAAGAAGATTCCAAGAAAATATTATTAGATAATAATTTTTTTACAGAAGAAGATAGTTTGAGGTTGGAAAATTTGACGACAGAATTTGCAAGAAGAGGTCTGACTTATGGTAATTTTTTTAGAATTATAAACGCACAGAATCCTAAAATAATTCAAGAAATTGAAAAGGAAATGATATCTAAAAAGACGACTATAATGCAAACTGCTAATAAATTTGATTAAAATTATTATTTGCTAGTAGGTGGGTTTTTGTTACACTATATTTGTTAATTATTTTAATAAATTTATATGCTACCACGCCTTTTTGAACCACAACCACTTTATGCACCTACACCAGAAGAATTTCCACCAGATCAGGAACCATCTCATGAGGATGAACCAGAGCACCGTCGAGTAATCATAATTGGACCAGATGGAGAAGAAGAAACTGATGACAGTAGAGATAATAAAAGTAAAAAAAGTCCGGTTATTATAGATATGAAATAAAGTAGTACTGTAATAAAGTAGTACACAATTGACACATCTTTTTCAAAATTATATAATAAGAGTGATCCTAATTTGCGGTTGTACAATATTATTCTACAAAGATATTACAATGGGAAGTCTATATTGGTTTGGTTCGTGGATCAGACTTGCGACTACCCACCTATTTTTTTAGGGGTAATATTATAGTACTCCGTCTAGGGTCAATAAAAGAACTCTTTTTATTAAGAGTTTTTTTATTTGAAAAAATAATAATTACATAGTACAATAGTACAATAGTATAATATATGGATATGGTTTTACAAAGGATATATAATGGAGAACAATTTGTTTTTGGAAGAGAAGGTGTGGAAATAAGACGTATGTCTTATTTTGGTGGTGAAGAATTAGAAGTGGGGAAGACTGAAAGAATTACAGGTTCAAGTGATATCGTTTCTTTTGAATTAAGAAGAAAATCTAATCCTGAAAGAAAAGATGGACGTGTTGGAGATAATTATTGTATTTTGCCTGACCTGGATGTTTACGCTGTTGCTGATGGTGTCAGTAATTCTTTTAGTGATTCACGTTCTGCTGTTGGTATTAGTAAATATTTGGAAAAATTATGGCAAAAAAATTTAGATAAATCTGGTAAAGAAATTTCTGATTTATCTTTACAAAAGATGCATAATTTGATGTTGAAAGTCGTCTCAGATTTACAAGAAATTTTTTTACGACATAATAAAAAAAATCCTGAAATGTTTTTGGCTACCACGTTTAGTATGGTGAAGATATACGAAAAATATTGTCTTGTAGTGAGTGTTGGTGATAGTCCTGTCTTTTTACAAAAAAAAGAAGGAATAGAACAAATCACTATTGCTCAAGATACTATTAGACAAGGTACAAAAGATAACGATGGAAATTATTTACCAACAAGTATTGATGAATTAGATAGTGCTGAATTGAATTTTGATAAAAGAAATTTACAAACAAGGCAAAAAAATCCTGGTATTATTAGAAATAATCCCACAAGTTTATTAGGACGTGAGGAAGGTTTTTCTATAGATTTTTATATGAGAAAACTAAAAGATGGAAATAAAATTTTGTTAGCAACGGATGGAGCTGTAAAAGCAAATGATATTCTAAGTTTAGATAGTGGGAATACATTATCACAAGTGGCTGATACTTTGACAGATAATTTCGATGGGAGTGATGATGCTACAATTTTAATTTTAGAATAATAAAAAAATATGTCACAAAATTTACCATTAAACTTGAATAATTCATCTGTTTCCAAACCACAAATTTCTGCTCATGCTCAAAATTTAGCTACTTCTCAACTTAGACAAAAAAAAGATATTCTTAATGCCAAAACTTCTGTGGGCAAAGCTTTGAGAGGAAGTGATGATCTGGGTCCAACATCTTCTATTTCAATGATAGGAAATTCTTCTAGTTCTGTTAGTACTTCCGTTAGTCATGCTGGTATAAAAGCTATTGAAAATGATAATGAAGTAATGCGTGATGAAATACGTGATAGACTCAGATTCAAACATATTAGACAAATGATGAAGGATAAGAAAAATAATTCAGACAAAGATAAAAAATAATTATGAGTATACTCAAAATAAAAAATTTAAGTAAAGAATATCAAGATGGTACCAAAGCTTTGAAAAATGTTAGTCTTGAAATAAATAAAGGTGAAATATTTGCCTTGCTTGGACCAAACGGTGCTGGCAAGACTACACTTATCAATATTGTTTGTGGGCTAGTCAATCCAAGTGGTGGGGAAGCTTTGATTGGTGGGTTTGATATTATCAAACAGTATCGTCAGGCTCGTTCTTTGGTTTCTCTCGTACCACAAGAAATCCAGCTTGATCCATTTATTACTGTCGAACAAACTTTGGAATTTGCTAGAGGATTTTTTGGCAAGTCAAAAAAACCAGAATTGACCAAAGAAATATTGTCAGGTCTTTCACTTTTGGATAAAAAAGATAATCGTGTCAACCAATTGTCAGGTGGTATGAAAAGACGTGTGCTTATTGCCAAAGCCCTTATGAATGAACCTGCTGTGTTATTTCTGGATGAACCCACGGCTGGAGTAGATGTGGAGCTTCGTCGTGATATGTGGAAGTTTATTGCCAAAATAAAAAAACAAGGTACCACTATTATTTTGACTACACATTATTTAGAAGAAGCAGAAAGTATGGCAGATAGGATAGGTATCATTGACAAAGGTGAACTTAAAATGATTGAAAACAAAGATGTGTTGATGAAAAAAATGGGCAAGAAACAATTGCTTATTAGTCTAAAAAATACTTTGGATAATTTGCCGAGTGAACTTAAGAAAGATTATATTTGTTTGTCTGATGACAAACAAAGTTTGATTGTGAATTATGGTAATGATTTTGAATTTGATGTAGCAGATTTGATGCAAACTTTGAAAAACAATAATATTGTAATTAGTGATATTGTTATCAAACAGAGTTCTTTGGAAGACATTTTTATTGATCTTATTAATGAATAAAAAATATCATATGAACTTGATAGGATTTTTTACAATTTACAAAAAAGAAATGATTAGAACTTTTCGTGTGCCTTTGCAAACTATTTTTTCGCCAGTTATTACTACTGCTTTGTATTTTATCGTTTTTGGTAGCGCCATTGGTTCACGTATTTCTATCAGTGGTGGTGTTAGCTATGCTCAATTTATTGTGCCGGGACTTATTATGATGTCATTGCTCTCTAGTAGTCTGTCAGCATCATCTAGCGGAATTTATTTTCCCAAGTTTACCGGCACAATTTATGAATTGTTATCAGCCCCACTTTCTTATTTAGAAATTACACTTGGTTACACTTTGGCTGCTACAAGTAGAGCTATGATAATTTCTGTTATTATTTATATTGTTTCATTATTCTTCACACCTGTGCCTATTGCTCATCCTTTGGTAGCAATTTTGTTTGTCTTTCTTACAGCTTTTACTTTTGCTTTGTTTGGTTTCATTATTGGACTTCTGTCAGACACTTTTGAGAAATTAAATATTTTTCCAACCTTTGTGATTACACCTTTGTCATTTCTGGGTGGAGTATTTTATTCTGTTGATATGTTACCTGGTATTTGGCACAAGATTTCTTATATCAATCCCATTGTTTATATGATCAATGGTTTACGTTGGAGTTTTTTTGAAAGTTCTACTGTAAGTCCATTAGTGAGTATTGGGATTATAAGTTTTTTTCTTTTACTTTGTTTGTTGTTTTTGTGGAGAATATTTAAGACAGGATACAAAATAAAAACGTAGAGACGCATGGCGATGCGTCTCTGTTGGATATAAAATAAAAAAATACCGTTCAATATAGAACGGTATTTTTAAATATTGTGTTAAGCTGTCATTTCAGCAAACTTCTTGGTAATAGTTCTTCTACATTTGGTACAAACTTTGTGACCGTCAAGTTTTTGTAAGTTTGGATTTTGACGACGAAGAGTTTTTACTTTTGAATGACTTCTGTTAGCAGCTTTTTTTGGTCCTTTTAGACAAATTTCACATTTTGGCATAAATTTGGGGTTAATACTTGTTATTAGATGATTCATATAGTACAATATAAATACTTATTTGTCAATAGTAAAAAGCTCGAAACCTGTTTACCTACAGACAGGGGTTGAAAAAGCCTGAAAAGCTTAAAGTGCTTAATAAAATAAAAAATATAAATTGACAAAACTTTATGAACTTTTAACTTTATAAACTATATTATGGATATTATTTCAATGATTTTTTTTCTTGTCGTAATCGTTATTTCAGCTATTATTCACGAATATTCTCACGGTTGGACAGCTGACAGGTTGGGCGATCCGACAGCTCGTTATGCTGGCAGACTTACTCTCAATCCAAAAGCTCATGTAGATTTGTTTGGTACTTTCTTGATGCCGCTTATATTGTTTTTGGTGACAGCTCCGACTGGACATCCTTTTCTTTTTGCTTCAGCCAAGCCAGTACCATACAATCCCTACAATTTGAAAAATCAAAAATGGGGGCCAGTGCTTGTCGCTTTGGCAGGACCAATGTCTAATCTTACTTTGGCTTTTGCGTTTGGAATGCTGGTAAGGTTCGTACCAATCGCTAGTCAATTTATGGCCAACATGGTTGGATTATTTTCTATCATTGTTTACGCCAATGTTTTGCTCGCTGTTTTCAATCTTATGCCAATTCCACCACTTGATGGTTCCAAAGTTCTTTATGCTATTTTGCCAGATTCTATGTGGAAAGTGAAACAAATTTTGGAGCAGTATGGCTTGTTTATTTTGATAGCTTTCATTTTTTTATTTTCTAGCGCTTTCACACCGATTATTTCCTTTGTCTATAGTTTGTTTGTGGGTGGTGGTGGATTGTTCTAAACGCAGATTGTGTTGATTGTAACGCGGATTTACACAGGAATTAAATTGAAAAATAAATATTTTTAAAACCAATATGCAAGAAAGAACTAGTGGGGGTGCAGAGGTCGAGTTTGCGGAACAGCATGATGCTAATCCAGAATAAAAAGAATCTTAAAGAGTGGAATGACGAAATGAGTCTGAAAGAACGAATTTCGTCATTGTGAGTGTGACGAATTTCATTGTTACACATTCCCTGCCTGCCAGCAGGCAAGAATTCGTCATTCCTTTTGTGAAAAGATATTATTTAAGTACAATTATTACAAACTGTAATACTTTTTATATATCCCTTTTTGTGTCCCTTGACAAAAATTCTCAAATAGTATATATTATCCACGTTCTCAAAAAAGAACACCCAGACGTAGTATCCCGATTCAATCGGGAGAAGACGTCCCTCAAAATAAGGGATCAACGCTTTGGAGAAATAATTTTACAAAAAAATTATATTTTCTAAATTTGATTCCCAGAAACGGGAATTTTTTTATTCATCATTTAGCTTTTTAGGCCTTTTAGGCCTTTCAAGCCTTTTAAGCATTTTCGTTATGCCAACAATGAATCAAGTATTGCGTAAAGGTAGAACAAGTCAGAAGAAAAAATCTGCTTCTCCTGCTATGCAATTTACCTGGGACAGTTTGCACCGCAAAAAGACAACTCTACGTAGAGGTAGTCCTTTCAAACGTGGTGTTTGTACCAAAGTGTACACTGCAACCCCAAAGAAACCTAACTCAGCTTTGCGTAAAGTTGCTAAGGTTCGTTTATCAAATGGTTCTGAAATTATTGCCTACATCCCCGGTGAAGGACACAATTTGCAAGAACATTCTATCGTACTTATCCGTGGTGGTCGTGTCAAAGATTTGCCTGGTGTACGTTATCATATTGTCCGTGGTGTTTATGATACCCAAGGTGTAGAAGGTCGCAACAGAAGTCGTTCTGTCTATGGAACTAAGAGACCTAAAGTTAAAAAATAAGAAACACTAATTTTAACACGAATAAACATGAATCACGAACTTATAAGAATATGATTTATGGTGATTAAGTGTTTTAGTAAGTAGGTCTAATAAACCAATTAACTAATAAACCAATTAACTAATTTTATGAGAGGAAAAAAAGCTCAAAAACGTTTAATACTTCCAGATCCAGTATACAATAGTGAACTTTTGACCAAGTTTATCAACTTTGTCATGATTGGTGGCAAAAAATCTACTGCTCAAACTATTGTATACGGTGCTTTGGATATTTTAAACAAAGACAAAAAAGGTGACAGTTTGAAAATGTTTGAACAAGTTGTAGAAGCTGTCAAACCACAAGTAGAAGTACGTTCTCGTCGTGTTGGTGGTGCCAACTACCAAGTACCTATGCCGGTTTCTGGCAATAGACAAAGTGCTTTGGCTTTTCGTTGGATTATAGCTGCTGCTCACACTAGAAAAGGTGCATCTATGAAAGTAAAATTAGCTTCTGAATTCAAAGACATTATGGAAGGTGTTGGCGGTGCTATGAAGAAAAAAGAAGAAATTCATAGAATGGCTGATGCCAACAAAGCTTTTGCTCATTTTGCACGTTTTAGTCGTTAAAAATTACAATCCGAATATCCGGATACCTGTCCGCCTTAGGTGGAATTCTAATTTTCCGGATATTAGAAAAACGTTTTAAATGTTATTCGGATTATCTGGATTGTTACATTGAAAAAATATTATAATTATTTAACAAAATTTTATATGGATAGAGATTATCCTCTAGAAAATATACGTAACATTGGTATCATGGCGCATATTGATGCTGGTAAAACTACTTTTACCGAACGTGTCCTTTTCTATACTGGTAAAAAACACAAAATTGGTGAAGTACATGAAGGTGAAGCTACTATGGACTGGATGGAGCAAGAAAAAGAACGTGGTATTACTATCACTTCTGCCGCTACCACATGTTTTTGGCAAAATCACCGTATCAATATTATTGATACTCCTGGTCATGTGGACTTTACTGTTGAAGTAGAACGTTCATTACGTGTTCTTGATGGTGCTATTGCTGTATTTGATGGTTCACAAGGTGTAGAGCCACAATCAGAAACCGTTTGGCGTCAAGCTGACAAATACAATGTACCTCGTATTTGTTTTGTCAACAAAATGGATAAGACTGGTGCTGACTTTTACATGAGTTTGAAATCTATTCAAGAGCGTTTGTCTCCAAAAGGTATTGCTATTCAATTGCCAATTGGTAGTGAATCTACTTTTAGTGGAGTAGTAGATATTATCACTGAAAAAGCTTACAAATTTGAAGGTGACCATGGTATGACTATTGTGGAAATTGAAGTACCTGCTGATATGAAAGACCAAGTGGTTAAGTATCGTGGTATTTTGATGGAAGCTGTGGCTGAAGCCAATGAAGAATTGATGGAAAAATATTTGAACGGTGTAGCTATGACTGTTGATGAAGTCAAAAAAGGTATCCGTACTTTGGTTTTACGAGATGAAATTTATCCTGTGATGTGTGGTACAGCTTTGCAAAATATCGGTGTCCAAATAGCATTAGATAATGTTGTTGCTTACTTACCTTCACCTTTGGATGTGCCAACACTTTTTGGTATAGATCCAGATGATGAAGAAAAGAAAATTGAAGTCAAAACTGATGACAAAGCTCCTTTTGCTGGTCTAGCTTTCAAAGTTGCAACTGATCCTTTCGTTGGTAAACTTACTTTCTTCCGTGTGTATTCAGGAAGTTTGAAATCTGGTACTTATGTTTTGAATACTACTTCAGGCAAAAAAGAACGTATCGCTCGTATTGTCCGTCTTCATGCTAATACTCGTGAAGAAGTAGATGAAGTATTTGCTGGAGAAATTGCAGCAGCAATTGGTCTAAAAGAAACAACAACAGGTGATACTTTGTGTGATGAAGAGAATCCTATTGTTTTGGAAAGAATGACTTTTCCAGAACCAGTTATTTCCGTGGCTATTGAACCTGCTACCAAACAAGATGCTGAAAAAATGAGTTTGGCATTGCAAAAACTAGCTGAAGAAGATCCTACTTTCAAAGTTCATACTGATGAAGAAACTTTACAAACAATTATTTCAGGTATGGGAGAATTGCATTTGGATATTCTAGTTGATCGTATGAAACGTGAGTTCAAAGTAGAAGCTCAAGTTGGCGCTCCACAAGTTGCTTACAAAGAAACTATTAGAAAAGTAGCTGAAGCTGAAGGTAAATATATCAAACAATCTGGTGGACGTGGTCAGTATGGTCATTGTTGGTTGCGTATTGAACCTCGTGAAGGTGGTGCCGGTTTTGAATTCGTTGATGAAATCAAAGGTGGTTCTATTCCAAAAGAATATATTGGTCCTATCCAAAAAGGTGTTAAAGAAACTATGGACAAAGGCGTTATCGCTGGTTATCCACTTCTAGATATTAAAGCTACTGTTTATGATGGTAGTTATCATGAAGTGGACTCTTCTGAAATTGCTTTTAAACTTGCTGGTAGTATGGCTTTTGCCGCTGCTGTCAAAAAAGCAGATCCAGTTGTACTTGAACCTCTTATGAGAGTAGAAGTAACTACACCTGAAAATTATATGGGAGATGTAATTGGTGATTTATCATCAAAACGTGGTCAAATCGAAGAAATGACAGATCGTGGCAGTGCTAAAGTTGTACGTGCTATTGTTCCTCTTTCAAGTATGTTTGGTTACGCTACATCTTTACGTTCTATGACTCAAGGTCGTGCTGCTTATGCTATGGAATTTTTGAGATATGGAGAATGTCCAAAGAACATTGAACAAGAAATTATTGACGGGAAGAGAAAATAAAACTAAAGGCTTGAAAGGTAGAAAATGCTAGAAAAGCCTGAAAGGCAACCGTGATAAAACGGTTGTCTTTTTTGTCATTGATTTTTTTCTTAATTTAAGATAGTATTAGCCTAGTAAGCCTTGTTAGACTTTATCACATGCAATTCAATGTCATCACAATTTTCCCAAATATTATTGAAGACTATGCCAAAGAGTCTATTCTTGGTCGTGGACAAAAAGCTGAAGTGATAAAAATCAAGGCGATAAATTTGCGTGATTTTACTCTTGATAAGCACAACAAAGTTGATGACACTCCTTATGGCGGTGGACCTGGTATGATACTTAGTGCTGAACCAATTTATCTTGCTTTGAAAAAAAATGATGCAATTCCTTTTGCTAAAGTTGATGGTCTAACAAAAATAAAAAAAGTGTTCAATGGCAGTTTGAGTAGAAAAAAGAAAACAGTTTTACTTTCCCCACGCGGTACACAATTTGATCAAAAAATGGCTGAGAAGTTTTCTAAGTTAGATGAAATTACTTTTATCTGTGGACGTTACGAAGGTATTGATCAGAGGGTGACGGACAATATGATTGACGAGGAAATTTCTATTGGACCTTATGTTTTGGCTGGTGGAGAGCTTGGCGCGCTTACTATTATTGAAGCTGTATCACGTCTTGTACCGGGTGTCCTTGGTAATCTAGAATCTACTAAAGATGAAACATTTTCAAGCTCAGATGGCGAGTATCCTCAATATACCAAACCTGCAGATTTCAAAGGTTGGAAAGTGCCGGGTGTTTTGTTGAATGGTGATCATAAAAAAATAGCAGAGTGGCGTAAAGAAAACTCTAGATAAATTTTAAATTTAGGAATTTTAAATTTTAAAACAATTTTTTAATGACCTAATTTTAAATAAGTTTTTAAATCATTAATTTGGCTAAAATATGTCTAAAAAAATTTTATATATTACTATATTTATATTAGTTCTTATATTGGGTTTTGTGTTTTATTGGTATTCATATAGACTAGAACAAATAAGAAAAGAATGTTATAAGGAAGCATACAACAAACCAGCTTTTAGATTTGTTTCTAATGAGGATTTGTATAAACAATGTTTATTAAGTAAAGGTATTAAATAGATTTGAAATTAAAACATTTAAAAATTTAAAATTGTTTGAAAATTCGAAATTTAAAATTTCTAAATTAAGCCGTTTTTGTGAAAAAAACGGTTTTTAAATCAAAGCATTTTTTATTTGATTTTTCTTCAAAATCGTAGTTTAGAGACTTATCCCCAAACTGTGCATTTCTATGCCCTTGACATACTCTCTGAAATTATGTATTATTTGCAGGCAATTGAACACGACAATTTAACTCATCCCAAGTCTAGTTTGTAAAGATACTAGGACGAGAAAGAGCAACTAAATTGCATTTGGATATTTATATCAAAATGCAAACAGGTTTCTCTTTTTTTTATAGAAAAGAGACGTTCATTACAATTTACAAGTAACCAATCACGAAACATTAGTTGTACTGATTAATGTTGATAATCGTGATCGGTAAGGTTCTATACAGTTTTTTCCTAAACTGTATAAGAAATGTATTCATATCTTTACTCGATAGTAAGAGATATGATTCACAATACAAATGTGACAAGAAACAATATATATCCCTAGATAGGGATATACGAAGTCTATTTTTAGAGTCAGAATATATTTTAACTTCTATTAATTTAGAAGTATCAACTCTTAGTTGCTGTGAAGCAACACTGAAAATGAATAATTTATTATTCATTTAATTTGAGAGTTTGATCCTGGCTCAGGATGAACGCTGGCGGTGTGTCTAAGGCATGCAAGTCGAGGGACCGATTCCGATTTATCG
>Ga0210037_1001730_pt1 | contig 12673 bp, 19 predicted proteins | sample CryGey08umfilter_3_FD_185451 | JGI IMG/M metagenome (GOLD analysis project Ga0210037, IMG submission 185451) | Groundwater microbial communities from aquifer in Utah, USA - Crystal Geyser 4/9/14 0.8 um filter (SPAdes) (version 3) | ecosystem: Environmental > Aquatic > Deep subsurface >...
AACAACATGGACACCTGCGGTGTCCGCGCTATTCATCCTCCCCCTGAACGGGGAGGATTTCCGCGCATTCCGTTAAACCATCGGACTCAACTGTTGCTGTTTGAATGGCAGTAGAGATTGAGTTGCCACAGAGATATTGATTGCTACCTTCCCCTCTCTTCCGGACGATCACGTTAAAAAAAGCATTTTTCAAATTCCTCATATACCCGTTACCCTATCGCCAATTATCCATTCTTTAATTATGTCTGCGTGACATGGAAGAGGTGTGCAGCAGCAAATCAAACCGATATTCTTCCCTGCCCTGTGTAATGCCTGAAGACGGCTAATTTCTGTGCGTTGAGGCGTGTTGCGCCGCATTTGCTGGGCAAAATACGTGCGGCATTTTTGAATAGCAACAGTGCGTGTTGTGACACTGGTAATTGGCGTGGGATTTTGCAAAGTATGTGGTCGCATGACGTTCACCACTTCATCGCACCAACTGGCATCGAACTCCTGGTGCTTATTAAAAATGATGACCGGCATAGCCGCTACTTCCTGATCAATTGGTTAAAGACGTTTCTTACGTCTAGCTGAGAGATAACGCCCACGGCGGCCAGTGCCTCGGACATTCCAGTAAGTTTGGCCTCAATCAATCTGCGGCCTTCGCGTCGTGTGTTCTTGTTGTGATTCTCTACTTCAATGGCCATGAGTTTCATCACTGTTTCGTACATTTCAATCCCCTGAGTGGCGTTACACCGCCGATAAGTCATTTTTCCATATTTTGTCGATTTCAAAAGCCTTATTTGCAATCCTTGCCGAACCCTCAAATTGTTCCACGCACGGTTTTAGTTCGACTGCCCGATTTCCTTAATCATTATGTTTATTGGCCTCATTGTTTGTTTGCGGCAGGCATCCCCGTGAAACAATTGCCGACCCGGTGCTGGGCGGCGAGTATATTTTCAGTAGTTCTAACATTAGTTGGCTAATGTTAGAAAGCGCCTATTGCATTATCATTTTGTTACGTTATTATGTGTGTAACGTATTACAGATAAGGTGACGAAAAATGACAGGCTTAACTTCCAAGGCGTTTTTGCTTAAAGGGGCGAATGGCACTGGTGGTAACACCCGTGAGATGGTTGATGCCACAGCAGATGAATTTGCAAAGCAAGGGATTCATCCCACGGTCGCTAAGATCAGGGAGGTGATCGGGCAAGGCAGTGCAACCACGATCAGCGACCAGTTGCGTCAGTGGCATAAGCGCCAGGACAGGAAGAAGGCCAAAGACGACTCGCCGTTACCCGAATATCTGGTTGAGGCGAACCGCGCGATCTTGGGACAAGCCAAAGCTGCGGCTGCAGAATTGTTTGACGAGGAACGTGCTGCTTACTTTATTGAGATCGAATCGTTACGCAACGCCTTGGAGCTGTCTGAAGGGGTTGCCCTTGAGTTGACTGCTGAGTTGGCACGTACGCGTATTGATCTTGAGGCTGCGAGAGGTTCTATCAGCACCATCGAAGCGTCAGTGGTGCAACTTGGGCAAGAGATTGCTTTGTCTCAGGAGTCAGAGATTACGGCTCGGAAGCAGTTGGGTGAGCAGGAGGCGCTGAATGTTCAGCAATTTAATACCTTCCGTGACGATCTGGTTAACGCCGAATCGCGATTGCGAGGCATGGAGAAAACGATGTTGATGGAAATCGACAAGGCAAGGTGTGCGGCAAAAGATGCTTACCAAATTGCAGAGCGGAAAGGCAACGATTACCAACTCGACTTTGCGCGTGCACAGCAGGCATTTAATAGTGAAATGATGGATCTCCGCAAGAAAAATGGTGAGCTAAACAGGGAGTGCGGCAGATTATCTGCAAACATTCCAAAGACAAGGCTAAAACGCTTTCCCTCGCGCGTTGCAATTCGTCAGAAGTAATGTAATCCAGCAAGCATCCTATTCTCCGGGCGAACTGCTATTGACGATTGCGGCGGCGTGAGCTGGAGGAAATTTTGGCGAGCTTTCGTGCCTTTGACTTACGTTTTTTGGATGGTGGCTTGCGAATACCAACTTTTGGCTGATCAATGAAATCCCCTGCCAGCAAACCGATGGAGGCGGTTCGCGCCACCAAGTCATAGCAAGTATTGCCTGCCTGTCGAACACCGGATAAAATGATGTCCTCTTAATTCGTCACCGTTCATTTATCCCTCGACCTCATGTTTTTCTGACCGACTTGACCCTGACATCCTCATTGCCTCAAGGAACTCAATACGCAGATCGTTCGGTAGTTCGTAAAAATCATTCACCATCCTTTTGACCTTATGACTGATTTCCCTTTTGGCGTTAAGCGGTTCAAGTCTGGACTCAAATTCATCTAACGCTTGCTTGGCATCACGATCGCTCAAACCATCAAGGTAATGCACCATGTCTAAGGCGTTCGCCCGGGTGATTTTTGAACACACCTTGAGCAATGTTGTCATGCTGATGCGTGATGCTATTGAAAGTAGATGGTCATTCAGTTGCAGCTCAATAATGAGTTTCTGTGCAACCTTCATGTACTGGTTGGCTGCGGAATAGCGAATATTCTCGCTTTCCAGAAACTCATTGAACGTCGATGCCTTGCCTCGCCATAAAGATTTGTTTTTTACTGCGAAAAGCAATGCCCCCAGCCGAAGTCGTGCGATACCAAACTCGGCATGTATCGTGGTTATCTCGGCCAGCGCAGTTTCAACATCATCATCTGTATGATCGTCTGCAAGCCCAAATTTACTCAAAATAACGCATGTGCGCTGCATATCCGTTGCCGATTAGTGAGGAATGGATTTAGCTTACACAGCCAGGCGAATTCCAAAAGTCTTTTTAGCCGTGGACAAGTTGGAGATATGTGGTGGTTTTCTCGCGTTTACGTTCAGTTGCTCGATTGAGGTGCAGTAGAACGACTTTATCAAATCGTTGTTTGGCATCTTTGAAGCTTACCCAGTCAATAATTTCGGCAACACTTCCAACAAAAGAGCGCAGGGTTGAATTGTCGTTTGCTGCGTAATTTGGTGAGTAGGCCGTACCGTTTTTGTTGATGATAGCCACCCCATACTTATGGTCGTTTTCATACAATACGACTGACAAATTTGTTCTTTTACTAAATCCGGTCGGGATGTGTTCAATACTGACCGGATGACATAACTGTGATCTCATTGTTTCCTTCTAATGGGAATTAAAATACGTTGCCGCATTTTACAAAACATTTGCATCCTTCGCACCTCTAAAAAAATGCACTTTAAGGCACTATTTAAACTGGTTCCATACTAATTTTGTTATTTTACCCACACAATTTATTCCTGATAGTGCAAAATACGTGTTATGGAAATCAGTATTCAGGGTGTCATTCACCAGAAGTCTTGGTTGTTGACTTGCACTCAAGGGCAAGACGTATTGTCGCGCGCAAAAGATTCTGGTGTACGCCCTCTCTGTACGTGTAACGCCTCTCAACCACCGATGTATATCGCCAAGCGCGGTGAACTGCTTTACCTCGCCCGTATGCCTGGGACAGCTAAAGAGCATGCTGAGGATTGTCAGTCGCATATCGTTCCTCATGAGGTGTACGGTGGATCTGATTCACCTCAAGAATTGCTTGTCAGATTATGGGATGCTGCGCAGCCTTTACTACCTGAGCATTGTAAGTGGAGTCACATCAAGGATGCGCTTCTGGAAGCTGCCAATAAAATCATAATCGAAGGTGAGCCTTTATCGACACGTTTGTTGATCCCGGATACGTTCGATAAGCAGTTGGCCGAGCAGCAGGTAGAAAGGTATCTGGATTTCTACGCTAAAAGCGATGATGATGATGGCGCTAATCGTTATTTCACCGTAGGCATAATCAAGGATATTAAGCCATCAAAGTACAGTGATCTTATGGCTGTGAAACACATGCACGGCATCAGCTTTTGGGTTAAAAAAGAAGCGTCACCGGCGCTGCGCGCAGAGGGTAAAAACAATATTTTGTTGGCCTTGTTTGTTTGCCGACCTGTTAAAACAGGTGTGTCGGTTTATGATATTGCAACTATTGAAATGGATCATCAGTTTGTATCATTTCCGCGCGCGGAAAAACAAAACGCAGTTATCAGCAATCTTGCGCCAGCGTTGAGCGAAAAATTGTTGCCGCAGGCTAAAGGTCAAAGGCGTAGTGACGACGACAGAATGGCTCAGGTTGCTCTTAAAATGGGATTGGTGCCATCTACCACACGGCGCGAATTGATTGACTTGTTAGTAGATGACTATCTGAGACGCAGTGAGACTAAATAACAAAGCCCTCGGTGCATTATTGAAAAATTCTCATTTGCGCGTGAGCAATCAATTTGGTGGAGAACTCAAAGCCACTCATGCCGCTGTTAAGGATAATGCATCTGTGTCTTCCGCTGATGCTTTAGTCGAGCGACTGAACAACAGCACAATTCACGCTACTTATGATGTCGGCGTTTCTTTCCAGGCGCGCTTCTCTGGTGCTGGATTGTTATCTTTGAACCAACTCTTACGTTTGGATCACCGGACAGGTGAATTGAAGCGATACCGTCACGCCTGTCATGCGGCGGCTGAACGTGCCATGATGCTCGCCACAAGCCATGTGTTAAGCATTCGTACACCATTGCCAAAAGGATTGGCTGTGACGCTGGAGCGCTCAGGCGTAAAGCCTTTTGACAACGATTCGTTGGTGGCATCATTCAAATTCATTATTGACGGATTTAAGTGTGCCGGGTTAATTTCAGAAGATGATCCAAGTCACATTACGTCTTTCCCTACGCTAAAACAAAACTTTGGGGCAGGCATTCAGCCCTCGATCGGCATTATCTTTTCAGTTGGACCCGTAATTAGGAACAGCTTCAAGTGATTGAGCAGTTTTTATCTGGTGTGACAACGCCAATTATTCTGTATTTGCTGTCCTGCTTTCTCCTGGTATTCGTTCTTGGGTTGTTACGGAATTTTTTCTTGATTTTCTCCATGTTGTCTTTGCCGGCCACGTTCGCCCATGAGCTATCGCATTGGATTGCAGCCTTTCTCAGCAATGCACAACCTACTAAATTGAGCATCATTCCGCAGCGTAATGGGAGAACGTATGTGCTGGGTCATGTTCTGTGCCGCAATATCAGTTGGTATAACGCATGGCTGGTAGGGTTTTCTCCCCTATCGCTTTTGTCTGCAGCGTATTTTATGGCGGTATGGCGGACACCATTTTCATTCTCTGCACTCGATGTTGGGTTGTTCTATTTAACAGCTCAATTATTGATGGGTAGTATTCCGTCCGGGCAGGATGTGAAAATCGTTTTTCAGCATTCTATGGTGTTGATCATCATTCTCGGATTTTTCATGTGGCGCAGCTTCTCGACTTGAAAATAGTGCTTTTGGAATAAGGTCGGTTGTGCATACTCTATTCATGTGCCGCAGTTTGGCTATTATCACCATGAGATCGGAGAGAAAAATGAATGCAGCAGACCCAGCAGCAATGGCCGCTATCCAAGCAACTGTGGATCAGGAGTTGGAACAACCTGAATGGAGTAATGACGAGTATCACGCAGATAGAACGGCTGTGTCCTGTTCGGTTCTCAAAACTGTGCTTCGTTCCCCTGCTCACATGAAGGCTTATCTGGCCGCCGATAATAACGACACAACTGCCCGTTTGATTGGAACAGCTTTGCATTCATCCGTTTTGGAGCCAGCTCTGTTCGCAGAAGATTTTGTTGAATGGCGTGATGGTGATCGGAGAGGGAAAAAATATACTGAGTTTGCAGAAGCTCACGCTGGCAAGTCAATCCTGAAGTCGGATGAAATGACGCGCGTACTGGCTATGCGTGATTCGATACTGGGTTACAAGGAATTCCCGATCGGCAAGCTGTTGAAGGAAGGGCAAAACGAAAAGAGCATTATCTGGACCGACGAAGAAACGGGCGTAACGTGCAAGATTCGCCCTGACAACATCAATCCGTACAGCCTGTTTGACCTGAAAACTACAGATGATTCCCGCCCTGCTGCATTTAGTCGAAATTGTGTTCGCATGATGTATGACATGCAGGCGGCCATGTATCAAGAAGGCGTATTTCACACCACAGGTTTGTTGCGCGACTTCTACTTTATCGCTGTTGAAGATGATGCTCCACATGCAACATGGGTTCATCAAGCCTCAGCGGAAATGCTCGCAGCCGGTAAAGAAAAATTCCGTGCCGCATTGCTGGCGTACAAACACTGTCAGGAAACTGGTGAGTATCCTACTTACGAGAAACCGTTCTCAGTGATTGAATGGCCTCGTTACGCTTAAATTAAGCGTTACAAATATATAAGGAAAATTGTGCGTTTAGAAAACTTTTATCACGACGACCAATCGGCACGCCAAGTGCTGGATGCGCGCTCGGAGCCAGGCGGAACAATCTATGCTCGGGACGTTTTCTATTTGGTTTATCGCGTGAGCGTTGGTAATGCGTGGTGGTATCACCATGGCGTTTTGCTTGCCGATACGATGAATGCCTTATTCAATGGATCTCTTCGTCTGACAAACCAGATGCGTGAAGAATTTGGATTTGAGTTCGATGCGAATCCGGTTTTCATTCGCAACTTGATGGTCAACGAAGAACAACTGAAAGAATCCCGTGATGAATCTGGAATCAGCGAAGAAATTGGCGAGTATCTGGTCAGCAAAAAGGCTGAGCCTGGATTTATGGTGGTTGGCCTGATCGGTGATGAAGAGTTACTGCTTGTGAAGATAGTTGAGCCGAATGGGATTGATGCGCTGCTTGTTACACAGCAGTCTGTTCTTGAACAGAAAGGGAGTGTGTTTTTCCCGCTTGAGTTGATTCAGTCACATCCATCGAATCAAGAATTGTCAGCGCATTTTGACCGTATGTCTAAACGATTTAAAACTGTTTTGTCGGTTACCAACGGCAACACTATGCACTGATTGCACTGATTTAAGTTTTGTAGTGCCGAACACAGACGGTTTCTGTGAACGAATATTTTAGATATGATGCGTTGCGCGCCGTCTGGTTGTGTCTGGATGCGGTTTTAGAGGTTTGTTGTGAGGATTTTGTCTGGTTTGTGAGCTTTAAACTACACGGAGAAATAAAATGAAAACAAATGTATATGCAGTGAACGAAAACGGTCTGAAACAAATCCATCGGTTCCTTACCGATCACCACAAGAAAGGTGGCTTCTGGTTTACTCGTCAAAAAGGAAAATGCCCAAGTTGCAATAAGTCATTCGCCATTGACGGCATGGAAGCCGATCACGTCACTCCTTGGAGCAAGGGCGGCAAGACCATTGCAGCTAACTGCCAGATGCTCTGCAAGATGGACAATAGAACTAAGAGTGGAAAATAGCCGAAACTTATTGCGATCTAGGGTTGAAAAACTTGGTATATGGGGAGTCGGGCGGGCGTGAAAAAGCCGCCAGTCCGGTTAAGGATGGCGGCTTGGCGTGCTATGCAGCTTTAAGCTGCGCGATGCTCGTCTTGATGTTGAGCGTGTTTCTTGTGATCTTCCGATCTGTGTTTGTTTGCATAGATGGAAACCATAAGCAGGACAAAAGTTGCCAGTCCAAATGCAACCAGTGATTCAATTGCCATTTTCGCTCTCCTTTCCTCGTAGGTTGAATGCAATGTAAAGTAGCACAAAGAACATGAAAAATAAAGCAATTGTCGCTTCAATCCCAATCTTGTGATCAACCACCCCGCCAACAATAACAGCAACCATCGAGGCTGTTGCCAAATTATCAGCTACCTTTGCAAGCCCTTCACGCTGATCCTTATTTAAGTCCATGAAAACCTTTCTGCCTTTCGGCTGGTAGTTGGTAAGTCACTATCACGATTGCTCCACGTACCCGTCTGACTTTAATGCGCTCATAAACTTCTGAGCGCTCCGTTTGTTACTGCAAATATGCGCATCAAAAAACGGAAAGCCGTCAGATTTAGCCATTTTCTTCTCCTAAAGTTGTTAAGCCCTTCGGAGATACACCAAGCCCGTAGAGATTACCGTCCAGAGGACAGTAAAATCCCTGGACATTGATTAAATTTCACCACTCAGCGGAATTGCTGGATGGCAATAGTGCTGGTTTCAATGACCAACGTAGCCAACTAAGTGCATATCCATCAAAACGCGATAGAAATACATTTCGTCTGCTATGCCTCGGCTATCGAGCCTGTGGAAATCATCCCACTCTGCTGCCTGCTGTTTTTCAGACAAGGCTTCCCACTCAACCTGAGTGCCGTGTGATGCCAATGACTCAACCACATCAATAGCGTTCTCTCGCCCGAGAGTCCAAAAATACTCCAATGGTTGCTCACCACGGAAAAGCACTGGCATATCTTCACCGGATGTTCCTGCATGAAAACCTTCCATTTCAGCTTCAAACAAAGCCTGCCACATTTCATCTGGCGTGCTGTCCTCGAAAGAATCAGCACCAAATATAGCGATGGACAACTTTGCTTTAGCAAAAGCAATTCTTACGTTCAATCCGTTCATTTCTTTCTCCTGGAATTGTCAGATAGTTTGCTGTCCAGAGGACGGCAAATCGCTGGACGTTTTTTAAAATTCACTACCAATCCTTTCGGACGGATGGAATAGTTCTGATTAGCTGATCAATTTTCTAGCGCAAGGAAAGTCAAAATCCTCGATGCTATTACTCATGTTATCCGAGTAAACGAGAGTCCAGCGTTGGTCAAAATGCGACCAGCGCATATCCCCCTCTTGCCTCAACCCTTCGTAAACAAGAGTGAATCCAGCAGGCGGATTGGTCATTTTTTTCCTTCTTAGTTTAAACCAGTAGGGAATACACCAAACCCGTGAGGGATTGAGTGCATCCCTTCTGGCAGTTAAGTTTTTTTCACCGCACAGTTGATGGCGTGTGTTTTAGTCAAGTATGGCTCCAGAATGCACAACCTGCTGACCAGGTGCAGCACCGTCAGTTTTGGTTTCGCATAAGACTACTGAGACTTCTTGCGTTTTCTTTGCTTTGAACACTGATGCCGCATTTTTTTGTGCATCAAAGGTAGTTAACGCATAGACTTCACAGGTTTTGCCTCGATAAAAAGCTTTATAGCCATTCATGTTGTTCTCCAAGATTCTGCGAGAACAGTTATCCCCTTACGGAGAATGCTGTCCCGCGATGGGTTTAGATTGATGCAGAGTATCTGCGTCGTTTGGAATGCTCCTTGCGTGGAGCGGCGTATTTCAGCCGTAGCTGAAAAAGAGGTGACCATGAATATGGTCGCGGCTGGACGCAAAACGTACAGGCGTGACGACACTCAATGGTGATGTTGGGTGCGAAGTTTGGATAGTGCTGAGAGTTGCTGACGTAAATCAGCGGGTGAAATTCTGCGTTCCTTTTACGCCCACACAGAGCTGGCGACTTGCAACTACGAGTGTGATTCTATTCCCACTACACTTTTTTGGCAAACACTGCTGTTCTGGTGGTTAAGTTTCACTTTTGGAAGTGGGCTATTTTGTCATACTAAGTGCATGTTCTCTATTCCCCAGCAAGATGTAATTGACGAAGACGGTCGCCACGTTATTGTGAGTGCTGTGGCCGGTTCCGGTAAAACTACGACATTGATCGGTCGTTTAGTGCGGCTGGTGAATGACGGTGCTCAGCCTTCTCGTATCCTTGTGCTTATGTTCGGCAAGGATGCTCAACAAGATTTCTCAAGGCGTTTAAGTGTTGCAGCTCAAGCTAACCGCTTTTCTGCGCCAAACGTAATGACGTTTCACAGTTTTGGCATGAAGTTGGTAGGCGCACTGGAGCAAAAGCGCATTCTTCCAAGAATGACGTTGTTGAAACAGAACTACCAGGTCGCTAACTTGGCGCGTGCCGCACTTTCGGAATTCAACGAAGCCTGTGTTTCTGACAAGCCATTCGATCTAACCAACGAGGTCATAGCTGAGTTTGTTGAGGTGGTTGATTATGTGAAAGGCAGTTCAAGCCTGTCTGATTTGCGTGACTACCTGTCAGTGCCTGATGTCAAATCTCCGCTTGCACGATTCAAAAAAGATTTTTTGAGTGCATTCTTAATTTTTGAACGTATTCGGCATGAAGAAAAGGTACGGACTTTTTCTGACCTGATCTTTGATCCTGTAACGGCAATTCTGAATGAGCCTCTGGTCGCTGATTTTGTTGCTAACCGATACGATCATATTTTGGTTGACGAGTTTCAAGACATCAACCTGTCGCAGTGGAGCATGCTCAAGTCGGTTGCCGGCACGCGCGCGCAGATTGTTGCCGTTGGCGATGAGGATCAGGCGATCTACGGATGGCGTGGTTCGAGTGTCGAGTTTATGTACTCCTTGTTTGAGCAAGACTATCCTGACTCGGTAAGACTGACGTTGCCGAACACCTATCGGTACGGTCACCGTTTGGCTTTGGCAGCCAACCACCTGATTGTTAATAACCAGATGCGGGCAGACAAAATGTGTTTGGCCTCACAAGACAATCCGGACACAACAATTGCGGTCGTCATGTATCACGCAGATTCTGGCCAGCCTGCAGTCGAAGCCGTTTCAACGTGGGTGAATGATGGTCGCAAATTATCAGAGGTCGCAATCTTGCTACGGGAATATTCGCACAGTGCTTCGGTTGAAGCCTCTTTGCTGAAAAACGATATTCCTTACCGGATCGTTGGGGCCGAGCCATTCTTTAATCGTGCAGAAATACTTTCCTTGAGGGGTAATTTACAGTTGGTTTGCGGAGGCCTGGAGGCGTTTAGTGCCGCCCTGCTCCCCAGCATCGTGAAGTCTATGTTGCGTATTCCCGGCCTGTTTATTCGTGCCGATTTGATTGAGCAGTTAGTTAAAAAAATCACTCTACAGCCTGACGCTTTCATACAAATAATGTCAGATTTTGAATTCCAGCTATCAGGTGGCAAAGGTGCGCTGAGTGGTCGTAAATTGCGCGAGGCCATTGATGTATGGCGTTATCTCTTAGGTGTTCAGGAAACGACCCCTGCGGATTCCCTACTGACCACCCTTGTGCGCAAGCAAGACCTTTATGGGTTCTTTACACGGAATGACGCGAAACAAGAATCTTCCAATGAGCGGGTTCGTATGGTTCAGCAACTCATTCAAGTTGCAAAAAATGGCCAACGCTCTGTCCGTAGCTTTGTTGACTACCTTAATAATCTGACAGAACGCTATGCGGCTATGGACGTAATGGCTGACCATGTGTTGTTGACCAGCATCCATCGTGCGAAAGGAATGGAATGGCCGCACGTTATTCTTCCAGAGTTGGCTGATAGCAAGTTCCCTGGCGGCGGTGATATACCGATTAAAAGCATGATCGAAGATGAACGGCGGTTGTTTTACGTTGGGATCACCAGAGCAATGGAGAGGTTGACATTAGTTTGCCCAAAAGACCCGCAGCTGCAGAAGTGGTCGAGTGATTTCAATATTGGACACCCACCACTCAACTCAATAGTAGCAAGCCGTTTTTTGTTCGAGGCTAATTTCCATGCCAGCGTCTTGGTAGGCAAAAAATTACATGGCAAAAAATGCGACGTTACGCCAAAGGATAGTCCTGTTTTTGCAAAATATCGGCAGAGTTTTCAGATTTAGGCGGGAATCCTCCCCGTTCAGGTGAGGGTGTAGGAATCCCCTGCCTTTCATTCAGAAACACGAGCTGCAAGGCGACATGTTTCGAGGGAATACCCTTGCCGGCTTATGCAGGGAGGGGTAAATATGCTGCTTTTCTAAATTTGTTTTATTTTTTATTTTGTGTATAATTCGGAAAAATTGCACTCAAAGTGTTTAAAATATTAGTTGGTTGAATGGTGAATAGCAAGAGTGGTTTTAAAGTTCGGTTGGTAATATTTGTTGGTCTTTATATGCTAACGAATGGATTGCCAGTAACTGCCGCATCAGTGCCGCAAGTGGTTAGTCAAGTTAAACATGCGGATATGCCGAACAGCCAATCTGAAAAATCATTCATTAGCGAATGGCTTTTTAATTTCAATTCTTTCGTTGTTGCCGCATCAGTATTATCGCCTTTAGGTGTCTTGGGATTAGGCCATTTAGTGCGCGGAAAATATTCAGGTCGGACACGTAAAACTCTCGTAAAAGGTAGTATTACAAATTATCCGCTGATTGTCCCTCGACCGAGAAAGGTATTATCAAAACATCCTGGTATTTCTGCCCTTGCAGTTCACCCTGAAACTGGCGAGGAAATGACAATTTCCCATAGCGACATGGCTGATGAATTGTCTAAAGCAGGAAAATTCTCACTTGCTGAAAAAGCGTTAAAAAGAGCAATAAAAGAAGAACCCGACAATCTGGATTTACACCTCAAATTGATGAGCGTGTATGTTGACGCAAATAATGATGTTCAATTTAGGTTGTCTATGACTGTTTACAAGGAACTTTTGCGAGCACGACAAAATCCGGGATGGGGCAAAGAAAAACTTGCAGAGCCTGCAGCAATTCAGAAGGTTGCGTAGCCACACAGGTATGTGTAGAATCACACTCGTAGTCGCAATTCGCCAGCTCTGTGTGGGCGTTAAAGGAACGCAGAATTTTAATCGCTGATTTACGTCAGCACCTCTCAGGGCTTCCACGCCCGAAAAAACAACACCCCCATTCTTATATGGATTCCCTTTGGCAGTGCCTATCGGAATGATGGTTTCTTGCGCCCTAGTGGTGCTCTGATCGCTAACCGTAGGTGGTTAGCAGGCTTCAACTTCGCTTCAACTTC
>Ga0210037_1001767_pt1 | contig 12473 bp, 12 predicted proteins | sample CryGey08umfilter_3_FD_185451 | JGI IMG/M metagenome (GOLD analysis project Ga0210037, IMG submission 185451) | Groundwater microbial communities from aquifer in Utah, USA - Crystal Geyser 4/9/14 0.8 um filter (SPAdes) (version 3) | ecosystem: Environmental > Aquatic > Deep subsurface >...
TGCCAACGAACGACAAAAAAAGCTAGAATAAATGGATTTTTTTAAAATAAATTGTTATTTTAGCAAAAGCAAATGGGTCTTTAAAAACATCAAAAAAGTTACATAAACCTGCGCCTATAAACTAGTTATGTGGCATATGACCAAAAAACGAAAATCAAGATAAAACAATGTTCAACTTGTTTAAGAATAAAGAAAAAGTAGAAAATCCAATTGAAATTTCAGTTAGCGGAATAAATCCTCAAACCGAAAATGAATTTCTTTTCTACAACTTCGTGCAATCGGAATATGCACCACATTTGGAAAAATGGTATCAACAAGCTAAATCAAATGGTATAGTTTTTAAACCGCAATTTGAACAAGCTATAAAACAAAAGGTAAACACAGGAAAATTTGAAAATCCACACAAATTCCCGTCATATTTTAAAAACAGATTTGATTTTATAGGTCTTCAATTTTTAAGTGGAACAGACGATATTTTGAGCGCATTTGAATTGGGCGCCCATTTTATAATAGACGAAAAAATTGTACATAAAGAAAAGTTTCTTTTTCGACCGAATAATCAAATTCTCAATCAACCAGAGTTTAAAGAAACGCTGGAAATGTTTGAAATTGATGAAGAATTTGTAAAAGACTTTTGCTTTGAAGATGTTTGGGACGCTTTAGATTTAAAATTAAGCTTTAATCATAATTTGGTGGTTTGTTGGAATAAAGAAATAGAAATCCTTGAAGAAATCTTGAAAGCTAATAGAATAACCGATTACAACATAAATCATATTCAAATAAGAGAAATCGCAAAAGATAACAATCTTCCTGATTTGTTTGACAACCTATTAAAACATTTCAATTCGGACTTGAATATTGACAGCGATTTATCTCTTATTGCGCCAACACTTGCATTGGAATTTAAGGACATTGGTATTGATTTAAGTAAATATGCAAGAAATCTAAATCCGAACGAACGAGACAATTATTCAGAGTTAAAACCAAAAGCTGAAAAAAAACAAAAGTCTAAAGCAACGACTTTAGATATTCAAAATGAAAACTTATCTCATCTACGCAATTATTCGATTGACCCAAAAGAGATTAACAAAATTGATATTAAGGACAAAGGATTTATTTTTACTGGAGAAATTACAACTGACAGAGATATAGCTAAAAGTATAATTACTTCCAATGGCGGGATTATAAAACCGAGTGTTACGAGTAAAGTAGATTTTGTGATTATTGGAGCGGATTATGGATGGGCTAAAATTCAAAAAGTTCACGAATTAAACACGAACAAAGGTTGTAATATTAAAATATTGACTAATTCGGATTTTGAAAAACTGTGCGAAAAATACGCCACATAACACAGTATATAAGCTATGGCTTGGTCTGTGCTCATTTGGAAAATTTATGGATTTCCCAAAGTTAGTTTATATTTGGAGAGGTTCGTGCCGAAACACGCCACAGCTCATATACATAAACGTTACCTGCAAGTGTAGCAAAACGACAAAAAAACAAATAAAATGACAACAAAAACTAATTCCAAAACCATTTTCCTTATAGGGCTTTTATGGGCTTTTTTATCAATTCAATCTCATGCACAAACTGCTCCTCCCCATTTAAAGTATTTTGGATTTACCGCCATTGACTGCTTTTATGATGACCCTCTTGACGCATCCACTATAACAAATTACATAAGTGAAGTTGACTCCTTTTCTAACATTGCCCACATGTGTGTGTACGACTATACAGACAATGTGGTAGCGCGAACCAATCTGATGAACTCTTATTGTGTCAACCCGATTTTACATATACAAGAAATTTTTTTTCAGATTGTTGATACACTCGCTCCAAGCGGAGTTAACTACGACCTTCATCCAAATTTCACTGCTCGGTGGACGACCTTTATGACAACGAATTCATCTGTGATTGACCCTGCAAAAATCGGATGCTTTTATGTTGCAGACGAACCGTTTTGGAACGGAATTTCGCTCTCCGACATGGATACGGTATGTGCATTATTAAAAAATGCTTTCCCAACTATCCCATTGCTTATGGTTGAAGCATATACCACAGTAGATAGTATGCAGGTTCCACAAGCAATGGATTGGGTTGGATTTGATAGATATGGAACATTTGACCCACAATTTGATCCTGTATTTCTTGAAAATTTAGATACTCTTAAATCAAGATTATCCTCTCCAAATCAAAAAATAATTCTCATAATCGATGACCAATGGTTTCCAGAATATCTAACTTATCTGGGATGGACTCAAGACACAATGGCTGATGTAGTTCAGAATTATTACGATTTAGCAGTTTCTGATACAAGCGTCATTGGACTTATTGGTTATATATGGCCAGGTGGATTAGACGGGCCGACTCATCACGGTGTTAGAAATATGAGTACAGCAGTAATAAATAAAAATGTAGAAATAGGCCAACTTATAAAAGCAAATTTTTCACCCTGCAATGCACTAAGCATTAAAGATAACGAGTACACCAAAGGAAGCATCAAAATTTATCCTAACCCAGCTACAGAAATAATACATATTGAAATATTGTTTGAGCCAATTGATGGCGATTTAGTAATCTATAATTCGTTGGGGGAAGTTGAAAAAAAAATTTCAAAAATAAATAGTAGAAACATAAGTATTGAAACCTCTGACTTTACAAGCGGTATATATTTTATACTTTTTAGCAATGGCGACAGACGGATAAATGGGAAGTTCATAATAAACAAATGACGACAGACATAACACCAGCAGGTAACAGCACCTATAAGAAATTGGCGGTTCAGTGGTTAAATGAAGTTCAGTTTTTCAATCAAACTATAGTACAGGTTGAAAGTTTTGAGCTTCGAAATCGCCAACTTCTTATAGCCGCATTCCGTTAGCTGATATTATAAACAACCGAACGTATGAAAAAAACGACAATTATTTTAATTTTAACTTTTATGACAAATGTTGTGTTTGCACAAACCGACAATTATAAAAATGCTATTGACAATTTTCAAGCGAATTACAATTCTGAAAAGTATGAAGATATTTTTAACAGTTTTTCGCTTGAAATGAAACAAGCATTACCAATTGACAAAACAAGTAAATTTCTAACTGGCTTGAAAAGTCAAGTTGGGAAAATTGAAAAAACTGAATTTGTGAGTTATCAACAAGGAACTTATGCAACGTATAAAACGAATTTTGAAAAAGCTGTTTTAGCGGTCAACATTTCACTCGACAAGCAAAACCAAATCAATGGGCTTTTAATTAAGCCTTACGAGGAGCCGAAAAAAACCGAAAGCACCATTGTAAACGCATTAAGCAAATATCCGACAGATGTTGCTGAAATCATCTTTTCAAAATCCAAAGATTTACCGAATAACACTCAACTTTCCATTGCCTTAATTCAAAATGGAAAAACAAATTATTACGGAATAATAAAAGTAAATGACACTATAAAACCCAACGAAAATCAAAATAAAATTTTTGAAATCGGTTCAATTACAAAAGTATTCACATCAACAATTTTAGCTTCACTTGTTATCGATAAAAAACTCAAATTAACAGACGAAATCAATACTTATTATTCATCTCCTTTCAAAAATAACATTAAAATAAATTTTGAAAGTTTAGCTAATCACACTTCTGGCTTATCAAGATTACCTGAAAACTTGGACTTATCTAATGAATCTAATCCATACAAGAATTATGGTAAAAAAGAAATTGAGGAATATCTTAAAAATTTGCTAAAACTTGAAAATGAACCTTCAAAAATTTATTCCTACTCAAATTTGGGTGCAGGACTTTTAGGCTATACCCTAGGTTTGTCACAAAAAATGAGTTTTCAGAAATTATTAGAAAAGAGGGTTTTTGACAAATACAAAATGAAAAGTTCATATACAACTTCTCAAAAGTTGGATGACAGACTTGTTAAAGGAATAGACCAAAATGGCGAATTTGTTTCTAATTGGGATTTTGATGCTCTTTTTGGAGGTGGCGGAATCTTATCGACAACAGAAGATCTGGTAAAATTCGCAAATGCACAATTTAATCCTAAAAACACAGAACTTGCATTGACTAGAAATATGACTTTTAACATAAACGAAAATATGAAAATTGGTTTAGGCTGGCATATTCTCAAAACTGAAAAAGGGTTTAATTCAATTTGGCATAATGGAGGAACAGGTGGTTATTCTTCATCAATGGTTTTAGATGTAGAAAAGAAAAATGGGGTAATTATTTTATCTAATGTTTCAGCATTTAATCCGAAAATGGAGAATATTGACAAATTATGCTTTGAATTAATGAAACAAACTGAAAATCAATAACATCAGCTAACAGGGGTTTTGCGAAAAAGCGGGTTCAGTGCTAAATTGAACATTCGGAATTCTAATAAACATTTGTGCAAAACTGAACATTTGTGCTTCGAAATCCGCTTCTTCGCAAAGCCCCAAAACGTTGTAGGGCATTTAAAACGACAAAGATTGACGGATTTTAAAACATATTATAAACAGCAATTCCAGAAAGACCTTCTAAATTTCGTGGAACAAATACCTGTTGACGGAAACAAGCACTACGACAGAAACGAATTTAATATTCAATACTTCTTCTTGACACCTCAATACAAGTATTTAGACATAATACCACCTGGTAGACAAGGATTATTCGCAGTTGCACTTTATTGGACAATCTTGGTTGACCAGACATTTTATTCACACTTCCGAAATTCATATCAGACATTTCAAAAAAAAACGTTGTATCCTAAATTTATCGGCAACTGTACTGCGCCTTCTCTAATGAGTTCCGAATGTGGACACCACCAACATCCACGAAAAATATTACAAGCAATTAACGACACAGTAGACAAAGGAAATAGGTTTGACTTTGAACGAGAAATCTTTAAAAAGGACGAGAGCAATCAGAAAAGACAACGCATAGACTATTTTCCAATTTTAGAGCAATCAAAGCAAATAATAAAAGAAGAAATAAAAGACTATTTTGAAAATCATCAGCCTGAAATTAGAAAATAGTCTATTTGGACGAAATGCGAACAAGAACTTTAACGACTTAAATGAAAACACGAAGATAAATGGCTATATTAGGACAACCTGAAGGAGTTTTCGACCTCACTGACAGCGACAAGTATGTTGGGTCTTATTTGACGAAATCTGATGTTAAAGAAATACTTAACATCACGGACAGTGATTTAGCAGATGTCGATTTTACGAATGTTGATGGAAATGAAGTTATTGATGAAAGAAAAATTCAAAAACTTTGGTATGACAGCAAAATACCGAATGCAATTAAACCTGAAAAGTCGAGTCTTGATGAACTCTTATTAATTGCAATAATCAGGCGGACTTATCCTGATATTGAAATAGAAAGACAAATAAGAGTTAAGCGTTTTTCTATGGACTTAAAACTGACACTTAATGGAGAAAATCCCGTATTCATTGAATTTGATGGACCTTCTCATTTCGCTATATCCAGATATGGACCGCCTAAACACGAACCTTTTAGAAAAAAGAAAATTGTTGAAGATACCACGGGCTATGAAGTTATCAACTGGGCATATTGGATACAAAGGTGTGAAAGCAACGTTAGAGCAATTTTTGATAAGAATAAAAAAGGTTATGGTGTTTTGTGGAGCACCAATATTCATTTCGGAATGTTTGTTTTTGAAAATTCTGCTGACATTATAGATACGATAACAAAAAGATTTAATGCGGTTGATGAAAATGGCATTGGATATTTCTATGGTGGACAAACCAGAGAAAGAAACAATCCAGAACACCCAATAATTGAAAATATAAAAAACGGAAAAGAAAACCTAGGACTTATTATACCGAAAGGATATAAGGACAGAAATTATTGGTTACCAGATAAATTGAAAGAATGAAAACGCCCTACAACATTGGCTATACGTAATGCGGGGGAAAGTGCTGATATAAAAGTAATTACATTAAATAAACTAAGTGCTAAACGGAAAATGAAGTGCCTTGAAATCCCGCACTACGCATAGCCGAGACCGTTAGCCGTCAGTGTAAAAGCCAGCCGCACAAACAGCACATTTGGTTTTTGCCGACACTTAAGCCAACGCTGAAAAAACCAAAAGAGCTGTTTTTTGCCAACGCTCGAAACGAAAAATAAAATTTAGACAAATGAACTTTAGTCAAATAAATATCGAATTGAAAAATGAGCGATTGACATTAACCCCAATTACTCAAAACGATAGAACATTTATAAATGAAGTGTTTCAAGATAAAGACATAAAGCATTATTATATTGTACCAAAAGAAGCTCAACAAGATTACAGAAAACTTGTAGATTATTGGTTGAATGATAATAAAAATGGGGCGGGCACTTGTTGGATAATTTCTGAAAAGGCTTCTAGTATATTTTCAAGAAGCAAACCTTGTGGATTTATTGCTTTTGAATTTAGAGATACATTAAAAAACGCTAGAATTAGTTACGCAATTCTTCCTAAACTCAGAGAAAATGGCATTGCAACCTTAGCTTCTGAATTGATTATTAGCAAATTAAAGGAACAGGGTGTGTTAACGATTGAAGCAGATATCGACCAAGATAATTTAAGTTCAGAAAAAGTAGTTGAAAAACTCGGATTTACAACTAATAAAGTTCACGCACTTGTTGACCCAGAAATGCTTAGAGACGGTGAAATACGTTTCAGAGCGTTATGGAAAAAACATCTTGTAGAAATTAATACAACTATGCTAAGTAATCAATTAGCATTAGACACTTCAAATGAGAAAATTGTGCCTTTACTAAATCAATTAGTAACTGAAATAGAATCTAAAGGACAACAACCAAAATTGATGCTTCGCTATTTCTATTTATTAGGGCGAATTAAATTTAATGAAAGAAATTATGAGGAAGCTAGGTCTCTATTTGGAGAATGTAATATGACCGTAGGAAATGATGAATTTCCAGACACACACTTATACTTTTATTGGCTAGGTAGAATTAATGAAGCTGAAGAAAGTATTGAACTTGCTATCTCTTGTTATGAGCAAGCGAAGGAGAAATTCAATATTGACTCAACTGACGTTTCTAAAAAGGATATAGAAGTTGCATTAGAAAAGCTACGATAAAGAAACAATTTAAGCTTTTAAAATGAAAAAATATTCTGCTAATTATTCTTATACCAACCATAATTTTGTCATTCAGAATTTAGTACATTCGAGAAAAGAATCTGAATTTCTATCAGCCATTCTAATAGTCAAAAACTTAATTCAAAGAGGAAAACCAACTCTGATGAGCCAATATTTACAAAGTATTTATGGCTCAATTCACAAGAATGATGAGCAATTCAAAAAACCTTTTGTTTTAATTGACCAATCAAATATCTTATGGCATAACACCATAAAAGGAGATGAAGAAAACAACTACTTTCCTGCTAGAACATTTTTAGAAAAAAGAATTAGTGAAGATTTGGCAGAGTACGAATTCATTAAACAATTAATAATTCCCGAAATTGAGATTAACCAAATCACTCAAAGAAATGATGAAAACTTCAGACATCAATGTGTTGATTTTTTCCTACCGCAAGCAAATTTAGTAATAGAAATAGACGGTCAACAGCACAAAGAAGAAGTTGGACGAGTTATAGATTCAATCAGAGACAATCATTTAACCTTATCAAAAATTGTAACCGTTAGAATTGATACAAAAGATTTTGAAGAGAGAAATGAAATCTATTTTGAAAAAATAGAGATAATAAAAAATCAACTTGATAAATATTCTAGGTTTCTAAATTTATACAAAACAAATTTCAATCTCAGCTTTGAAGAGATTCCAGAAGAAATTAAAAAAACTAAATTATTGCCTACGGCAATAATTCGTTTTCAAATTTTGATTCTTGAACTACTTGAAAGTGGCAAAATAAATCTTGATGATGATAAATGGCTATTTGAATTTAAAAATCAGGACCTAATTGGATATGAAAATCACGCAATAGAAGATTTATTTGAATGGCTTTATCATCTACTGAAATTACAGAAAATTCCATTTAATGAACCACAATTTGAAATTAAATATGTTCAAACTTTCAGCAATTCAAATTGTATAAAAATTGATTTCAGCCTTTTTCAACGTTGGACTGATGAAAATATGCTAAATGAAAAAGTTATTTATGTTAGAACTGATTATTTAGACCTATTTCACAATCGCAATAAAAACAAATTAGACCGAATCAATTATTTTAAGCTTAGTACATCCAATAAGTTTGAATACAAACTTATTTTTAATGAAGAATCTGATGATATGGAAAACCTAGAGTTTTTTCTTAAAAATATATTTGAATATGATAGATTCAACAATGGTCAAATTTCTATAATTCAAAATATTTTAGAAAACAAAACAACTATTGGTTTATTACCAACAGGTGGTGGAAAGTCATTAACTTATCAACTCGCTTGTCTTCTACAGCCTTGTATAAGTTTTGTGGTTTGCCCAATTAAATCTTTAATGTATGACCAAATAAAAGACCTTGACCTAGCCTACATTCAAAATATTGAATCCATAAATAGTGATACAATTGGCACTGAAAGAACAGAAATTTTAGATAATTATAGTAACGGAAAATACTTCTTTGTTTTTATTTCACCTGAAAGGTTTCAAACAAAAGATTTCAGAGAAAGATTGATTTCAATTAACTCTCAATTAAATTTTTCTTACGCAGTAATTGATGAAGTTCATTGCTTATCAGAATGGGGACACGATTTTAGAACTTCATACTTAAACCTCTCAAACACAATTAAAAAATATTGTCCATCCATAAATTTCTTAGGATTAACAGCAACAGCATCTGTTAATGTTTTAAAAGACATTCAATTAGAATTTAATACTGACCAAAAAAATGTAAAAACACTCACTGATTATACTCGCCCTGAATTGGAATTCATAGTAATTAATGATAATGGAAATAAATATCAGGAAGCATTAAAAATTATTGAAAAGCAAAATGAGGAACATAAAATATTTGATTTAGAATTTAATAATCCAAAATGCGGATTGATTTTTACACCAAATAAGCAAGGGGGTTTTGGTTGCTCAAGTTTAGCTAGCAATTTGCAAGCTAATTTTAATACAAGAATTGAATATTATTCAGGAACAAAACCCAATACATTTATAGGCACAGATATAGAATTTGATAATTACAAACAGAAAGTTCAGAATGATTTTAAACAAAATAAATTCAAACTTCTTGCAGCTACCAAAGCATTTGGTATGGGAATTAACAAGAAGAATATACGTTTTACAATTCATTATGGAATGCCTGCTTCAATGGAATCACTATATCAAGAAGCGGGAAGAGCAGGACGAGATAAAAGCGATGCAAAATGTTATGTATTGCTGACAGAAGAAAATCCTGAAACGGATGTTCAAACCATTTTTAATCCAGAATCAACTTATGAAAAAATTAAGGCTTTAAGAGAGCAAATCGGTTGGAATGGTCAAGATGTTCTTCGTAACATCTATTTATATCAAAATGGTCTAGATTCCATTTCAAACGAACTTAAACTTGTTTCTTTACTTCATAATTCTTATTCAGATTCAGGAGGAACAAAAGTAGTTTATGCTAACGCATTAGGTGCAAATGCTTCAAAAACTGAAAAAGCAATTTATCGTTTATCAAATTTAGGTATTGTTTCTGATTGGACTGTAGATGACTTTTTTAACGGTGTTTATACAGTTACGTATAATAACTTCACGGATGAAAGTATAAAAACTACGTTACTGAAATTTATTAAAAAATATGTTGATGATTTTGAATTTGACAATCATTCTGAAAGAATCAAATACACAAATATTTTAAGAGATACAGAACTTTCAAAATTTGAGCGATTAGTAAAAGTTCTACTTCAATGGTCATACGATAAGTTTGGAACAAATAGAAGAGAATCATTGAGAAATGTATATAAAAATTGTTTGGAATATGATAATACATTAGAAGGGAAAGAATCTTTTAAAAAGTCTTTAGAAGCATATTTTAAGTTTACAGAAGCAACTTATATTTTGCAACACATTGCAGAAAACAATAATAAGGATATTACTAAATGGTTTGAAGTCTTTTATGATGAAAACAACAACTTCAATAATAAGGACTCATTAATTGATTTAAAGGGTAACTTACAACGCTTTTTAGAAAGCTATCAATCAAATACAGGATTAAATCTAATTAACGGACTAACTGCTTTATTGCTAGAAGAACTATTTAATGAAATTGAAGAAAAAAGGTTTTCAAAATCATTTGATACTATTTCAAACTATGAAGAATCAAAGTTTGATTATGTTATTGACCAAATTCTTGAAATATCAAAAAAAATAAATCAAAAAGGAAAAATTTTACTTTTGAAATTCTTATATAAATACAGTAAAACAGAAGAAGAGAAACTAAGATTTGCTAAAGAATTAGGAGACACAGAAACTATTTTAATTCATTACAACAATAGACTTAAAAGCATCAATAAAAATATAGAATATGGATTTAGAAAAATTGGATAGTGTTGTAAATGAATTGGAGCAAAATTCAAAGCAACTAAAAGATTTTACAGCTGTTTATTCAGAAATAAGTAAACTTCAATCGAATATAAGTCGAAACTTGGAGTTGATTGAAGAGAATAATAAAAGCTTGAATTCTGTAAGTGATGTTATTAAAAAGCAAACAGAAGAGAACACAAAACTGCTAAAAGTTGCGAATGACTTTCTTGAGCAAAAAATTGGAGAGATTTATAAAGACAATAAAGCTTTTCAAAAGGAACTTGATGCAACACTTATCACAAGACTTGACAAACATAAATCTGATATCCAAGTTGAAATAAGAAATGAAGGAACTCAAATACAAAGAGCATTTGAAACGACTCTAAATTCAAACTTTAATTCAATGGAAACTAAAATCAGAGAACGTTTTGATTTACAATCTAAAGAATTGAAAACATTGAGAGTTTTAGTTTATGTTTTAATTGCTATTGGAATAGGTTTAGGAATCGGATTATACTTGAAATAGCCAACGCTAAAAGCCATACACATTTGCAATTCGCACCAGCCGACACACAAGCCAAAAATTGCAAAAGAGTATGTCTTTGCCAACGCTAACAGACGAACGAAAAAAAGAACACCGAACGGCTAACAGCGTGTATAAGAAATAGCGGGTTCAGTGATAAATCAAAGGTCAGTGCTTTTAATATAAGTCAGTACCAAACTGAAAGTGAAGTGCTTTTAATCCGCTACTTCTCATACACGCAAAACGTTGCCACACATTTGAATAAAACCACAAACTATGAAATACGAATACAGCTTTTTGAACTTTAAAATTTCTGAAACCAAAGAAATTGAAGATTGGACTAACAGAAAAGGAAACAACGGATTTAAAATTATCAATATTCATTATTATAATTTAGAGGATGAACAATACGTGCGAATTGCAATGGAACGTGGAAATACACCTTTACTTTAATTTTAAGACATTTAACTTGTACCATTCAGAAAAGTCGTTTATAGATTTATCATCTAAATCTAATCTGACCTTAATGTAATGACAGTCGATTTCATTTCTTTGGTTAACGTTTGAGGTTAATCCTAATACTGAAAATGTTTGATTTTCTTCCATAATATTTGATTTTTAAAATTAAATTAGTCACTTAAAACGGTGGACTAAATAAACCGTAAACTGAAATAAAAAACGTGTGGTAACACCTTGTATAATTTATTGCTAGTTCTAGCTTGCTTACGAAAATCTTTGCGGATTTTCTAGCCGTTCTTTACTTGCATAATCATTGCTTAACCACGCAACAAACCATACAAGAAAACGTTGGTGGCAAGTGTAAACCGAAAAAACGCATAAAAATATCTAACAAAAATGCAGAAAGGTTATAAGATTAGTTTTGTAATATATAGTGGAATGTTAATATTCTCTATCCTTTTTATGTTAATGCTTTGGGGAGCAAGTGGACATAAAATAACTTTAAAATTCTACCATTATTTAATTGCACTATTTGCTATAATTAGCATTTTGCTTTTATTTATATTCCCGCGAATTTCTCTCAAAAAGAATAATCTGAAATTTATTACTGGACTTTCTGCATTAGTACTTTTATTAGTTAGTTTATATTACGCTGGGCAAAATTTATATTCTATATTAACTGAAAATCTAATCATTGGGTTTAAAACTGTAGCAACGATATTTGTTGGGATTTTTATAGGAACAATTATTTATCTAATCAAACAAATAATATTAGAACTAAAGCTGAATAAAACCGAATGAAAAAATGCGAATGACTTAATCCTAAATAGGAACACCAGCCACCAACACACGCTACAAGCAATTTGGGCATTTGGCTTAATGGAAAAATTGGTTTGTATTTGGAAGATTTGGCAAATCCGAAAAATGGGCTTAATTTAATCCCAAACTGCTTGTAGCGCGAGAACGTTGGCAACAAGCTGAAAACCGAAAATTATTGAGAAAAA
>Ga0210037_1001785_pt1 | contig 12376 bp, 11 predicted proteins | sample CryGey08umfilter_3_FD_185451 | JGI IMG/M metagenome (GOLD analysis project Ga0210037, IMG submission 185451) | Groundwater microbial communities from aquifer in Utah, USA - Crystal Geyser 4/9/14 0.8 um filter (SPAdes) (version 3) | ecosystem: Environmental > Aquatic > Deep subsurface >...
AATCCGTGGGTAGTAGCTCGTTTTTGTTTGCTTGGTTGATAGGTTTGTTTACTCATATAGATTTACTTTATTGGACAACTATACACGAGTTTCTAAATATATCAACTATCAGTCTGACTCCGCCTATTTTTTCAATCTAAAATTATCTCCTAAAACTAGTTATAAGAAATATCCACAGCTTATACACAGTTGCATTTTAAATGTTAATAAGGAGGGGTACTTTTTTGGTCTTTTTCTAAAAAATGTTTACAGTTTGAAATAGACAAGTATAATGCAAAGTAAGTTAGAAATTTCCTTCATGCAACTTACTACTCACCAATCACAAACAAACAATATTGTTCACACCGAACAAATTGATGTTAAGCAATTGTGGGATAATGCTTTAGTAAAAATTGAACTCTCCATCACGCCAGCAAATTTTAAAACTTGGTTTCGTGATACTCATATTATTTCACTTGAGGGTGGTACTTTAACTATTGGGGTACCAAGTGTTTTTGTGCGAGATTGGCTTCAAGATAAATTTCAATCTATGATATTGAAAACATTACGCGAAATTACTCCTTATGTCCGTAGTTTGGAATATGCTGTAGTGCAACGGAACGACCGAAGGAATGAAATCAATCATACCCAAACGATAAATGCGGCTTTGCCATTAGAAGATTATTATGTTAATAAAAGTGATAATCTTAATCCAAAATATTCTTTTGAAAATTTTGTAGTTGGTCCTTATAACGCTCTGGCTCATGCTGCAGCAAAGACCGTAGCTGAAAAACCAGGAATGGCCTATAACCCACTTTTTATTTATGGTAAAACTGGTCATGGTAAAACCCATCTCATTCAAGCAGTCGGTAACCAAGTAAAAAAGTTTGGTAAAAAAGTTTTTTATGTTACTAGTGAAAGATTTGCTGTTGATTATTTTAATTCACTCCAAAATGGAACCGCTAATAATTTTAAAGATAAATATCGTCAGTATGATGTTTTAATCATGGATGATGTCCAATTTTTAGCTACCAAAGAAAAAACTCAAGAAGAATTATTTCATTTATTTAACGCCTTGCATGACACTAATAAACAAATAGTTTTTTCTAGCGATATGCACCCTGCTCTACTAGCCGGATTAGAGGATAGATTACGATCTCGTTTTGGACAAGGAATGATTGTTGATATTCCGGCACCAGATATGGAGTCTCGGGCAGCTATATTAAGAGCTAAAGCTGCCCAAAATAGTATTATTTTAAGTGATGAAGTGGTTGATTATTTAGCTGTAACTATTGAGGGAAATATTCGTGAATTGGAAGGAGCTCTTAATACAATTATGTGTCAATCACAACTATTAGGTAAAACCTTATCTCTTGAAGAAGTAAAAGCAATTATTAAAAATAGTAGTCGTCCGAGAAAAACCCTAGCTGTTTCTGATATTGTAGATAAAGTAGCTCGTTTTTTTGATATTGATCAAGCTAGTATTTATGAAAAAACTCGTCGTAAAGAGGTTGTTAAACCCCGACAAATTATTATGTATATTTTGCGTGAAGATTTACAAATTTCTTATCCCGCCATCGGTAAAAAATTAGGTGGCCGTGATCACACCACTGTTATTCATTCCTGTGAAAAAATTAAACGTGATATAAAAATAGATGCTGAATTAGAGGAAGAAATAAATCAAGTTCGTCTTTTATTAAAATAGATTTTATAAAAGATTTATAAAAAAAATTATAAATCTTTTATAGTACCTATCTGGTGTGTATAAGATATTAATAACCACTGTTTGTACTATTAAAAACCAGTTAATTACTTTAATTTTTATAAAAAATAAAGATATTATTCTGGGTATAAAAATAAAATAATTAACTAATAAAATTAAATTAATTTTTATCCTCAACTATATAAACCTTATTAACCTAGTAATACACCAGTATTTAATTAAAACCGTTACTAAAATAAACTTATAAATACTAATTAAAATAAACTTTTCCACCTATCCCCAGGACTAATAATAGTGAATAAAATAATTTAAAAATGAAAATAATAATAAATCAACAAAAACTTATTCACACTTTAGAATTAATTAATCGGGTAAGTATAAAACACGTTACCTTACCAGTTTTACAATGTGTTTTAATTACTGTAGTTAATAATAAAATTATTTTTAAAGCTACTAATTTAGAAATTAGTATTGAAGTAGTAGTAGAAGGTAAAATTGAGAAAGAAGGAACAGTGGCAGTTTCTGCTATTACTTTATTACAAGCAGTTCAATATATATATAATAAAGAAATTACTATTTCAGTTATTGATGAAAAAGTAATTGTTGATAGTGGTAATGGTAAAACTACTATTAATACTATTTCATTTAATGAATTTCCTAAAATTACAAAATTATCTGGAAATGGAAAAACTATTCAAAGAAATTTATTTTCTTTAGGTATTAAAACCGTCGCTTTTGCGGCTTCTCAGTCATCTATTAAACCAGAATTAGGTAGTGTTTTTATTCAACAAAAAAAGGAACACACTTTAACATTTGTTGCTACTGATTCTTTTCGTTTGATGGAAAAGACTGTTTCTCAAAAAGGATATATTTTAGATCAATCACTCTTAATTCCACAAAAGAATGCTATTGAATTAGCCCGTATTTGTGATTTATTAGAAACAGATCCTATTTTAATAATAAATGAAAATCAATGTGCTCTTTCTTTTTCTGAAGGTGTTTATATAACATCAAGATTAGTAGCTGGTTCTTTTCCTGATTATGAACAAATTATTCCTAAAGAATATAGTACCCATGTTACAGTTTTAAAAAATGATTTATTACAAACATTTAAAAAAACAAATATTTTTTTAAATAAATTTAGGCAGGTTACTTTGCAAATTTTGGGTAATAAACTTATTGTTTCATCCCAAAATGGAGAAATTGGAACTACTACAGATACAATTAATATAAATACTGAAGGTAGTGATATTACTTTAAATTTTAATCAACAATATTTAATTGATCCATTTACTTATTTAAGTGATGAAAGTGCTATATTACATTTTGCTGGTATTGGAAGACCGTTGGTAATAAAAGGATTATCTGATACTACACTAAGATATTTAGTGATGCCGATGAATAAATAAAGTTATGAAAAAAAGACGGGGAGAAATTGTAAAAGTTGGTTCATTATTTAAAAAATATAAACAACTCCTTAAACCACCCCAAGGAAGTGTGATTAAAGAGGTAATTGAAGTAATTATGGATTTAACCGGAATTACTTTAGAAAATAAACAAATTAAATATTCTATTCACACTAAAATAATTTCTATTCAAGCCCCTAGTTTAATTAAACAAGAGATTAAACTTAAACAAGAAGAAATTCTTTTACATCTTAAAGTTAGATTAGGAATAAACAATACTCCTAATTTAATTCTTTAAAATAAAATTTAATTACTCTATATTGTAATAGACCAAATATATTAAATAAATTAATTTAATTATTTTTTATAAAGTAGTTTATTTTAATTAGGTGTAGAGGAAGAAATATTATTTGGTTGAAAATTATTATAAGTTTCATTTTTCCATTTTTGAACAGCATATTCCCAATTATAATATTGACCATCGTTGTTTGGGTTTTCTGGATAAGGACCACGAGGATCATCTTTATTAACAAAATAAAGGATAGAATGAATATTATTTAGAATATCTCCCATATTAACCGTGGTAGTTCCTAAACTATTCATTTTTGTTAATAAAACAGTGCTATCTATATATTCACCTCTAATAATTGGTTTAATACCAGTTAAATCAATTTGTGGTTGACTAAATTTTTCATCAGGAATTTTTTCTAAAGCATAATCCATAAATTCTTTCCAAGTAGGAGCAGTAATTAAACCTGATAAACCTCCACCCATTGGAGAATTATTATTATTTCCTGACCAAGTTCCTACCGCTAAATTTGGGGTAAATCCCATTACCCAAGCATCACGTAGATTATTAGTACTACCACTTTTGACAGCTACATCGCGATTAGGAAAATAAACAATTGAATTAGCCCCCCAAAGCGGGGTTCTAGCAACATTATCACTTAAAACATTATTAATCATTAAGGCAACATTCTTATCAATTACTTGTTTAGATGACACCGAACTTTCATAAATAGAATTTCCTTGGTTATCTTCAATTTTTAAAATACTTCGCGGTTCCGCTTTTAAACCATCATTAGCAAAAACACCGTAAGCATAAGTCATATCCAATAATCTAACCTCTCCTCCACCTAAAACTAAAGTTAAACCATACCGTTCTGGGTCATTGAGAGTAGTTAATCCCATATCAGCAGCTAATTTAAGGGTATTTTTAAGACCAGCTAGATAAAGCGTCTTAACAGCCGGAATATTTAATGAACCTGCCAAAGCATTTCTCATACTAACTGGGCCACGAAATTTATTGTTGTAGTTATTAGGAGAATAACAAGGTGACTCTGAGCTCGGGCTATCAGCTTCACAAGTGGGTGAAAATTGTGTTTTTACATCAAATAAAATAGTATTTGGTAAATAACCTTTACTAAAAGCTGTAGCATAAACAAATGGTTTAATTGATGAACCGGGTTGTCTTGAGGCGAGGGTAATATTGAAATTTCCTTCAATATCTTTACTAAAATAATCACGAGAACCAACCATTACCAATAAATCACCATTTTTTGGATCCACTGCCACCAAGCCAGCATTAGTAGCTTTGAATTTTTCAGCATTAGCTAAAGACCTTCTATTAACAATTTCTTCCGCTTTTTGTTGTAGGTCATAATCAAGAGTAGTAATTACTTTTAAACCCCGCTCAGCTAAAGCCTCTTCACCAAACTGTTTAACCAGTTGATCTTTGACATACATGACAAAATGGGGAGCTCTGATGCCAGTGACAGCTTGAGATAAGAAAGTTACTTTTTCTTCTTTAGCACTATTATATTCATCCTTAGTAATGAGATTATTACCTAACATATGTTCTAAGACAGAGTTTTTTCTTTGGTCTAAATCACTTCGGTGATTACCATAAGGAGAGAGATAAGTTGGAGCTTGTGGTAAGGCAGCAATATAAGCAGCTTCAGCAATAGAAATATCCTTAGCAGATTTACCAAAAAATGATTGAGTGGCTTCTTCTACGCCATAAATAGTTCCCCCATATGGAGATTCATTTAAATAAATTGCTAGAATTTGATCTTTAGTTAATACGCGTTCCAATTTAATTGAAAGAATTGCTTCTTTTATTTTACGAGTTAATTTTTTATCATTTTGCAAAACGGAATTTTTAATAACTTGTTGAGTTAAAGTTGACCCACCTTGTCCACCAAGTAAATCACCATCTTTAATATTTACAAAGACTGCTCGCAAAATACCCTTTATATCAATACCGAAGTGGCTATAAAATCTTTCATCTTCAATGGCAATTGTGGCATTTTTAATATTTCGGGAAATATCTTCAAATGGAATAATGGTTCTTTTTACATCCTGATGAAGGTCATAAAGTAGGATTTCACCAGTACGGTCATAGATTTTCGTTGATTGTAATATTCGTCTATCCTCAAAAGAAGAGAGATCTGGTATTTTCATAGTAGAAATCCAAACCAAAAGGCCACTAATACTAAGTATACCAACCACAAAAATGGCAATAAAACTATCAATAATAATACCCTTTATCCTTTTTTTCCAGATTCTTTTAGCCATACTATATATTATAGTGTCAATCTTAACACGATTTGTCTAGTTACTTTATTTTTTTATGTGATACATTATTTATATGAAATTATCAGAAGAACTTATCGCTCGCGGATTTATTCATCAATTTACTGCCCCTACTTTAAGCGAAATTGTGGATGGACCGAAAAGAATTATTTACCATGGGGTTGACCCAACAGCTGATTCAATCCATGCCGGCAATTTTGTGCAATTTATGTTGTTACGCCATTTGATTGAGCATGGTCATAAAATAATTCTTTTAATTGGTGGTGGAACAGGCATGATTGGTGACCCAAAACCAGATGTAGAACGGCCCCTTACCCCGCCCTCAGTAGTAGCAGAAAGAGTGGAGAAATTAAAAATTCAGGCCAAAAATTTATTTGGGGGAGTAGAGATTGATTTTGTTAATAATTATGATTGGCTTGGTTCTCTCAATCTAGTTACTTTTTTGCGTGACATCGGGAAGCATTTTACCGTTAATGAATTAATTAAAAAGGACGCCATTGCCACCAGACTAAAAAGTGATAACGGTATTTCATATACCGAATTTGCCTACCCGCTCCTACAGGCCTATGATTATTTAAACCTGTATCGTACTTATGGTTGCAATGTGCAAACTGGCGGTTCAGATCAGTGGGGTAATATTGTCGCTGGTGTTGATCTGATTAGAAAAAAGGAACAACAGACCGTCTTTGCCTTTACTGTACCCTTGATTGTTGACAAAACAACGGGAAAGAAATTTGGTAAAAGTGAAGGCAATGCCGTCTGGTTGGATCCAACTAAAACTTCTCCTTATAATTTTTATAAATTCTGGCTAAATACTTCTGATGAAAGTGCGATTGATTATCTGAAATTATTTTCACTATTAACACTAGAAGAAATAGCCGAGGTGGAAAAGGATTTTAATAGTAATCCAGAAGACCGGATTGCGCAAAAAAGACTAGCTAAAGAAGTTACCACACTGGTCCATGGTACTACTATTGCTGATAAGATTGAAAAGTCATCAAATAGTTTATTTGGTAAAGTTCCTTTTACCGATTTATCAAACGAAGAAAAAGAAATTGTAAGACAAAATGCTCCGATTTCTCTAGTTCAAGCAGGAATGAAGATTATTGATATTTTAGTAGTCTCTGGTTTAGCTAGTAGTAAGAGAGAAGCAAGGACTTTTATTGAAGCCGGAGCAGTTTCTATTAATAATAAAAAGATTGAAATGGTTGATGAGATAATCACCGAAAAAAATTATGGTAAAACTTTTCTTTTAAAAAGAGGAAAAAAGAATTTGTCAGTCATTGAGATTAAAACGTAATTTCTTGTTTAGGATTTAACCTACCAAACCGCTTGTTCTGTGGGGCAAGCGGCTGGGTGGGTTAAATTTATTGTAAAACAAATTAAAGTTCATCAATATCATCAAAAGTGTCAAAATCTACATCCTCAGCATCGTCTTCTAAATCATGGTCCACATCGGCCTCGCTTTTTTTATCATCGTCATTTTCATCTTCATCATCGTCGCTTTCTTCTTCTACTGGTAAAATGCCGAAACCTTCCACTGCGTCATCTTCTAACTCAGCCACATCACCACTAACTTCATCTAATAAATCATCTGCCAAAGTGGCATCATCATCATTGATTTCTTCAGTTTCGTCAGCATCACTATTGGTATTTGAATCTTTATTCATACTAATTAATTATATGTAAATGTTGTAACAAAGGTAAGGATAATTTGCAATACCCATAAAAGGGATATCAGTCGCAGATTTTACTTGGTTCTTCCATATTGTGCAAGGCAGGTAACCCCAACAGCAATGGCATCATACTCATCATCTAAAGCTTTGGGCGGAACACTAGGTAATAAACGCTTAATCATAGCAAAAACTGCTTGCTTATCGCTTTTTCCGTAACCAGTCACTGCTATTTTTATTTCTTGTGGACCAAATTCATAAAGTTGGCATTTGGCTTGCTTGGCTAAATAGATAATAATTCCCCGAGCTTCGGCGACACCAATAGCAGTCTTAATATTTTTGTTGAAAAAGAGGGTTTCAATTGCTACAGTGTCCGGTTTATATTTTAAAAGTAGAGTTGATACGATTTTACCAATTTCATAAAGTCGCTCAGTTAATTCGGATTTTTTATCAGTTTCAATACAGGTTGAGTAAATAATCACTTCCTTACCAGTTTGATATTCCATTACTGCTACCCCAAGTCTATCGTAACCGGGATCAATTGCTAAGACTTTCATATTAGACACAGAATAGCATTAAATTAATAATTTTAAACAATTAAAACCATCGGAATAAAAATTAAAATACTATCACAGGTGGTAGTATTTTAATTAAAACCCTAAGGCAAAAATAAGTTAAGTCAGACAAAAAATAAAAAACCCGCTTTATATAAAAAGGTTTTGTTTTAGATTTTATTCCATTTCTTCTTCAGTATCAGCGGTAGTGAAGACAGCTTGTACATCATCTTGATCCTCCAAATGTTCAATCAAGTCTGCTAGTTTTTCGCCATCTTCATCAGATAATTCTACTGGGTTTTGAGGTAAGTAACCTTCGGCAGTTTTAGTAAAAGCCCATAAAGCTGATCCCGGACCCCCAAGAGATAATCCAGCTTTATTAAAGATATTACGAATTAGTGGGGCGGTGCGATTATTGTTGTCAGTTACAGCCATAATCAAAATAGCTGTACCACCTGGACCAAAGGCCTCATACATCACTTCATGAAAAGCTTCACCCATCGCCCCAGCACCTTTAGCTACAGCCCGGTCAATATTTTCCTTCGGCATGGAGTCTTTTTTGGCACGATCAATAACGGCAATTAAACTAGCTGAGGCCAGATTACCACCAGCTTTTCTTGATTCCATCGCAATAAGAGTGGCATGTTTACTATAAATTTTACTTTTCTGAGCATCAGTAGCAGCTTTTTTGTGTTTAATTTTTGACCATTTGTTATGTCCACTCATATTTTTGATTTTAAAACATTCATTACTTATATTCATCTTTTATCTCAAAGTATCTATAATATTAACATTTTGTACTTTTACTAACAACCGACTGTCTAATCCCACTGATTAGAGCAATCTTTGTTGTCCATCTTTGTTACTATAACGACAACGTGTCTTTGTGAGCTTGCGAGGCAAACCACGGCACTCGCTCATTTTTGCGAGTCGCAACGAAGCAAACCACATCGTTCTACTCTGGATTGCCACGTCATTTCTCTCTCTATTCACCACAATAACAAAAAATACTCCACTACTCGCAAGAAAAAAAACACCACCATAATTTACATTAACAGTGTTTCTTCAGTTATAAGCAGAAAGTAACCAGAATAAACTACCCAACCTAGAGTTAAACCCAAATTACAACTTTAAACTTGTTCAACAAAATTAAACAAAACCTTTCATTCGAATGAAATGTTTTGGAGTTTGAATAAGGTATTTTTTAGTTTGGACTTAACCCTTGAACCTGGATTTTTAACACAAACTCTGAAATTAAACGAAAATTATTTTTTAGTAATACCCACTGTTATTATTTTATGGATAGATACTTTTTTAGTCTTTATTTTAATGCCACCGCCAATATTTTTACTAATTTTCTATGGTTAAAGATTTTCTAAATGTTTATAAGCTGCGGCACTAGCCATACGCCCTCGCGGGGTTCTTTCTAACAGTCCTTGACGAATAAGGTAGGGCTCAATCACGTCTTCAATAGTTGATTGCTCTTCACCAGTGGCAGCTGCAATAGTGTTTAGACCGACTGGACCACCTTTAAATTTATGGATAATAGCTTCCAGAACTGCTCGATCTGGTGCACCTAAGCCAAGAGTATCAATTTCAAGGAGTTTGAAGGTACGATTTACTATATCATCAGTTAAATCAACTTTTTCTAGTTGAGCAAGATCACGGCAACGTTTCAGAAGATAATTAGCCGTGCGAGGAGTAGCCCGACATCGATGAGCAATGGTATCCATAACGATAGGATCAGTTGTTACTTCTAGTAACAAAGCAGAACGAGTAAGAATATCGGCAATTTCATCATCAGCATAAAACTCTAAACGAAAAGTTCCGCCAGAAAAACGACTACGCAATGGGGCCGAGAGTAGAGAAATACGGGTGGTGGCAGCCACGAGAGTAAAGGGTGGTAATTCTAATTGCACGGTGCGGGCTGAAGGTCCCTTTCCGATAATGATATCAAGAACGCCAGATTCCATTGCTGGGTAGAGCACTTCTTCAATTGTTTTACTTAGACGGTGAATTTCATCAATGAACAAAACATCCCCCGGAGCCAAATTAGTAAGAATGGCAGCCAAATCACCCACTCGTTCAATCGCTGGTCCAGAAGTGGTCCGCATATTAGTACCAAGGGTTTTAGAAATAAGATGGGCCAGAGTTGTTTTTCCTAATCCTGGAGGACCATAAAGTAAAATATGTTCAGCAGCATGTCCTCTTTCTTTGGCAGCTGTGAGTAAAATTCGTAAATTTTCCTTGATTTTACTTTGCCCGACATATTCTTCCCAAGTTTGTGGGCGTAACGTTTGATCAAGATGTCCGGTATCGTCACGGGTGATATTTTTTTTAGTATTTTGGTCTACCATAAGTTGTTATAGTATAGCAATAGAGATAATATTACGCATCCTAAAAAAACTTGACAAATTAATACTATATGCTAGTATAGTGCCTATTGCAGTTTACCCCATCCGGGGCTGATCTCTTACAGCTTAAAGACGAACAAAATCGCTAAAATCTTAGCGAAATTTTTTATGTCTTTTCCAGAATATAACTCTCTAAGCAACTTGAATAAGTGGCGAGGTTTACGTGGCGTCTACCCTAGAGTAGGAGTGCTGGGTATTCCCTTAGCGCGGTATTCACTTTCAATGCGGAAGCTTTGCTTAGAGAGTTATGCCCTGGAAGACTATTTTGCCAACAATGAACTGATTTGCCTAGACTATAGCACAGTACTTTAAAAATACAGCTTGACCGTTTGTTTTTTTGTATTAGAGATTAATTTATAAGACCAGTGAGAGGGAGAAAAACCCAGCCCAAAAACTCGAAGGGTTTTTGGGCTGGGTTTTGCGATATCTTTAGATTAAATAATATGTGATGAAAAATCATTTTTTAACAAATCATTATCATCATCTTCTACCCCAATATTTTCGCGTCCTTTCGTTTGGGATAAGTCTACCACTCGTTCCAGTTCAGCAAGCGAAGTCACACCAGTGACAACCTTTACTATACCGTCCTCAACCATGGTGGGAATTTTTTGTCCAGCGGCTGCTTCCAAAATAATATGTTCTCGCGGATCGCGGATTACAGCTTCTTCCACTTTGTTATCTATTACAATCGCTTCAAAGATACCGATACGACCCTTAAAGCCAGTGTGGTTGCAGGCCTCACAACCATTTTCTTTGTAAATAATAAGTGGATTAGGGATAATATATCCGTCTGGATAGGTTTTAAGTATTTTTTCAATTAACTCTTTTTCATGTAATGATGCTTCATATTGAATTCGGCACTTATTACAAAGAATTCGTACTAAGCGTTGCCCAAGCATAAGATTAACCGCACTACTAATAATTCTGGCATCTACCCCCAAATCAATCAAACGAGGGAAGCCCCCCACGGCACTATTGGTGTGCAGGGTGCTGAATACTAAGTGCCCAGTTTGCGCAGCATGAATAGCGGTTTCGGCCACTTCACGATCACGAATTTCACCAATCATAATAATATCGGGATCTTGACGAAGAATGGCCCGCAGACCAGAAGAAAAGGTGTAATCAGGACTAGTTTGAGTTTGCACAATCCCTTCAATTTTGTACTCCACCGGATTTTCAATCGTAATGATTTTTTTATCGGGTTGATGAACGGCTCTTAAAAAGGCATAGAGAGCGGTTGTTTTTCCGGAACCAGTTGGACCAGTGGTTATTATTAAACCGTTTGGTCTTTTTAATTGTTCATCCATTACTTTAGCTAATTGTGAATTAAGCATCAACTTATCCATATTAAAACTAGCCACTGATGGATCAAGTAGTCTCATCACCATTGATTCACCACTTGCCCCGGGAATAATAGAGGCACGAACTTCAATCTCTCTTTCACCAAGTTTAAACTCAAAACGACCATCCTGGGCCTCCATTTTTTCATTAAGCATCATGCCAGAAAGAAGTTTCAAGCGAGAAATTACTCGCCCATACAGTTGCTTTTCCAAATCAAAAATATCCAACAAAACACCATCAATACGATAACGTAATCGTATATCATTTTCTTCTGGTTCAATATGAATATCTGAAGCCTTGAGAGCGAGAGCTCCGGCAAACATTAATTCTAGCGTTTCTGAAATCTGGCGGGGACTATTTATAGTATGAATTTTCCTTAAGGCCTTACTGACATCTTCTGGAACAGAAATTGATTTTGCTGATTTAAGAATATCATCAGGATTTATATCCAACACCCCCTTTTTGGTGGCAGTGGTATTTTTTTGGTCGGCGTAGCGAGTATAGCCATGTTCCAAACTAGCACTAGAACATAAATAAATAAGTAGATTAAATCCTTCTGCTTCCAATTCCTCAAGTAATTGGATTGTTTTTTGTTCGCGCGGAGTATGGATAGCCACTGATAAAGTATGACGATTTAATTCAAAAGCCACTACCTGACCTGACCGCGATTTTGCTTCTGGTATTTTTATTA
>Ga0210037_1001823_pt1 | contig 12152 bp, 11 predicted proteins | sample CryGey08umfilter_3_FD_185451 | JGI IMG/M metagenome (GOLD analysis project Ga0210037, IMG submission 185451) | Groundwater microbial communities from aquifer in Utah, USA - Crystal Geyser 4/9/14 0.8 um filter (SPAdes) (version 3) | ecosystem: Environmental > Aquatic > Deep subsurface >...
GGGCGTGGGCACCTTGACGACGCAGGCTGCGCTCGATTTGGGCGTAACCGGCGTGGTGGCGCGCGCCAGCGGTGTGGCGCTAGACCTGCGCCACAGCCTGCCCGGTGCGGTGTACGCGGCCTTTGCACCAGCGGCCCACACCGAAACCAGCGGCGACTGCTGGGCGCGCATGAGCCAGCGCATGCAAGAGGCCCAAGCCAGCGCCCAGTGGCTGATCGACCGGCTGGCCGATACCGCCCTGAACCTGGCCGACACGCCGGCCCCCTTCGCGCCCTTGGCTCCCTCTGCCCCAGGTGGCTGCAGCGGCGGCTGGTCATTGACCCCGCAGGCGCTTTGCGTCTCGCTGGTTGAGGGCGTGCGCGGCCCGGTGTTGCTGGCGCTGGAGACCGATGCGTCGGGCCAGCTGGCGCACGCCAAAGTGCAAGACCCGTCACTGGCCAACTGGTACGGAGAAGCCTTTGCCCTGCGCGGCCAGGCCATTTCAGACTTTCCGATCTGCAACAAGAGTTTTGACCTCTCCTACTGCGGCAACGACCTGTAACCCGACCCGAAGACGCACCCCATGTTCCAGACCCTCGCCGTTCGTAAAGCCCAAGGCACCCAATACATTGCCGACCTGCGTGCGGCTCAGCCCAGCGGGTTTCGGGGCAAACCTGTCATTGCCACTGACGCGTGCGCACCCAATTGCCGTGCCTGCGCCGACATTTGCCCGTCCAACGCCATCCAATTGAACGCGTCAACGGCCGATGCCGTGGCCATTGACCTGGGGCGCTGCGTGCTATGTGGCGACTGCGCGCCCGTGTGCCCAAGTCAAAAAATCAGCTTCAACAACGACGTCAAGCTGTGCGCCACCACGCGCAGGGGCCTGGTGGTGAGCGCCGCGCACCCCAACATTGACCCGATAGCGGTGTCTGCGGCGCTGAAAAAACGCTTTGGCCGCTCGCTGAAGCTGCGCTCGGTGTCAGCCGGGGGCTGCAATGGCTGCGAGATGGAAGTGAACGCCTGGGGCAATGTGAACTTTGACATTGGCCGCTACGGCATCGACCTGGTGGCCAGCCCGCGCCACGCCGACGGCATCGTGCTCACCGGTGTGGTCAACCGCAACATGATGGACGCACTGCAAATCGCCTGGCAAGCCGTGCCCGAACCCAAACTGCTGATTGCCGTGGGCGCGTGCGCGATTTCAGGCGGCGTGTTTGCTGAAAGCGAAACACTGGCGCGCGAGTTTATGGACCAATACCCGCCCACGCTTTACGTGCCTGGTTGCCCGGCGCACCCGCTGACCTTCATCAGCGGCATCATGGATTTGCTGGGGATTGCGGGTTAACCGATTTTTTTACAGTGGGCGTAAAAAATATCAGCAATATGTCTGTAACAACGGCTTCTCAACAGCGCTTACATCACTCATGACCGCACGGATATTGGCGGTGCGCGCAAACAGCTTGGCTTTTGCGGCGTGCATTGGCATAAGACACAGTGCGATCTGTCCAACATTTTTGATTGCGCGCCCCATATTCGCGCGCCATAGCACGCAACTCGTGGTGTCATCCATGCAAACAACCGATTTAACCTAGATTCCTCAGTTGGACGCACCCAAGTGGGCTGCTGGCGGCGTGTCTGGGTAGACTGAGTGCCGCAGATTAGCGGTCAACCGAGGAATCTAGTTTTAACTGCTCGGCAAGTAGCAAATAAATCCTCATTTCATCCGAGATTGTTCATTAGGGTTTGAGATGATGGCGAACAGGTTTGTGAGGCAGTTTGGGTGGCTGTGAGGCGTTCGTAGCATGGCTATCGACACCGAACAGACGCACAAAATGACCGCAAAGTTGCCGCCAGCGCTCAAACAGGTGAGGAGCACCGCCCAATGGAAAATTTCGGTTGAACCCAAACAATCCATTAGGGCTTGTTCATGAATAAGCTGTGCATTTGATCGTTGGATTTGGTCGTTGGATTTGGGATGCAATGCAAGATGCAAAGCGTGCTGAGCAGCTCTGCTGCACAAGCGATTTGCAACGAAGCAATACACCCAAATCTGGCGCGCCAAATGTGCATGTTATTCATGAACAAGCCCTTGGGTCATGAATGCATGGCGAGGTGAGTTGCGAGGGATCATGCAGGCTGAGTGCCTACTGATGGCGTATTTGGGTTGAAGTGTTGGCGACGGTAAGCGGGGTGTAACCGTGTGCAGCCAATTCACACGGAAACGTGACTGGCACTCAGCGTTTCAAATCCCGGTAGAAATGCTCATGCGGCCCCAGGGTCTCCAGATAAATCAGCCGCACTTCCGCCTCTCGGGTGTAGCCCAGCAAGTAAAGTTGCCCCTGGCTGCGGAATTTGTACACCCACAACGACGCCAGATCGCCCTGCTTGCGTTCGCCACTGTCTGGGTTGACTGCCACGGCGGCCACCGCCATGTCGGTGTCGGCAATCAGTGTGGCGATGGTTAATTTCTTGTAAACACGTGCAAAACGCCGCGTTTGCAGCACTTGCCAGTTCATGCCGACAAGGGTGTCAAAGGGCTATTTTGCAAACTTCGGGGCACAAACGGCGCACTTTCTTCCCGCGGTTCAGCCAGACTCATCAGGCTTTCGGCAATGAAGCTGGCAGGCAGATCAGGGTTGTCCAGGGCGGCGCGCCCGACTATGGCCCAGAACTCCACCTGCCCTTGCACGGTGCGGAACTCTGCTTTGGCTGCAGTGCGCGCAGCGCTGACCAAAGCCTCATCAATACGCATGGAAACGGTGGACATGGTTGACCTTTCAGAAATGACCACAACTGTAGCCAACCATGCCATTGACGCTATTTGCCAGCCCAACCTTGAGCCAGACCAGCCAGTTGGTCATCCCTTTTTGACAAGTTCAGGCGCAGCTTCATGCACCTTGGCAAAGGTCAGGATGACCTCGCGGATGAGCTTGCGCTGAGGTACGGGGAGCTTCAAAAACGCCTCGAATAAATCCCGATCCTGGTAACCAATTCCACTGTCCCAGTGCGCGCGGCGATGCTCCACTTTGCGCAGTGACTCCGCGCCATAACCCAATTGCTGAACCGACACGCCCAGCCACTTGGACAGAGTCTCCAGTTTTTTGAAGTCTGGCATGGTTTCACCCTGCAACCAGCGCCGCACTCCGTGCAGCGACATGAGCTTACCCCAGTGCCGCGTGTTGAATTCCCGCTCCAGCACCGCCGGACGCGCCGCATAGCCTGCGGCAAGCATGGCTTGACGTAACTGTTGCGCAAAGAGTTGTTTTGCATCTTGCATGAAGTTACGTTATTTGGCAGACGCGTTCACTAGTTACGATTGACTTATAGTTACGTTAATTACGTTACTAATAATCAAGTTTTAGGGCATTGCTTGCAAAACGGGCGCCCAAACATCACGCCATGGCCAAATCCCTGCTCGAACAACTCCCTGAAATCGTGGCCCAAGGCCGCAAAGTGGCTGAAAAAATTCTGGAGGGTTTGGAAAGCAGACAGCGCATCAGCCTGCAAACCCGTGAGGTGGTGCTACCCGCCAAGGACAGCGCCGCGCAGGACTGGGTGACGGCGCAAAAGCGATCAATGCAGCGCGAAGTGTTCGCCCCCGGCCAGGCCAGCCTGCTGGACAACCCGCAGCCCATGTTGACAGATGCAACGGTGCAAGCAACCGTTAACGCCACAGCGGATGCCGCCACCGGCGCGCGCCCTGCCCCGTTCATGACCGACCACAGCGCCAACACACATCACGCTCAACCCTGGACCAACCGCCTGATCTACGGCGACAACCTGCTGGCCATGGCTGCCCTGCTGGCGGGGGACGAAAACACGCCTTCGCTGCGCGGCAAGGTCGATTTGATCTACATCGACCCGCCGTTTGACAGCAAGGCCGACTACCGCACCAAGGTCACGCTGCCCGGCATGGAGCTGGAGCAAAAGCCCACCGTCATCGAACAATTCGCCTACTCCGACACCTGGAGCGACGGCACGGCTTCTTACTTGGCCATGATCACACCGCGGCTGATTTTGATGCGTGAGCTGCTGGCCGATACCGGCGGTATTTGTATTCACATCGGTATGCAGGTAAGTCATTACGTCAAGGCAATAACCGACGAAATTTTTGGCAAAGAGAACTTCAATACAGAGGTAGCTTGGTCATACGGCACGCCCAGTGGTGGCCGTGCTGCAGGCAACAAAATCGTCAAATCACATGAATATTTGCTTTGGTATGCCAAAAATTATGGGAAGCAAACCTATAACAAAGAATATTTACCGTACTCAGATAAATACATTGCAGATCGCTTCACAGAAGTCGATGCAAAAGGGCGAAGGTATCGGACGCGCGAAAGAGAAAAAGGGCACTTTGAACATCAGTATTTGGACGAGAGCAAAGGTGTGCCCCTATCAACCGTTTGGACTGATGTCAAACAGTTGTACGCCTATCACCTTGTAAAGAGAAAAAAAGAAGAAACCGGATATGACACACAGAAACCAGAGGCATTGCTTGAAAGAATCCTGAAGATTGCAACAAATGCAAATAGCCTCGTCGCCGACTTCAACGGCGGCTCCGGCACCACGGCGGCCGTCGCCGAAAAACTCGGCCGCCGCTGGATCACCACCGACCTGGGCAAACCCGCCTGCATGATCATGCGCAAGCGCCTGATTGACCTGGAGGCCAAGCCGTTTCTCTACCAGGCCATTGGCGACTATCAGGTGGAGGCGGCCAAGGCCATGCTGGGGCGCGACTTCCGCATCGGCGACCTGTCGCAAATCGTGTTGTCGCTGTATGGTGCCCTGCCCTTGCCGCCTGAAGTCAACCCGCAGCGCAACCTGGGCCAGATCGCCGGCATGGCGTTTGGTGGATCAGGCGCAGGCAAGAGCAGCAAAACGCTGGTGCTGGCCGACTCGCCCAACAAGCTCACCGGCGCCGCCACGTTAAAGAAGGCGATTGCGCAGCGCGACAACCTGCTGGGCGGCTGGGATCGGGTGGTGGTGCTGGGCTGGAACTTTGAGCCCTCGATTGGTGAGACCATCACCGCGCTGAACGATTCGCGCCTTGAAGTGCTGGTGATTCCGCCCGACCTGATGGATCGGCTCAAGAAAAAGGGCGGCATCGACAAACTGCGCGGGCAGGTGCGTTTTTCTTCGCTGCAATACCTGACGATTTACCCGATTGAGCGCCAGGCATCAACCGTGCAGGTAAAGCCCGTCGAAGCCGCCGCCAGTCTTTCAACCAACGCAGGGCAGCCAGCAGAAACGAACGTAAGAACGATGTGCGCTGCAACCGAAACCCTGACTATTCGGCTCAGAAATTACGTGCTGCTGTCGCCCGAGGCGATCAATCTGGACGACGCGAACCGGCTCAAGTTGCAAGCCGTCATCAACCAGGAACCTCTGGCGTTGATCGAATACTGGGCGGTGGACCCGGATTACGACGGCAAAGTGTTCCGCTCGGTCTGGCAGGACTATCGGGGCAACACCGCCAACGATGGCGATGCATTGCGGGTGGTAACCCAGGCGGTGGTGACAACCGCCGCCAAACCCGGCCCGCGCCGCGTGTGTGTGCGGGTGGTGGATGTGTTTGGGTTTGAGGCGGAAGTGGTGGCAACACTGAATGCTGCTTGACTATTTTCCAAGTGAAAAAGCACAACAGCCCTTATATTACAAGCGCTAGCAGCTATTTAATCAGGAGCAAATTTGATGCTGATTCACGCTCAACAGAAGCTGATCTCAGTCAGCCTCAAGCCGCCAGCGCAGGCAACTGGGTCGGTGTGGCGCGGGCCAACGCTGCCAATTCATGCTTGCTGGATCGCAGCAATCCGATTTCTGACGGTGTCAGCCGCCTCGGTGCGGGCGAGATACCGAGCTTCTGATTCAGTAAGCGCGTCGAAGGTGTGAGCGAATCTTCCAATCCACCAGTTTTCAAGTTCTGTCCCATGTTTATGCACCCGCTCATTTGGCCAATGTGTTCGCGCTCACGCTACCTTCAATTCCCGCACGGCCAGCAAATTGGCTTTGAACTCAAGCTGCGCGACTTTCAGGTCATAAGCCGCTTGCAGGTTGAGCCAGTACTGAGGAGTTTGACGCAGTGCTTGACCCAAGCGCAATGCCAATTCAGCCGTGACCGGGCGCTGACCCTTGAGAACGTGCGACACGCGCATGGGCGATACACCAAGGGCCTCGGCAAAAGCGACTTGCGTCAACGACAAATCGTCAAGTATTTCGCGCAGAAATTCACCGGGGTGAATAGCGGGCATTCCGTTAACAGGTGTTTTCATGCTGTTCTCTCCTTAGTGGTAGTCCATGATCTCAACGTCTTGCGCATTGCCGCGGTCAAACCGAAAGCACACGCGCCAACGGGCATTGATACGGATGCTCCATTTGCCTGCCAGATCACCCGACAAGGACTCCAGTCGGTTGGAGGGCGGCTGGCGCAAGTCCTCCACGTCCACAGCGGCATCTACCTGTGTCAGCCGCATCACTGCGCGGTGCAGGATTTCGGGTGGCAAGCGACGCGACTTGCCAGTGGCAAATAAGCGTTCGGTTTCAGTGTTGGCGAAGTTTTCAATCACGATCGAATTATAAACAATTTGTTTATTTTGAAAGTATGACAGGAACAATGACATGACTCAAAACAAAGACCCACTCGCCCTCTCCACCGCCCTCACCGCCAAAACCAACCAGCTTTGTCTTGGCCTGGCGTCCGGCGCGGCCGACATTCTGGAGCTGGTGACACCCACCACCGCAGAGCTGCTGCTGTGGTGGTTTGGCGAAGACATGGTGCTGGCGCGCCAGGGCTTGAACTTTCACATCGGGCAAAAGCAGGCCATTCTGAACGCCATCGTGGCGCATGAGGTGCTTGGCAAAGACCAGCCACACTGGAATTTGCTGGATTTGTACAAGGCCTGTGCGCCGGATGCACTGCTGGGCGGCACACTTTTGAATGAAGTAGCGCAGGCCAAACACGCGCACCCCAAGTACTGCTTCAAGATGGCCACCGGCACTGGCAAAACCTGGGTGTTGCAAGCCCTGATGATCTGGCAACTGCTCAATAAAACGGCAGCGCTGGCACAAGGCTTGGACGACGCCCGCTTTACCCGGCAGTTCATGGTGGTGGCGCCGGGGCTGATTGTTTACGAGCGGCTGCTGGACGCGTTTTGCGGCAAGCTGACCGTCAACGCGCTGGGTGGTGTGTCGGGTGCGCGCGACTTTGACACCGCTGACATCGCCAAATTTGCCGACCTGTTTGTGCCAGACGCGCACCGCGACGCGGTGTTTGCCTTTGTGCGTGGCAATGTCTGCAGCAAGACCGACATCGGGCTGAAAGCCACAGGCAACGGCATGATTGCCATCACCAACTGGCATCTGCTCAATGAGGGCTATGTCATCGAAGACGTGGCAGAAGTCGAAGCGCTGGGTGCGCCGCCTGACCCGCAACAGGTGATTCATGCCGTGTTGCCACTCACGCCCGGCCGCGCCACCGGCAACAGTCTTGACGTGCTAGACCGCCGCTATGCACGCGGCAACGTGCTGGAGTTTTTGGCGGGGCTGCCGGAGTTGATGGTATTCAACGACGAGGCGCACCACATCCATGAGTTCAAACGCGAGGGTGAAAGCACCGAGGTGGAGTGGCAAAAAAGCCTGTCCACCATCGCAGCGGCCAAAGGGCGGCGTTTTGTGCAGATGGACTTTTCAGCCACGCCTTACAACGACATCGGCACGGGCAAAACCAGGCGCAAGGCGTATTTTGCGCACATCATCACCGACTTTGACCTGAAAAGCGCCATGCGCGCCGGGCTGGTCAAGTCGCTGGTGCTGGACCGGCGCAAGGAGATTGGCGCGCTGCCACTTGAATTCAAAGCCGAGCGTGATGAATCTGGCAACCCGGCTCTGAGCGAAGGCCAGCGCGTGATGCTGCGCGCCGGGTTGAAGAAACTGCGCAAGCTGGAAGCCGACTTTGCCGCGCTCGACGCAACCCGCTATCCCAAAATGCTGGTGGTGTGCGAAGACACCAGCGTGTCGCCGCTGGTGGCGGAGTTTCTGCGTGATCAGGAAGGACTGCGGTACGAAGGCAGTCCAGAAGATGAAATCTTGCTGATCGATTCAGGCAAAAAAGCCGAGTTGACTGAGAAAGAATGGACACCGGTGCGCGAACGGCTGTTTGGCGTTGACCGCTACGCCAGCCCGCGCGTGATTGTCAGCGTGCTGATGCTGCGCGAAGGCTTTGATGTGAACAACATCTGCGTCATCGTGCCATTGCGAAGCAGCCAAGCTCAGATTCTGCTGGAGCAGACCATAGGCCGGGGCCTGCGGCTGATGTGGCGCGACGACGAATACGCCGACATAAAACGCGAAAACCGTGAGCGCATCAACGCGGGGCAAGAGCCGGGCAGTTTGCTTGACGTGCTGTCCATCGTGGAGCATCCGGCCTTTCAGTCGTTTTATGACGAGCTGATTGCCGAAGGACTGGCCGGGACCACGGGCGACAACCTGGACAACACATCGAGCACAGGCGACGTGATCGCCGCTGAGTTGCGTGAGGGTTTTGAGGCGTTTGACTTCGGCATTCCGTTCATCTTGCAAGAAGCGGACGAGATGCACGACCATCACGCCATGGACATCACCGGCTTGCCAGCTTTTACCGCTATGGGTGTTGACCATCTGACGGCTTTGCTGGGTAAAGGCGACACGTTCATCTCACAAGACCTGCAAAGCGCCACGCTGTTTGGCGACTACCGGGTGGACGGCGCGGTGATGAACGTGGGCGGCTACAACGAGTATTTGAGCCGCCTGACCCGACGCATCAGCCAGGCGCTGAGCGAACCCATGGCCAAATTCTCCAAGGGCAGCAAAATTGCCACCCACATCGCCAAGCCCTACTTGCAGGTGAACACGGCCGAGCTGACCGGTTGGCTGGACGACTACATCTGGACGCAGTTGTTTGCCGCACCCTTCAACCCGCTTGCAAACGAGCAATGGCGCGTGCTGTTGCTGCAACCGGTGGTGGAACACATCACCAAGGTCTTTGCCCTGGCCTTGCGGACCAGCGAGCAGCCACACGTGACTGGCCAGACCGAAGTGCGCCAGCGGTATTTGAGCGAAGTGCCCAAACTGATGATGCGCGCATCCCATTCTGTGGAAGTGTCCAAGTGCATCTACACACGCCTGGCCTGGCCAGCGCAGAGCGGTGGGCTGGAGCGTGCCTTTATCCACTGGGCGCAGGCTGACAGTCAGGTGCTGGCGTTTTGCAAAATCAGCGAAAACCGCCACACTTTTGCCCGCTTGCGCTACGTCAAAGACGATGGCTTACCAGCGTTTTACTCGCCGGATTTTCTGCTGCGCACGGCGGACGCGGTGTATCTGGCCGAGACCAAGGCACAAGGCCAAATCATGAGCCCCAATGTGCAGCGCAAGTACAAGGCCGCGCTGGCCTGGTGTGAGCGCATCAACCAGCTGGCATCTGAACACCGTGGCGGTGCGTCATGGCATTACGTGCTGCTGGCTGAAAACGTGGTTTACGAGTGGCAGGGCAATGGCGCACGACTGGCCGAATTGCTGAGCTACGCCCGGCTGCGGCCGCTGGCAAGTGCGTCATTACAAACCAGCTTTTTATAACAAATATGGCTCTAGCCCTTATTATATCTACGCTATTAGCTATGTTTTAAATAGCAAATTCACCACTGCCCTTGGGTACATCAAATGCTCTTGGGTCAGCACCCGCGCAGCCAACGTGTCGGCTGTATCCCCGGGCAGCACGGGTACGGCAGCTTGCGCCAGAATCGGGCCGTGATCCAGCTCGGGCGTGACCAGGTGCACCGTAGCCCCGGCCACTTTGCAGCCTGCATCGATGGCGCGCTGGTGTGTGTTCAAGCCGGCAAAGGCGGGCAGCAGCGAGGGGTGGATGTTGACCATGCGTCCGGCATAGTGGTTGACAAATTCAGCGGTCAGAATGCGCATGAAACCAGCCAGCACCACCAGCACCGGGTGGTCAGGTGTGTCAAACGCGTCAATGCGCTCGGCCAGCGCCGCGTCAAACGCCGCACGGTCAGCAAAAGCTTTGTGGTCCAGCACCAAAGTGCCAATGCCATGGCTGCGCGCAAACGCCAGGCCTTTGGCATCGGCTTTGTTGCTGATGACAGCCGCCACGCGTGCGCCATGGTGTGCAGCCCAGTCGTCACGCTGTGAGGCTTTGACGATGGCCGCCATGTTGGAGCCGCTGCCTGAGATCAAAATAACGATGTTTTTCATACTTGGCTGAATTATGACTTTGACCCATACCCCTGACGACTCCACCTCCCCTGAGTCCAACCGCCAACCCGCACTGCTCCTAACCCCGATGGAAGCCCGCGTGCTGGCCACCCTGATGGAAAAAGCCCGCACCGTGCCCGACAGTTACCCGCTGTCGCTGAACGCACTCACCCTGGGCTGCAACCAAAAAACAACCCGAGACCCGGTGATGAACCTCAGCGATGCCGAAGTGCTGGAGGCGCTGGCCAACCTGAAAGAGCGCAACCTGGTGCGCGAAAACAGCGGCAGCCGCGTCACCCGTTTTGAGCACAATTTTCAGCGCGGCATAGGCGTGCCCGAACAATCTGCCGTGCTGCTGGGGGTGTTGATGCTGCGCGGCCCGCAAACCGCCGCCGAGCTGCGCCTGAACACCGAGCGCTGGTACAAATTTGCCGATATCTCGTCGGTTGAGGGCTTTCTGGAAGAGCTGCAAGATCGCTCCATTGAAAAAGGTGGCGCACTGGTGGTCAAACTGGCCAAAGCCCCTGGTGCGCGCGAGCAGCGCTGGGCGCATTTGCTGTGCGGGCCGGTGGACATCGCGACTTTGGTCGCGCTGCGCAGTTCGGACAGCAGCTCAAGCGACACGGGTGAGCGCATCGAGCGACTGGAGACCGAGGTTGCCGCATTGCGAGAAACCGTTCAGCGCTTGTGTGCCGAGCTTGGGGTGGAGATGCACTAGGTGGCGTAGGTGCGACTGACTGGGATTGGACGACAGTTCTGCTGAAAATCAAATCACCGCACCCAATTTGCCGCCCCTGCAACCAAATGACTGTTGAGTGTTGGATGCACAGCAGTCAAAAAATTTCTCAGTGCCTCAGGCTGCTCTGCACCTTTTCGCCAAGCCAGTCCCACCTCCAGTTGTGGCAAGGTTTGGGATAGCGCTCGCGCCTCAATGCGGTCACCCTCCAAAGACCAGGGTCGGTACAGCATGTCGGGCAGCACCGTGCAGCCAGCGCCAGTGGCCACCAGGCTGCGCACCGCCTCCACGGATGAAGTCCGAATCAGCACATTGGGTTCAACACCAGCACTGCTCCAAAATGTGGTGGATGAGTCACCCAATTCGTCCACCTGCAGCACGATCAGCTGCTGCAGCGCCAAGTCAGCCGTGGCAATGCTTGTTTCGTCGGTCAGTCGGTGATTAACCGGAAACCAGGCGCGCCAACCGGATCGCAAAATGGTCTCGGTTTGCAGTGCGCTGCGGTTTTGCAATTGCGACACCACAATCAGCGCTACATCGAGCTCGCCGCTGACCAGCGAGTGCTCAAGGTAGTCACGCCGGTCTTCGGTGATCTGCACCGTGATGCGCGGAAACACGCGCCTGAACCGATCCAGCAAAAAAGGCAGGTAATAGCCCACCATCAAGCTCGTCACGCCAATGTTCAGGTGGCCGGTCACGGTATGGGGGCGTGAGGACAGGGCCTCGCGCGCGTTACGCATAGCCACCTCAATCTGGTGCGCGTGACGCAAAAACTGGAGCCCGGCATGGGTCAGCGTCATGCCACGAGCGCGCCGGTCAAACAACAAGGTGCCCAAATCGGCCTCCACTTGTGCAATGGCTTGGGATACCACCGACTGCGACACGCCAAGGTCATGTATTGCCGCAGAGATCGAGCCCGATTCGGCCACCGCAATGAAATAGCGAATACTTTTGAACGATGTTTTCATTTATAAAAAACCTAGTATTTACCCTAGGATGCACCATCATTGAACACAGAAAGTGGCCGTTAATAGCTCTATTTGGTGCGAGGTTTCTGTTTTACCGATGGATTGTATTTGTGCAACCGTGTGGCACGCCATCAGTGCAATTCCTAGAATGAAACCAGATCCCGATCCTCGGGTTCGCATCTGCTCTTCACCCCCTCCAGGAGAAATCAATGTCCCACCATCGCAAT
>Ga0210037_1001827_pt1 | contig 12131 bp, 9 predicted proteins | sample CryGey08umfilter_3_FD_185451 | JGI IMG/M metagenome (GOLD analysis project Ga0210037, IMG submission 185451) | Groundwater microbial communities from aquifer in Utah, USA - Crystal Geyser 4/9/14 0.8 um filter (SPAdes) (version 3) | ecosystem: Environmental > Aquatic > Deep subsurface >...
GATACTCAGCAGAGAACCGCCGCTGATATGGTAATCGGTTTCTATCTGAGTCGAAAAGTTTCTCTCAGCCGCAAATTAAATACTTTCATCTGGCAAGTAATTGTCCGTCTCTTATTTAGGCTCAATGTCCGTGACATTGATTGTGGTTTCAAGCTTATTTCCAAAAAAATTATCGATACCATAGAACCTCTCCAAAGCGAGAGGGGAGCCTTTATTAGCAGTGAGTTTCTTATTAAATCCAAAAAAGCCGGCTTCAAAATTATCGAAATCGGAGTAAACCATTACCCTCGGAAGCAGGGAGAAGGTACCGGAGCCAATATTGACGTCATCATTCAAAGTTTTATTGATCTTTTTAAACTTTGGTACTCACTGAAATAAAACCATCGTCATTGCGAGGAGCAAAGCGACGTGGCAATCTATACAAATGAAAACATTAGGGGAATTCATCAAGAAAAACAAACTCGAGTCCTTTTCTATTTTCTTAATCATTCTTCTTGCTCTTTGTCTCCGTCTGTATCGTATTAGCGAGTTCATGACTTTCTTGGGTGACGAGGGTCGGGATGTCCGCATTGTGAGAGATCTCATTACCAAAGGTAACCTTGTTTTTATTGGACCCCAAACAAGCATCGGGAACATGTATCTCGGTCCACTTTACTATTACATAATAGCCCCAGCTCTTTTTCTTTCACGATTGAACCCAGTTGGTCCTGCAGTTCTAAATGCGCTCATTGGCACTTTCACTGTTTTACTCACTTATTTTATCGGCCGAAAACTCTTCGACAAGTGGTCCGGTCTGATCGCCGCTCTCCTATACGCGGTTTCACCTGTAGCCATCATCTACTCTCGTTCTTCCTGGAACCCAAACCCCATGCCTTTATTTGCTTTACTTTGTATTTGGGGCATTTACCAGGTTTGGCAAAACAAGCAATATTTCTGGCTTCCTCTTGTTGGGATTTTCTTTGCTTTAGCCTTGCAGATGCATTACCTGGGCTTGCTATTGGGACCCGTCCTCGGACTGTTTTGGATCGTCACCCTAATTTCAATTAATAAGTCAAAAGACCTCTTACGGAAAAAAACCTTTTTACATTTTACTCTTTTTGCGTTTTTGAGTTTTTTCATCCTTATGTCTCCGTTATTGCTCTTTGATCTCAAGCACCAAGGGATGAATTTCAACGCCTTCAAAGCGTTTTTCACCGACCGACAAACCACAGTCAATCTCAACCCTGCCAAATCTGATCGTTTCCTTCCTGTCATATATTTGACCGTCTCGGATCTGATATTGGCTCGGCAGACCACCTGGGCCCCGCTAGCATCGATTCTGATTCTTTTATTTTCAGTCTTGATCTATCTCAAATCAAAGTGGTTCAGTTCTCTCAAAACTATTTTCGTTTGGCTCGGCTTTGCGATATTGGGCCTCAGTGTTTACAAACAGCATATTTATATCCATTACCTAGGTTTTATTTATCCGGCCATATATCTGCTGGAGGGGGCCCTCCTTGGGTTTCTCCTAAAGCAAAAAACACTTTTCGGGCTGATTGCGATTACTTTAATTGTTTTTCTCTTCGCCAATAGTATAATTTTTAGTCCGGTGAGGGAAAATCCCAACCGTCAGCTCCAAAGAACAGAACAGGCCGTGGACCTTATTCTTAAAGAATCAGATGGCCAGCCATTCAACTTCGGCCTGATCGCCAAACAGAATTATGATGAATCTTATCGTTACTTTTTGGAAAATAAAAATACTGGTTTGATCAGGGGAGAAGATAAAATTGTCGATCAGCTCTTTGTTATCTGCGAAGACGGAGCCAATTGTCAGCCCGAAGGCCACCCTGCGTGGCAGATTGCTAAATTTGGACCATCTCATGTTGTGGGCCAGTGGCAGATCGATTATTTAAAAATTTATCGTTTAGTTCACACCAAATGATTACTAACTACACGAACGGACCGTTAGTATGGTTAGATCTGGAATTCACCGATCTAGACGTCAAAAGAGCTCAGATCGTGGAGATTGCCACGGTCATCACCGACGCCAAGCTCAATATCAAAGCTATTGGTCCCGATCTAGTCATTCATCAGCCGGAGTCGGTCTTAAAGGGGATGGTGCGTTGGAATCAAGAACATTTTTCGGAGTCCGGATTAATGGAAGAGATTATCGCTTCCAAGGTCACCCTGAGACGAGCGTACGAAGAAACCTTAAAATTTGTCAAAGCTCATTGCGCTTTCAAAACCGGAGTGCTGGCCGGGGCCTCGGTTTATATCGACCGCGAGTTCCTGGGAGAATATATGCCTGTTCTCTATGACTATTTACATTTCCGGATCATCGATACCAATACCATTAAAGAGCTCATGCACCGTTGGTACCCTCGCATTCCCGATTATCCCAAACTCGAGGCTCATCGGGCAGGAAAAGACATTATTGAGTCGATCAATGAGTTAAAATATTACCAAGCCAACCTTTTTAAATAAACCTCTACACTTGTCATTTCGGACCCAATCCGGAATCCATAAAAATAATGACCCCCAAACTCTCCATTGTCATCAGTAACTATAACGAACACGCCAATCTGAAAAGGGGAGTCCTGGAACAGATGTCGGCATATCTTCGGGAAGCTCATTATCCTTGGGAAGTTATCATCAACGACGACGGATCGAGTGATGGCGGAGATAAAATAGTTGAAAATTACACCCAAAAGCACCCCGGTTTCCGCATGATCAGAAGCAAGCACGGGGGTAAGGCGGCCGGTATTTGGAATGCCATTCAAGCCGCCAAGGGCGAGATTGTTCTCTTTACCGATATGGACCAATCCACCCCTCTTCAGGAAGTCGAGAAACTGCTTCTGTCATTTGACCGGGGCTACGATGTAGTTTTTGGTTCTCGTGGCAAAATGCGCCACAACTTCTCAGCTTTGCGCCAGCTTTCTTCCTGGGCTTTCCGTTCGTTTAGGGGTATGTTGTTACTCCACGATGTCGTCGATACTCAGTGTGGTTTCAAGGCCCTGAGATTGGCTGTTGCTAAAAAGATATTTCCTTTGCTTAGTGTTATCAAAGATAAAAAAGTTGTCAGTAAGGGTTGGACTGTTTCGGCTTTCGATGTCGAGCTATTATTCCTAGCGGAAAAGCTCGGTTACAAACTTAAAGAAGTCGATGTAACATGGAAAAATGAAGATACCTCGATTAGCAAACAGAAAAGTTTTATTGGAGAATCGGTTGACATGCTCAAGCAAATTATTCAAGTTAAGATCAGTGACCTTTCAGGAAAATATGATCAAAAATAAAGTTTTTTGTTTACTTAGTTTGGCTATTATCACCCTAGCCCTCTTTTTGTTTTTTCGGCTTTATCGTTTGGGGCAAACCCCAGTCTTTGTCGACGAGGCCATTTATATTCGCTGGTCTCAGGTAATGCGCGCGGAGCCTACACTTCGCTTTTTACCGCTGTCGGATGGCAAACAACCACTCTTTATGTGGTCCACCATGCCTTTTCTTAAACTCGTCTCTGATCCGTTAATTGCTGGTCGTTTGGTCTCCTTTTTTGCCGGTTTTGGTTCCTTGGTGGGTATAGGAACACTGGCCTTATTACTCTTTTCCGATCCTTTTATAGCTCTTTTTTCTTCTCTGATTTATGCCATTATTCCCTTCACTATATTTTTCGACCGCATGGCGCTGACGGATAGTTTACTAGCAATGTTTGGAGTTTGGTCTCTGGTCTTTGCCGTAAAATTCGCCAATACTCTTCATAACGAATATGCAATGTACCTGGGGTTTGCTATCGGCGGCGGGCTTCTCACCAAATCTCCAGCCATGATTTTTTATTTTTGGACTTTGTTGGCCATACTATTTACTCTCGATCAAAAAAAAATCACCATGGATCTTGTAAAGAAACTCCTTTGGGGATTATTCCTGTCCTTGTTTATTTCTCAGGCTATGTACGCCATTCTCCGTTTGGGTGTTGGTTTTCAAATGATCGGTACTCGGAACCAAGATTACGTTTTTTCTATCAAAGAGATATTATCTCATCCCACGACACCATTTATTGGCAATATTGAAACCACCTTAAACTGGTTATTCCTATTGTTCTCGCCTACAGTTCTACTGTTGGGAGTACTAGGCTACCTAAATTCAAAAGTCAGACGCCAATATGTCTTATTAATTATTGTCTCCCTGGCTCCTCTCCTGTACCAGGCCTTCGTTGCCAAAGTCTATACCAGTCGCTATATTTTATACGCCGTTTTACCTTTAATTCCGCTGGCTGGTTTGGGACTCCATTGGCTTTTTAGTCACAAGGGACTTCTGATTAAATCATCGATCACCCTTTTCCTTTCCCTACCATTTCTCATTTCCCTTGTTTATTTATTCAACCCCGCCCTAGCTCCCATGTCGTTTGATATGCGCAATGGCTACTTCGAAGAGTGGACTGCCGGCTACGGTCAAAAAGAAGTGGCTCGGTACTTAATTGACGAAGCTTCCAAAGGTAAGAAAATAGTTGTCTTTACCGAAGGTTTTTTCGGCACTCTACCGGATGGTTTGCAGATCTATACCGAAGGCAATAAAAACATTACCATTGTTGGCTCTACTTACTATGTTTCGGAAATTCCTTCCGGTCTTCTAAACACCTCTAGTGACAATCTGCGCTTCTTGGTTCTAAACAAATCCCGGAACCATCTTTCTGCTGGCGACTTATCCAAGTTAGAGTTAATTAAGGAGTATCCCAAAATGGTTCGGATGGACGGTACCCGCGAATCCCTCCAATTCCTCCGCCTGAAATAAACCTGTTTTCCTCCGTATATAATTAAGCCACATGCGTTATTTTTTCCAATTGATACCCTCGTTCATTAAACTATTTTGGCGCTTCCGTTTGGAGTTTCTCTTGCTCTTATTGTTACTACCAGCCGTTGCCGACATTTTTAAGCCAGGCTTTTTTCCAATGCATGACGACCTTCAAGTTTTCCGACTTTATGAAATTCACAAGTGCCTCCTTGATGGTCAAATACCCTGTCGTTGGGTACCTGACGCCGGTTATGGCTATGGCTATCCCTTGATGGAATTTTATCCACCCATGCCTTACTATCCCATGGAGCTGATGGTTCTTTTGGGAGCCGGTTATTTCTTGCCCGTCAAAGTCATGTTCGCTCTTGCCTTTTTACTTTCTGGCCTGGGAATGTATCTCTTGGCTAAGGAGTTCTTTGGTAGATGGGGAGGCATCTTAGCCGGCGTTATCTACGTTTACTCTCCTTATCATTCGGTCGATATTTTCGTTCGTGGCGCCATGAATGAAGGGTGGGGCATGGTCTGGTTCCCCTTTGTCCTTCTCTACATTTATCGGCTAATCACCAAAGAAAAATCCAAAACAAACTTTATTTTATTAAGCCTTGCTTTGGCTTTGCAGTTCACTTCGCACAATGTGATGACTTTGGTTTTTGCCCCAACTGCCATCATTTGGGCCATTTTCTGGATGTGGAAAACCGGTAAATTTATGGCAGTCAAAAATCTTTTCCTGGTCGGCCTTCTGGGAATTGGGCTTTCGGCCTTTTTCTTTATTCCAGTGGTCCTAGAACAAAAATTTGTTCATGTCGATTCCATGACTGTAGGGTATTTTAATTATCTAGCCCACTTTGCCGACATCAAACAGCTTTTTCTGTCTCGCTTTTGGGGCTACGGCGGTTCTACCTGGGGTCCGGAAGATGGCATGTCTTTTTCCATCGGCCATCTCCAATGGATTGGCGCAGTTCTTGCCGCTTTAATAGCATTAATTAGATTGTCATTCTCGCGAAAGTTGGCCGATGGTCCCTGGAGAGGGAAATCTTTACCAATGATGATCATAATGTTAGTCGCTTTCGGTTTTATATACGCTTTTCTTACTCATAGCCGATCAAACTTTATCTGGGAACGCTTGAGTATCCTTCAGTTCGCCCAGTTTCCTTGGCGCCTCGTGGCCTTGATAGTTTTCTATTTTTCTTTTGCATCAGGTTATCTCGTGACTGTTTCTATACCTAAGATGGTCAGGCCGATTCTGTTTGCTATTTTTATTATTTGTATCATTACTTTTAATATTGGTTTTTTTCATTTCGAAAGGCACGTGAGGATTACCACTCAAGAAAAGCTCTCCAGTCTTCAGTGGGAGCTTCAGGTGACCGGAGGCATCTTTGATTATTTACCCCGCTCGGCACCCAAACCACCAGGAGATCCCGCTTTTACTATCCCCCAATTCTTGGTTGGCCGGGGAGGGATTCTAAATTTCCTGGCAGGGTCAAACTGGATGAGCTTTGATGTTAACTCTTCAACACCGGTGGCCAAAGTCATGTTGCCCCTTTATACTTTTCCCGGTCTCACCACTAGAGTGGATGGGGCAAAGGTCTCTACCGAGATAGATCCTGAGCTGGGACGAGTAGTCGTTACCGTCACACAAGGTGTTCATCACGTAGAGTCCAGGATAGGCTACACCACGGTTCGTCTGTTTTCCGATCTACTCACTTTATTCTCTATACTTTTATTATTCAAACTAATTTCCGATGATCGAAAACACTCCACCTGACGCTCAATCGGTGTTAGAAATTCAAGAAGTTAAACGACGGTCGGTTTCCGGTGTTTTAGCTCTAGTTTCCCGTACTTTCATCATTCAAATTATTTCTTTTGTCGCTACTCTCGCCATTACCATTTTTCTTGATCCCAATACTTATGGTGTTTTCTATCTGGTTTCTTCGCTTGTTAACTTTCTTGCCTATTTCTCGGATGTTGGTTTGGCCGCCGCTCTTATTCAAAAGAAAGAGGAAATTACCAAGGAAGATTTATCGACCACTTTTACCGTCCAGCAGATATTAGTCATTTCACTTCTTGTCATTCTTTTTATTCTTTCTCCATTAATCCGTACCCAATATCGGATCGATCGGACCGGCATGTATCTCCTGTATGCTATGGGTATTTCACTTTTCCTTAGCTCGCTAAAGACAATTCCTTCGATCATGCTGGAAAGAGAAATCAAGTTCAGCAAGCTGATTCTTCCACAGATATTGGAAACACTCACCTTCAATGCCATTGCTGTTATTTGTGCATGGCGCGGTCTTGGAGTTACCTCATTTACTCTGGCCGTTCTCGGCCGGGGGGTTGTTGGTCTCATCGCTATGTATCTTGTTTATCCTTGGCGACCATCGTTTGGTATTAGCCGGTCTTCGCTCTCGCATCTTCTGCATTTCGGTTTACCTTATCAAGTTAATACTTTCTTGCCGTTCTCAAAGATGATGGCATGACCATTATTCTTACCCGCATCATTGGTACTCAAGGCCTCGGTTACATTGGTTGGGCTTCTCGTTGGGCGGGCCTTCCATTAAGAATCGTCATGGACAATCTCACCAAGGTTTCATTTCCTACCTTTGCCAGATTGCAACACGACAAAGTGAGATTGGCCAAGGCTGTCGAAGTCAGTCTGAAATATATGTGTTTGTTAGCCTTCCCCATCCTTGTCGGCATGGGTTTTTTGGCCCTACCTGTAACGCATCTGATTCCGCGTTATGTCAAATGGCTACCTGCCATTATCCCTTTATATATTTATCTTTATAACTCGGCCTGGGCCAGTATCAGTACTAGCCTTACCAACCTTCTCAATGCCACTGGACATATAAAATCAACTTTTAAACTCATGCTAATGTGGACCGGTCTAACTTGGTTAACGATGCCGTTTATGGCTGTACGGTTTGGTTACTTGGGCGTTGCCTATGCTACCGGGATTATTGCCACGTCTTCCTTTGTTACCATATTACTTGCCAAAAAATACGTTGACTTTAATTTTTTCAATATTATCAAGACCCCAATTTTGGCGTTGTTACCCATGAGTTTTTGGCTGTATCTCTCTGCCGGCTCAATTTCCTCTTTCCTTTCCCTGGCACTAATTATAATTTTTTCTGTCGTCATATACTTCTTGGCCATATTAGTTCTTGAAGGAAAATCGTTTTTCCTGGATACTCTTAATTACTTTAAGATAAAACATGCTTAGAAAAATCTTTATCATTTTCTTTTTACTTCTCCTTTGCTTTTCCAGAAAGGTGCAGGCTTTCAAGGCGGAAACTTATGTTTCTTTTGCCAATCCGGTCAGAGGACCGGAAGGTTGGAAAAATTCCAAACAGAATCCTTTAGATCTGCCTCTGTTTCAATATCAAGAGTCAACTCACTCAGCCTTTCCGGTCACCTGGCTTCTCCGCTTTGACGCCGTCAATGATGCCACCATATCGGCGTTCTTCAGCGGTCTAATAGAAACAGACAAGAATCAGTCTTTAGGATCTTTTTTGGAAATCACCCCCAGATTAACGGAAGCAGCCAACGTAATTTATCCTGGAGGGATCTCTCTTTTTAACGCCAATCGTATTTTTCTTTCCGGGTACTCGATTGAGGACAGAAAGAAGCTGATAGATACCTATATGTCAGCCTTTTTTGTTAGTTTTGGTTTTTACCCCAAGTCGGTATCTGCATGGCATTTTGATAGTTATAGTTTGCAGTATCTTCAGTCCAAGTATTCAGTCTTGACGGCCATGAACTACGACGATCAATACAACACCGATAGTTATCGTTTGTGGGGTGGATATCTCGGTAGCCCCTATTTTCCCGATAAAAACAATTCATTAATACCAGCCTACAGTTTCGGAAATCGTATCAATTTGGCCATGGTTCGCTGGGCTCAACGAGACCTGTTTAATTTTTACGGATCAAATAACGCTTCTCTCCATTCGGTTCAGGTAAACGATTATTTGGCGTTGGGTCAAGACACAAAGTATTTTGAAAAGTTGCTCGCTATGTACAATCAAAAAGGAGTCAACGAGTTTACCTACGTAAATATTGGCTTAGAGAATGATTACGATCTGTCTCTCTACAAAAAGGAAATTAAAAATGTTTACAAAGCCATAAAGATTAATAGCGACAAATTCAATTTTCACCCCATCTCACTTTCGGACTTTGGGGATTGGTTCAAAGCCCGTTATCCCGAAAGCTCTCCTGCTTATTTTTATCAGACCGAGGATCCCACCGGGGTCAATTCCGGTAAGGTTTTTTGGTACCAGAGTCCCTTCTACCGTCTTGGTCTCAAGTCGGAAAAAGGCAAAACCAATATTATCGATTTCAGAGTTTTCAATCGAGAAATTTACGAAGATTACCTGACTACCCCCAATCAGGATCTTGGTCTTTTCCACGAAATTCCGGCGGTGATTGATTCGGTAAAATTTCCCGGTAAGGAAATAGTTCTTGATATAGATTTACAAAAAGCCGATCTTGTCCGTTCCAAGCAATGGGACTACTGGCAGACCGCCCTTTGGGTGGACGGAAAAATGCTCACTTTTCAGCCGGACAAAATTGTTTTCTCTAATTTTCAAGCACCAACCATCAATTCCGAAGATATTAAACCCATGGTTACCAAAGATCAAACCGTCTGGGAGCTCACGCCCCATACCCCCTTCAAAAACACTTCTCATTCCACCTGGCTCTTCTGGCTATTGATTATTATTGTCATTCCGGGCTCCCGCCTGCAGAAGCTAAGACACTTCAGCACTTGCGGGCAGGTGACCCGGAATCTATATAAATTTTTCCAAACTAATACCTTCGCACCGATAACCCTCCTGATCTCTTTCCTAGCCGGCCTAACTGTTTTTCGTAGCGGAATCCTTTATCCTTTTGGTATGGGTTTCTGGGGTCCCAATGGCCATGACGCTCTTTTTCATTTGTCTTTAATCGAAAAATTCTCGGCCACTCCTTTTAGTTTTTCCCATCCTCAAATAGCAGGTGAGAAGATCGCCAACTATCACTTCCTCTTCGATTTTATCTCCGGGATTGTGGTCAAACTTTCCGGTCTCTCTGCTCTAGACTTCTACTTTCGGGTCTTTCCCGTCCTGGCCGGAATCGCCATTATTTTTCTATTAGATAAACTTCTCAAGACTTGGCGGTACTCCCGATCGGAGAGATTACTGTCCATTTTGTTAGTTTTTCTCGCCGGTTCATTCGGATTCATCCCCAAACTACTGATTGGACAAGACGTTTTTACCGGAGAGTCTGCCTTCTGGTCCAATCAATCGGTTTCCATCTTTCTTAACCCACCCTATGCTCTCTCGATCACCCTCCTCCTTCTCTTCCTGAACAAGCTAAGCGGTAAACCAAGAACCAATAACTCGGAACTAATAATTCTCTCTCTCCTCGGCGGTCTTCTAGCCCAAACCAAGGTCTACGCTTTTATTCTCTTACTTGGAGCTCTGCTATTTTCCAAAAAATACAAACTATTTATTGGAGTTCTGCTTATCGGCATCCTAATTTCACTGCCTTTCACTACTTTCGCCGGTCAATCACCATTTATTTTTTCGCCCCTCTGGTTTCCCCGAAGTCTGTTTGCTTCGTTTGATCGTGTCTATTGGCCTCGTCTGGTCGAAGCCTGGCAAGCTTACGAAGCCTCGGGAAATTTCCTTAAACTTAGTGTGATCAATTTATTTGCCTTAATCGTATTTTTAGTTGGAAATCTCGGAGTTCGCCTACTCGGATTATTTGAAATGAGTCGGACAAAATCTCATTCTGATTCAGAGACAATAGTCCGCTGGCTTATCGCCTTCGGTTTATTACTACCGCTTCTTTTTGTTCAAAACATCAATCCTTGGAACACCATCCAGTTCATGTATTATGCTCTCTTCTTTCTAGGCATTTTTACCGCCAAATATATTTCCGCCTTCGCACCCCGCACCAAACACCTCGCACTACTAATCCTGATTCTCATCTTCCTCGCAATCGCCACCACTGTCGGGACCCTCAAGGACTACCTCGGTTACTTCTCATCCTCACGATTAAGTTATACCGAACTATTGGCACTGGACAAGCTTCGAGCAGAGCCAAAAGGAATCGTTCTGTCTCCACCCTACAATGAGGTGGCGGCTAGTCGTGTATCGGCCCCCAAACCTCTTTATGCCTATGTTTCAACTGCCTATATTTCAGCACTCTCCGGCCAACCAGAGTTTCTAGCCGATACCATCAATCTGGATATTACCGGTTTTGCTTACTCCGAGCGGGCCAGAGATGTTCAGCGTTTCTACAACACCGAAGATAAAGAGTGGGGGAGAGCTTTTCTACAAAATAACCATATTCAATACGTCTACGAAACTCGTCTTCAAAAGTTGAAATTGGCCCCCGCCGATCTACATCTGGAGAAAATCTTTGACTCAGGGGAAATAAACATATATAAATTTAACTAGCCCATGGCCAAGATAAAAATTTCAGCAGTTGTTAACACCAGAAACGAATCTGAAAATATTTTTGATTGCCTGAAAGCACTTGGATTCTGTGACGAGATTGTCGTGGTCGATATGGAGTCGGAAGACAATACGAAAGAAATTGTCAACCAATTTACCGACCGGATCTATGATCACAAAGTGGTTGGCTTTGTTGAGCCAGCTAGAAACTTTGCTATCAAGAAGGCTCTTGGGGAGTGGATCTTGATTGTGGACGCTGACGAGCGCGTGTCCAGGACATTAGCAGCCAAGTTAATTGAAGTTGCCGACAAAAACGAAGTTGATTTTGTACGCATACCCAGGAAGAATCTGGTTTTTGGCCATTGGCTACAGTATTCACGTTGGTGGCCGGACTATAATGTCCGCTTTTTCAAAAAGGGTTCAGTAGAGTGGCAAGATGAGATTCATTCGGTGCCTATCACTTACGGTACAGGTGTCAATTTGGAGGCAGAAACGGGTCTGGCTCTGGAACACCACCATTATCGTACCATCGACGAATATTTCCTCAGGGCACTCCGATACTCCAACCAGCAGTCCAAAGAGTTAATTAACTTCGGCTACAAATTCGACCCTGCAGATTTAATAAAAAAACCTGTTGGCGAGTTTTTGTCCCGCTTCTTTGCCGGTGAAGGTTACAGAGATGGTCTTCATGGACTGATTATAGCCATGCTTCAGTTTTTCTCTATACTCCTTATTTATCTAAAAGTTTGGCAAACGGAAGGCAACAAACCCATCAGTGAAAGAGAACTTACTCCAACCTGGCAAAACAGTTTCTTACAAAAATTCAAAGAATTCCGCTATTGGTTTCTTACCTCCAAGATCCAAAACTCCAAATCCAAAACCGACGCCTTCTTCCTCAAGCTCCAGCGACGCCTCCTGAAATAGACGACTTTT
>Ga0210037_1001842_pt1 | contig 12063 bp, 11 predicted proteins | sample CryGey08umfilter_3_FD_185451 | JGI IMG/M metagenome (GOLD analysis project Ga0210037, IMG submission 185451) | Groundwater microbial communities from aquifer in Utah, USA - Crystal Geyser 4/9/14 0.8 um filter (SPAdes) (version 3) | ecosystem: Environmental > Aquatic > Deep subsurface >...
AATATGGGGACGAAAATTCTTTTTTGAAAAAGAATCCATCGACTACAGTTCATTTGCTTGTTGAAAAATTAAATAAATTAAAATCATAATAGTCCCGCCGAAAAGTTTTGGGGGGCTAGCCCCTGGCAGGCGGGCAAAAAGGAAGGGGGTTCTAGGGGAAGGAATTTTTACCCGCTCGTGCTTCCTGTTCCCATCCCGTTTGAGCAAAGGAAAAGCGGAAAGCGCGCAGTGGCTGGGTGGGGTGCCTGCCCGCCGAGGTGTAAAAGAACATTAAATAATCAACGCCAACAAGCAATTGATTGAGATAATGGAACAAAAAATTTCTGATGTTTTGAGTGAGATATAGCTATGATCAAAAAAATCTCAAAACTCAAGGACTTCGGCATATTTCATAACTTTTCTTGGAAAACAGAGCTTACTGATTTCAATCATTCACTTGCTTTCGTATCAGTTTGGAAAAGTCTGGGTAATCAGCATACCGTTCAGCTTTTTCATTTATTTTGTGTTGTTTTCGCAATTCCTTCAAAGTAACTGAATTATCAATTAGTCCAAGTTCGTACGCCAGCGCATCTGAGTTTTTAGGAAACAGTAGTCTTGGATCCCACGGAATTTTACTTGGCGCAATCTTATTAATATGAGAAGCAATATTCGTCGTACATGTGTTCGTAAGAGTGTTGTAAAATTCCGGCTTTTCCCGTAATTTATTTGCTCTCTTAAGCATATCAACAAAAAGAGTTTGGATGCTCTCTTGGGAGTTTTTAACAGGATAAAGATATACTGTATCTTTTCGGTAATTAGTACGCAATTTGATTACATCTCGTTCGTCAGCAATAACATACATAAGTTCGTAGTTCCTGAAAAGTCCTTTTATCGGCGAAAATGATTCATCAACTTCCTTTCTAATTTCAACCGAAATTGCCAAATAATCACCTGTACCGAAACCAAAACTCAGAAACGTATGAGCAGCACCCATGTTGCCAAAAGGTTCAACGATATAATCAACCGATTTCAAATCGTTCAAGTTAAAAATTTTGTTGTAATATGCTGGAGTATATTTTCTGACTGCTGTGTAGGTAAAATTTCTGATGTTAAAAACGGTGATTATATCGCCACCAAATTCTGCGTACGGTAATACCTGCTGATCAAGTGACCATATCCTATTGTTACTTGGTTGACGCAAAAAATACCATGTGAAAAAAACCACTATAATAAGAATAGGGATAATTAGTTTTTTGTATTGTGTGTACATACTCGCCATCTTCCGATTATACTATCATCTTACTGCCATATGGCATTATTCACGTTTTTGACCACAGCGACGTTACCTCATTTGGCAAATGGTAGGAATTTTTTAATTATATCTTTTTCCGTTTATAGTAATAGAGACTGTTGGTTTCAAGATTATCTACCCACACCTTTTGATTGTTTTTATCCCATTTTCGGTTCTCGTCATTAGGTTTACTCTTCCAATCTTCGGAGTCTAAAAAAGCAAATCATTGTTTTAATAAATTCACTTAACTTTTCCAACTGGAAAATAATGATCATATTGATTTTTTGACGTTTGGTTTAAATAGGAATATACTTTTTGTCTTAAATAACACTATGTTTTCTCTTTTTTTAAAAATTTTCAAAACCCCAGACAATGTCGTTTTTCTCTCCAATAATGAAATAAACCAAAAAGCAGTATTGACCACCTTAAAGGAACTAGAAAGTAAAATCAAAAAATTATTTCATGGTTCCTTGGCTATTAGACAAATAGATTCTGGCTCAGATAATGCTACTGAACAAGAATTAGTGGCTCTATCTAACTCTTTCTATGATGTTGAGCGTTTTGGTATTCATTTTGTCGCTTCCCCTCGTCATGCTGACATGTTGCTAATAACGGGGCCAATGACTCGCAACATGATCAAGGCGGTAAAGCGGGCCTACGAGGCGACGCCTTCACCAAAGGTAGTGGTCACAGTTGGTGACGATGCTGAAAATGGTGGTATTTGGCAAGGATCTTACGCTGTTTCCGACGGTGTCAGTAATATTTTACCAGTGCATTATCACATTCCGGGTGATCCTCCATCACCGACAGTAATTTTATCTTCACTTCTAAAAATTCTTCAGATTGTTGAATCCAAAACGCTAAAATCATAAAATCATGCTCACTTTTATTACTTCACCGGCCAGTTTCTTAATTATTCCCACTCTATTTATTATTGCTGGCTTGGGGTCACTCTTTTTTAGGAAAAATGACCACTTGGCAAATCTTTGGATAAGTACAACAGCAATGTTGGCTTCGCTCTGGGGGTTGATTTTTTCTCTCTCCTTCATTTTATTTGGTCAAGAATTAGTTTTTTCCTTAGCACCAACTTCTTTCCCATTATTATCATTATCTTTTCATATTGATTTATTAGCGGGATTTTTTGTCTTTATTATTTCCCTAATAAGTATTTTTTGTTCTCTTTATGGACTGGGGTATCTTACCCATTTTTATAAAAAATATAACATTGCAGTTTTTGGCTTCTTTTTTAATTTTTTTCTTGGTAGTTTATTTTTGGTAGTGACAGCATCCAATGCTATCTTTTTTCTGATTGCTTGGGAAATTATGTCGGTCGCTTCTTATTTTATGGTGGTGTATGACCGTCACGATAAAAGTAACATCAAAGCTGGACTACTCTATTTAATCATGACTTATGTGGGTACGGCTTTCATTATTTTGGCCTTTTTGCTTTTATATAAATACACTAATTCTTTTGAATTTGCTGAAATAAAAAATCAACTTGCGCTCGTTCCTAATTACATCAAAGATTTAGTGTTCGCGTTTGCTTTAATCGGTTTTGGTACCAAGGCCGGTATTATCCCACTCCATATTTGGTTACCGGATGCTCACCCCGCTGCTCCCACCCAGGTCTCGGCTATTATGTCAGGGGTAATGATTAAATCAGGCATCTATATGATGATTCGTTTGTTTATGGATATACTTCAACCAATTCCACTTTGGTGGGGAGTGACCATTTTAGTGATTGGAATCATTTCTTCTTTACTTGGCGTTCTCTATGCTTTAACTGAACATGATATTAAAAGACTTCTGGCCTATCACAGTATTGAAAATATCGGTATTATTTTACTCGGCCTTGGTAGTGCTTTGATTTTTTATACTCTCAATTTACCAGAGCTCGCTTTACTAGGACTAATTGCATCCTTGTTTCATACTGCCAATCATGCTATTTTTAAATCATTATTATTCTTGAGTGCTGGCTCCGTTATCAATGCCATGCATACGCGCAACATGGAGGAATATGGTGGTTTAATTAAATATATGCCTCAAACCGCTCTCTTTTTCCTCATCGGTTCTATGGCCATTTCTGCCTTACCACCTTTTAACGGTTTCTTTAGTGAATGGCTTATTTTCCAAACCTTGTTTCAGGGTATCATGGAATTAAACTCTGCCTGGCATTTGATCTTTATTGTGGCTGTTGGTTCACTCGCCTTAACTGGTGGCTTAGCCCTCGCTTGCTTCGTCAAGGCCTTTGGAGCTATTTTTCTAGCCCGCCCACGCAGTGCGGAAGTGCTTCATGCCAAAGAATCACCTCTTTCCATGCGCCTAGCTATGGGAGGGTTAGCTTTAATGGCCATTATTTTTGGTTTGTTTTCCGGCACCGTGATTATAATTTTAGAAAAAATCGGTACCAGTCTATCGGCTTTTAGTAATGTTACCTCACTGCTTACCGTTTCTGCTTCACAAAAAATTACTATCATGCCTGATTTTGGTACAGTCTCGGCACCGGTTATTTTTATCACCCTCGGTGCATTAGTGTTGATTATTTTGTTTTTGGTAAAATCAGTTATTTACAAAAAACAAACTGTGAAAATAGGACGCACTTGGGACTGTGGTAACGATCTGAATCCACGGATGGAAATAACCGCGACTGGTTTTGCCCGTTCCATCGTGGTAATTTTCAAAAGTATCCTTAAACCAAGTTTGCAACAAAAAATTGAATATCATGATGCTGATAGCCGATTTTTACAAAAATCACACACTATCACCATGCAGATGGGTGATGTTTACTATACCTTCTTCTATAATCCGCTTTATAAAATCGTTAATGCTCTGTCATTGCGTGTCCGAACAATCCAAAATGGCAATATCAACGCCTATATTTCCTATATCTTTGGCGCTTTAATAGTAGCTTTATTCTCAGTCCTCTAAAATATGAATTTACTTATTTTTATAATTCAATTGTCTCTCGTTACGGCCATCTCACCGCTCTGTACTGGGATTATCAAAAAAATAAAAGCCCACTTACAGAACCGTCATGGGGCTAGCGTCTTTCAACCGTATTATGATATTTGGAAATTACTCCACAAGGATGAAGTGATTAGTCGGGATGCCTCTTTTATTTTCCGTCTAGCGCCTTTTATAATTTTTGCAGTCACCGTTTTCGTCGGCTTTAGCATTCCTCTCTTTACTTCCTTTTCTAATATCTTTCAGGCCAGCAATATCTTGGTGATTATCTACACATTAGCCATCGGCACTTTTTTCCTTGCTCTAGCTGGTATGGATAGTGGAAGTCCTATGGGTGGGTTTGGTTCTAGTCGGGAAATGACCGTTTCCGCTTTGGCTGAAGGAGGATTTATTTTTTCTTTATTAACCGTCGCTTTAATCAATCATTCCACTGATTTATTTACCATCGCCAGCGCTAATTTATTTGATTTCAGCCAATCACTTTTACCAATAATTTTGGCTTTCTCTGGTTTTTTGATTGTTCTTTTGGCAGAAACTGCTCGCTTCCCTTTTGATAATCCAGCTACCCATTTGGAATTAACCATGATTCATGAGTCCATGATTCTGGAATATTCAGGTAAAAGATTGGCTTTAATGGAGTGGGCCACTAGTAACAAATTAGTCATCTTCATTGCTTTAGGAGCTAATCTATTTTTCCCTCTAGGATTAGCTTCTGAAGCCACATTAGTAGCAATTTTAATTGGTCTTTTGGCGTTTGTGATTAAGATTATCATCTTTAGTGTCGCTATTGCTAGTTTGGAATCCAGTCTCGCTAAATTTAGATTTTTTCGCCTGCCTGATCTACTTTTGTCCTCGCTAATTATTAATGCTGTAGCAATTGCTTTAATTTTTTAATTTCTATGACACTTTTATTTTTACAATCATTGACAGCTATTTTATTCCTCACTATTATCTTTTTGCATCTCACCAAAAGAAATTTTTCGGCCTCGGTCGCCTACGGTATCCAGTCTATGATGGTCGTTTTTTTCTTCTTTAACTCATTTTTAGAAACACCCAATACTTATCTTATTTTAGTGATTATTTTCACCATTATTGTCAAAGTTATTTTAGCACCATTATTTTTTATCAGACTAATAAAAAAACACGCTCTTGCTTTTAATGTTAGTACCTATTTAAATGTTCCGTTAACTATTATCATTATGGCTTCTTTAACTTTTTTGGCTCATTTAGAAAAATTTAATCCTTTAACAAATATTGTTCCTGCTTACCACCAATTATTGTCTTTGGCGTTGGCTTCAATATTTTTATCGCTTTTCCTAATTGTTAATCGTAAAGGAGCTCTGTCGCAAATCATCGGTGTACTATCTTTAGAAAATAGTATTGTCACCTTTATTATTTTTGCTGGTTTGGAAAAATCACCAGGAATGCAGATTGGGGTTATTTTTAATATCCTAATCTGGATTATGATTTCTACGATTTTTATTTCATTACTATACCGACATTTTGGTTCACTCAATGTCACCGATATGAAAAACCTCACCGATTAACTCCATGCAACTTCTCGCTATCATTATCATATTTGTCGTAGCTACTGCCATCAGTAGCTTGGTTAAGAGTCGGTCAGTGATTGAAGGTTTGGCGGTAGCAGCAACAGGTTTCTCGCTTCTTTTAGCTAGTCACATAGCTTATACCGTTTCTGTATCTGGACCTTATGCTCCTTGGTCATTCTTTCAGATTGACGCTCTATCAGCCATTGTGATTTTAATTATTGGTAGTATTAGTTTTGCGGTGACAGTCTATTCGGTGGCCTACTTACGTCAGGAAACCAAGAAAGGAATTGTGGGCTTTACTCGGGTTAAACAATATTTCATGTTGTCTAATCTATTTACCGTAGCGATGTTCTTAGCTATTAGTGCCAACAGTCCCATCTTTGCTTGGATTAGTATTGAAGCCACTACTCTCTCCACGGCGTTCTTAATTAGTTTCTATAATAAACCATCGGCTATGGAGGCAGCTTGGAAATATCTGATTATCAATTCTGTCGGATTACTATTGGGCTTCTTTGGTACCTTATTATATTTCACGGCTCTTGGATCAGACAGCGGGACTGACTTTGTGAGTTGGCAATTACTACTAGATAATAGTGACCAGCTAGATCCTCTTTTGGCAAAGATTGCTTTTATCTTTATCTTGATTGGATATGGAACTAAGGTGGGTTTGGCGCCGATGCATACGTGGAAGCCCGACGCCTATAGCAAAGCACCAGCACCGATGGGGGCTTTGCTCGCTGGGGCTTTATTACCAGTCGCCTTCGTCATTATCCTCAAATTCAAAATTATTACTGACGCTTCGGTTGGTGCTAATTTTAGCCAACAGCTTTTAATTGTGTTTGGGTTGTTGTCAATTACTCTAGCCGCTTTAGTGATGTTTAATGCCCGAAATTATAAAAGAATGCTGGCTTATTCCAGTATTGAAAACGCTGGCATCATGGCGTTAGGGTTTGGTTTTGGCGGAATTGGTATCTTTGCTACCATTTTACATTTGATTTATCACTCCATCACAAAAGTGATTTTGTTCCTAACTGCTGGTAATATGTTATTGAAATTTTCTTCTGATAAAATTAATAAAGTCAGTGGTACTTTGAGTATTGTTCCTCTCTCCAGTGCTTTACTGATAATTGGTTTTCTTATTATTACTGGAACACCACCTTTTGGAATTTTTCTCACTAAAATGCAAATTTTACTAGCTGGCATGCAAACCTATCCTGTCGTTAGCGGTCTAGCTCTCTTGTTTATGGGAATAATTTTTATCAGCTTTTTAAAACATATTACCGCGATGGTTTTTGGTGATAGTGAAGCTGATATTAAACCCGGTGAAGACGGCCTCTGGCTACTCATTCCACCAACTGTCTTTTTGGGTATTATCATTTATTTAAGTTTTACCCTTCCGCCATTTTTAAAAACATTAATAACCGAAGCCACTAATATTTACTAATATGTTTATGGAAAAATTAAAAAATTATCTGCCAGAAAATATCAGTCCAGAAATTAATCGCGACAGCGTTAGTTTTAAAATAACAGCATCCACTTTAAAGGAAGTGATCAGTAATTTTGTTTTTGAAAAAAAATTATCATTCAAACTAATGACCGCTACCGATGAACGAAATGAACATGGTGTTTTCAAAATTTGGTATGTTTTTTCAGTACCAGGCACCAAGCACCTCATCATTCCCTACCTTGAATTAACTGAAACAATTGAATTCCCTTCACTGGCTCTTAGTGTCAATCAACTATGGCATTATGAAAGACTCGTTCATACTTTTTTTGGTTTAACACCAGTTGGACATCCAGATTTAAGACCAGTCACTCTACACGAAAATTGGCCAGAAAATATTTATCCTTTACGCAAAGATTTTTTATGGAACACCAGACCAACAGAAACCAACTTAACCTATGCTTTTGAAACAGTGACTGGTGAGGGAATATATGAAATACCAGTTGGACCAATCCATGCTGGCATTATTGAACCAGGGCATTTCCGCTTTAGTGTAGCTGGTGAAAATATTGTTGCCCTAGAACCTCGTCTCGGTTTTACTCACAAAGGCAGTGAGAAAATGTTTGAATTATTTTCTCTACCTGACCAATTACGCTTATCGGAAAAAATATCTGGAGACAGCTCCTTTAGTCATTCCCTGGCTTTTGCTTTGGCGGTAGAAAAATTAGCTAACCTCAAGATACCAAAAAGAGCCGAATTTTTGAGGGTTATTTTTGCAGAATTGGAACGTCTAGCTAATCATTTTGGTGACCTAGGCGCCATCATGATGGATGCTGGTTTTAATTTTGGAGGAAGCCAAGGATCGCGTTTACGAGAAATGATTATGCAAATAAATGAATCCCTGACCAATAGCCGATTTTTGCGCGGTGTTAATACGGTCGGTGGCGTTACCAAAGACATTGACGATGCGACTAACAAAAAATTAGCTGACGCTCTTGATCGCATTAAAAAAGATTATTCCGAAGGGCTGACTATTGCTGAAAATAGTATGTCTTTACTCAATCGTTTAAAGGGAACTGGTCTTTTGGCACAAGAAATTGCTTTAAATCAAGGTGTTACTGGAGTGCCAGCACGAGCAATCGGGATTGCGACTGACACCAGAGTGGACTATCCTTATTCTTCTTATCAGCAACTTTTTACTGGACCAATTGCCATAGAAAATGAAGGTGATGTCTATGCCCGTTTCAAAGTGCGTAGTGCTGAAATTTTTAGTTCTATTAAAATAATAACTACAGCTCTTTCTACTATGCCAGCAGGAGAAATTGCTAAAGACCTAACATTACCTTTAATATTTAAGGAAAATGATTATACTGTTAGCCAAGTGGAAGGTTGGCGAGGGGAAATTGTCTATTTCATTACCACTGATGCTACCGGTAAAATTAGTCGAGTTTTTCCTCGTGATCCATCAATGATTAATTGGTCAATATTAAAGGATGTTTGTCTTGATAATGTCGTACCTGATTTTCCTTTAATCAATAAAAGTTTTAATCTATCTTATACCGGTAATGATCTTTAGTCTTAATTTAACATGGTTTCATATATCACTATTTGCATCATAAACATGAAGAACCTCACCGATTAACTCTATGGAACTTCTTACTATCATTATCGTGTTCGTGGTGGCTACTATTATCAGTAGCTTGGTTAAAAGTCGGTCAGTGATTGAAGGCTTGGCAGTAATAGCAACAGGTTTCTCGCTTCTTTTAGCTAGTCACATGGCTTATACCGTTTCTGTATCTGGACCTTACGCTTCTTGGTCATTTTTTCAGATTGATGCTCTATCCGCCATTGTACTTTTGATTATTGGTAGTATTAGTTTTGCGGTAACGGTTTATTCAGTAGCTTACTTACGTCAAGAAACAAAGAAAGGGATTGTGGGCTTTACTCGGGTTAAACAATATTTCATGTTGTCTAATCTATTTACCGCAGCGATGTTCTTAGCCATAAGTGCCAACAGTCCTATCTTTGCTTGGATTAGTATTGAAGCTACCACCCTTTCTACGGCGTTTTTAATTAGTTTCTATAATAAACCATCGGCTATGGAAGCAGCTTGGAAATATCTGATTATCAATTCAGTTGGATTACTGCTAGGATTCTTTGGTACCTTATTATATTTCACCGCTCTTAGTACCGACAGTGAAACGGGCTTTGTCAGTTGGCAGTTACTGCTAGATAACAGTGGTCAGTTAGATCCTCTTTTGGCAAAGATTGCCTTTGTCTTTGTCTTGATTGGATACGGGACTAAGGTGGGCTTGGCACCGATGCATACGTGGTTACCAGATGCTCACAGTAAGGCGCCAGCACCTACTAGTGCCCTTCTATCTGGAGTACTCCTCACGGTCGCCTTCGTCATCATTCTCAAATTTAAAATCATTACTGATGCTTCCGTTGGGGCTGATTTTAGTCAACAGCTTTTAATTGTGTTCGGGTTGTTGTCAATCATTATTTCTGCTTTCATTATTTTTAATCAGAAAAACTACAAGCGCCTTTTGGCTTATTCCAGTATTGAAAATATGGGTATTTTAGCCCTTGGCTTTGGCTTTGGCGGAGTGGGTATTTTTGCAGCTGTCTTGCATTTGCTTTACAATTCCTTTACTAAATCCGCCATGTTTTTGGCGATTGGAACCATTTTCCTAAAATATAGTTCCACCAAGATTGCTCATATTAGAGGTGCCATTACTGCTTTACCGATTACCAGTGTGGTTTTGTTTGCTGGTCTTTTGTCTATTTCTGGTATTCCACCCTTCGGTACTTTCTTGACAAAGATATTAATTTTAACTTCTGGTATGAAGGCATATCCAATTTTTAGTATGCTAATTATTTTACCGCTCACTATATTATTTATCGGTTTTTTTAGGCATGTAGTAAAAATGATTTTTGGCAATAAACCGAGTTTGGTAAAAATAGGTGAGGATGATTGGCGTTTATTTGTACCACCAGCTCTACTCATTGGAGTAGTTTTGTATCTTAGTATCTCCATCCCTCCTTTTCTAGAAAGATTGATTGCGTCCGCTGTTTTGATGTTTTGATGTTTTGATGTTTTTATTCTAAATTTTTGATCTTAAACTTCTTTTTAATTTAGGGATAGCATCCCTAAATTAGGATTCTAATCATTTATGTAAGAAAACTATCTTTTGCACGTCATCAGGAAAGGAACAGCACAAATAGGAAGTAAGTCTGTTTTTTCTTGAAACAACCGAAAGAAGACTGATGAAACTGCCCTTAAAAAAAATCGTCCGCGCGCTCATTGTTAGTGTTGCCTTATCAGCAACAGCGACCACGAGTGTGCTAGCGAACACAGAAGTCTGTGAAGCCAGTTGGTACGGACCGGGATTTCACGGCAACTTGATGGCCAATGGAAAGAGGTTCAATAGCAACGATAAAACTGTGGTTGCCCACCGATCTCTCCCCTTCGGCACCAAACTTCTAATCACGAATCTTAACAACAACCAATCTATAAAGGTCGTGGTGCAAGATCGTGGACCATTTACCAAAGGAAGATGTGTAGACGTATCTCGCACTGGAGCTCAAGCCCTTGGCTTTTACTGTGGCGAGACATGTGGAACAGCACCTGTTTCAGTAACCATCATAAATTGATGTGCCTTTAGCCAGCCCAATAAGTTGGGCTGGCTAAACTTTTTATATACAAAAGTCATTTTTTTTATATACTGTAGATATGATTCTTCCTAGTAAAGCTGAAGCTAAAATATTACTGGAAACTTATGTCACTGACAATTACCAACGTTACCATGCTTTAATGGTGGCGACCGCGGTCGCGGGCTACGCCCGCGACCGCGGTCAAAACGAACTACTCTGGTGGTTAACTGGCTATCTTCATGATATTGACTATGATCTTTACCCCACTAAACATCCTGGACCATCATTGCAATGGTTTACTGATTGGGGATATCCACCTGAACTAATTCAAGCTGTTCTTGCCCACGCTGTTGGTTTTAATGACTTTACTAAAGAACCAGAAAGTAGCTTAGACTACGCCCTACTAGCGAATGATGAAATTTGTGGAATATTTTATGCATATTATCGTCTTAATCCAATACCTTTTATTGAAATGAAACCCTCTTCTATTAAAAAACGCTTCAATGAGCTTAGATTTGCTCCTGGTATTAACCGTGAACATATTCTTCAGGCCTGTCTAGGTTTTAAGGTTACCCTAGATGAACACATCGCCAATCTTATTCGCTTCTTTGCTGAATTACCCGGTCCAGTACTACCAGACAAAGCTAACTAAATCCAAAACTATAGTTGTAGCAGTGTCATGTCTATTCCTAGGTAATAAACCTAGAAAAATTTAACTAAACATCAGTAAAAAACTGGACGGACGGAATTCTTCTCAAAAGGAAAGCTGGGATATTTGTTTCGCCAACCAGAGGATTTTGTATTTGGGTAAGCAAGGCATGTTTTTCGGCACCAACGGCATAAACGATTGCTTCCGTTATTTCTTGAGTAAGAAAATACGGGGTGACGGTCATTCGTTTGGTATATTGGTTTACCCTAGCTCCAACTTCATACGCCACTGTCCAAGCTTCTTTTTTATCAGCTTCAGCCACCGCTAGTTCATTAGGAAAAATACCAGCCAGATGACCGTCCCCACCAATACCAATTGTTGCTATCACTACTCCAGTAGGATTATTTTCTCTCCAGTTATGCAAGGTCTTATCCCATTTTTGTCGTGCTTCTTCTAATGTCATTTTTTCATCTACAAGAGGTAAATGGGTAAATAGGTAAATAGGGATAAGTCCAATAAAAACCTAAAA
>Ga0210037_1001878_pt1 | contig 11914 bp, 14 predicted proteins | sample CryGey08umfilter_3_FD_185451 | JGI IMG/M metagenome (GOLD analysis project Ga0210037, IMG submission 185451) | Groundwater microbial communities from aquifer in Utah, USA - Crystal Geyser 4/9/14 0.8 um filter (SPAdes) (version 3) | ecosystem: Environmental > Aquatic > Deep subsurface >...
GGAATTGCTAAAAATCCCCCTGAACAAACCCGCCCCTCTCAAAAGAGAAAAATGCAGAAAAACCATGTCAAGGATTGTTTTTGCAGTGTGGCAATATGCCTCACTACCGAAAGGGCTGAATAGTTACCAAATTATACCTATAAAACATGTGAAATATTTGGGGTTTACTCATTTCGGCTTAAAGAGTTACGATGGATTACAGCCACGTTCTGCATGCTTCGCCGTCGCGGTTATGCATTGGGGTAGCGAATTTTCCTGTTGCAGCGCTTAATCATTCTGCCGTCTGAAGCGGATAATTTGTCGGCGGGCTTTTTTGTCCGGCCGCTTGTCCGGGGCTGGCCCATTGAAGGCATGCATTTTGTGCAGTTCATTCTGTGTTTCACGGGCTGCAAGGCTCTGCTCTGTTTCGATGTATAATGTTTGCGCTATTGCAGCAGAGCCGCGTTTCTCAGCCAGTGCGGTGATAGTAACGATGAATCTTTCCTGATTGCGCTGGATGGTGAGTGTAACACCAACCTGAACACCTCGGGAAGGTTTGACACGTTCATGATTCATCTGCACATGGCCTGCACTGACCATTTCACTAGCCAGACTGCGTGTTTTGAAAAAGCGCGCTGCCCATAACCATTTATCAATACGAACCTGAGGATTTGCCATGCCTTAAATCTAGACGTCTGTCTGGGTTAGGCAACTGTAGCGAGAATGGTAGCGAGAAATGGCGGGATTGAGTTTTTTTGCATTGATTCGAGGCGAATAACGGGTCTGTTAAAGGCGAGAATCAAGGTGAAAAGTGGCCAATATCCGCTTCTTCGCAGTAAGTTGAGCTAAGTTCGACTGCTGTAACAAGGAAGCTGTGATTTATGAGGGGAGAGCTTGCAGCATGGGGTAAGTAAACGTCGTACTGATCCTGTGAAAATCAATGTGCCCCCCATATAGGGGATGTTCACCTTCATGCGAAGGCCATACTTCGGCTTAGAATAACAGTTATGTTGATGGAGAGGTGGAGTATGAAGGCCATGATTGTCGATAAACATGAGTTATTTCGAGCCGGTCTGAAAAAGTTTCTGATAAGTCATGATGTTTTTACCGAAGTGATTGAAGCAAAATGCTATGAATCAGCCCTTTGCATGCAGCAGGAAAATGATGATGTTGGGCTGATTATAACTGATTTGCACATGCACGGGATCAATGGAACTCGGGGCGTGGAAGAGCTTATTCGTTTGGCGAGGCCAACGCCGCTGGTCGTGATTTCGGCAGAAGAAGAAACCGCCACAATGCGAGAGCTTATATTAACAGGTGCTGCCGGTTATATTCAGAAAGCATCACCCATGAATGTGATCATGCATGCTATTCAAGTGGTTCTTGATGGTGGAATTTATCTTCCACATCGCTCACTGTTATCTGCACCAAACGAAGTGAAAATTACGCCTAAGAAGCACGGCCAACTTTCAGGTCGCCAAATGGAAATCTTAGAGCTTTTAACAAAAGGAATGACCAACAAGGAAATTGGCGCAGCACTTTATCTGGCCGAAGGTACAGTCAAACAGAACCTGGTTACGATTTATGAACATCTGAACGTAAAATCCAGAACCCAGGCGATAGTCTCAACGCTTGGCTTGAATTCACGTCTCCAATAATACGGTGTACAGATTGCTTTATATCATTTTCTTATTGCCGGTGTCACCGGTGTTTTTCAACGAGTCCTCTTAGTTAATAGCCAGTAATTGAAAAATGCATAAAGTCTTTTTGTTGTCCTTTTATTTCACCTCCCCACAAGTAACCATGGTCTTTAAATGTGCTGACAATCTGACCATTGATTTGCATACTTTTTGGGTCTTGGCCCGGTTGCCATGGGCCACCACGGATTAAACGACAGTCATCTGTAAATTCTATACATTGATCATACAAACCATTGTGCTTGGGGTTGATATCGATGGCGATGCCATAAGAGTGATTACTAAACTGAGTCCGATTGCCATAGATATCAGTATCACCTCTGGTTTTACCCACTCTGTATCCTGTGACCTCTTCAATCTGTTCACCTGACCGGATAAAAGTTTCAAGCATGTTCTGAACCTTAGAAGCAAAAACATTACACATATAAAATGGCTTTATTGCTGGAAGTGTGATCAGCACCTGATCCTCAATGCAGACAGTACAACCTGTTATAGCATCTCTCTCGTCAGTGGTGATGTCAGCGTAGGCATGAATCACTTTCTGCAATTGCACCGCTTTTTTTTGTTGCGTGTTCCAGGTGTAGGTATTGTAACTACAAGTTTCAGCAGCAAATGCTTGAGTAGCCATGAGAAGCCAAAGTAAAATGCCTGCTGTTTTAAGAAAATGTATCATTGGATTGTCCCGGCAGGGCTTAAGCTTATATTTGTTTAACATGTTACGAGGGAAGGCCTTGGTTCGCGTATTCACTGCCCCTCCACATCAGTTGGTGACGAGTTGCAGAGTGATTTAAACTTTCATTATATGCAATGAATAGAAGCTTCAGGCCTGCGAAACAGGAACTTAAAAGCTTCTTGAGTAAATTCCGCAAGAGCTGGACTATATTTCATCTGGTAAATCACCCCCCCCGGCAACTGGGCAGGACAGCCCTTTATTCATTGAAAATGACCAGCGACACTCTGCTGTTTGCCTGTAACAATTTGCTTAACCTTGAGAATTCCCGGTAGGACGCCACTTACAAACAGCGAACTACTGATCAACCGAACGGCCCCTGAATTTGTTGAGTAAAACTGCGAATCAGACTCGGAAGCTAAGTGGTGAAATTCTCAAAAGAAGATTCATGGAATGACTGATGTTGTATCAAGTCACTTGCGTGCTTGCTAAGTTTGGTTATGTTCTCAAATATGGATAAACATCTACCACAAAACATTAATGATGAAGCCAGCTATCAGGAAACATTAGCTATTCTTAGTAAGCAGTCTAAACCAAGCCGCGTGCTTTGTGTGCTGATGAATATGCTGGAGTCGTATCGACAAGCAAGGAAAATGGGTTGGTCACGGCCCTGGAATAAATATGGCTTAACAACATTTCAAAGCTTTAAAATTGATCCTGAAGCTGATGGCCTTTTGTGTGATCGGGCATTGGGTGTTGTGAAACAGTTGGAGCAAGTGCCTGATCAGGTGTCTGAGTTTGTGAATGAATTGTTTGGTGCACAAGGCTGCCTCATGGGTTTCCTGTTTTTCTCAGAATACACTGAGGATCATCTGGAGTTTGAAACAGCCACGTTAAGTTTCGGCAGAAAAGTAATCGGTAATACGCGTTTCCGGGATCGTTTTGATGTTGTTTTTGATGCACCAGTTCAAGATGGCTGTGCGCAGAGGCTTTCGCGTGTCCGCTTGTATTCGGACCCGTACGCAGACGGAAGCAAAGAGCTTTTATGGACCATGACTTTCACAGAGGAGATCCCTGAGAGTTTACAAGCGCTGTTTTATCTTCTTTGCGACTATTCATGGCAATGGCAATTACGTGAAGATAAACACTGGGATCACTGGACATCACGTTATATAGATTATTTTGGCCCACGGCAGCATGAACTTAAACAAAGTCATTTTTATCAGGCATCCGGGCAACGATTTATTGTCGATACTGCATGTACTATGTAGTTGCAGTTGCTTTTCCCACACCAGAGCCAGAACGCAGTGCACAATTTTTAAAGAACCGGCTGAACTTCAACATCAAATATGAACATGACAGTTGGTGGGCTGAAAATGGCTCCACTTCTCTGCATTTGATTCAGGGCGATGGTTCAGGTGTTCTGGAAATTCAGTGTTCTGATATTGTGTCTGATTCTAGACAGCTGTTGGCTTTTCCTGAGCTGGAAGCATGCACAGAGCTGACCAAACATCAGCAACAACTGACTCAGGAACTACAGTGTGATTGCGGGTTTAAACTTTGTATATCAAAAGCGCTCAATGAAGATGAACGTGATGAAATCATTGCATTGACCACCACGTTACCCTGGGATGAAATGGTCAGGGAGAATGTTCAACGGATTTTGCTTATCACACCGCTGGCGTTTCGTGATTCAGCGAGGAAAAAAGTAGCAGAACGGGCAGAATATATCACTGTTGAAGGCGGGGAGCTGACTGTTGGCCTGGCACAAGCTATGCAGGCGCTGGTAGAAATTACGTTGAAGTTTCAGCATCCGGCATTGTATGAGGCGATGCTTCAGCAAAACATCAATGCTTCGCAGTATCTCAATCCAAAGTCGTGGGAAAAAGAGGTCTAATTGGCAGCAATCGCGTGAATCTTCTTAAACGTCTGACACATCTTATTCATATCAACTGGCATATCTGGCGCATTCGCAGGGCAAAAACAGAGGCTACTCTGCAAGTTGCGCGCCATGCTCTGGCTGCCCAGCTTGCAAACGGGCGCGGCTTACCGATGAAGGTGGGGCAGATGCTCGCAGGTATGCAGGATGATTCAGCGTATAAGCAGCTGACCCAGTCAATCACCGCCTGGAAACTGAAGGAAATTCTGCCTGTGCTGGAGCAAGCATGGGGTATGCCTGTTTTCGAGGTTGTGCATTCAATTGAGGAGAGTCAGGCCGCTGCATCTTTGGGGCAGGTGCACCGGGCAAGGCTGAAAGACGGGACTGAAGTTGCAATTAAAGTTCAATACCTGGATATCAGACAGGCCATTGAAGCTGAAATGCGTATAGCTGGTTTGATGCCCAGGGGAGGCCCCGTTAAACGCTGGGACTTTGATCTGGATGCATATAAAAATACCCTCAAAGAAAACATGTTGTATGAACTGGATTACCTGCATGAAATGAAGCAACAACAACACTTTATAAATGTTGTGCATGTGGAGGGCTTGTCGGTTCCTTCTATTGTTGATCACTTATGTCATCACAATGTGCTGGTGCAGAGCTGGGTTGAGGGAGCTCGCCTGGCAGAGGTGATGTCCTGGGGGCAATTGCAGCGCTTACAAATTGCCAGAACACTCATGCAAACAATGTTTGTGAGCCTGTTTGAGATTGGTCTTGTGCATGGAGACCCACACCCCGGAAATATGTTGTTTCAGTGCCATGATGAGAAAGCCTGTATGCTTCTGCTTGATTTTGGCTGCATGATTACAATCAGCGAAGAGCGGCGAATGGCTCTGTTAAAGCTGATTTTACTGAGCCGTGATGCGTCTGAAAGCGCTGCTATAAATGCTTTCGCTACACTTGGATTCGATCCGGCCAAGCTGCTTCTGATAGAAGATAAGCTCCCTTCACTGATGCGCATTCTGTTCAGACCATTTATCGAGGATGTGCCGTTTGATCTCAGAAGCTGGCATCCCGGGCAGGAGAGTGAAGCACTGCTTGCTGAAAAGCGCTGGATTTTCCGAGCCGCTGGCCCGGCGGATCTGTTTTTGTTGATGCGGGTATTTCAGGGGCTGGTGCAACAACTGATAAGTTTGGATAGCAAATTGCCCTGGTGGCCGATTTTGAAACAATCAATATCAGAACGGATCTTTGAGCAGTCTGAAAAGGTGAAAATGAAGACTGTTTTTTCAGGAGAAACAGATCAGCAATCTGAAAGCCATGCAAACACCTTGCATGTTCGTATCAGTGAGTCTGGTGAAGAGATATTTTATATTGAACTGGCTGCCACAAGTGCATTTGAGCTGAGTGAGATGATGCCGGAATCGGCAAAGAAAATTTTACAAAAGCAGGGGATTTCCCTTGTTGCTATTGAGCAAAGCTTATTGTCAGGCGGTTTAACCCCACAGGATTTAATCAATCTTCGTGATGGCGAAAAAGGCTACCATGTATGGTTGAAGTAAGGTGAAGTTTATTTTCTGCATTACACAGGGAAAGCCTATTGGAACAGTTGCTGGTCGGACTGACGCAGGCGGCGGCTGATTTCGCGGCCTATATTCATCTGGATGATGGTGAATTGCTCTAGGTCATGTTTGTAAAGTTTCATCAGAGTTGAAGCCGGAATTTCAATGGCTTTACACACTTCGACAGCTTTTACCGAAGCACTGCGTGGAAAATAGTCGAGCAACGCCATTTCACCGAAGCAGTCACCCGCATGAAGATGTTTCAACAACATATCCATGCCAATGCTTTCTTTGCTCACCTCGACCTTGCCGCTTTCAAGGACAAACATTGAAGTTGCAGCATCACCTTCGCGGAAAAAATAATCGCCGGGCTCAAGATGAACGATATTGGCGTGGCCGATAAGGAATTCCAGCGTATCCTCCCGGATCGCACCGAAAATAGGCATGGACTGAAGTAGTTTTACACGCGCCTGTTGCACAACAACCTCCACAAAATTAAGGCTCAAAATGGACTGTCACTGCCAATATGTCAATTTGGCACCAGAAAAATCTGCTAATACATCCCCGACCCCGCGACGGTAGCGGGGCTGATGGATGGCGGAAAGGAGGATTAGGCTACGAAATTATTGATCTGCTCTCTCTCCTTATTTTTCTCAAATGTGGCAATGTCCTCCTGTAATAATCTCACGTAGGGACTATCCGATTGCAGTTGGAGTAGTATATCGAGCAATACTTTCGCATGAATGATTTCTCCAATCTGGGCAAAATAGAGACCAACTACGCCATTAAAAGCGATTACTTCGGAAATATGAAAAACATTTCGCTTCGGATAGAGCTGACCGATTTCAAATTTATAATCAAACACATCGGGAACCTCTTCAAGCTCTCCGTTGTCAATCAATAGCGTAGCGAAATTGATCCGAGCAAAAATATATTCGGGGTTCATTTCATAATTGCGCCGAATGCATGTAGTTGCCTTCTTGCGCATCCAGCAACGATTGTAGGCGACAGAAAGATAGTTAAGCAACACCGGTACATCAGGATATTGACGCAATACCTTTTTAAGAGCCCAAATGGCGTAAAACGGAAAACTCGAGCAAGCAAGGTCATGCAATCTCTCAAGTTCACCTTCAAGCTCAGGTGGCGTAGATGGAGGTATCATCGTTTCGTCAGTTATCGTGTAATTGGAGACAAAATGGGGAGCGCTACCGGATTTATTGCGCCGATGTTGCTTATTTGAATTCATGTTTTTTCTTCTGTTCTTTGCCATAAATAAAACCTCTGTTTTTTTGCGCTTTATCGCTCTGAATGAACGCGATATCCCATCGCTTTGTAGCCCCGCTGGCGACGCTCCCACATGCGGGAAAGTTGCGGGTGATCGCTTTCGATATAGTCGTAGATTCGAACATCCTGCTTATCGATGTGCTCCCGATGCAGGCGACCGGCGTACTGTTGCAACGTGCCTTTCCAGGAGATGGGCATGGCCAAGATCAGTGTATCCAGCGGGGGATGATCAAAGCCTTCGCCGATGAGTCGACCCGTAGCGAGAATGATCCGTGGTGCATCGGCTGGTAGTTCATCCAGTGCGGTGCGGATGGCACCTCTCCGTTTTTTGCCCAATCGTCCATGCAGGACAAAGCAGTGTTCGATGGCATCACCAAGAGATTGCTCAAGTAACAGCAGATGCTCCATCCGCTCCGTTAATAGCAGCACCTTTCTCCCTTCCCGGTAAGCGCCGAGCACATCTGCGGCAATGGTTTCGTTTCGGCTTTGATCCTGAATCAGGGCGGTGAAAACCTCCTGAATCGGGCAGTTTGCAACCATCACCGGAGTCGCAACTGTTTTTGCCCGAACCTCCAGTTCCGTCGGCGCATTTTCAGCACGCTCAGCTACGTGGCGAATAGGGCCGCACTGCATAAAAATAATCGGCTGCTGACCATCGCGACGAATGGGGGTGGCGGTAAGCCCGAGAATATATTTGGCTTTAGCCAACTTGATCATGGATTCAAACGAAGTGGCTGTGATGTGATGGCACTCATCAATGATGATCTGACCATATTCATCCAGCAGCTTCGGTAGATTTTTATCATTCAATAGCGTCTGAATGACGGCAATATCCAGCTTGCCGCCCGGTCGCTTCTTGCCGCCGCCTATCAAGCCGATGGTGTCGTTGGTAAGCTCAAGAAAGGTGGTCAACCGCTGCTGCCATTGCTGCATCAGCTCCTTGCGATGCACCACAATAAGTGTGCTGCGTTTCCGTCGGGCGATGATCGCCGCAGCGGTTACGGTTTTGCCGAATGCTGTTGGCGCACTGAGCACGCCCATCTCGTGCTGCATCATTTCGTGTACAGCCAATCGCTGATCCTTGCGCAGCTTGCCATTGAACTTCGCCAGCAACCGACTGCCGGAAATCTGCTCCACCTGCCACTCAGGCCGAATACCGTGTTGTTCCAGCAGTGCATTGACGGCATCCACACAACCGCGAGGCAGAGCAATCTCCGTCGATAAATTTTCGGCGCAGGTGATAATGCGAGGGATATTCCACACCGACATTCGCATCGCCTGTGCCTTGTAGAACTCGGGATTCTGAAATGATGCAAGCCGCACAAGGCGATTGAGCAAAGGCTGCGGCAGATCGCTTTTGGCGATAAAAATATGGTTGGCCAACACCAGTCGTAACGATTCGGGCAGGGGAGAGGTGATTTTCACAGGCGCGGAGGGTGTAAGCTTCCACGCTCTTCGCTCCGAATCATCATCGGCAACAAAGGCAACATCCAGTGGGTGTCGTTCGCCGCAGATACGTGAAACCGCTTGCGTTAGTTCATGGGCTGACATACGGCGAATAGCTGCCAGAAATGCCCACTGATCGGCATATGCTTTCAAGTGCTCATCCACGAACACGCTGTATCCCTGCTGTCGGGGATGCTTTTGCAATGGCAGTGCGATTAAATTGCCAAAACCACCACTGGGCATCCTATCCTGATTGGGGAAAAGGCGGTCGTAGCTGGCGAACGAAAGTTGACTGGTTGAGGCGCTTGCGTGGCTGATCACCGCCGTACCCAGCTGACGCGCCTCAACCGCAGGAACCGCTTCGGCAAAAAATATCCACACATGTGCACCGTTGCCAGAACGGGAGATCTCCATGGCAGCCGGAATCGCCAGTTCACGGCACGACTGCATATAGGCACGTGCATCTTGCTGCCACTCCGCCTTATCAAAATCAGCAGCGACAAACCAGCAGCGATCTCCCTCAAGCAGCGGATAGATGCCGATGGTTTGCTTGCCCGCCAGATGATCATAGACCACGCGATCCGTCAGCGGCATCAATTTGCGTTGGGTGCAGATACCACACTTCACCTTCGGCTTGTGACAAAGGCCCGGCACCCATTCATTACCGCATACAGGCGAATAGCCCGACTTCCCCGAAGCGGATGATTGCCATCGTTGCGGATACACATCCTCACGCCCGCGAAACAGGCTGCGAAACAGGGTGATTCTCTCAGCTATGGCGGCGTGACGGGATGAGGCTATAGGAGTTGATAGAGGAGGGTGAGACGGCGAAGGCTCGGCAACTTCCCAAGGGATACCATGGCTACGCAGTAGATTTTTCAGTCGTTCGTTTTCTTCGCGCAGCTGTTCAAGCTGAGCAATTGCGAGCTCTATATTCAGGGTATGGCTCATAAACAGCTTTTTGGGGCAGGTGGATAAACAACTACCCATTCAAACATAAATAGCATTTGGTTATTTCGTGCACTGTCGCCATGACAGAACATCTACACCTCTGTGGGTATAAGATTCCTCACCGCCGTAGATCAGGGTGGGAGAGGCACCTTTTTCACCCACCAACTTCAACCAGCGCTCCAGCCCTTTGAACCAGTCGTCGCTCACGGTCTGCCCCGATTTGATCTCCACAGGGGTTAATACGCCTGCCTTATCGACAATCAAATCCACCTCGTTGCCATTGCTGTCGCGCCAGGAATGCACGTGGATCATCCAGCGCCATGCGTCGAATATCGGGGTCTTCCAGAGAAAAATAGGGGCGATCAAAATAAACTTTTCTGGCCAGCGTTGTCTTGCCCGATTGCCGTGGCCCGGTAATCGTCACAATAGGAAGTCCCCGTAACAGGGCGCTTAACTCAACTTCAGCATCTCTTGTGATCATTGGCAAAAGCATTGCTGTTTTATGTAAATTGTCAAAACCAATTACATAAAATTTCCGCAGCAAAACGAATAGCAGGTGAGAGAGCAGGTCTTCAGCGCTCATGAGAATTGACCCGCCGATAGTTTGTCAGATTTTTTAACCGCAATTTTTCTCTCACGCTCTGCCTGTTTGGGTTTGCGGGAGGAGGAATGGAATCGAGATATTGTCCGGGTTGTGCGAAGCGATTTCAGCCACGGCCACAGTGTCCGCATCAGCAGTATTGTTCAAAGGGAGCATGTCAGCAGTTTCGGAAGAAGCGTTGGCAGCAACACAAACTGAAAACGGATGCCGCCTACCGTGAGAATCAGATAGAGGCCCGACAGGAGAAGAAAGAGGGACAGGTCTATCATTGTACTAATATTTAATAAGCTGTACGTTTAGCTTATGGCTAGACCACTACGCATTGAATACGAAGGTGCATTTTATCATGTTACCTCGCGAGGGAATCATCAAAGTAATATTTTTGATGACGATGAAGACCGCCAGTCCTTTTTAAAGATATTCACAGATGTTGTGTCCCGGATGGGTTGGGTTTGTCATGGATATTGCCTGATGAGCAATCACTATCACCTGATTATTGAGACTCCTCATGCAAATCTAAGTAAAGGAATGCGTCAGCTTAATGGTGTTTACACTCAGAGCTATAATCGAAGGCACGGTAAAGTCGGCCATCTTTTTCAGGGGCGATATAAATCTATCATTGTTGATGCCCAAACTTATCTGTTGGAGTTATCGCGTTATGTGGTGTTGAACCCTGTGCGAGCAGGCATGGTAAAGAATGTATCCGAATGGCCTTGGAGCAGTTATCGATCAATGATTGGTGATGATACTCCCCCCGCCTTTCTAAATGTGGAAGTGATTTTGAGCCAGTTCTCAGAGCAAAAGGACAAGGCTAAACACCTGTATGCTGGCTTTGTAGCTGAAGGTGTTGGTAAGGAAAGTATCTGGTCTAATCTTACGCAACAGGTGTTTCTTGGCCATGATGACTTTGTTTCAACGGCTCAGACAAAGGCAAGGGGAAGCTTTGATAGCAGTATTCCAAATGTGCAACAGTTAGCTCCTGCCAAGCCACTTCAGGAAATTGCGGGTGCGCATGAAAGTCGTAATGATGCAATAGTAGCGGCATACCAAAGCGGTGCTTACAGCTATAGCCAGATAGCAGATTACTTTAATGTTCACTTTACTACTGTGGGAAGAGTTGTGAGGGGAAGCAGATGAATGCTACAATGATAGACCCCTTATGTGTTGCCGATGTTGTTGCTCTATGAGGTCGGTCTGCTGCTGGCCCGCTCTAAGGATCAGCCATCAGCCTTATGAATAAATGAGACGTTCTGAGATTTGATTTCAGGCCAGCGTGTCCATAATGGATTTGGAGAAGAGAGACCTTGGAAGTAAGATTGAATACGCTAAAGCTGGCGGCATGGATGTTGATAGGCTTGGGATCTATTGAAACTACCTTATTGATTTGGGCTCTTATCTCCAACGGGAGTTTTTCCGGCGGCGCATTTCTTTACATTATCGCCGGCCTTTCTCTGCTGAAAAAGAATACGACGGACTACAAGGTGGTGCTGTTTATCTTAACATGCATATCTGCCCTGATTCCGGCAGCAATCGCCATGTCTGCTTTGACGGCGTTTCAGGTTGTCACGGCAACTGATATTCCGTTATCGTGGAAAGGGTTTGGGTTTGGTGGCGCATCGATTGTTGTGATTTTGTATATACTGATGGTAAGCGTTCTGCTTGCTCTTTTGTATCACCCCCATACGCGGAAAATACTTTCTCTTAATGTTTATTCAGCGGTAACTATTCAGCCCTCTGAGCAATCAAAGAGATTGCAGCGTTTGCATCGCCAGTAAAGATGGCGGTAAGCGCATCCGAGGCGGAGATTTTTCTTCTCTGGCATGTAAGCAGGTAACTGCGAATTCT
>Ga0210037_1001888_pt1 | contig 11840 bp, 17 predicted proteins | sample CryGey08umfilter_3_FD_185451 | JGI IMG/M metagenome (GOLD analysis project Ga0210037, IMG submission 185451) | Groundwater microbial communities from aquifer in Utah, USA - Crystal Geyser 4/9/14 0.8 um filter (SPAdes) (version 3) | ecosystem: Environmental > Aquatic > Deep subsurface >...
GATCGTGTGTCCGGTACCGGAGTAGATGCCGTAACCATAGAACGTAGTACCTGTCCCTGCGGTACTACGGATCTCGCATTGAAACACGCCGCCGGAGTTTGCGGCGTTCGCATAATCAATGATATTAACTCCCGTCGTGCACGCCGACCGGATCGACACGTTGCGCGACATAAGGAAGATTCTCGCGCCGGGGTATTGTACCGAATCCAACGCCGCCGATAGCGTAATGGCCGATGCAGCGATGGTGCTCACCGTAACCCGCTGCTGATCGTAGACGGCAGGTGCTGTGCTGTTGACCATGACGACCGCATTATGCCCCGCCGTAGTCACCCATCCGGTCTCGGCGGTCACATCCTCGAACACGTTCACGGGATTCGCTCCGGAAGCCGCGCCGGTGTACACCTCGATCGTGCCGCTGCCGTCCGACGTGAGATCAATCGCCGTGCCGCCGGACACATACGCCAACTTGAAAGTATCCGCCGCCGCGTTGACGACATAGTAGACGGTATCGGCGGCCAGCGGCGCGGGAATATCCACCGAGGACATAATCATCACGGGTGTCCCGTTCGCCAACCCGTGGGAAACTTTCGTTAACGTATCCGCCGCCGCTGAACCCGTGACCGTGTGACGAACCCCGTATGTCCGCAGATACTTGTTCGTCATGGAGTTGTAACAGTACAAAGCGATGTCCAAATACTGCGCATTCACTTTCGATGTAGCGCCCAAGTCGATCACGGCTTTATCCGCAAACGCCAGCGACCCCGTATTGCCCCACACGCCGTCCGAATTGGCGAGCAACCGGCCCTTTGCCGCGCCGGAAGTTCCAAGTAGGTTGTATCCAGTGCGGATCTTGAGATACCCGGAAGTGGCGTTCTTGAAATACAGCATCCCGGGTGTGGTCGCATGGCCCTGAATCGTGACGCCGAGCAGACCCGTCATCGCGGACTGATCCTCGTCCATCAAGATCGAATGCCCAGCCGCTATGACTACGGAATCCCCATCGGCAGGTTTTACTCCACCCACCCACGTCGCACCAGCCGACCACGCACCAGAAGCATTGGAAGTGATAATCCCCATCTACTTCACCCCCTTTACCATCTGCAAGGCGGTAACTTGTTTCATCAGCGTAACGTTCTCCGCTTTCAGAACCGCCACCTCTATCAATAATTCCTCTTTTGTTGGCTCGGGGGGCTTCGAGGCTTCGGCGACTTCAAACGCGATGCGGTTTTCAAGAGACACCTTCCGGGCGAGAACAGAATCGTCCAATTCCTTCGCGGAAGGCTCCTTTGGGAACATCAGCACCTCGTTGTGGATCGCACCCGTGGCGTCGTCCGTAAAATCCACGCGAACCTCATATCCCCACGGGCGTTCCATGCGGCCCCAAACGGATGTAAGTGTCAGAGACATCTACTCCCCCTCCCCGCGGTCATGCGGTTGCGGAGATCCTTCCACACCTGCGAGAGTGTGACTTCAGCGTTCCCCCTACTCTTTGCCAGCTGGTACGCCTCGTGGAGCTGATCCTTGTTCAGGTCTTCCATCGTTTCGCTCCTCCTACATCGACATGAGCAGATAGACGTCCAGCAGCGTGGTCCCGTCTCCCGCGCTTACACGGGGGCGGATGGCCGTTACGTTCTCCAGCACGGATCCGATCTTCTCCGAGCCGATGGACAGGGGGTTGCCTTGCGGATCATTGAGCGTGGCATACGTCGTGGGAGGCACGGTCACGCTTCCCTCGAGACTGCCCTCAATCACACACTTCCCACCGGCGCCGAACGTTCCCTTGACGTGAATACTGCAGTCGTTGAGCCGTGGTTGGACGCACGGCTGCCCGGTATCGTTCAAGGCCAGCCCCTCCCACTTGATCAGAGCGACCTCACGACTGTCCCGCCCCGTTATTTGCAACACATACGATTTCTCCGCCATCGCGTTGCGTCTCCTTTCGGAAAGGAAAAGAGCACTCCCCTTGCGAGGAGCGTCCCTCCGTTCGTGGCTTCCAGCGTCACCACATAAAGAGCTTGAACGTTCGATCCGCCGCCTGTGCGGTTTCGCATTTGACCTTCAGGCGGGAGCCCGGATCGACCCCCGCCTGGTGTCAGATGACGTTCTTGTCGCCGGTGGAGCCGCCGGTGGTCCCAGGATCCGGAGCCTTGCCCTTCTCCACGGCTTTACCGGCGAGGGTGGTTTCCCCACTCGGGAGTGGGGCTGGCAGGGCGGGCTTCGGCGCGATCTTGATACCCGCCTTTTTGAACACGCCCCGAGCGGCATCGTCGACCGGCTCCATCCACTTGCCGGATGGAATGCCTTCGAACTCGAACTTAGCCCCGACTTTCCGCTTGCCGTGGTATTCCCCGAATGATGTCGCTCGGACTCTCATCGATCACCCCCTGCTCAGGTGATCGAGAAGCCGTCGGCGTACGCCTTCCAGCCGCCGAGGAACGAGAGGGGAGCGATGAACGCGTTGACGGTGATCGTCGGCGTGGTGCCGCCGCCGTTGAAGTTCAAACCGAGATACCGCTTGGTCTTGGATCCGGGCGGCAGTGGAAGAACGAGCCGTTTCCCCACGACGAGATCCGCCCGCGCCGGCTGGATGAGGGCGAGGACGTCCGGGCTGCTGAGGTCAGCCGCGGCCGACTGGATCGCTTGGAACTCGTACGTCTCGTCCCCGGTCGTGGCGTCGGCCGCGACGGTGACGTCGATGCCGATGCCGATCGGCTCTCCCTCGGTGATGTCGTTCCCGGCGGCGCCGGAGTCGTAGGTGTTCCCCGACACTGCGTCGACGGAAAACGCCTGCGCGCTGCAAAGCTGTGTCTGTGCGTCCCTGAATCCCATGGTCGATCTCCTTTCGGAAGGTAATGGTTTCGGATCAGACGATCTGCGCCTCGGTCTCCGTCAGCGCGTCGACGGTCTTCACGGGGACCCCGAGGAACTCGAGGCTGCCGCGGACCGGGTTGCCGAACTGCGTAAGTGCGGCCGGGATGGAGAGGGCGTTCTGGCTCTTGTCCAGCGCCTGCACCCGGAGGAAAGACTTCAAGGTCCGGTTTGCATAGAACGATGCCCGGCCCATGTTGAACGACGGGATCCGATCCATGGCCCGGCTCATGAGCGTCACGAGGTTCGCGGCCGCAACGGTCTCGGCCGTCAGTTCCGAAACGTCGATGTTGGCGATGCGGACCGCGTACCGCCAATCCTTGACCACCACGCCGGTCTTCCACTGGAACCGGTCCTGGTAGGCGCGCATCCGGGAGCCGGCGACGCCCGCCGCGGTCTCTACGGTGACGATGCCGAGATCCTCGTGGACGAGGCCCGCCTCGGAGTCCTTCGGGAAGATCCCGTGGACGGTCGTATCGCCCCACACGATCAGCCAGATGCTCGAGTTATCCGAGCCGGTTCCGCCGCCGTCGAGGATGTTCTGCGCGTTCGCCGCGCCGCTGATCGCGGCGTAGTGGGCGCCTAAGCCGATGAACTCTTCCGGCGCGGCCGCCGTTCCGTAGAAGAGGGTTTGCGCCATCTCCTGGTTCATAGCCTCGATGAACGCCTTCGCCTCGGAAAGTCGGAACGCGCCGACGTCGGGTGCCAGCTTCGCCAGGTCCAGATCGACTTCGGACCACGCCTCGAGCATTCCGCAGTTCGCGTCGATCTGCGCCTTGGTGGACTTACTGGTCGGAACGCCCTGGTTCAGGAGCCGCCAGTAGACCGTCGGCAGCCCGGTGCGGATCGTAGTGCGTTCTCCGGTCGGTAAGTTGCCTTGCTTAAACAGCATGTCGTCCAGAATCTCGTTGCTCTGCGAGAGCAGTTCGATTACCGCTGCCACTCGCCCATCGGGGCCGATGGACTTCGCCCAATCGGCCAGTGTCAGGACGCCGTCGCCCACTGTTGCCATTGTCTTGCTCCTTTCGAGATGGTGTGGTGAACAGGTGGATCAGAGGGCGTCAAGCGCCCGGAAAAAACGAAAGTTACTTTGTGCCGCCGTACAGCCGCTCGGCGTGAGACTTCTTGGAGACGCCTTCGTCTCCGCCGGCGCGCAGCTTGCCCTCGCTGCGGGCGCTGGCGACCAGATGGATGAGCTCGAACAGGTGGGGGTGATTGCCGATGCCGGATTTCGTGATGATGTCCTTCATGGACTGCGGAAGCGCCGCGATCTCGCGTTCCACCAGGGTCTTGTTGCTATCGTACTTATCGCCCCACGACGTATGAAGCGCCGCGTCGGCCTCGTCGGCCAACTTCTTCTCTTCCGCGTTGTTGGCGATTATCTCCGCGACCTGCTGGTCGATGATCGCCTGCAGCGCCTTCCCTGGAACGCCCGCCTTGTGTGCTGTGGCGATGAACCCCTCGAGGGCTTTGTCGTTGATCGTAATGCCCTCGGGAAGCGTCGGGATCTTTAGCCCGTACTCTGCGGGCGTGGCTGGGACGGAGAAGTCTGCCGCCTTCTTCGACAGATCCCGGAACGCGCCCAGGACGTCGGTCACCGGCTTGTCCTTGAACGGCTCGAACACAGCTGCGTCCGGCTTCAGTGTGTCGGGCAGGCCGGTGAACCACTCCTGGGCTGCGGGAGGAGCGCCCCCAGGGGATCCTCCCGGCCCACCCGTCCCGTCGTCTTCCGCCAGCGTCAACCGCATCAATTGCCTCGGATCCTCATGCATGGTTTCACCCTCCTCCTGGGTCTGATTGTTCCATCGCTGCCATGGCAAGGATGGTCTCGATATCGTCCGCCACGCTCCTCCGGCCCTCGTTGAACGCCGTCACGTCCGAATACCCCGGGACGAACGAGATCCCGCCGTACGACGCCTTCAGGTCGGCCAGGACCTCCTGCCCTTCGGCGGTACTGAACGTGATCCGGTAGGCGTCGAGCTTTTCCTTCGGGGATTGGCGCGTGATCCGTTCGCGCTCCTCCATGATTTCCTGAAGGAGCCGTTGCTGGTTCGTAACACCCGGTCTCACAGGCCCATCTCCGCTTCAGGGACCATGCGCGTTCTGTCACCCATGCCGGTGTCGGCCTGAGCCAGCGCCTTCTGCGCGTTTGCGGTCTTGAGCGATTCATCCGCCATAGCGGTTCGCTCCTCGCGCGCCTGCACTGCCTGCGCGGCCTTCGCCCGCGCCGCCCTGCGTTTTGCCACCTGGTCCTTGCCTCGCATGACCTTCGACGGGACGGATCCTCCGGCGGACCGGCTCCACATGGCCTCGTCGAAGTCGATCGTGTCGAGCACCTCGGGATCCTGCGTCCGCTCGAACACCGTGAGCGTGGCGTCCATCTGGCTGTCGATCGCCAGGGTGTCCTGCGACCGCTGCGCTGCCGCCAGGGGTCCCTTGTAGACCACGTCGATCGACCGCTCTTCGGAAGGGGCCAGCAGGATCTCTTGAGGCGGGGGAGGGAGAGCACCGCCGCGGAGCATGAGGCCGAATACCCGCGTGATCGTCGGATCAAGGAACTCCGACTTGTGGCGGCCGAGCACCCCGGGTCCGAGGACGCGCATCATCAGCTGGATTCGGAGGTGCGCCTCCTGCGCCGTCATTTCCTTCTCGGGCAGTTGCAGCAGGCCGGAGTGGAACGCCTCCTTGATCACGTCCCGCATTTTCTCTTCTTCGACCTCGGCCACGTCGAACTGGGCTCCGTTCAAAATCGGCTGGACGGGAGGGTTCATGCCGAGCGCCTTGCCGTTCACGTCGTGGACCGCCCCCGGCAGCCAGCGGATGGATCCGGCCAGGCCGACGTCTTTCAAGAGCGGCGGGAAGAGGGCCATCGCAAGGCTCATGAGCTTGTACCGGACTGCTTCGTTTAGCGTACGGACGTCCGGATAGGCGGAGTCTCCCCGGCCGCGGCCGTAGATCCTCTCGCCGTTTCCGCGGGACCACCGGGGGGTCGGCGCCGGGAACTCGTGAAATCCCTTTTCCTCGAGAAGGGAGCGGCGGTCGGGTTCGAGGTAATAACAGGCGTACGGCATATCCCAGGAGAAGGGCCGCTGGCCGTTCGCGCGCGGGATATTCTTCCGGGGTTCGATGGCCATGAGGATGTTCACCGTGGAATACGGGCGGGTCCTGGCGGCCGCCTTCGTGGTGTCCGACGCGGTATCCGGCCAATCGTTGACCACGTCGATCGCCGCCATCGACGTCAACCAATAGACCGTGTCGATCCGCCTTTTGCGGTTCTCCGCGCACCATGCATCGCCCAGGGAGATCGCCGTGAACTTCAGGCCGCCGAACTTCTGGCCCTCCGTTTCGATCTCGTCCTCCTCGATGAACATGGGCGAGGCCGTGCCAAAGATGATGTTGTCGAGGTACGCCTCCGGAGCCTCCGAATCCCAATTGCTCATGGCGAACGCCGCCAGCATTCGCTCGGCGCACTCTTCCAGCCAGTCGGCGATGACCTTCAGGTCCATCAGGCCCACGTTTCGGGTCTGCAGGCCGAACCATGGGAAGGTCGACGCCGTCATGGATCCGTGCATGAAGGACGCGAGGTTCTCGGCAGCGCGCGTCCCGGTGCCGTCGTACTGAAGGTCGGTCAGCTTCTGTCCCTCGCGCTTTTTGCCTCGGGTGATGATCCCGCGCTTCCGCGGCATTAGGACCTCGGCGATGTCCTCCCAATGCTGCTCGAAGGGCTGCCGGATCTGCTGTAGCTGCGCGAAGCGGGCGAGGATCTGCTGCGGGTCGCCGGCCATGGGATCAGCTTCCGAGGGTCGAACTGGAGCCGAGGGTCGGGTTGACGATCATCGACGCGCCGAAGCCCTTCTTCCGCTTCTGCGCCAGGCGCTCGAGGCCCGCGCGCCTGGACGCCTCGAACTCTGCCTGCTTGGCGGCGGCCTCGGCGTCGGCTTTCGCCTTGGCGGCGGCGTCCGCCACATCTTGCTTCGGATCCCTACCTTGCACCTGCGAAGACCGGTTGCTAAAATTCAGGAGCCCGCCCGAATCCATGCCGAAGACGCCCTTGTAGAAATGACCTATGGAACTAAAGGTGTTGCCGAACGTGTTTCTCGGAGCGATGTGCCAGCTACTCCTGAACGGATTCCACCCCATATCCTCGCCTCCTTCCGTGTGTACTTACCGCCCGATGAATCCGCGCCTCGGCAGCCGTACGCCCTCCACGAACCCCTGCTCCGGCCCGTGGACGTCCGGGCGCCCCACCCGTCGCGGGTCGAAGGACATGTCCGCGAACTGGCTGTGGGCTGCCGCCTTCTTCTGGACCGGGAACGCGAACGTCTCGGCGAACGCATCAGCCAGGTCGGGAGAGTACCCGAGCAGCTTCTTGAAATGCTCCTTCTCCAGCAGCGCGAACTTATCCTTGCGGAACATGTACGTGACCGCGCAGAGCTCACGCTGTAGCTCGGGCATATTCGGCAGGCAGCCGCCGCCCTTGACCCACGCCTGCGCCTCGAAGTACATCTCTGCCCGCTTGTTCAGGTAGCGGGTGTCGTACGGCGCCCCGGAGTAGTGGACCGGGAGCACGGTGTAATTCGCCGCCTGCAGGCCGTCGATCAGGCCCGCGCCGAATCCGCCCGTTGCGTCTACCAGGATCCCGTCTGCGCCCCACGTATCTGAAGCCCGGGCGACCATGGCGACCTGCTCCTGAGTCTTCAGGTTGCGCGCGATCTTCGGCCGGAACGCCACGCGCCCCTGCCTGGGAAACATCACGAACCGATCGTCGCCCTCGCGGGCCACGTCCACACCGAGGACCTTCGGGGCGTTGACGTAGACATCCGCCTCGATAATCCGCCGCATGGCGGCCGCGCAGTCGTCAGGGCCGAGCAGAGCGTTGATCGACGCCGGCGGGAAGCGCCCGAGGACGTTGACCATCACCCACGGGTTTTCCCGGCCGTAGTCGTGGATCTGCTGCCGCGCCCACTCGATGTCGATCCTGGGCGACCGCCCCGGGTCGTCCGGATCCCCGGTGATCTCGATCAGCACCCACAGGTGCCGGTCGGTCGTGCAGGCCCGATAGAGCGGCCCCTCGAGATGCGTCGGGTTTCCCGCCTGGACGATCTTCAAGAAATGCCCCGGCTTGCGCGTCGACAGCCCCGCCTCGGCCGTCGCCATGACGGCGTCGGGGATGCCCCCGGACTCATCCAGGACGAACAGCAGGAACTCACTGTGCAGCCCGGCCAGCGTGTTCGCCTGCTGCTGCTTGTCGGCGGTCTTCTGCCACGTCCGGGCGGAGAAGAACCACGTCTCCGGATGGTGCCGCGAGTAGATCCGCGTCTTAGTCCACTCGAAGGCCGCCTCGAAATATCGCGACCGGCTGCGCCACTTCTGAAGCTCGGGCCAGAGGTTGTCGTCCAGGTTGTCGCCGGTGACTGACGTTGCGGCGCCCTTGGGGTGCTCCCCCGGGCGGCCGTAGCAGGCCATGAAGTTCCAGATGCACCAGGCCAGCCCCGTGGTCTTGCCCGGCCCCTTGCAGGCCTTCATGGCGATGCGGGCCTTCTCCGGCGAAGGGTCGGCGAACGCCACGAGCATTTCCGCCTGCCACGGATCCGGCTCGACGCCGAACTCCTCGCGGACCATCTGAACCGGCTCCGCGCGCCAGCGGGCCGTCCGCTCCGCGGCGTACCGGAGAAGCTCAGGTCGCTGCATCGGGCTTCATCTCGCCTGCCTTCCAGGACGCCGCCAGCACATCCTCGAGCGAGAGCTTGCCGCTATGATTGATGTCCATCCGCTCGATGTACCCGCGGTCCTTCGCCCTGCACTTGAGGAAGAAGAAGATCGACGCCTCCTTGCCCCGGCTGATGTTGATCATCAGCTTGCTCTCGGCGAAGTCCTTCAGGCTCTCGTTGATCTCGTCCCACTCTGCGGCGAACACTGGATCATCGCGGCGCCATTTATAGGCTGCGGATCTGGCGATTTTGACGGCCTTGGCGGCCTCCGTGGCGTTGCCGAACTTAGCCCGCAGCGCCTCGAGGAACTGCACCTTCTCCTTCGCCCTCCGCTCTTCGATCGCCTTCGCCAGCGGTTCCTTCTCGGACAAGTTCTGCGCGCCTCCCTGTGAAGGTTTCCCACCGCCCCACGATGACGTCGCAGTACGGAGGATCTATCTCCATTAAAAACGCATTGCGACCAAATTGTTCGGCGCCCATCAACGTAGATCCACTGCCGCCGAAAAGGTCGAGGACGTTCTCGCCGGGCCTCGAGGAGTACTGCATCGCCCGCACGGCCAACTCCACCGGCTTCTCGGTTAAATGGACCATGCTCTGCGGGTTGATCTTCTTCACCGACCAGACGTCGGTGGCGTTCGTCGGGCCCAGCCAGTGGTGCGCTGCGCCTTCTTTCCATCCGTAAAATGCCCACTCATGATTTCCCATGAAATCCTTGCGCGTTAAGACCGGGTGCTCCTTGACCCAGATGATCGACTGGGAGAAGTAGAGCTTGTGCTCCTTCAAGACCGGCGGATAGTTGCCGCAGTTGGCGTACCCGCCCCAGATGTAGAAACCCCTCCCCGGTTCAAGCACCCGGGAGATGTTCCCAAACCACGCCTGAAGGAGTTTCTCGAACGCCTCGTCGGTGACGAAGTCATTCGCCAGCTGCCGGTCCTTGGGCCGCATCTTCCGGGTGGTGGGTTTGGACTTCCCCGGATGAAGGGCGAGATTCAGGCTCTGGTGATGCGTCTTAGAAAACGAACTATTCCCGGCGGCAATCGCGTTGTTGCTGCGGGGCTCGACCTTCACGTTGTACGGCGGGTCGGTGTTGACCAGCTGGATCGTCGCCCCGCCCAGCAGGTAATCGAGGTCTTCCACACTCCCACTGTCCCCGCATAGGAGCCGGTGATTTCCCAGGATCCATAGATCCCCGGGCTTCGTGATGGCCTTGTTTGGAGGTTCAGGAACCTCGTCTACATCGGTCAGGCCGGCAGGCCCGACCAGGTGCGATTCAAACTTCGTTGCAAGTTCGTCATATTCGAACCCGGTGAGGGAGAGGTCGAAATCTTGTTCCTTCAGCCCGACCAACTCCTTCTCCAGCCGCTCCATGTCCCACTCGGCTTCCTCGTTCGAGCGGTTGTCCATGATGCGGTACGCCCGGCACTGCTCGGGCGAGAGGTTCTCGGCCACGTGTACCGGGACCTCGGCCAGCCCCAGGGAGCGGGCCGCCTTGAGGCGCGTATCGCCCACCACGACGACCATGTCGCGGTCGACCACGATCGGCTGCCGGAATCCGAACTCCTTGATCGACGCGGCGACCTTCTCGATCGCCTGGTCGTTCTTCCGCGGGTTCTGCGGGTACGGCGTGACGGCGCCGATCGGGACGAGGCGAACGATCACGCAGCCACCATCGCAATCCGCACGGAGAAGAGCCGGCGGTAATTCTTCCGCTCCTCACTCAGGATCATCGCGCGCTCGGCCTCGTTCTCGGCTGTGGCAACATCGACCCGCTTGCCCGTCTTGAGGCAGATGCCGATGATCTTCCACATGGCCGTCCCCCCTGAAATACGAAGGGCCCCGGGGGAAACCCCGAGGCCCTTCGATACCTTCGCCCATCTTGGACTAAAAAGTAAGCCTTCGGCTTCTTTCTTGTCAAGGAAAATCTTTATCCCGTCCTACAGCCGTGCCGGCAGGCGGGAAATTCACCGTGAAGATTTCGGTTGCACGTTTTGGGGGGGTGATCAAGCAATCCGCGCCAGCACAGTTCTTTGGCAAACCAGGCCATGGCACGCCATGCTCGGCGACGCTCACGACCAGGAAACGCATTGAGGCGCTGGTGTTCCAGATACAACCGGGTGAGGTATCGGTGTCGGTCCAGGCGCTCAAAGAGCAGCAGCACTGTCTCGGGATCCCCGAGATGCTCGGACTCGGGCTTTGTAACACCCCGCGTCGAGCGGACGTGGATGTAACACCACTTGTCGGCTGTAGAGGCGCCCTTGGGCTTGTGGTCGGGGAACGGCGCCGCCTTGGCCGCTCGCATGCGCTCCCGCCAGCGCACCATGGCCCACACGGCGTGGCTGGCGGATCGGTACAAGTCAGCAGATCTTCGGGTCGGGACTGGAGCCGGGCAACGTGATCACGCGCATCGGCCGGTACATCGCCTGGAAGTACCCGACTGCGGATTGCTGTGTGATCGGATGGACGACCTGCATCATCGTCGGGCCGCCGGCCGGCTCGTACCCGGCCTTCATCAAGCGGCACACCTCCGCCTCGAACGCTTCCTGGCCCACGACGCGCACGAGGCGGTATGGCTTCAGGTCGTCGGGCATAACTCCTCCTTTGGTGGATCCGGGGCGAGGAACTTCGCCACGTCCACCATGCTGTTGATGTTGACGCCCTTCCGGCGGAGGTTGCGGAATACGCACGTGCAGAGCACGGCGGCGTGGGTCACTGGCCGGTAGCCGAGGACCCCCCGTCCGTGGCACTTCGCGTGGCCGCGCTTCGCCAGCGCCTCGACCTTGGCTGCGGAGATGGTGCTCACCTCACGGCCCCGCAGCCCGGGCAGAAGCCGTCCGGCTTCACATTGTATTTGCCGCAGGCCGCGCACGGCTGCACGGCCTCCGACTCGCGCGCCAGTTTCCCCAGGTAGGCGTCCATCGCCACGCCCTCCGGGTCGGGCGCCGGCTTCTCTGTCCCGTCAGGCTTCGACGGGATCCCGCCCTGCAACAGTGGATCAAATAACGACGGTGGGTAGATGTTCGGCTTCTCGTCCGGCATCACGCTCTCCTTTCGGGATCTTCCCTGTCCCATTGCACCCATGGCACTTCGTGTCCTTCATCGGCCACTCCTCACCGAGCAGGCAATACGGGTCGGACAAATCAAGCACCTGGATTACACCCGTCCCCTTACATCGTAAGCACGGCCTGAGATCACGGTACACGGTGCTCCCCCTTTTTATTGGTGTCCATTTCGTCCACGCGCTCCTTCGCCCTCCGCCGGCGG
>Ga0210037_1001894_pt1 | contig 11824 bp, 7 predicted proteins | sample CryGey08umfilter_3_FD_185451 | JGI IMG/M metagenome (GOLD analysis project Ga0210037, IMG submission 185451) | Groundwater microbial communities from aquifer in Utah, USA - Crystal Geyser 4/9/14 0.8 um filter (SPAdes) (version 3) | ecosystem: Environmental > Aquatic > Deep subsurface >...
CATGGTGTGTGTGCCATAGCAGGTGGTGTCCAACCCGATATGCTCAACCCAACCGTGAACGATACGTGCATATTGCCTTGTCGATAGGTGTGGTGAATCGCTGATGCGACTTTGGAATAGGAAATCATCCAACCTCAACTTCCCTGAAGCGATCCACTTGCTAACTGAATCTCTGGTTTGATCGGTAATCTCAAATTGAACCGGTCGTTGTGTCTTCTGTTGCATCACGGTTGCACGTGAGGCGATGTGTTCTCCGTGGGATATGTCCCGTACCTTCAGTTTGACGAGATCACAAGCACGCAGCTTGCTATCGATGGCGAGATTAAAAAGCGCAAGGTCTCTGATGTGGCTGCTCAGTTGAAGTCTGACTCGGATCGCCCAGATGTCTTTCAGTCTGAGTGGTGATTTCTGACCGGTCAGTTTCCCTTTGTTCCATGGTTCATGATGAAGAACTGCAGTATTGGTTTCCATGATGATCTCTCCTTTTAAGAAGGAACATCACTGTGCGCGTTCTGGCGGAGTGGAATCAAGCAGTGTGACCAATTCCGTATTGATACGGGGCAGGTCATAGAGAAGGTATAGATACCGGTCTGATATTCTTTTGTTGTTGCCTGGTCTGAAATTTTGAAAGCGGATGCGACTTTGAGTGACGGCTGAAAATCAGCAGTCGTTTACTGGCTAAACTTTTACAATGAGTAATCGGCGCAGGTCGGCCACAACCCGCCACTGGCTATTCTTCTCCAAACCTGCCGTTGGGTCTGTTCGGTCACCCGTTAGCCATCATTGGGTCTGCCTGCGGCGGTTCGCACTGCGTTGCTCCGAAGTTTACCCATTCCGCCTCGGCCGCCTCGCTCCCGTCCGCCCCGCAGGGGCTCCCCAACAGCATATCGCCGTGTCGCCAGCGCCGACTTTCGACTGCCATACCTCTGGCGACCGCCACAAGCCATTCGACAGCTTCACCCAGCCAGCGCGCGGAAAGGACGGCGGCCTGGTTTTGCATCGTTCGGCAACCGGCAGTTCGTGCATTGCCTCAAAGTGGTCGTGATCCTTCGACGTGCCCCGCCGGTGAACCCTGTCCAATTTCTTCCAACACATTCCAGCATCATCCTTGACCCCACCCCCACCCGCATACATAATAATCCTAGATTCGTTTTGCATTGAAACGTATCCCGCGCCAAGTTCGCCGCTTCGCTGACGAACCCCTGATCGAGCGGAGGACGGCAGCGTGAACACGCCGAGCCGGTATCGCGCCAGAGACACAGGGAAACGCCATGGACCTACGCTACAAATTCGAAACCAAGCTGCTGCTGGCGTATGGCTTCGCCATGCTGGTAATCGGGGCGCTCGCCGTCCTTGACTGGCACACCGGGCGTGCGGCGCGGGAAGCGGCGCTCTGGGTGACGCACACCCATGAGGTAGCGGGTTATCTCGAAAAGGTGGGGGCAGACACCCTGCTCATCCAGTTGAACGCACAGAATTACAACTTCACGGGCAACACCGAGTCCCTCGCCGCGCGCAACGTGGCGATTGCGGCGCGCGAGGTGGCGCTGCGCCGGGTCAAGGAGCTGACTGCCGAACATCCAGTCCAGCATGAGCACTTCGCGGGATTGCGGGCAGCGGTAGACGAGCGCCTGGTGATTTACCGACGTACCGAGCTGCTGCACAAAACCGAAGGCGCCGCAGCGGCGCAAGCTTACCTGGCAAGCGCCCCGCGGTGGGAGACGCGAGAGCGTCTGCAAGGGATTCTGCAAACGATGGACGAAGAGGAAGACCGATTGCTACAGGAGCTCCAAGCCGAGCAGTCGCGCGTGGACAAATTGGAGGGCGCGCTGGAGTTCATCACCTGGCTGGCTTTGGTGCTGCTGCTTGCCGGCACCTATGTCATGATCCGGCGCCAAATCGCCGCGCGCAAGCAGGTGGAGGCCGCGCTGCGCGTAAGCGAGGGTAGCCTGGCCACGACACTGCATTCGATCGGCGATGCGGTGCTGGCGACCGACACCGATGGGCGCATCATCCGCATGAACCCGGTGGCGGAGCGGCTCACCGGCTGGCCCAGCGCCGAGGCGCAAGGCCGGCCCGTCGCCGAAGTGTTCCGCATTGTCAACGAACAGACACGCGCCCCGACCGAGGTGCCGGTGGCGGCGGTGCTGGCGACCGGCGCAGTCCAGGGGCTGGCCAACCACACCCTGCTCATCGCGCGCGACGGTACCGAGTGGCCGGTCGCCGACAGCGCGGCGCCGATCCGCGACGATACCGGGCAGGTGAGCGGCGTGGTGCTCATCTTCCGCGACGTGAGCGCCGAACGCGCCGCCGAGAAACTGATCAAGCAGCATAACGAACTGCTGGAACAGCGCGTGCGCGAAAGAACGGTGCAACTGCGGGAGAACGAAGCGCGGTTGCAGACGGTGCTCGAGAACCTTGGCGAGGGCGTGGTGGCAGCCAGCCTTGATGGACAGATACTGCAATTCAACCGCGCCGCCATCGAAATGCACGGCTTCACCAGCGCCGAGGAATACCTGCGTCGCCTGCCGGAATTCGTCGACACGTTTGAGCTCGCGTCCCCGGACGGCGCGCGCCTGGCCATGGATCAATGGCCGCTGGCGCGCGTCCTGCGCGGCGAGGCGCTGCACGACCTGGATGTATCCGTCCGCCACCTCGGGCAACTCTGGCAAAAGACCTTCCTGTACAGCGGCACGCTGGCGCGCGACGCGGCGGGCCAGCCGCTGCTGGCGATCCTCACGCTGCGCGACGTGACCGAGGCGAAGCGCGCCGAACAGGAGATTCTCGACCTCAACGCCTCGCTGGAGCGGCGCGTTGCCGAGCGCACGCAGCAGCTAGAGGAAGCCAACCGCGCCAAGTCCGATTTCCTCGCCAACATGTCGCACGAGCTGCGCACGCCGCTGAACTCGATCATCGGTTTTTCCGAAATGCTGAAAGACGGCGTGCTCGGCGAGCTGGACACGAAGCAGCGCGGTTTCATCGGCGACATCTTCGACGCCGGCACGCACCTCCTGTCGCTGATCAACGACATCCTCGACCTGTCCAAGGTCGAGGCCGGGATGCTGCAGCTCGACGCGGACGCCGTGGACGTTGCGGCCCTGCTCCAGGCGAGCACGCTGGTGGTGCGGGAAAAGGCGCTCGCGCACCGCATTCGGCTCGACACCCGGCTCGACCCATCGCTCGGCACCGTGCTGGCCGACGAGAGGAAGCTCAAGCAGATCGTCTACAACCTGCTCGCCAACGCCGTCAAGTTCACGCCCGAAGACGGCACGGTGACGCTCGCTGCGCGCCGCTGCACGCGCGCCGAGGTGGCGCTCGACCCGGCACTGCCGGGGCGGCTCATCGCGCTGCCGCCGGGCGAGGACAGCGAGTTTCTCGCCATCAGCATCGAGGACAGCGGCATCGGCATCGCCGAAGCGGATCTGGCGAAACTGTACGAGCCCTTCACCCAGGTCGACAGCTCCGCCGCCCGGCACCACGCCGGCACCGGGCTGGGGCTGTCGCTGGTGCGGCGTCTGGCCGAGCTGCATGGTGGCACGGTGGGCGTGGCAAGCCGTCCCGGCGCGGGCAGCCGCTTCAGCGTCTGGCTGCCCTACCGCGAATTCGCGGGTGAAGGCGAGCCGGCGACACCCCCGGCCGTCGCTCTGGACGAGGGCGCGCCGGCCGCCGAGACAACAACCCCGTCCCGGCCGCCCGTGGCGCTGGTGGTAGAGGACAACGACCGCATGGCCGAGCTGATCGCAGCGCAACTGCGCGACGAAGGGTTCGCGGTGATGCGCGCCGCCACCGCCGAGGAAGGGCTGATACGCGCCGCCAAGCACCGCCCGCAGCTCATCACGCTCGATGTTTTCCTGCCGAACATGGACGGCTGGGAATTCATGCGCCGCCTGAAGGCCAATCCGGAGCTTGCCGCTACGCCGGTGGTGATCATCACCGTAGCGCAGGACAAGCAACGTTCCCTTGCACTGGGCGCCCGGCGCGTGCTGCAAAAGCCTTTTACCCGCGAGGAACTGGCGGCGACACTCGCCGGGCTGCTGGACGCGCGGTCTGACGGCGCGCCGGCGCGCGTGCTGGTGGTGGACGACAATATGAAGACGGTGGAACTGGTGGCGACGATGCTCCAGGCCGAGGGCTACCACGTACTGCGCGCTTATGGCGGCGCCGAGGCGATCGAAGTGGCGAAGAGCGTGCTGCCCGATCTCGTGATCCTCGACCTGATGATGCCGGAGGTGAGCGGTTTCGAGGTCGCGCGCGCGCTGCGCGAATCGGAGCATACCGCGCGCATCCCGATCATCGTGCAGACCGCGAAAGACCTCACCGCCGAGGATCACGCGCGCCTGAACGACCACGTCAGCGCGATCCTGTCCAAGGAGAACTTCAGCACCGGCGAGCTGCTCGCCGAACTGCGCCGCGCGTTGCCCATGCACAGCAAGAACCGGGAGGAGACGTAATGGCGAAGATACTGGTCGTGGACGACGACCCGAGGAACTTGCTGCTGGCGATAACCGTGCTGGAGCAGGCCAGTTACCAGGTGCTCTCCGCAGAGGGCGGCGCCGAGGGCATCGCGGCGGCGCTGGCGCACGCGCCCGACCTCATCCTGATGGACGTGCAGATGCCCGGCATGGACGGCATCTCGGCGCTCAGGTGTCTGCGTGCCGATCCGCGCACCGCAGGGCTCAAGGTGGTCGCCCTCACTGCGTTGGCGATGAAGGGCGACGCCGAGCGACTGCTGGCCGAGGGTTTCGACGGCTATCTGGAAAAACCGATCCGGTACAAGGAATTTCTGGCGAGCGTGGCGGCGCTGCTGGGGGAATCCGCAGCCGCCGGCTGAGAGAACATCTGATATGAGGGACTGACATGGAACAAGGAACGCTGGACCAAAAAAAGGCTGCGCGGATACTGGTCGTCGACGACGAGGACAGAAACCGCAGGGTGCTCACCGCCATGCTCGAGGTCGATGGCTATGTCGTGCTGGAGGCGGCAGATGGCAAACGAGCGCTCGAACTCGCACGACAGAATCCGCCGGACATGGTGCTGCTTGATATCATGATGCCGGGTATGGATGGCTTCCAGGTCGCGCGCGCGCTGAAGGCGGAGGCGGCGACACGCTCGGTGCCGATTATCATGGTGACAGCGCTCACCGACCGCGGCTCGCTCGTGAAAGCGCTGGAAGCCGGGGCGGAGGAGTTCGTCAGCAAGCCCGTGGACCGCTGGGAGTTGCGGGTGCGCGTGAAGAACCTGCTCAAGCTCAAGGAATATGGCGATTTCCTCGCCGACCACAACCGCATCCTCGATGCCCAGGTAAAGGAGCGCACGCATCAGTTGACCGCGAGCTACCGCGAAACCATCGTCACCATGACCCGCGCCGCCTCCTACAAGGACGAGGAGACCGGCGCGCACGTCGCGCGCATCAGTTTCTACACCGTGGATCTGGCACAGGCGCTGGGCCTCGACGCGGAGTTCTGCGATGTCATCCACTACGCCAGCCCGATGCACGATGTGGGCAAGATCGCGATCCCTGATGCCATCCTCGGCAAGCCCGGCGGGTTCGAGCCGCACGAATGGCAAATCATGAAGAGCCACGCCGCGCTGGGCGGGAAACTGCTGCGCGGCACCGATTCGCCCTACCTCGTGATGGGCGCCGAGATCGCGGACGCGCACCACGAGCGCTGGGACGGCGGCGGCTATCCGCTGGGACTGAAAGGCGAAGCCATACCGCTTTCGGCGCGCATCATGAACATCTGCGACCAGTACGACGCGCTGCGCTCGAAGCGTCCGTACAAGCCGGCGTTTCCTCACGACAAGGCGCTCGAGATCATCACCGTCGGCGACGGCCGCACCATGCCCTCGCATTTCGATCCGGCGGTGCTGGATGCCTTCAAGGGCTGCGCCGGGCGCTTCCGCGAGATTTTCGAGGCACACAAGGAGGAAGTGTGAAGGGCAGAGGCCATGCGCTGCCGTTCCCTGCTGCGGCAAGAGCTAACTTGTTGCCTGAGCTTGCGAAAATCCGAATTGAGTCCACTATGAACTCCCTGAATGCGCATCTGAAAGGAGCGTTAGCATGAAAACGACCAGGAATGCGGGGCGGGGGGGTAACACTGCCCAACTGGGGAGCATGGCGATGAGCCCCGAAATCTGGCGCTATATTTTCGACGCCATCGACGACCCGCTGTTTCTCCACGATGAGCAATTCCGCGTGCTGCTCGCCAATCGTGCTTATTGCCGCGAGGCGGGCATCCCCGAGGCGGAAGCGCTAGGCAAGCCCTACTGGGAGGTCTTTCCGCCGGGCGTCGGGCCGTTGCCTAGCTGCCTGGGTGCGATGAGTGAAGGCCACGCCAGCAGTGAGGAGGAGGTGAACGTCGGGGAGAAGCAGTATAGCTCCAAGGGCTACAATGTGTGCGACGAGCAAGGCAAGCTGCGCTACTCCCTGCACATCCTTAGCGACATCACCGAGCGCGGGGAGGCAGCGCGGCATCTCGCCCGCCTCATCCGCATGTACCGCACCATCAGCCAGTGCAACCAGGCACTGGTGCATAGCGGGGACGAGCTGAAACTGGCCCATGAGATGTGCCGGGTGCTAGTCGAGGATGGCGGCTACAGCGCCGCCTGGGTGGGTTATGCCGAAACGAGCGCGGGCAAGCACATCCGGCCCATCGCTGCGGCGGGCATCGAACCCGGCGAGATCGAGGCCATGAACCTCACCTGGGGAGACAACGAGCGGGGACATGGGCCGACCGGCAGCACCGTCCGCAGCGGCGAGATGCTGGTATCCCGGGACATCTTCAACGATCCGCTCTGGGCGCCCTGGCGCGAGCTGGCCCTGCAACGGGGTTACGTCGCTGCGGCTGCGATCCCGCTGAAGGTCAATGACCGGGTGCTCGGCGCCCTCGATATTTATGGCGCCGACGCTGATGCGTTCGCACCGGACATGATCGATCTCCTGACCGAACTGGCCGGCGACCTCGCCTTCGGCATCGGCAACCTCCGCGTTCGCGCCGAGCGCATGGGCATCCTGGAAAATCTGGAACTCAGCCTCGACCATGCGGTCACCGCCATCGCCGCCACGGTGGAAATGCGCGACCCCTACACCGCCGGGCACCAGCGCCGGGTGGCGAGGCTGGCCGTGGCCATCGCGCGGGAAATGGGATTGCCGGACGATCAGGTGCAAGGGCTGCGCATGGCCGGTGTGGTGCACGATATCGGCAAGATTCACGTGCCCGCCGAAATCCTCTCCAGCCCGGCCAAGCTGAGCAATGCGGAGTTCGAGATCATCAAGACCCATCCCCTGGCCGGCTACGAAATCCTCAAGGTCATCGACTTCCCCTGGCCGGTGGCGGAGATCGTCTATCAGCACCACGAGAAGCTGGATGGCTCCGGCTACCCGCGCGGGCTGAAAGGCGAGGAAATCCTGCTCGAAGCGCGCATCCTCACGGTGGCGGACGTGGTGGAGGCGATGACCTCGCACCGCCCCTACCGGCCCGGCTTCGGCGTTTTTCCGGCGTTGCAGGAAATCTCCCGCAACAAGGGCAAGTTTTACGATGCGGCGGCGGTTGAGGCTTGTCTGCGGATTTTCATGGAGCAGAATTTCGCGTGGGAGTAATGGATCAGAAACACCGCTACATCTGATGCTGTTGTATGCCACTTCGTTTTGTTGGCATCAGGTAAATCGCATCGGATGAGCGTCCCATTGGGGTTAGAAAGCGTCGCCCAAGCACCATCTAATCAGTGTCAATCAATGGCCGTTGTCAGTTGTAAAGCGGACATCACTACGATCTGAAACTTCCCCTGCATCAACAAATCGCCACCGTCTCTTGTGGCCGAGCAAGCGACAGACAGTAATTCGGCGCCACAACTGCCGCTGGCGCCTACATTTACCAACGGCAGGTATGTGGGGCGAAACGGTCAGTCCAAATTTGAAAATTTTACTAGAGCATCGGTCTCTGATGTGCCAATAGCTGCCAGCTAACCTTAACTACTTCCGTCACCTTATACGACCGGCTTGAGCATTCAAGCAGCCAGCGATTGACGAGAGTATGATTCAACACATCAACTCCATCGCAGACTAAAAATACTTTCATGGAATCTGAAAACCTAGGCAGTCCGGGGCTCGAATCAATCGCAGCCGCGCCGTCAGTCAGTCAGTCAGTCAGTCAGTCAGTCAGTCAGTCAGTCAGTCAGTCAGTCAGTCAGTCAGTCAGTCAGTCAGTCAAAGTCATGGCGAGGAACTGGCAATGCCCGCTGATTTCCCCATCGTCGGCATTGGGTCGTCTGCGGGCGGCTTAGAAGCGTTAGAGAGTTTTTTCAAAGCCTGTCCGGCAGACACGGGCATGGCCTTCGTACTGGTGTCGCACCTTTCTCCCGATCATCACAGCCTGCTCGTCGAGATATTGCAACGCAACACCAGCATGCCAGTAGCACAAGTACTCGACCAGAGTCGAGTAAAACCTAACCACGTTTACATTATTCCGCCCGACCGCGACTTGGCCTTGCTCAATGGCGTGTTGCAACTCTCGCAACCTGACAAGGCGCATGGCCTGCGATTGCCGATTGACGGATTCTTTCGCTCACTGGCGGACGATCAAGCCGAACGTGCCATCGGCATCATCCTTTCCGGTACGGCTTCGGATGGCACGCTCGGCTTGCGTGCCATCCTCGGTGTGGGCGGCGTGTGCATGGTACAAACCCCCGCCACCGCCAAGTACGACGGTATGCCGCAAAGTGCTATCAATGCCGGATACGCTACGCATATTCTGGCTGTGGAAGCCATGCCGGCGATGTTGCAGGAACTCTCTCGCCAGTCAGGCTACCGTAGCAAAGTGCCGCCGCTGTTAACGGATGAGTCATTGATCGGTATGAACCAAGTCCTGTTGCAGATACGCAGCAGTACCGGCCATGATTTCTCGCTCTACAAAAAGAGCACCATTGGTCGCCGCATCGAGCGCAGGATGGTGCTACACCATATCGACGACATCGCGGTGTATGCGCGCTTCCTCAAACAAAATCCAAACGAAGTTCATATCTTGTTCAAAGAACTGCTGATCAACGTCACCAGCTTCTTCCGCGATGCAGAAGCCTTCGTCGCGCTCAAGCAAGATATCCTGCCGGCGTTGCTGGCTGACAAGCCAGATGATTATGTCTTTCGCGTCTGGGTAGCGGGCTGTTCCAGCGGCGAAGAAGCCTATTCCATTGCGATGACATTACGCGAGCTGATGGTCGAGGCATACAAAAAATTCAAAGTGCAGATATACGCTACCGATCTGGATGAAGACGCGATCAACACCGCACGCAGCGGCAGCTATCCCATTGGCATTGAGCAAGACGTGACGCCCGAGCGTTTACGACGATTTTTTTCCAAGGATGATCACGGCTACAAAATTAAAAAAGACCTGCGCGAGATGGTGGTGTTCGCCGTGCAGAGCGTCATCAAAGACCCGCCCTTCACCAAACTTGACCTACTCAGTTGCCGCAATCTGATGATCTATCTGGAAGCTGAGCAGCAGGATAAGTTGATCCCCAATTTTCACTATGCGCTCAAACCCGGTGGCGTGTTATTTCTGTCCAGTTCGGAAGGTATCGCTGGATACACCAATCTGTTCAAGCCGCTCAACCGTAAGTGGAAGTTCTACCGTGCCATCAAGACCCCGAGCAAGCCCAGCCTCACAATTTTCAGGAGTTCAGCCATGACCCCACCCGAGCCCGCCGTGATTCCTTCCGGCGTCGCCAGCCAACCCCTGCCAGGGAATGTCGCCACGCTGAGCAATCGCATCCTGTTGCAGTCTTACGCACCCGCCTCGGTCACAACAGATAGCCACGGCAACATCCTCTACGTGCATGGTGATACTAGCCGCTTCTTGCGCCAGCCTGCGGGCGTGGTGACGACCAACTTGCTGGATATGGCACGCGAAGGATTGCAATTGGATCTGCGTACCGCCTTGCAAGCGGCCACACAAGGCACACCTACGCTGGGACGGGAAGTGTCACTCAAAGCAGAAGAGGGGATGATGACGCTGAGTTTCAGCCTGCGTCTATTACCTTCTGCCAATCCCGAAGCCAAGGCCGAGGACAGATTGCTGTTGGTGAGTTTTAAGGAACTTGCCGAAGTGAGCAAGCCAGCCGTACGCGCGAGTAGCAAGGATATTCCTATTGCAGAAGAGGTGGCGCGTATCGAGCAACTGGAACGCGAACTCGCCTACTCACGCGAGAACCTGCAAGCCACCATCGAAGAACAACAGGCGACCAACGAAGAGCTTAAATCGACCAACGAGGAATTGCAGTCCACCAACGAAGAACTGCAATCTACCAATGAAGAATTGGAGACGTCAAAAGAAGAGCTGCAATCGTTGAACGAAGAAACCCTCACGGTGAACAGCGAGCTAAACAACAAGATCGAGCAATTGAGCGATGCTCAGAACGACTTGAAGAATCTTATGGAGAACCTGAGTGCGGGCATCTTGTTTCTGGACTATCACCTGAACATCCGCAGTTACACCCGTGATGCTGTCAAGGCATACCGCCTGATTGCCACTGATGTGGGTCGGCCACTGGGAGACATCACCTCAAATCTGCAAGGCGAAAGTCTGTTGGATGAACTGCGTACCGTACTGGAAACGCTGATTCCGCGAGAGCTCGAAGTGCAAACTGGAGATGGCGTTTGGTATCTGGCGCGTATGCAACCCTACCGCACCTTGGACAACGTCATTGATGGCGTGGTGCTGTCCTTTTTCGACATCACCATAAAACGTCAAGCCGAACAAGCCAAACTTGCAGTATCGCAACTGGCGCGTGAGCTCGCCGAGGGCATCGTCAATACCTTGGTTGAGCCGCTCATCGTGCTGAATCAGGACTTGCAGGTGATCTCGGCCAGCCGTGCTTTCCTTCAATACTTTCAGGTCACGCCGGAGCTGACCGTGGGTCGCAAGCTGTATGAATTGGGCAATGGTCAATGGAACATCCCCGACTTGCGTGAAATGCTTGAAAACATCCTGCCGCAGCGTCAGGCGATGGAAGGCTACGTGGTGGAACACGATTTCCCCGTTCTGGGCAAACATCGCATGGTACTCAATGCGCGCCGCATCAAGACTGAGCTGGGCGAGACCGAGTTGATCTTGTTGGCGATGGTGAGCGTGGAAAAGAAGGGGTAGCCATGAACCCTAACGACACCAACAACCCACCTGACCCTGCCTTGCGCGCGCAGGCGGAGACGCAACTCGCCAACAGCCAGCCGCACGAAGTAACGACTCGCCCCGCCGAAGAGTTGCTGCATGAGTTGCGAGTACACCAGATCGAGCTGGAGATGCAGAACGAAGCCTTGCGCCAAGCTCAGCAGGCACTGGAAGAATCGCGCGACCGCTTTGTCGATCTGTATGAATTCGCGCCGGTCGGTTATCTCACGCTCACGGCAGAAGGCATGATCGCCGAGATCAATCTGACCGCCGTCACCTTGCTGGGGCGGGAGCGCGACAAACTGCTCAACAAAAGTTTGCGCTCGCTGGTGATCGCCGCAGATCAGGATAGATGGGTGCGTCACATCATGCCCATAAAGCAACAGCCTGAAACGAGCCGCATCGAGCTGTCCCTAAAGCGCAGTGATGGCAAGGTGTTTCAGGCGCAGCTCGATTGTGTGGGCAACAAACCACTGATGCGTGTTTCTTTGACCGATATTAGCGAACGCGTCAGAACGGAAGCCTTGTTGCGTGAGAGTGAAGATAAGTTCAAGTACGTTTTTGATCATTCCAACGTGGGTAAATCCATCACCTCCCCAACAGGGGAGATTCATGTGAACCAGGCTTTCTGCGACATGCTGGGATACTCCAAGTAGGCGCTC
>Ga0210037_1001902_pt1 | contig 11788 bp, 10 predicted proteins | sample CryGey08umfilter_3_FD_185451 | JGI IMG/M metagenome (GOLD analysis project Ga0210037, IMG submission 185451) | Groundwater microbial communities from aquifer in Utah, USA - Crystal Geyser 4/9/14 0.8 um filter (SPAdes) (version 3) | ecosystem: Environmental > Aquatic > Deep subsurface >...
GGAATTGCTAAAAATCCCCCTGAACAAACCCGCCCCTCTCAAAAGAGAAAAATGCAGAAAAACCATGTCAAGGATTGTTTTTGCAGTGTGGCAATATGCCTCACTACCGAAAGGGCTGAATAGTTACCATCAATTTCAAATTCCTCATGTTTGGCGGAGAAATTCACGATGAGCTCCAGAACATCAAGCTGTGAAAAAATCAGGTATGAGACAATCGCAATGATGATCATCGTTATCAGTTCTGATTTGATGCTGCCCCTTATCATCTTAACAAAAACCTCTCATTTAATCCGGGATCGATCAATGTCTTGATTGCAGTGAATTATATACCCTGTTTGATGATGAAATAAGGGCAAGAAAGCGATGCGGCGTATTTTGTGATTTTCACCTACCCTGCTGAAGGTGTGATGGTTGCTTGCAGGATGGTGCAATTAAATGACACCGTGTGGCAATTGAGCTATTGTGCCGACGTTTTTTGAGGGCACGTATAGCCCGAATGATCAGGTGCGGAGGTAGTGATGTTTAAGACTAATGAATATTTTGACGGCCAGGTGACGTCTATTGCATTTGAATCCGAAGAAGGCGCTGCTACGGTTGGCGTGATGGCAGAAGGCGAATACGAATTCGGCACTTCAAGTAAAGAGGTGATGAAGGTTATCTCCGGACAACTGGATGTTAAACTGCCGGGCTCGGAACAGTGGGTTGCGTTTCATGCCGGTGAGCAGTTTGAAGTGGCGAAAGATCAGCGATTTGGTGTTCGTTCGGTTGGCCAGTCGGCCTATCTGTGTCTTTATAAGTAAGTAAAACCGTGCTTAGTTACCAGCACATCTACCATGCCGGAAACCATGCGGATGTTCTGAAATATATTGTTTTAAGCGAACTCGTGGCTGCTATGCAAATCAAAGCCACCCCTATGTTTATGCTCGATGCTTTTGCCGGCAGAGGTATCTACCAGCTTGATAGCTGCGAAGCGCAGAAGAATATGGAATATCAGACAGGTATTGCACGACTGTGGCCTGTCGATCAGCAGCATGCACCGCTGGGTGCAAAACATTGGAGTGGCTTGATTGCCGAGCAGAATCCCGATGGTGGATTTTTACGACTGCCCGGCTCATCAGCGCTGCTGGCTTCGCTTTTACGTCAATCTGATCAATTGGCCTGTTGTGATCTGCATCCTCAGGAAATTGATTTTTTGCGCCAGTTCTGTCGGACGAAGGGGCATGTGGCGGTGCATCACCGTGATGCTTTTGATGCTTTGAAAGGCCTGCTGCCACCAAAGGAAAAACGCGGTCTGGTATTTCTGGATCCTGCCTACGAACAAAAGGATGAGTACCGTCGCGTCGGGCAGGCCGTTACCGGCATTTACCCGCATTTTCGTGCCGGAGTCTATGTGATCTGGTATCCGGTCTTACCCGCTGGCCGTGAGCGGGAGCTTTTCACCACGTTGAGACATTCAGGTGTGCGGAAAATTCTTCGTATTGAGATGTCGGGTGATTTCCCCGCTATGCAAATGCAGGGGTCGGGCATGTTGATTATTAATCCGCCGTTTCAGGCCATGCAGCCATTGCAAGACGCACTGGCCTGGACGATGGCGCAATTAACCGGTGGCAAGGGAGCTTTGCATTTCGACTGGTTGGTGGGCGAATAAGATGCTGATGCATCAGATGATAGTTGGAGAAATTTTGTGAAGCTGCTGCATAGCATGGTGGCAGTCACGCTGTGTACACTGGTTTTATCCTGCTCAGCCGAATCACACTCCGGTTCCAGACCGAATTACGTGCTGCCTGAAATTATAAAAGTGACTTCATTGCCCGATTTTTCAGCATATAAAGATGTGACGCAAAAGAAGAAAGCCTTTTTCGATTTTATGCGTCCGATTATTCAGAGTGAAAATGCCAGAGTGGCGTATACACGCAAGCGCCTTCAGACTTTAGCAAGATCCAGTCGTTATGGGCAGCATATTAAAGATAAAGATGCTCAATGGATTCGCGATTTGGCCGTTGATTACAAAGTAGAAATGACATCGATTCAGGATGAAGATGTTTGGCGCGCACTGCTCAAAAAAGTCGATATTGTACCGCTTAAACTGGCTCTGGCACAGGCTGCCAACGAGTCTTCGTGGGGAACATCCCGCTTTGCCCGAGAGGGTTTCAATATGTTTGGCATGTGGTGCTTCAGTAAAGGCTGTGGCCTTGTACCCAGTCGGCGTCCACCGGAGATGTTGCATGAAGTAGCCGTATTTGATTCAATCGATGATTCGGTTGCGGCTTATATTTTGCATATTAATCGAAATAAGACTTACAAACCGCTGCGCCGCATTCGTACTCAGATGCGCGCGGAAAATGAAAAACCAACCGCCCTGAAACTGGCCGAAGGCCTGAGCGGTTATTCCGAACGCGGCGAAGCATATGTGCAGGAATTACAATCAATCATTCAAAGTAATGCTGCGCTGATGGACGGGGTACCGGTCACTTCCAAACAGTAATATCCTTTCAGCTTATGGACCTGCTTGTGTTTTTTTGTGGGAAAAGCCTCAGTTGCAGAAAAATCCCGGATTGTTTTCGATGACTGGCTGCACGAATGTCGATACCATCGCGACCTTTCAGGAGGTATGACGATGGCCAAAGTTCTTATCATCGGCGCCGGTGGCGTCGGTCGAGTTGTCACCCATAAATGCGCCCAGAATCCGGAAGTATTTTCCGATATCTGCCTGGCATCTCGCACCAAGTCCAAGTGCGATATTATTGCTGCCGAAGTCAGCGAAAAGACCTGCCGCACTATTGAGACGGCCGCTGTTGATGCCGATAATGTGCCGGAACTGGTTGCGCTGATTAAACAGGTTCAGCCCTTTATGCTTATCAATGTTGCGCTGCCGTATCAGGATCTGACCATCATGGATGCCTGTCTGGAGACCGGCGTTCATTATCTGGATACTGCTAACTATGAACCGCTGGATGAGGCGAAGTTTGAATACAGCTGGCAGTGGGCTTACCGCGAACGCTTTGAACAAGCAGGTTTGATGGCGTTGCTTGGTTCCGGCTTTGACCCCGGTGTTACCAACGTTTTCTGTGCTCATATGCAGAAGCATCATTTCGATACGCTCGATTATGTCGATATTCTCGACTGTAACGGTGGTGACCATGGTTATGCATTCGCCACCAACTTTAATCCGGAGATCAATATCCGCGAAGTGACCAGCAACGGCCGCTACTTCGACAACGGTGCGTGGATTGAAACCACGCCGATGCAGTTCAAGAAGCAGTTCGACTTCGAACAGGTCGGGCCTAAAAACATGTACTTGCTCTACCATGAGGAGATGGAGTCACTCTCCGTCAATCTCAGTGGTGTCAAACGGATGCGTTTCTGGATGACCTTCGGTGATGCCTACCTCAAACATCTTGAGGTGTTCCGCAATATCGGCCTGGATTCGATCGAACCGATCATGTTCGAAGGTCGCGAGATTGTGCCGATCCAGTTCCTCAAGGCGCTGCTGCCTGATCCGGCCTCACTTGGCCCGCGTACCGTTGGCAAGACCAACATCGGCGTTATTGTCAAAGGCACCAAAGATGGCAAACCGCTCTCTCGCTATGTCTACAACATCTGCGACCATCAGGAATGTTATAAAGAAACCAATGCGCAGGGCGTTTCTTATACCACTGGTGTACCGGCGATGATCGGCGCGATGATGATGATCAAAGGCGAGTGGATGAAAGCGGGTGTCTACAACATGGAAGAGTTCGATCCCGATCCATTCATGGCCGCACTCAACGAACACGGCCTGCCATGGACTGACATCGAAACCAATATCGATGTGGACTCCCTGCCAGAATGAAAAAGGAATTTCACCACGAAGATACAGAGACACAAAGAAAATGGTTAAACAACTTTGTGTTTTCGTGGCTTTGTGGTTCATAAGGTTTTCATATGAGCTTTGATATGTCGCAAATCCCATCTCCCTGCTATCTGCTGGAAGAGGAGAAGCTAATCGGTAATTTGAAAATCCTGAAGCGGGTTCAGGATGAATCCGGCTGCACCATCATTCTGGCGCTGAAGGGTTTTTCCATGTGGTCAGTGTTTCCGCTGCTGAAGCCATACCTGCCCGGCTGCACCGCCAGTTCATTGTGGGAGTTGCAACTGGCAGCGGAAAAATTCGGCGGCGAGAACCACATTTATTCAGCGGCATATCGCGATGATGAGTTTGATGAAATTATCGCCATGGCCGACCATCTGGTTTTTAACTCGGTGGCGCAGTGGCAGAAGTTCGGGCTTAAAGCACGCGGCGCGGCTGTCTCTTGCGGTTTGCGCGTAAATCCCGGCATCAGTGAAGTAGCAACTGATCTCTATAACCCCTGTTTCTCAGGCTCACGTCTTGGTGTGCGTCCGCAGCATCTGGCTGGTATGGATTTCACCGGCATTGAGGGGCTGCATGCGCATGCGCTGTGCGAGAATCTGGCGGATTCCTCTGTAGCTCTGATCGATGCATTTGAAGAGAAGTTCGCCGCCTATATTTCTGAATTGAAATGGGTCAATTTCGGTGGCGGTCATCTGATGACGCATAAAGATTACGATCTCGATAAACTGATCGAACGCATCCGGCGTTTCCGTGAAAAGTGGAAGGTGAAAGTTTATCTTGAACCGGGCGGGGCCATTGCCTGGCGTACCGGTTCACTGGTGACATCGGTGCTTGATATCGTGCCAACGGATGGACTTCCGGTAGCTATTCTCGATATTTCGGCGACGGCGCATATGCCGGATGTGCTGGAGATGCCGTATCGTCCGGCCATTATCGGTGGCGGTGAAGCGAACATGCAAGCGCATACCTACAAACTCGGCGGCACCTCATGTCTGGCCGGTGATGTCATCGGTGATTATTCGTTTGACGCACCGCTTGAGGCAGGCTCACGCCTGATTTTTGAAGATATGATCCACTACACCATGGTTAAGACGACAATGTTCAACGGCGTACGCCATCCCGATATCGGCATCTGGCACACGGATGGCAGTTTTGAGCTGGTGCGCCGCTTCACCTATGAGGATTTCCGTAATCGCCTGTCGTAAAAGGAGGTTTAGTTGATGGTGGAGTTTGGAAAGTTACCGCTTTTGATATGGATGTCTCGCTGCGGGTAGGGGATGGTGATGCCTGCTTTTTTGAAGGCACGCCAAATCGCCAGATTAACCTCCGAGCGCACACCGCCCAAACCATTTTCAGGGTCGAGAATCCAGATACGCAGTTCAAGTGCGATACCATTGTCGCCGAATTCCATCAGTCGTGTTAACGGTTCGGGATCATCCTGCACACGCGCAGAGGCTTTGGCACATTGCAGCATCAGTGCCATGGCTTCTTCCGGATCATCATTGTAACTGATCTGTACGCGGATTTTCATGCGAATATTCGGATCGGTATAACTCCAGTTGATGACTTCTGAAGTGACCAGATTTTCATTGGGAATCAGTGTTTCCACGCCGTCGCGGTCACGCACCACCACATAGCGGGCGCGCAGTTCCTGTACCCAGCCGAACTTGTCACGCACGGTAATCACATCACCGGGCTTGATCGAGCGGTCAAACAGCAGAATAAAACCGCTGATGAAGTTGCTGGTGATTTTTTGCAAACCAAAACCGATGCCGACACCCACAGCACCACCAAAAACAGTCAGCGCTGTCAGGTCAATGCCGGAGGCGTCCATAGCGACAAGAATCGCAATGGCCAGCAACAGGAATTTACTGAATTTCGCCAGCGCAACACGTGAACTGCTGCTGATATGATCCGAGTTATGCAAGCGTTGCTCAATCATATTGGATAGCCAGAGAGCCAGTATCCAGAAGAAGCCGACGGTGATGATCAGCTTCATCACCAGCAGTATTGATATGCGACTTGTTCCAAGATTAAAGGCGAAACTATCCAGCGCGCTCACCACACCGGGCAACCAGCCCAGAAGATGCAGTGCAACCAGTAACCATATGCCCGTGGCAATGATGTTTTCCCAGGCCTTGACCAGTGGGCCGGGGGAGAAACCTTTGCGTAACATGTAAATGGCAATGCGAATTCCGGCCAGTGATAACAGCAGCGGCGTCGCGATATTCAGTAGCGGTGTTGTCAGTTCAAGATGATTGAGGCTGGCTTTGCCGACCAGTGTGACCATCAGCATGCTGATGGGGAACTGAATACGATCCAGTCCTTTGCGCGAAATTCTTTGCAGTTTACTCGGTGTATTTTCTTCTATTAATTCTACATCCGAACGTTTCATGGCGCTGCGTACAAAATAAGCCGCTACCGTTGCCAGAATGATGACAATAATTTGTAACCAGAATTCTGTTTGCGAAAGCAGGTTCAGCCAGGATTCACGGTTGGCCCCGAAATAATCTATCATCATTCCTCCTCGCTGGTTTTATTCCAATGGCTGGATGCAGAATAGATTACCACCATTTTTTGAATTTAAAGAAGGCCGCTAAAATAACACCGAGCAACAGCATACCCCACACGGACAAGGCAAAACCGTTCGGGTATTCGAGCATGTCCATGTGGGCGAAGTTCATGCCAAAAATTCCGGCGATAATGCCCATGGGCGTTAATACCACCGTCATGACGGCAAGAAAGGCCATCACCTCATTGAGCCGCTGACTGAGCAGCGATTGTGCCGCTTGCATCACATTCAGGGCATGATCCGCTTTGGATTCAGCAATCGATGCTGCCCGGTGCATGTGCTCGTGAGCATCAATCAGTAACAGTTTGTTTTTATACGTCGGGTCGAGCATCAGTTTTTCAATGGCGATGCCGTTGGTTCGGGCATGGCGCGCCAGTTCGGCGATTTCCTTGCGCATGGTGAGCAGCCGACCAAGATCGGCTTTATTGACATCTTCCAGACACTCTTCCTCAAACTCATCCATGTCTTCGCGCAAGGTGTACACGCGGGAGAGCAAGTGATCGACGAGCTTATGAATGATTTTACTAACACATTCGTCAACGTCCAGTCCCATCAGATCATGGTGCGAAAAATAGTGAAAGCGTTGGCCGGGCCAGATGAGTGCACACATCCGCGCATCGGCAATAATAGATACACTGGTAACTTTGCTGATTTCATCCTGTGGTTCCTGCTCAACCGGAAAGCGCAGAATAATATGCAGCACACCGTGATCCAGGCGGGTAAAATGAGGCGGATGCAGAGGATTGCGAATATCCTTGATATGCAGTTCATCCAGAGAAAAGCGCTCGGCCAGCGCAGCGAGCGTTGCCAGTGAGGGATTGGCCAGCCGCAGGATATTTTGCTCTGTTTGCAGTGCCTGTTGCCAGTCAATCTCCTGCATATCGGCAAGGTGATTGGCCAGCACAATATCTTTTGATGTCAGAGTGTCTTGATCAGTTTGCATGCGGAGCCCTCAAGCAAGACTATAGATTTAAATTTCTAAAATGGCGACAGTTGCCCGGAAGCTTGCAGGTTCAGACGTTATGGTTTCATGCCCGGCATTTGTTCTTCCAGGTAGGTATAGCCGGCCAGCCCGTCTTTATAAAAGCGCAGGAAGCCATTGGCTTCAGAGGCGGTCAGACGTTTTTCGGTGCGAGCCTGAGAGAGTTGGCGGCGCATGCGATCCAGCAATACTTTTTCGTTGAACTGCACATAATCCAGCACTTCAGCCACACTTTCACCTTCGACGATCTGTTCAAGTTCATAATTTTCGCCATCCATGCGTACGTGGACGGCATGCGTGTCGCCGAATAAATTATGTAAATCGCCGAGAATTTCCTGATAGGCACCGGTCAGAAATACGCCGATCAGGTAATCGTCGCCATTGTTGATAAAATGCAAAGGCAGGGTGGCGGAATGTCCCGTCGCCAGTGGGAAGTTTTGCATTTTGCCGTCCGAGTCGCAGGTGATATCAACCAGAATACCCTGTTGTTCCGGTTGTTCGTCCAGACGGTGGATGGGTACGACCGGGAATATCTGATCTATGGCCCAGGCATCGGGCAGGGATTGAAACACCGAGAAATTGCAGAAATAACGGTCAGCCAGTTGAGTGCGGATGCCGGGCACCAGCTCGTTGGCTTCATCTTCATCCAATACGTTAATCAGTCGGCTGATCAGGTGCCAGTACAGTTCATCGCCCTGAGCGCGTTCGGATAAGGTGCAGTGACCCAGTACAAAAAGACGATTGATATCATCGCGCAGGGAAATGACGTCGTGTAATGCCTCGCGAGGGGCAATCTCTTTGAGATCTTTATAAGTGTCCCAGAGCTGGCGGAGCTGCATCGGGGCATTTTTCTGAGGTTCGGATAAAGTCAGTGTGCCACTGCGTTTGGTGACACCAAGTACATCGATAACCAGAACGGCATGATGCGCCACCAGTGCCCGTCCCGATTCTGAAATGATATCCGGGTGAGGCAGGTCTTTTTCGTCACATACCGTTTTCATCGTCCAGACAATGTCGTTGGCATATTCCTGCAGCGAATAATCGATCGAGGAGTGTGAGCCGGAGATAGCGCCGTCGTAATTGACACCCAGGCCGCCGCCCACATCGATAAATTCAATGGGTGCGCCAAGCTGGCGCAGTTCGACATAAAAACGCGCGACTTCCTGCATTGCTTGTTTGATGTTGCGAATGCGCGGTACTTGCGAGCCGATGTGGAAATGTAACAGGCGAAGAGAATCAAGCATTTGGCGGTCAGAAAGTTTGCGCACAACATCCATGATTTCACCGGCGGATAAGCCGAATTTCGAATTGTCTCCACCAGAGTCTGCCCATTTCCCCTGACTGGTAGCCGCCAGTCGACAACGCAGACCGATCAATGGTTTTACATCCAGACGCGCAGATGCTTCCATTATTATATCGAGTTCATTGGGTTTCTCGACAACAATAAAGACACGTTTGCCCATTTTTCGGCCCATCATGGCCAGTTCGATAAACTCGCGATCTTTATAGCCGTTACAAATGATCAGCCCTTCAATATCTTCCAGCATAGCCAGGGTAGCATGTAGTTCGGGTTTGGAGCCGGCCTCCAGCCCCCAGTTGAATTCAGCCCCGAATTCGACGATTTCTTCGACAACCTGTCGTTGCTGGTTAACCTTGATCGGATACACACCGTAATAGCGACCCTGATAAGCGGATTCCTGTCGAGCAATGGAGAATCGGTCATGAATCTGTTGCATACGCTGCTTCAGGATATCAGAGAAACGCAGTAAAAGAGGAGGATACAGGTCGCGTCCAGCCAGTTCATCGCAAAGCCTTTTCAGATCAACCTGATGTTCACCATCAGGCACGGCAACCATGTGACCGGCCTCGTTGATTGAAAAGAATCCATTGCCCCAGCCGTCAATCTGATAAAGATCGGATGATTTCTGAGTTGACCATTTTTTGTTCGGCATATTTTCTCTCTCATCCACTTTGATTTGAACGCGCCAATTTCCCGGGCATAGTAATTTGGCGGCGGGTGCCTATCAAGGTGCGTTTATAATCTTCGTCACAGTAGCACAGAAGAATCAAAGTATCTCGAATCCATATCTCATTGACTGATATGCTTAAAGCCAAGGATGGTGATTTCTACACTTGGACTGGTTTTGCAACCACAATATGGTGGAGTTTCTGGCTGTTTGCGCGTCGATGTACAATCCCGGTTGGTATGGCTGCACTTTTGGAAATAGTCGGGGGAGCAGAGCATTGAGGCACGCAGTGAGGATGAGACGATCTGGTTATCGCAAAAGCTCATGGCGGAGCTGTTTGCGGTGGATGTGCGCACCATCAGTGAGCATCTGAAGAATATCTACGAATCCGGTGATTCAGCGTGAGGCAACGATCCGGAAATTCCAGACAGTTCAAACCGAAGGAAAGTGAGTGGCTTCTGGAGTAGGCATTGTTGTCGAGGTTTCATAACTTGATAGTGACCATCATAGCTGGCCTTATTTTTTCAACCATTTGATTCGAGGCTTGGTTTAGTAACTCTTCTTTCCTCGGCGATTTTCGCCGGAAACTGCTTGGTTGATAAACTGATTCAGGCCTTTTTGTGGGGTGAGTGAATAACGTGGTCACGCATTCAGATCAGTGTTTACGAAAATCACATCATCTTCTTGAATGAAGGGCAATTGCCTGAGCATTGGACGGTAGTGCGACTGTCGCAAAACATCCGTCAAAACCGCACAATCTCCATATTGTCAACGCATGCTTTCGTGTCGGGCTGATTGAATCGTGGGGTAGAAGTACGCTGAAGATTTTCAGCGAGTGCAAGAGCGCTGGAGTTTAAAAAGATGTGTTTTGGGGGCATGTTTCGGTAAGTCGTGAAATATTAGTGACTTAGCGAGTTACCCACAGAAGCTGTGGATAACTCTGTGAATAGAAATCCATTTTGTCATGTATTTGTCATGTTCGGGGGCCTGAAAACAGGCTGCCTAAATTTTAGGCTGTAATTATTTGGCAATAAAAACAACATCTTATGTCATTTGTAAAAGTTCATCTGACAGGGTGGGCTGTTTGCTAGCTCATGAGGAAGGTGTTGTGGAAAACATTTCAAATACTCTGTGGTATTGTGCTTGTCCAGACTTTTTTGAGACAATATCCCCGATTGTGATGTCATCATGTCCCTGACCAGTATTGAGTTACGGTGACATATATGGAGTTACGGTGACAGTTTGCTAAATATACTAATTATTTTAGGTTGGCAGCATGGCTCGTTTACCACGGGCGGACTCAAAGTATAAGTGCAACAGCGATTGAGGTTAAATTGCTGCCATGGGAAAAAATTATACATACTTAAATACAGAAGAACGAAGTTTGATCCAGGTTAGCTTGGAATTAGGTCAAACGCAGGCTGATATAGCACGTAGTTTACAGCGTCCACGTAGTTGTATCAGTCGTGAGCTTGCACGCAATGGCTGGACGAACCCTACCGCACAACCCCGCTCCCGAGGTCGCCCAGCGATTGCTGGTGGATACCGTTCGGTAGATGCTCACCAGCGTGCCAAGGATAAAGCTTCACAACCCCGCAACCCCAAACGACTGGTTGCTGGAAGCGAGCTTTGGGATGAGGTGGTGTCGTTGTTAAAAGGCTTCCACTCTCCTGAACAGATTTCAGGTATACTCAGGCGCATGAACGCTGATGACAAGACCATGCAAGTGAGCCACGAAACCATATATCGTGCCATTTATGCCATACCTCGTGGGGCATTGAGGAAGGAGTTGATCGCTTGTTTGCGCCAGTCTCGCAAAAGCCGCAGACCTCGAACTCGTGGCGAAGACCGTAGGGGAACTATCCCGAATATGGTCAGCATTCATGATCGACCATCAGATATTGAGGAGCGTATCATTCCAGGGCATTGGGAAGGTGATTTAATCAAAGGTTCGCGTAATGCATCTTCGGTTGGCACCCTTGTTGAACGAACAAGTTTGTTTGTAACGCTGGTCAAATTAGACTCTGCTACTGCCAAAGATGTGGAGCAAGGCTTTGCCTATGTCCTCAACCGCATTGATGCGCAAAAGCGTTTAAGTATGACCTATGATCAAGGTCGGGAGATGGCATGGCATGAGCTGTTGGCAATAGAAACAGGGATCAAGGTGTACTTCGCTGATCCCACGGCAAATTTGTTCTAGGCCACCCTGCAACTATTTTTGGTCATTTTGAGTATATCGAGTAATTGTCGTGTATTCAAAAGTAATTGGCGCATTTTTTCCGCAATGTTCTTTACGCCTCGTGATTTGAGTAGGCCGACAGCGAAACGTCGCAGTCGAGTCATGTTTTCCGGCCCGTTTCCTGTTCTGATCCGGCTTCGGTCTTCGTTGTAGACTGTGTCGACGATGTAATGAC
>Ga0210037_1001903_pt1 | contig 11788 bp, 12 predicted proteins | sample CryGey08umfilter_3_FD_185451 | JGI IMG/M metagenome (GOLD analysis project Ga0210037, IMG submission 185451) | Groundwater microbial communities from aquifer in Utah, USA - Crystal Geyser 4/9/14 0.8 um filter (SPAdes) (version 3) | ecosystem: Environmental > Aquatic > Deep subsurface >...
CATCCTACCATTAGATGATCCGGCAGCGATATTCACAAGCTTAAAGAACACACTTATTTTTATTTCCGAATGAATGAGAACTGTATGATTCTCATACCATTAGATGATCCGGCAAGGATCGTTTACTTCAGTCGCTCTATAGTGCCATAATTTCAGGAAGATTCAAGAGTAAAAATATCAAAAGGATGTTTACACAACTATAATTTTATTAGAACCGCTTAATCACTTTCCAACCACACTTCCCTTTAGTCTTAGGGGATGAATAGCGAACATGAGTAATACTAGCGTTTCTAATAAGTAAAATTCTAATCATTTGAATGCCCGCTCTCCATAAACTCATCTTTTTAGGATGACACATGTGTTCTAAAAAAAAATTGATAAAAACCGCATGTGAGACCACCACCACCTTGGCGTCCTTTGACAATGATTCAAGCTGACGACGCGCCTCAGCTAGGCGTTTAGTAAAATCAGAATATGTTTCTCCATCATGCATAGAGGCAGATTTTATCCCCAAGAACCAATAAATTATGTACTTGATAGTCGTCTTTCCTAAAATCCTCTCCCCCACTAAAAATTCTGGACGCTGTAGTTCAGCAAAAGCTGGATAAGTTTCCGGTATTAGTCCGCATTCATTACCTATTATTCTGGCGGTTTCCATAGAGCGTATGTGTCTACTAGTAATTAAATAGGTAGGGCGACGACGTTTTAAAAGTTTAGCAGTTTGTTCAGATTGCTGTATACCTAAATTATTTAATTTAGTATTAGCATGTTGATGTCTTAAGGCATCATTACCATCAGTTCTTCCATGTCGTACGAAATATACATCCATAAAATTTATTCAGCAAAATAAGCATGATCGTTCCAAGTAACGATGCGCCATAATCCATTTTCTTCTGTCAGGAGATTTATACCTGTGTTACTCATCTTTAGGGTAATACCAGCTCTAAGCCAACTAGATGACGGTCTGGAAATATCTAACAAAATAGCTGACACAAACATCTGTAAAAAATAACTATGAGAAACAATTAATATATTATTATGCTCATTTTCTTCAAGTATTTTTTTGGCATTGCTAATTCTAGTAAAAAGGTCATAAAAATTTTCACCGTCTTCTTTACGCCAAGTAGTGTTTTCCACGTTAGCATTACGTTCCCGGCGATAATTAACTACTTTTTCGTCATTATCTAAAAGACCATGCAGTGAAGTTGGTTCAAACATCTCACCAAAATCAGACATAGTTTCCACTATCTGCTTCTTAATTTCTGAAATTGGTTTAACTGTTTGCTTTGCTCTTAAAAAATCACTAGCAATGATGATGTCAAAATCAAGTTGACTAACTCTTTTTGACAAAACATCCGCCTGTCTAAACCCAGCCGAATTCAATGGCTCCTCTTTACTGGGTACATATAAATTCAAATTAGCATTTGTTTCTCCATGTCTAACTAAATAAATGTGTTTCATAATTATAATGTTTTATTTTCCATTATCTCCATAGCCATAATTTCTAAAGGGAGGTACGGTAAGGGCGATTTAGTAGTCTGTTCAGCTACAGTGATTAGTCGGAGTAACAAATGTGAATTAAGTGGGGTGGTCGGGCTCTTGGCGAAAATCTTCAACTTTTTTTGCATATCTACACCAAACTGCCCTAAAACAGGGTCATCATTGCCTTGATTACGAAGAAGCATCACGGCTCGGACATGGTCTAAGAGAAGACGAATAAACAACTTTATTTCCACATGAGTAATGGCAGCTTCAGCGATAGCGGAAAGAGCCAGCGCTGAATCACTAGTATGAAATGCATCAAGTAAACTAGAAATAATTGCTTGTTTGGGCGCTCCAATAATTTCCGCCACTTCATCACTGTTACCAATAGTGTCACCAGAAGCTAAAATTACTTTTTCAGTGATACCAAGAGCATCACGGAAAGAACCATCAGCAGCAATAGCAATAAGATCAGCGGCCTCAGAGCTAAGTTTAAAACCTTCTTTTCCAGCAACAGATATGACCGTTTCGGCCAAGACGGCGCGCTCTGGCGAACGAAAACGAAAAATTTGACAACGTGACAATATAGTATCAAGAAGTTTTTCTTCCTCCGTAGTAGCAAGAATAAATATTACATGTGCCGGTGGTTCCTCTAGAGTTTTAAGCAGAGCATTAAATGCCTCCTTGGTTAACATGTGAACTTCATCAATAATATAAACTTTATACTTTGATTCGTAAGGAACAGTATGGACAGCTTCACGCAGTTCGCGAATATCATCAATTCCACGATTACTAGCAGCGTCAATTTCATAGAGATCAATGGTTGATGTGCCTATGGCGCTGGCAAAGATACGGGCTAAAGTCGTTTTTCCTGTACCGCGTGTTCCTGAAAATAAAAGCGCGTGCGGAATTGCTTTCTTGGCAATTGCTCCCTCCAAAACTTTTATGATATGTTCTTGATTGCGTACTTCAGCAAAACTCTGAGGACGATATTTTCTATACAAAGCTAAATGATCAGTCATATTGTTATAGTATAACAGAATGATGTATAGAAATGAAAATTAACAAAAGTATAGGTGAAACAACATTTTAATTACAAATTAAGATGATTTATTTTTGAATAATTCTCCCTAAAAGACCTTAAGAGGACATTAAACTGGGGCTAATTGCACCAAAAAGACACTATAGGATTCTTTTACTCTTAAGTAAGAGAATCAAAAATTACTTTTTGGTGACAGCTTTTTTTACGGCTTTCTTTGTAATGGTATTGGCTGGTACAACTTTTTTGACTGATTTTTTGATAGCTTTTTTTAGTGGGCTAGCCGCCTTTTCTATTAATTTCCAGTTGTCTTTCATCTCTTTGGAAAATTCTACTAGGTCTTTTTTACTAGCAGTTTTGGCTGTGATATAGGTTTTGGCGATGGTGCTAACCAATTCATCATATTCATCCTTGGTCATTTCTTTGGCACCTTCAAGTTTTTCTAACACCTCCGCTTTGGCTTTAAGGACCCAACTTTTAACCGTTTTGCGGTTTTTTGAAGCACCTTTACCACCATAAAGAAAGAAAGTTCCGGCAGCAGCCACAGCTGCTGCCGTTAAACCAACACCTAATCCAATTTTTTGTTTATCTGATAATACTTTTTTCATGTTTGATTTTGTCATATTAAAATAATTATTCTGAATCACTAATAACAATATCTTTTTTGCCAGCTCGCTTGGTAGGTTGTTTTTTTGACACATGCATAAATAAGCTCACTAAATGTGAAATTAATCCACCGCCCGCTATAAAATTCCTAACGGCCGTAATGTCTTCAGCAATCATATCGCTCCCCTCTTCAATTCGGCTTAAAATGGCGCGAATTGAAACGAGAATTTTAATGAGATAATACATTGCGATACAAACCATAATAGCAAAAGCCACCGTAGCGACACTGGCAATAATAAAAAATATATTGGCGTGAAGTATTTCGTTCATCTCTAATAGTTTATCAGTGAATTATAATATCTTCTGCTGATTTGCTAAAAAAACGTGGACAACTGCTTCAACTGCTTCTGGTGTTTCCTGTTCCATTAATTTGGTGCGTAATTCCACCGCACCCGGGAAACCCTGAACATAAGCTTTATAATGTTTTTTCATCAAAGAAAAGCTTTTATGCGGTAATAATTTAGAAAAAAGGTAGGAGTGTTCAATCATTACTTTCAGTCTCTCATCCAGTGAAATGTTCAGGAGACTTTTTTCTGGATGAAAAAGCCAGGGATTACCGAAAATTGCTCGACCAAGCATGACCCCGTCAGCGCCAGAAAGCGAAGCTTTCTGGCGCGCATCCGTAAGTGAAGAAATATCTCCATTGCCGATAATTTTTGTTTCTGGTGATAATTCATTTCGTAATTCCACCACTCGCACTATTTGATCCCATCTAGCTAGTATTTTTGACATTTCTTTTCTCGTCCGAACATGAACAGCGAGAGCGGATGGCTGTTCAGCTAAAATTTCGGGTATCCATTCCTCTACCTGATTACGATTGTACCCTAAACGGGTTTTAACGGATACTGGAATTCCACCCTTATCATTTTCAGCTCCACGCTTGGCGGCTCTAATGATTGCCCTGGCTAAAACTGGATTTTTTATCATAGCTGCTCCACAACCTTGTTTTTCAATTGCTTTATCAGGACAACCCATATTGATATCAATCCCATCAAAACCAAGTTGCAGACAAAGGGCGGCCGCTTGTTCCATGTATTCCGGATGACTAGAAAAAAGTTGAGCAACGATAGGACGTTCTTCCTCACTATATTTTAGGTCTGCAAGCAACTTTTCTTTACCCTCTAGGGTGGCCTTCATCAACCCATCGGCCGCTACAAATTCTGTCCACATTACATCTGGACCACCTTTAGTACCATCAGCTCTTTCGTGTGCACTATATTTAGCGATCATTTTTCTAAAAGCGGCATCAGTCACATCCGCCATCGGCGCTAGAGTAAAAAAAGGAGTGGGCAATAATCGCCAAAAATTTTTCATAGAAATGGCAGTCTATCACAAATTGTTAGTTAAATCAGTCCTGTTTAATTTTACTTATAAAGTATCCCCAGCATCGTAGACTGATGAAGTAGTCGTGGCAGTACTGGTAGCTAACGGTATAGGATTATCGTTCACATACACTTTATTGCCAAACCTTAAATCAATGTATTGAAAATTACCCGGTCTTAGATGGCTAAATTCTTTGGCCTCTAAAATAGATTGTAAATTAGCAAAAACTGTTTCCGCTGGAACTAATAAACTGGCCTTAAGCTCACCACCAGCAGATAAAATATAAAAGACGTCATCAACTGCGTCAATCTGGACAGATGAAATGGTAAAATTAGGAATTGATTTAAGCAACATAATAAATTTAGTGATCTCCGCCAATTTAGCGCTATCAAGAAAAAAAGTACCAATCGCTGGCTTTGCTTCTAACGAAGAATAACGTAATAGCGTATCACCAGATAATTTTGGTGCCTCACCAAAAGCATAACCAAAACTATCAATAAAAACACATTGCTCCTCATTAGCAGTATTACACCATAGAGCATCGGGAAAATATTCTTCAAAGTTAATCCCAATTTCAGTGCCAGATACTCTATTGATAACCAGATTTTTTATTCGGGGAATATCTGAAATAGTGTTAAAAATTGCCTCATGTGGATACCACCAAATAAATCTTTTTGGTATTAAACCAAGGTAATTACCCACTAATAATGCTTCAGTCTTTTGTTTAATCTCAACATGAGAAATAGTCTGCCCACCAGTAATAGAAATTTTATTGATTGTTAATTTTTCTAGTCTAGTACCATACCAGAGACCTCCCATAAACAGAGTGGCCAATGATAAAACCAAAAAACCAATCAAAAGTTGTTTGATTAACATTCGTTTGCTTGGATCTAGGGTATGACGACGAAGTTTATTTTTTGATTTAACAATTCTTTTCTTTTCAAACATTATCTTAATACTATCACCTTGTCGGCCGATCTTAATGATAGGAGCCACTAAGCTTGTTTTATCTCACTCTTGCCCAGATATTTTTGCAGAGCTACCGGAATTTTAATACTACCGTCTGCTTGTTGAAAATTTTCCACCAAGGAAACGAGAATGCGGGGGGTTGGAATAGCCGTACAATTAAGTGAATGAGCATAACGCATCACTCCATCAATGTCTTTATAACGAATATTAAACCGACGAGTTTGGAAATCGTGGAAATAAGAAGCCGAGCTGATTTCACGATAGGTTTTCTCTCCTGGTACCCAAAGCTCAATATCATATTTTTTGACTTGACCTTGTCCAATATCAGCTCCACAGTTAAGGACCGTGTGATAAGGGATACCTAATGATTCAATAAATTCTTCAGTATTACGGTTGATTTCTTCATGCAATCGTACACTTTCTTCATGTGATGCTTCACACAAGACTACTTGTTCTACTTTGAAAAATTCATGCACTCGAATCAAACCTTTGGTATCTTTACCGTGACTACCGGCTTCTCGTCTATAGCAAGGAGAAAAAGCTAGAAACTTAATGGGAAATTGTGTTTGACTTAATATCTCATCAGCGTAAAAACCCATCGTGGAAACCTCACTAGTCCCAATCAAATAATCATCGTCTTGCGTGTTATAAACATCCTCAGCATCATTAGGTAAATGTCCAGTTCCGTAAAGATTACTTTTACGCACAATGGCTGGCCCGAGTAAAGGTTCAAAACCCTTGGCTCCGAAAAAATCGTTAGCGTAATTCCAAATTGCCCATGACAATCTAGCACCGTCTCCAGTTAAGAAATATCCCCGAAAACCATGCACTTTTACTCCCCGTTCAAAGTCAGCCATCTTTAGAGCAGTCATGAGCTCAATGTGGTTCTTCATTGGAAAAGATAGTGGTCCTGGTCTTTCTATAGAACCATCAGGATTCCATATTTTTACTTCAAAATTATCAGCGTCACTGTCACCATCAGGAACTGACATATCTGGCACATTAGGAACCTGAAGCATAAGGGTCTTCCATTCATCAAGCACTGGTTTTAATCTTTCTTCATCATTTTGAATTTCAATCTTTAATGACTGCATTTCAGTAATAAGTTGGGATTTAACTACAGCATCGGCAGAAATAATATCAGCCGACACGCGGTTTTGTTCGGCTTTTTTTGTCTCCAGAATAGTCATTATTTCCCTCCTCAGATCATCTACCACTATTAATCTATCCAGATCAATTTTGATCTTCTTTTTAACTGCGGCCATTTTTACTACTTCCAAATTTTCCCGGATGAATTTAATATCAAGCATAGTAATATTACTTCCAAATAATAAGGTAGATTATACCTTATATCTAGCAATACATAAAACAAAGTTAATCATTGTCCGATTTTAATATGCTAAACTTTAAGTATGAGTTTGTTTGATGTTCGGCCACTTAAAACGATGGAATTTCCGCCCTTATTAGCCGAAATTCCAACGCCTCCTAAAGAGCTTTGGGCGGTTGGTAGAATTCCTCCCCCAGAATTAAAATTATTAACTGTGGTTGGTTCTCGTCAATACACTACTTATGGCAAACAAGTAGTAGAAAAATTGCTTGGTGATTTAGCTGGTTATCCAATCGGAATTATTTCTGGTCTGGCTTTGGGAATTGATGGATTGGCACATGAAGCCGCCCTTAAAGCCAAATTGTATACCGTCGCTGTACCGGGAAGTGGATTAGATGAGTCTGTTCTTTACCCGGCCAGTCATCGTCAATTAGCTAGAAAAATTATTGAAAATGAAGGTGGTCTGATTTCTGAATTACCACCCAAGGCAAAAGCTACTCTTTGGACATTTCCGCAAAGAAATCGCCTCATGGCCGGAATGTCGCAGGCCACACTTTTAATAGAAGCATCAGAGAAATCTGGCACTTTAATTACTGCCCGGATGACCGTTGATTACAATCGAGAACTACTGGTGGTACCTGGTAGTATTTTTTCTAAAAATTCTCTCGGCACCCATCAATTTTTAAAGTTAGGCGCTACCCCAATTACTAGAGCAGAAGATATTTTGTCAGTTTTAGGAATTGATCAAACGGTGGCACAAAAGACGCAGTCTTTTGTGCCACCGTTTGATCTCTCACCACTGGAAAAACAAATTATCAAATTACTTTTTGAACCCACTGATAGAGATACTCTGATCCGCCGTCTCGGACAGCCCTCTCATCTTGTAAACCCCATCTTGATGGAAATGGAAATGAAGGATTTAATTATTTCCGAAAATAATATTTACCGAGCCATATTATAAGTTAGACATTTTTATTAAAGTCAAAATTTAAGTAGCAAATAAATACTTTAAACTATTTTTTATTTATGTTAAAGTGCCGGCAATGTATTTGGTGTTAAAGATATTTTCTGCCCTAGTGATATTTACTTTTGCTGTTATCGGAGTCTTAGTGACAGTGGTTTTTTTCGGTATGCAATATGGTGTTTTTAATGTACCCGGATCAATTATTAATCGTAATGCTTCTTTTGGTCCTGTGCCAACTACCACTAATCCCCTTCCCAAATCAATTGGCTGTCAACCACAATATAGTCAAGTTGATCCCTGTGAATGGAATGAAACCGTGGAGTGGGCGGTAGTTAAGGGTGGTCTGGAAAAAGATGCCCCTATTATAAATAAAGTGGCCAAGGAAACTGGTGTGTCTGCTCGTCTGATTGCCTCGGCCGTAATACCCGAACAATTGCGTTTTTTTGCTGAAGATAACAACCGTGAAATTTTTAAAAGATATTTTGAACCACTAAAATTGTTGGTCTCTTTATCAAAATTTTCTCTTGGGGTATCTGGTATTAAACAAGATACTGCTGTAATGATTGAACAATATGTCAATGATCAAAATTCGGATTTTTATCCAGGGGACGAAATAACTCCATTAATTTCCTACCCCGACAATACCAATCATGACCGTGATTTATTTAATCGTTTAACCGATGAAAAAAATCACTATTATTCTTATTTATACACAGCAATCTTTCTCAAAGAAATTATCAATCAATGGCAAAAGGAAGGTTTTGATATTAGAGAACGTCCCGATGTACTGGTAACATTATTTAATCTTGGTTTTGCTGCCTCTTTACCAAAGGAAAATCCTCAAGTAGCTGGTGCTGATATTAAAATTGGTGGTCAAAACTATAGCTTTGGTTATCTTGGCACCTTATTCTATCAATCAAATGAGCTGGAGGAAATTCTCCGCAAATAAAATTGACAAAACTATCTTTTTTTCCACGCTTCGTCCTGACGCACTAATAGTTCACTAGCTAGTTTTGGATCAGCCATAATTTCCTCTATAATTTTTTCTGCTCTAATACTTTGTGAGGCCTTTACAAGAACAACATCACCTGGTTGGAGATAATTTTGCAATTCTCGTCCCGCGCGCATAACGTCATCATACTGAAAAATGAACTCTTCATTCATACCGAATTCAAGGGCCACTTGGGCAATCTTTCTTGAACGAACACCCAACGTAATCAGAACATCAGCACATTTTGGTACTAATTCACCTACTTTTTCATGCTCACGAGAAGAAAAATGACCCAACTCCATCATGTCACCTAAAATGGCAATTTTTCTTTTTGCTCCTTTTAATTCCTTTAATGATAAAAGAGCTGATTCCACCGCTGTCGGTGATGAATTATAGGTATCATCAATGATAAGTGAATTCTTAATACCTGAAAGCAAACGCATTCTACCTGGTGGTACCTGATGGTTTTGTAAGGCATTTGCTACTGCCTCCAAAGTGATATCAAATTGAGATGCTACCGCTGCAGCCGCACTAAAGGTGTAAGTATTTTGCAACCCCACCGAGCCCAAAACTCTGATTTGGACAGTTTTATCAAGATGTGTAAGGGTAAAAGTAGTACCAATCGCCACATCATCACGATAAAGAACAGCATCGGCCGAAGCCATAAATTGGGTTGGATTATAACGTCCATAACCAATACTAGGTTGACGGACATCCTTTGTAATTACTGATAATTTATCATCATCATGATTATAAATAAATACACCATTTGGTTTTAGGGCTTTGAGCAACTCCAATTTTTCTTTTGTTACCGCCTCTGGAGTGGTAAAATATTCCACATGTACTGGAACATCAGGTAAGCTGGTGATGATTACGATATCAGACTTTAACCATTTTGCTAGACTGGCCATATCACCAGGACGATCAACCCCTGTCTCTAGTACTAATACTTCGGGATATTGTTTATTAAATAAGGCAATTATCGCCCCGTCAATTAAATTCTTTAGCCACAACCAGGGATTATCCCAAGCATTTGGTAGCCCTAAGATTGATAGAGGAACGCCAATTTCGGAATTAAAACTTTTTTCACTTTTTCGTGTTCGGCGATAATTTTTTAATACTGAAAAAATTGCATCCTTGGTGGAAGTTTTACCAACGCTACCAGTAATAGTGATAATAATTGGCTTTGCTCTAAATAAAAGTAACCTGGCCTCGTAGTTTAAAATAAAAACAATAAATTTCTTGAAGATTCGTTTCATAATATTATCTATCAGGTGGGATATCGTAATAGTTAATCAAAAATTTTGTTAATTCACCAAATGGTTCCGTCAAGGTGCCTGAAGCATATTGTACCCCTTTAGGATCAACAGTATACAGGAAAATCAAAAACTTTGGGTCGTAGGAAGGAAAATAACCAAAAAATGAATGTAAGAATTCGTCTTCGTAGTATTTGCCGGTTTTTGGATCAGACATTTGGGCAGTACCAGTTTTTGCCGCAAAGCTATGGTGAGGCATGGACATTTTACCGTGTAAGAGAGCTTCATCAGCTACCTTTGTCAGCATCCGCGAAATTGTTTCACTGGTCTTAGATTCAAAAACTTTTTCTCCCGGCGGATAATTTATGTCTTTGCTAGTACCATCTTGATATTCAATTTTAGAAACTAGATGCGGGGTAATTAAATAACCTCCATTACCAAGGGTAGCTAAAGCCCTAGTAGTAGCGATTGGAGTCATGGCAATTCCCTGTCCGTAAGAAGCGGTGGCATATTCTATATCACGCGGTGAACTTAAAATGTTTTGTATTAAACCCTGCGCTTCATTTGGTAAATCAATACCAGTCTCACTACCAATTTTTAATTTCAAAAAATAATCCCTGAATTTATCACGACCCATTTGTTGCATTACAAATGTGGCTCCAGTATTAAGGGATTGATTTAGTACTTCTTGCATAGACACTGTACCCCGACCGCGACCGTCATAGTTTTTGATGGTATAACCATTAAGATTTAATAATCCAGCATCATAATAGGTTGATTGCGGAGTGACTTTAGCACTATCTAAACCTGAAGCCATTGTGAGAGCTTTTATAATTGAACCAAATTCATAAACATTTTCCACTAAAGGATTTTGAAAATCATTTACGGTAGCATCCTTTCTGTCATTAAGATTGTAGGTTGGGATAGTATTCATGGCATAAATAGCCCCCGTTTTTGGATTCATAATTATTCCACCAGTCAGCTGACTATGATATTTTGCTTGTGTTTCTTCTAGGATTTTATCAAGAATTCTCGCTACTGTCGGCTCAATGGTGGTCACAATACTTCCAGTTTTGGCCGGTTTACTATCAAACAACATATTACCGAAATTACTAAATATTTCCGCAAAAAAATTAACCGCTAAAATAGTGTCATCATAGGTTAGAACATCATCGTAAAATCTCTCCAATCCATATTTACCGTGAAGGTCATCTGGATATTCTTCCGAGTAGCCAACAAAACCAATTGCTTTGGCTGATACTTCGTTACCAGGATAATAACGCCATTGGTTGCGATAAAGCATCACCCCGTCCAAATTCAACGCCTCAATAATTTCAGCATTTTTACTATCAAGCTCTGTTTCTATTTCAACATAAGTACGTTTTTTTTGCTTTGCTTTTAGCAAAAAAGTTTCACTATCCATAGTTAAGAAAGAAGCTAGTTTATTGTAGATTTCATCAGGGTTATTTATTAGTGTGGGGTTGATGGCCAAAACATAACCAAATTGAATAGAAGCAGCTGAAACGTATTCGCCGTCCTTGGTGGTAAAATAAATATTTCCGCGAGAATATAAATCCTTGGCGGTATGAATATATTGACTTTCCGCCTTATCACGATAGTAGGAAGAGTGTATTATTTGCAAAAAATATAAACGCGTCATCAATAAAATTCCCAATAACAACAAAAATCCAGATATAATTCTAATTCTAAAATTAATCTCTTTACTCATACCTCATCAAAAATTGCCGTTTGACATTGCCACTGTTGGAGT
>Ga0210037_1001914_pt1 | contig 11749 bp, 10 predicted proteins | sample CryGey08umfilter_3_FD_185451 | JGI IMG/M metagenome (GOLD analysis project Ga0210037, IMG submission 185451) | Groundwater microbial communities from aquifer in Utah, USA - Crystal Geyser 4/9/14 0.8 um filter (SPAdes) (version 3) | ecosystem: Environmental > Aquatic > Deep subsurface >...
TATTAATCATCCTTGGAGAAGACCATTTCTATTCACTCAAAAACAGCCACTTTTAGTGACTACAAAAGGCAGACTATGACATTTCTACTTTGCCGACTGGTATGACATTTCTATTTAGCCTTTACATATTTTTTACGTGTCTTGACAAAAAGGCGAAAATGTGCTAGTATAATGTGTCTTGATTTCCAATTTGTCGCTAATATCTTGGTATTAATTATAATATTTAGATATCAGCGACAGAAGGATTTGGGGAGGTCCCAAGTTTTGACGTCGCAATCCATGGAGGCTTTTTGAAAGCCTTTTGGAATAGTTTTGTCGCCTGTTTCAGGCGACGAAAGATTGATTACATTAACACGTCACCCCATCAGTGGGGAGGCGGTTGAGGTAGTCGCCCCACAACACTCAAAAAGGAGGAAAGGAGGGGCACACAAAACACATCTCAAAAAGAGGTGTTTTTTGTTTGTTAGTACTTTTAGCCAAATAATTGACTTTTTTTATTATTTCTTATATAATATTCACAATTATTAATAAATAGCTTTGTAGGCCTTGTAGGCCTCGTAAGCTTTGTAAGCTTTTTATCACATGAACGTCACCGAATTAGCTCGTAAACTTAGAATAAATACCGTTGAATTATTGGAAGTCTTGCCTCAATACGGTTTTGATATTGGACGAAAAGCTATTAAGATTGATGACGCTACAGCTGAACAAGTGATACGTCGTTGGAAATATATTAAGCGTGAATTGGAAGAAAAAAAGAAAAAAGAACTAGAAGAAAAGAAATTGAAAGAAAAAGAATTGCGAAAAGAACTTGGTCAGGATGTAACTTTGGGAGACAAATTGACTGTTAGAGAATTTGCGGAAAAATTGAATATGACTGTTACTCAAATTATTACCGAACTAATGAAAAATGGTATTTTGGCCAACCAAAATCAAAATCTTGATTTTGATACTATGTCTATTATGGCCGAAGATCTTGGTTTCATTGTGCATAAAGAAGATGGTAATATTGAAGATGAAAAGAAAGAAGAAGAACGCGTCCAAAGTCTAGAAGAAGCACTTGCCAAAGGAAAAAATTTGCAACCACGTGCCCCAGTCATCGTGGTTATGGGTCATGTCGATCATGGTAAAACAAAACTTCTTGATACTATTCGTCATGCTAATATTATTGATACCGAAGCTGGTGGTATTACCCAGCACATTGGTGCATACCAGACAATTTGGAAAGATCCAAAAAACAAAAAAGAACGTGCTCTTACTTTCATTGATACTCCTGGTCATGAAGCTTTCACTATGATGCGTAGTCGTGGTGCCAAAGTAGCTGATATTGCTATTCTTATTGTGGCCGCTGATGATGGTGTGAAACCTCAGACTGAAGAAGCTATCAACATTATCAAAGCTGCAAAATTACCATTTGTTGTAGCTATCAATAAAATCGATAAAGAATCTGCTGATATTCAAAAAACGAAAACAGATTTGTCACAAAAAGGCGTTTTGGCTGAAGAATGGGGTGGAAATGTCCCGATGGTAGAAATCTCTGCTAAACAAAATACTAATATTGACAAACTTTTAGATGTCTTGCTTTTAGTGGCAGATATGAATGAAGACAAAATAAAAGCTGATAGAGAATTGCCAGCTATTGGTACTGTGATTGAATCCAATGTGGATAAAGGTATGGGACCTGTTGCTACTGTACTTATCCAATCTGGTACTTTGCATCGTGGTGACAAACTTGTTCTCAACAATGAAATTTATGGCAAAGTCAGAGCGATGAAAAATTATAAAGGGGAATTGGTTGATGAAGCCGGTCCTTCAGTGCCTATCCAAATTATTGGTTTCAAAATTGCTCCAGAAGTTGGAGATGTTTTGGATATCACCAAGGAGAGTACTGCTACCGAAATAAACTTGCGTAAGAAAAAATCTGAACAAACAGGTGCAGAACGTACTATCATAACTGCAGACAATGACAGTGGTGATGAAGAAAAGAAAAAAACTTTAAATATTGTTGTCAAAGCTGATGTACTTGGTTCACTTGAAGCTATTGTTTCTTCTTTTGAAAAAATTAGACATGCTGAAGTTGGTGTCAAAATTATTGGAAAAGGTCTAGGAAATATTACTGAAGATGATGTCAAAAAAGCAACAACTAGTGGGGCTACTGTCATTGGTTTCAATGTCAATGCTACGCCTTTGGCTGGTAGTATGATGCGTGAAGAGAATGTACAATTTTTACAATATGATGTTATCTATGATCTTATTGATTGGGTAAAAGAAGAGTTAGGAATATTACTCAGCGATGAAAAAATAATTACCGAAATTGGTAATATGAAAGTTGTTGCTATATTTAGAAAAGAAAAGGGCGCAATGATTGTTGGTGGAAGAATTGAAAGTGGCAAAGTCATGAAAAATGTCCTAGCTAGAGTAAAACACGAAAAACTTGAGATGGGTATAGGTAAAATTACTGAATGTCGTATGGGACAATCTGTTACCAAAGAAGTTCACGAAGGTATGGAATGTGGTGTGAGATTTGAAGGCAAACCTAGAATTGAAATTGGTGATGTCTTGGAATTCTATACTGAAGAGACTAAGGCGAGAGAGATACAATTCTTGTAAGAAATTTTTTTTAAAATGAAAAATCGAGTGATAAACTCGGTTTTTTTATTGTCCTATTGTCTTATTGTTATATTGTCGTATCGGAAACCACAATAGGACAGTAGGACAATGGGACAATAATTTTCCACAGTTGTCAGGAACTTTGAAAAGTAGTATAGTATCTATACTATAAATTAATTCTTAAAAAAGAAAAAAGTATGTCAGAAATAATTCTAACAGATGCAAATTTTGAAACAGAAGTACTCAAATCAGAAGTACCTGTATTTGTAGATTTTTGGGCACCTTGGTGTGGTCCTTGTCAGATGATGGGTCCTGTCGTCGAGCAAATTGCCGAAGAGTTGGCAGGTAAAGCCAAAGTTGGCAAATTGAATGTGGATGAAAATGGTGTTACTGCTGGTCACTATAAGGTGATGAGTATCCCAACTTTCTTGGTTTTCAAAGGTGGAGAAGTGGTAGATCAAATGATTGGTGGTGTGCCAAAAGAAAAATTGAAAGAAATGCTTGAGAAACACGTTTCTTAATCTAACATTTGAACAATCAAACACTAAAACAACTTCAAATTGGTGGGGTTGTTTTATTTTTGATAGTGTATTAAAATTGAAGTAAGTTATTTTTAATTATTTTTTATGTCAGAACAAAAATTTGTTGAATTTGGAACTGGAGGAAATCAAGTTGGTGTAGAAGTAGAAGATGAATTGAATAATGGTTTTGTAGAAAATTTTTTAGCAGCTCATAATGTTAAACAAGCTAGAGAGGTGTTTAATGATTTATTTATACCAGCAAGTGTTAATTTAACCGCAGAAGAAAAGGATCTTATTTTTAAGAGAATATTAGAACTTCGTGATAGGATTAGATAACATAAACATTATTTTATAATTTTTTAATAATATGTCAGAAAAAGAAAGTATACCAATTTATGAGTCTAAAACAATAGATGGTAAAGCTGTAATTAGAATTTGTACTGGTTATGACAGACGAGGGAGACCAACTTATGAGGAAAGACCTGCTGAACCTGGGGAAATTGAAGTATTGAACAGGGCGGGAACATCATTTGAGATAGTTTTGAGAAATAAAAATGGTAGCTCTATAGATTTGAAAGCTTAAAAATTCAAAAACGTCCTCAAAAAGGACGTTTTTGTTTGGCTTGCATTTTTCTTAGAATTTCGCTAAACTAAAAGGACTAATGCAAATAATAATAAGTTTATGGACAAATACAATCCACAAGATATCGAGAAAAAATGGCAAAAATATTGGGAAGAGAATAAGACTTTTCAAACTCCAGAAGACGTTACGTCTGACAACAAATATTACATTTTGCCACAATTGCCTTATCCGTCTGGTAGTGGTCTGCATGTGGGTCATGCTGAAGTCTATACTGCTTGTGATATTTTTGCGCGTTATCAGAGGATGACTGGGAAGAAAGTCTTGCAAGTGATTGGTTGGGATAGTTTTGGTTTGCCAGCTGAAAATTATGCTATCAAAAATAATATTCATCCAAAAATAAGTACAGACAATGCTATTGATAATTTTCGTAAACAGATAAAAGCTTTGGGTATTTCGGTAGATTGGGATAGAGAAGTAGGTAGTCATAATGCTGATTATTACAAATTTACCCAATGGTTTTTCTTGTTATTTTATAAACGTGGTTTGGTTTATCGCAAAAAACAGGCTGTCAATTGGTGTAATAGTTGTAAAACTGTTTTGGCCAATGATCAGGTGAAAGAAGGATTGTGTGAGCGTTGTGATACTGTTATTATCCAAAAAGAAATGGAACAATGGTATATCAAGATTACTGATTATGCTGAGAGATTATTGCAAGATATAGACAAACTTGATTGGCCAGAAGAAACTAAGAAAAGACAAAAAGATTGGATAGGTAAATCAAGTGGAGCGGAAGTAGATTTTGTTATCAAAGATAGTGATTTGAAAGTTCGTGTTTTCACTACTCGTCCAGACACACTTTTTGGTGCGACTTACATGGTCTTAGCCCCAGAAGGAAAATATATTCAAGAATTGTTAGATAGAGGAATTGTGGAAAATAAAGAAGAAGTTTTGGATTATATTGAAAAGACAAGTAAAAAAACTGAATTGGATAGACAAATTGAAAAAGAAAAAACAGGTATAGAGTTGAAGGGTGTAAAAGCTGTCAATCCTGTAAGTAAAGAAGAAATTCCTGTTTTTGTAGCTGACTATGTAATTGCTTCTTATGGCACGGGAGCTATTATGGCTGTACCTGCTCATGATGAGAGAGATTGGGAATTTGCTAAGAAGTTTAATTTACCTATAAAACAGGTTGTTATACCAAGTGATGTAGAACCAGAAAAAGTAGAAAATGGTAATTGGAAATTGATTATTGGTTTTGTAGAAAAAGGTATTGCATTTCATTCTGAATTTTTAAATGGTCTTACTACAGAAGAAGCGAAAGAAAAAATGATTGAGTATTTAGAAAAAAATAATATTGGAAACAGAAAAGTCCAATACAAACTTCGTGATTGGTCAGTTTCTCGTCAGAGATTTTGGGGAGCACCGATTCCGATGCTTCGTAATGAAAATACTGGTGAATTGAAGCCTCTTGAGCTAGAAGATTTGCCTGTACGTTTGCCAGAAGACGTGGATTTCAAACCAACTGGACAATCTCCACTTACTTATTCCAAAACTTTTCAAGAAGGTATAGAAGAAAAATATGGCAAAGGTTGGAAAAGAGAAGTAGATACACTGGATACTTTCATGTGTTCGTCTTGGTATTATTATCGTTATCTTGATCTAAAAAATGAACAAGTTTTTGCCAGTGAGGAAGCGTTGAAAAAATGGATGCCGGTAGATTTTTATCTTGGAGGACCAGAGCACGTCAATGGACATTTGCTTTATTCTCGTTTTTTTACCAAAGTTTTGCATGATGCTGGTTATATAGATTTTGACGAACCTTTCAAAGTACATCGTCATCAAGGTCTTATTCTTGGACCAGACAATCGTAAGATGAGTAAACGCTGGGGAAATGTGATAAACCCAACAGATGTAACCGAAGTTTATGGAGCAGACACTTTGCGTATGTATGAAATGTTTATGGGACCTCTTGAAGAAGACAAACCTTGGGATGAAAATGGTGTCAAAGGTGTAAGGAGATTTTTGGAGAAAGTATGGAATTTGCAAGATAAAGTGGAACGAGGAACGGGGAATGAGGAAAGTATAGAAAAATTATTACATAAGACGATAAAGAAAATTGGTGAAGATTTACCAAAATTAAGTTTTAATACGTCAGTAGCAAAGTTGATGGAATTTACTAATGCTTTACAAAAAGAAGAAAGTGTCAGTAAAGAAGTTTATGTTACATTTTTGAAACTACTCTCACCATTCGCACCACACATGGCTGAAGAACTTTGGAACAAATTAGGAAATGAAAATAGTATCTCAGAAGAAAAATGGCCAGAGTATGACGAATCAAAAATAAAAGAAGATACTATTACTATTGTCGTTCAAGTAAATGGTAAAGTTCGTGATAGTATAGAAGTACCTGTGGAAATTTCTGAAGAAGATATCAAGGTTCAAGTTTTGGCTTTAGAGAATGTGAAAAAATGGTTGGATGGCAAAGAACCAAAGAAAATTATTTATGTGAAGGGAAGATTGGTGAGTGTGGTTGTTTAGTTTGAATAGCACACAGATTACCAAGATATCCAAGATTTTTTATGAAGGAGGACAAAGTCAATAGTATAACTAGTAGAATAATAAAATCATATTATAATGTTTATAATACCTTAGGGTTTGGTTTTTTAGAAAAAGTTTATGAGAATTCTCTTGTTTTTGAATTACAAAAGCAAGGTTTGCATGGTAGAAGACAAGTTCCAATTGAGGTAAATTATCTGGGTAATTCTGTTGGTTCGTATTTTGCTGATATTATAGTAGATAATTTGGTTATTTTAGAGATAAAAGTGGCAGAAGCTTTGTGTGAAGCTCATGAAGCACAACTTTTGAATTATTTGCGAGCTACAAATATAGAATATGGTTTGTTGTTGAATTTTGGACAAAAACCCGAGATAAGAAGAAAAGTTTGGACGAATGAGTATAACAGTAAACGGAACATGGATCTCCATGATGACCGTGATTAACCAAGATTTAATCTTGATGTATTTGGGAAATCTTGGAAATCTGTGTGCTATTTCATAAAAATAAAAAAACGTCTTTTCCTCAAAGACGTTTTTGTTTTGTCTAAAATTTATCTAAACTCTATTTTCAACTTTACTCATCTTTTCAGCTTGCAAATATTTTATTGCCATCTCAGCCACACCAACAAATATTCCCACGTAAAATAAATCACCAAGCAAACTATTGCGGAAAAATGGTAGAGCCATATAGTAACTTTGCATTAGGCCAGGCAAATTGTGGGTGTACATAGTACCAAAAGCCCAGACAGAGAAATTAGTTACTAAGAAAAAAAGAAATGAACCAGCAAAAGTTGTTAAAATAACATTTTTGATATTTTTGTATTTTTTGAGCCAAGTGCCTAGTAGCGTCGCTAAGATAAAACTGGCGTAAACACTAAACATGATTGGTAAACTGTAAAAGCCCAAGAAAATATCACTTATAAGCATAGCTACGACTGGAATGATAATATTGAGCCTCTTTGGCAAATAAAGCCCGGAAAAGAGCGCTAGAGCCATGATAGGGGCAAAATTAGCAGGATGTGGCAGTAATCTGAGGGTAAATCCAACGACTATTAGAGTAATGATGAGAAGTGTGTATTTTTGTTTCATAGTGTATTAAGGCTTATCCGCCCTATGGCGGACCCATCTATGCGGGCAAAGCTTTTTTAATTATCGATATTATAACAGTGTTTATTATATTAGACAAATAGTTTGAATAATAAGTAAAGTCCATAGAGTAGGGTACCAGCTCCTAGGCCAAGAGCAACTTTTTTGTTGGTTGGGAGTGGTGTTTCTTTTTTTTCATTTGTTGGACTAAGATTTTCAGTTAGTTGAGGAATAATCTCTTTTTTTATATCAAGTGTACTCGTATTTTTTTCTTTAATTTTTTCACCTTGAACTTCTTTTACATTATTTTTTGCTACAAAAGTTTGTTTTGTTAATTTTGGCTCTGTTTTTTTTGTTTGCACAATTGTTGTAGTGGTATTTTCTGTTGGTAATTCCAAAGTTATTGGTATTATTTCAATTTCTGGTGTGGAAGTTGATATATCATCAATTATTTCAGGAGTAGAAGTAGCCATTTCTTCGGTAGAGGTTGCTGTTGTTGATGTTGTGATTGTTTCAATTGATCCACCGCCAACATTATTTGTTGGTTGAATTATAGGGCTTAAAATTATAGGCCAAGTTTTGCCAAGTAATGAAGGTACTGCGTGTTTCAAACCAAACCAGTCAATACTTACAGGCTCCCAAGTGGTATTATAACTACCGTTAGATTGTAAATTATCTATTAGAATATTTTTTGGATTATAACCTTCGCTTGTTTTCCAATCTAACATGCTTTCATTTAAACTATCAATTCCTAGCATAGCCCAGCTAGTTGTCAAAACATCAGAAGTTTCATAACCCCAACCACCATCACTAAGTTGAGTTGATTTCAAATAATTTTTGGCATTAGTTATCACGCTTGATTCAATACTGAGTCCTTTACTTTGTCCATAGTCTAAAGCATTGATAACAGCACCAGTCACGTCAGCGCCAGGATATCCAGTCCAAGTAAAAGCACCATCAGAATTTTGGTCAGAAAAAATAGTATTTTTTATATCACTAATAATTTGTGAATTGATATCATAGTCTAGAGCTGACAAACTTAATAAAGCAAAAATATCATCATTGATTCCTGTTTGTCCATATAGACTATTTTGATAGCAATTTTCGTTGGTAATTTTATTTTTTAAATCAACAATTTTGTTATCAGTCTTGGTAACGCCAGAAGCAAGTAAAGCTAAGATATGTCGGGGATAAGCCGCACAAAGATTCATTTCACTTGGATCAGTAAAATTGTAATTGTAAATATAATCATAGAGAGAATTGTCAGAAATAGAATTTTTGATATCTTTGGCATATTGTCCATTGGCTCCAAAAGACATGGCAACCCAGTCACTTGTGCCACCATCCAAAATACTACCATCTTCGTTTTGTTGAGTTTTGAAATAATTTAAGATTTTGTTGACTGCCTCAGTAATTTGAATTTGAGTAGGTGAGTGGTCAATAGTGGAGTTGGAACTTCCTCCACCAGAAGTTGGATTTTCTATTATATTATTTTCAGTTGAAGTTGGCGTCGTAGTTGTGATTGTAATAGTAACACTTGGCCAATAATCATTTGCTAAAGTTATGTAATAAGTTCCTGTAGTTGTCTGATTGAAATAAGCTTCACCAAAATCGTTGGTTGTACTTGAAGAAAAAATTTGTGGTGGCCAATTGGAATAATCAGAAGCAATTGGTTCTGTGAGTAAAATTTCTTGCCCTGCTTTATTTTGCCAAGTATTATTGGTAAAATCGTATTCTTGCAAAGTGGAAGTCACTGTTTCATCAGTTGTATATTCAGTTTTTTCTGTGTTTAATTTGTATCTGTCACCAAAGTAAATATAGATATTTTCATCACCAATTAATTCTTTTTTGTCCATGCTAACACCAACATATTGTCCGTCTACTGTATATTGCCAATTGTCACAAGCTTCGGTAGTCGTAGAAGTTTGAAAAGTAATACAACGTAAATAAAAACTATTGTAATAAGAATTAAATTGATCATCAGTTATTGCAAAATTTGTACTAGAAGCATCAGTATTTACTAAAGTAGAAAAAACTGTTGAAGTCGTTAGCGAATAATCAAGATTGTTGATTTCATCGTGATAAGTTGTGGTGGTAAGTTCAATATTTCCTGAAAAAACTACTTCGTCATTGTAACGGATAGTTAAGTTTACACTTGGTAATGAAATAGTGGAATTATTTGTCGTAGTATTTTTTAAACCTGAATCTGTACTAGATGTAATTACAATCTCTGGAGTCGAGCTTGTCGTTTCGGCATACACAAAATCAAAAGCTGACAGGCTCAAAATTGTTACAGCAGTAACAAATAAAATTTTAGAAAGTACTGTTCTCATATTTCCATTCTATATTATCTTGTGAATTAATTTTTTGGATAGATATTCCAGCTTTGGCACTAACGCCATTTAGGTAGTAAACCCAATATTTACCTTGTTTGTTATCATTTTTTATTCCATTTATTTCAGTAATAAAAAATCCCAGACCAGAATAATTTATTCCAGAAAATGTGAAATCGCTTTCAGTTTGTAATTTGTTCAACAAATCTTTCAAAATAGTTCCTTCTTTTTCAAAATCTACTGTATAATTTTTTTGGTTAACTGTAATTGTCGCAGAGTAGGGAAGTTGTTTGTGTTCTTCTGTTGTAGCTTGTATGCTAGTTATGACTGTCTCTTGCACTAATGTAGAAGTGTGCTGTTCTTTGGTTGTTGGTTTTATTTCTGTTTTTTCTTTGTTAGGAATAATTTTATCTTCAGTAGTAGTTACTTTGTTGTTCGTTTCAATATCATTGTTTGTAACTGAATTATTATTATTTATCTCAACTTGTTTATCACTACTTTTTTCAACATAAAAAGATTGATAAACAAAAAAGGCTGTAGAACCGAGTAAAATAAAAAACAAAGTTAAGTGTAGTGATAATTTATTTTTTTGCATAAAAAAAATCTGCTTGGGAGAGCAGAAAATGTTTCAAAAATTTCTTGTTGTGATAAAAAATAAGAAAGTTTTTTCCTGCTCGGGATAATTATATTTGAAGACCGGACTCATCCCGATTTAATCGGGAATTACCGTTGCGGCACAGTGGAGGAATTTGACCTCACTTCCAACAAATATAAATTAATTTGTAAGTGTTTTTAGAGTAACAGATTTATTTTTTTCTGTCAAACTTTGGTTGTTAATAATATTTTGACGGCATAAATGATAAATGATATAATCTTAGTATCTTTTAATATTCACAAAAGTTATACAAATAGCTTTGTGGCAATTTGCCTACTTGTCCATAATACTATTTTTGTAACTTAGTGAACAAAATTAATTCTTAACATAGAATATCTATGAGTCAAAGGCTTTCATTGGTTGCTATCGCAACTGCTTTTGTACTTGTTGGTGCTGGTTGTTCATCTACAACTACTACAACAGTACAACCTAATAACACCGCACCGGTGCAACCTGCTACAGTGGAAAAGGCAGCTTTTTCGGCTGGTGATCATGTTTTTGCAGTCTGGACATCAAAAACTTGGTATCAAGCTACTGTTGATGGAGCTTGTGCAACAGGTTTCAATGTTACATATTATGATAATGCAAAAAAATGTGTAGCAGAGAGTGATCTTATCAAAGATCAAGTACCTAGTAGTGCTAGTTTGAAAGTAGGAACAAAAGTTATCGCACAATGGACAGGTACAGCGTATTATGATGCTGAAATCATAAAAGTTACAGGTCAAACTTATTCAGTAAGATATTATGATAATATTGAAAAGGATCTGTCTGTAAGTCAATTGAGACTTGATCCTCGTGTTACTTCTGTTGTAGCTCCTAAACCTACTCCAGCCCCAACACCTACACCTACGCCAGCACCTGTTGTAGCTCCTAAACCTGTTACAACACCTGTAGTAACACCTACACCTACACCTACTCCAGCTCCAACACCAGCCCCAGTAACCAAAAATGGTTTTGCAGTTGGTAACAAAGTTGTGGCTGAATGGGCAAGTAACACTACTCTTTATAGTGCTACTATCACCTCTGCCTGTGATACAGGTTTCAACGTCAAATACTATGATGGTTATGAGAAGTGTCTAAAAACTAGTCAAATGATCAAAGATCTTACTTCTGCAGCTACTAGTTACAAGGTTGGTTCAAAAGTTTTGGCACAATATGGTAGTGCCAATGTCTATTATCCAGCTACTGTGACTGCTATAGCTGACAAAATATCTATCAAATATTATGATGGAGTAACCGCTGATTTGACATCCAGTCAAATGAGAATGGATGTTCGTAAATAATATTTAGCAATAAATATTTCAAAATAAAAATCATCCTAGAAATTAGGATGATTTTTTATTGCTGTATTTTTAGGTTAAACTTTTTTTAGTTCATCTCTTATCTCTCTTAAAAGTTTTATTTCCTCA
>Ga0210037_1001938_pt1 | contig 11642 bp, 8 predicted proteins | sample CryGey08umfilter_3_FD_185451 | JGI IMG/M metagenome (GOLD analysis project Ga0210037, IMG submission 185451) | Groundwater microbial communities from aquifer in Utah, USA - Crystal Geyser 4/9/14 0.8 um filter (SPAdes) (version 3) | ecosystem: Environmental > Aquatic > Deep subsurface >...
GGCCCCACCAAAGGAGCGGGGGAGTGAGAAATCCTGAAAGCAAAGCGAGCACGGCGATCGTGCGCGAGTTCATTCGGACCGAGAGCAGAAACGCGCCGGTCGTCGTCGCGCCCATGAGGACCGCCGCCGTCGCCAGCGTCATCAGCCCGAACGACGCGTGAGCGGCGAAGGCATCCGCGTAGAGGATGCCGACGCCCGCGGCGCAAAGCGTGTGCGCGGTGACGACGACCTTGCGCTCGCCTCGGCGTTCCAGAAGAACGCCGGCGGCGACGGCGGCGAATCCGGTGAGAGCCCCCAAAAGGACCCGCATCAAAGGCGTCAGCAATTCGCGTTCGATCGAATATTTGACGAAGAACGCCGCGCCCAGAAACAGAGCGAGACCGCCGGCCCACGAAAACATCCGGGCGGCGGTGAAATCCTCCCAGGAGATGGGCCAGTCGAACGGCGGGGCGCTCGGCGGCCCTTCGGGACGAGGCGGCGGCGGTGCCGCCCGCATCGGCGCTGCGGCGGGCCGTTTCGGAAGCCCCCGGGGCTTCGGCGGCGGAGCGACCGGCGCTTCGGCGGCGACCGGGGTCTTCGCGGCGCCGGGAACCCCGTCGCGAAGGCGACGGATTTCGACGGCTTGCCGGTCAAGCCGTTCCAACGCCCGGCGCGACCAGAAAAACGCCAAGGTCGCGGCGATGAAGCTCCAGATCGAGAGCAGTTCGGTCATAGCGGTCTCCGGAAAGGGTGGAGCAATTTATATGCCGAATTCAGTCCGACCGCAAACGTCGGCACCAAAACAGCATCAGTCCCATCGACAGCAGCGCCGCGCCGTACGCGGGGTTCGCGGCCGCCGTCAAAAGCCCCGCGAACGAGAGCGCCGCTTCTACGCGCGCCCCGCGAAGCGTCCGCGCGAACGGACCCCCGGAAAGCGCGGCTTGCGCGGCCCCCGCCCTTTCGGCGTGCTCGAGCCGTTCCAGATGATCCGCGAGCGCATGCCGGGTCAAGGCCCGCTCGCTCGCGCCGAACGCCCTCTGATAATCTGCGCGCGCCTGCTCCAAGCGCCCGTCCTCCTCCAACAATTCGGCCCGCGCGAGATACGCTCCGGCGTTGGCCGGGTCCTCAGCGATCTGGCGCTCGGCGTTCAGCAGCGTCTGAGCGCGTTTCTCGAGAACAGCGAGACGGCCCGCCCGAAAACTTCGATAGGACCATCCGAACGCGATCGCCAAAGAAACGGGGACGAGAAGGATGACCGCTCCCGGCAAAAGCACGCCGAGCAGCCAGCCCGCCAGCGGCAGCCCCAGCAGAAACGGCAGGGCGATCCGATCGGGAAGATGGCGGCTTCCCCCGCTCATCCAAAACGCGGCGAGCATCCACAAACCCGCGAGCATCCCTAAATGAAACAGCGCTAAAAGGAGGAACACTCAGCCGCCCGGGCGGCTCATCGCGACTTTCCCTTCAGCCACGCGAGCGCCCCGCCCCGGCTGGTGATTTTCCCGAGCCATTGCGCGCGGGCCGACTCGTTGAGAATCCGCGAGAACGCCGGCCCCGGTTTGAGTCCCGCCGCCTTCAAATCCGCCCCGGACAAAAACGCCGGCTTCAGCGACGCAGGTTTCAGTCCGCGCAGGGCTCCACGAACGATGCGTTCGGCCAGCGCGTCCGGCTTCGTTGTCGGCGAACGGCCCCGTTCGATCAGCCGCAGGGCTTCAAGCAGAGGCCGGAGGAATTCTCGCGAGAACGGGAAGCTGCGCAAAAACGCCTCGCCTTTCTTCGGAGTCATCACCGCGGCGCACAATCCCAAACGAGCCCGCGGATCTCTTTCTTTCGATTTCATGTAGCGAAAATTCGCTCCGATCACTCCGTTCAGATCCCAGTCTTCGATCAGTTGGAACGTCGGAGCGGGATCGGGCTCTTCCAAAATCCTCCAAAATTCCTGCCGCACGCGCTCCCGGGACAAACGCGGCGTAAAGGGAAGCGCTTCCATCATCCACGCGGCGGTCAAAGGCTCGGGGCGCACGCCGAAACGTCCCGCGTAGCGCGCCGCGCGGAACAGCCGCGTCGGATCGTCCTGAAAGCTTTTCGCGTGAAGCGCTCGGAGCAGGCGCTTTTTCAAATCCATCCGTCCTCCGAACGGATCAATCAGCGGGCCGAGGCCGTTTTGGACCACGCGCCGCGCCATCGCGTTGATCGTGAAGTCGCGGCGCTTTAAATCCTCGGGGAATGGAGCGGGCCGCACCACGGGAAGCGCCGCCGGCTTCGGATAACGCTCGGTCCGGGCTCGCGCGAGATCGACCCGGCCCCCGTCGGGCCAACGAAAGCGCACCGTCTTGAACCGATCGAACACCTCGAAACTGCCTCCCGAATCGGCTTGAACCGCTCGCGCGAGCGCCTCGACGTCGCCGTCGACGACGAGGTCGATGTCCCGCGTTGCACGCCGAAGCAGAGCGTCGCGAACGCAGCCGCCCACGGCGTAGACCGCGATTCCAGTCGTTTCGGAGGCGGCGTACAGTCTCCGAATCCGGCGTGTTTCAGCGGCCGCGAGCTTCATCGGGATTCCCGAGGTGGATCCGGCTCGTCGGATTCCAGATACGATCGCCATGACTCGAACGCCCTCAGCCGGTCGTTCGCCTTGAGAAGGGCCCCGACGCCGCGAACGGCCGCTTCCCGAGAAAACGCGGACCCCGCATAGGGCAGAATCCGGGGGAGATGCCGGGGACGCGTAAAACCCCGGGGGATTTTCGCCGTAGAAAGCGAAAGCGATCGGCAGAAGTACTCCGCGACCTCGACTTCGTCTTCCAAAGCGTCTTCCTTGCGCAGCAACGAGGTCAGCATGTCGAGCCCAAAGAGCTGGAGGGGTTCGATCTGAACCGCCATCGCGTCGCCGTACGCCTCGCGCATCGCGCGATAGTCCTCCGCCATCTTCACGCGCCAGCGCTCCGCCTCTTTTTCGTAGCTTGCGGGAAACACGAAGGCGAGCAGATGGACGGTCGGATCCAAATAGACCAAGGTCGCTTCCGGCGTGAAATGCTTGCCGCACTCGTCGCAGAGGGTGAGATTCAACTCGCCCACCAGCAGGCGATCCCGCAGATTTTCGTCGCGATCCCCGCGCACGAAGCTCCAAACCTCTGCTTCGATCGGCTCGCAGCCTCCCGGACAGCGGGTTTCAACGGTCGCTTTGATGCTCATTGGGACATCCTCTTCAAATATTCGTCCACGGCGTCGTCGAACGCGCGGGGCCGCTTTTCGCGAAGCGATTTCTCGACCTCTTCGCGAATCCTCCGCGGGGGCTGATACTCTTCCGCTCCCGGGAGCGGAACGAAGCCGGTATCCTGCCCCGTTCGTCCTCCGCGCCCGGCGGGACGCGCGACGCCGCGCCCGCCTTGGAACGGCCCCGCAGAACCCTCAGAAATCGACTTCTGCCGCTGCCGGGCCTGTTCCATTTGCTCCTTCCCTTCGGACAGATGTTCGATCGCCTTTTGCTGATGTCCCCGAGCGCCGGCGGTATCGCGTTCCCGCAAAGCGCGCTCCGCCTCGCCTTGCTCCGCACGCGCCTTCGACAAAGATTCTCGGGCCTCTCCGGGGATCACGCCGAAATCGCTTTCGAGACTCTCGATCTTCCCGTCCAGCGCCTCCGTCTTCCGGCTCGCCTGTTTTTGCACGGCGCTCGCGGCGAACATTTCGGAGAGCCGTCGTTCGCCCATCGAGGGCTCCGGCGCTCCGCGCTTTAACGCGTCGAGGATCTCCGATTCCCGCGCGGAGATCGCGGCAAGCCCGGCGGCCGATTCCGGCGCCTGGGATTGCAAACGGCGCGCCTGCCCGTCCAGACGCGCGATCGTCCTCCCTAAGAACCCCGGCGCCTCCCGGATTTTTTCGGCGTCGAGTTCCTCCAAGGTGCGGCGCATCCACTCGATCGCGTCGATGGGCATCGCGGGTCCGGCGAGCGCCGCATCTTTGAGCGCCTCCCGCTGCATCGCGGCGAGACGCTTGAGGAGCTTCTTTTGTTCGTCCATGCGTTCTTCGAGCTTGGCGCTTTCGAGCGCGTCCGTCATTTGAAATCCCTTCTGCTGTTCGGCCAGCGCCTCCGCCCATTGTGAGGCGATTTCCTCCATACGGCCGCTCGGGGAGTCGCCGCCGCCGCTCCGCGCCTGATCCTGAGCCGCTTTCGCGATCGCCTCGTGAACCCGCTTCAGCTGCTCGGCTAGATTTTTCGCGATCCGGGCGGCTTCCTCGTAGTCGCCTCGCGCCAACGCCTCCTGAAGGGCGTCCATCTTCTCCTTCGCTCCGAGCAGGGGGACGGAGTACACCTTGCGCCGCTCGGCCCTCTCCGTTTCGGGCGGCGTGCGCGGGAGATCCCCGATCGCCTTCTGCACCGACTCGATCTGCTCGCGCAGCTTCCGCATGGCTTCGTCGAGCGCGCGCTTTTGCTCGGCGCTGGGGGCCGCGCCGCTCTTCGCCTCCTGCGCCATCCGATCGAGCGCTCCGCTGATGTCCTTCCCGGCCCGCTCCATGCGGTGGGCCTCTCCCCAGAAATCCTGCATGGCCTGAAGTTCACGCCCCTCGTTGAGCATCTGCCCGGCGCGGCGGACCTTCTTCTCGAGTTCCGCGTGCTCCCGACTCGCCTGCGCAAGCTTGCCCTCGCGCGCCGCTTGGCGCGCGTGTTCCCGTTCACGACGCCGCAGCGACTCCAACGCGTCCTTCATCGCCGCCGACGCTTCGCTCATTCCCGGATTCGCGTACGCGTCCTGGCGCATCGCCTCCGAAAGGGAGTTCATCCGTTCGATCGCCGCCTGCCACTCGGCGTCGAGGGAGCGCTCGGACTCGGCGAGACGCTCGGCGGACTCGGGAGAGCGGTCCGCTTTCTCAAGCGCGTCGAGAAGCTCCCGCATGCCTGATTCCTTTTGAGCGAGCCGCTCCAGAGCCGCCTCCGCGCCCATCCAGTGCATCGCCGTTTTCGCGTGGTTGGACTCGAAATCGACGATCCGCAAGATCCCTTTCGCGGAGACCGATGTCTGCGGATTCGGCCGCGCGTCGTCGGTCGCCCGGATCCGAAAATCCAGCGTAGAACCGACCGGAAAATCGGCGAGCTCCCACGCGAAATCGCCGAGATAACTTCCCGGACGGTCGCGGAAACGCTTAAGCGGAATCACCGTCTCCCCCGTCCGACCGCGCGTTTCGAACACCAACGCCAATTCGCTGAGACCGTAATCGTCCTCGGCCTCGTACGCGACCGGCAGGGTCTCCCGACGGCTGATCTCCAACTCGAACACCGGGGAGAGCAATTCGACCCGCGGCGCCGCGTCGTCGAGCGCGTGAAGCGTGTAGGTCACGGGATCGGGATCGGTTCCCCCGTCCCGGGCTTCCACGAGAATGCGGACCCGCCCGTCTTCATTGAGCGGAAACCCGGCTTCCCACTCCCCGCCCCCCTTCGCCTTCATCGCCACGGGCTGACCCAGAAAAGACACCTCGAGCCCGGCCGAGGCGAGCGGGCGCGTCTCGCGGCCCCGAACGACGACCCAACTGCGGCGAAGCGCCGCGATGCGCCCGCTTCCCTCGAGCTCGATTTCCCGCGCCGCTTGGGACCCTCCGGGCAGATGAACCCGCGCGCTCAGGGCTTCAAGCCGCGGCGCCGGAACCGGCGTGATCCGGTAGGCGCGCGTGCGAGCCCCCTCGTATTCGATCCGGTACTCGAAATCGGCGGTCACCGACCGGACGGCAAACGAAAATCGTCCTCTTTCCGCGCGGTCCCACGCTCCGCTCGACCACCCCGGGTCTCCCGAACGAATCAGAAGTCCGGGGACCGCGGCGGCGGAACCGTCCGTCCACTCTGCGGAAATCTCGACGGGTTCCCCCCACGGGACGCGCGCGTCGCCCGGACGGACGCTCAGACGTTCTTCGAGCCGGGCGTCTTTCCACGGCGCCAGGATGCGCTGAAATTGAGGCCGCCCGCCCATCGCCGGAATGCCGATCGCCCAGCAGGCCGCGACGGACATGAATCGTCGGGAGGCCGTTCGCGAAGGCTTCCACGGGAAGGTTTCGCCGTCCGCCGTCCGCCGAAGAAGCGCTTCGGTTCTCTTCACGTGCTCGCGCGCGAGCGTTCGAGAGGTTCCGGTGAAATCGCCCCCGGAGCCGAGTTCCCAGGCCCCGAGCAAATACTCCCGCAGTTCAAGATGGCGCTCCCCGACCGCGCGCAAAAGCGGCGACGCGCGAAGCGCGCGAAGCGGCGCGAGAAGTTCCCGCCACGCGACGACGACGAACGCGAAGGCCCCAGCCCAAAACGCCGCCCAGCGCAGTTCCTGACGCAGCGGAAAATAGCGGTCGACGAATAAAAGCGCGAGCAAAGTCCCCGCGAGCAGGGCCGCGAAGCGCGTCCCGCCCTCCGACCAGAGCGCACACCAGCGCTCGCGGCGCCAGCCGCGCAAACGACGCTCGAGTTCTTCCATGGATCCCGGGGTCATTGTAACAGGAGGCTCCGGGCGAGGCCAGCGGCGTTGGGCGCCTCGGCGCGAACGGCGAGACGAGCCAATTCCATGCGCGCCTCGGGATCGCGGGTCAAATCGTACAGGAACAGGCTTCCCCCGATCGTCGCCGCCGGCGTTCGAGTCTTCAACCAATCGAACATCGTCTTATCGGGTTCGTAAACCGTCGCGCGCATCGTCGCGGAAATCGCGTAGAGAACGCGTCCTGAAGCGGCCGGGTCCACCGCGTCGCCTTCCCGCGGAACGTTCCAGTTTCGGACGATAGGGACGAAGCGAATGCCGTAAGCGGAGGGGTCCGCGACTCCGAAATACGAAAGATAAATCGGCGGACTGCCCATGGAGCGCAGCAGGCGGCCGAGTCCTTCGAGATCCTGCCCCCAATCCAAGTTGGAATCGGCGAGCCAACGGTGGCCTCCGTTCATCCCCCCCGCGATTTCGTTGAAGTACGCCAAATAATGCGGATGGACCAAGCCGACCGAAACCAAACACCATAGCGCCGACGCGCAGGCGATCGCTCTGAGGCCGCCGGCACGGTCCCATAATCGACCCCAGGCGCATCCGGCCCACAGACAAAGAAACGGCATCATCGGGAGCAAGTGCCGCACGCCGATCTGAAGCTTGGACGTCAACGCCGTTGCGAAATAGGCGAGCCCGGGCAGAAGCGCCCACAGCACCCGGCGATCGGGCTTGCGTCCCCACGCAAGCGCCGCGCCGACGGCGAGTCCCAACACAACCAGCGGGGTTTTCACGGAAAGCGCGATCGGAAAATACAAAGCGAAACCCTTCACCGAATGAGCCCCCATCAGATACGACGCGCGATCCCCGCCGAGACGGCGAAGCGTGGCACGCAGCCCTTCGAAGAACAAATCCAACTGAGCGACACGGTACGCGGCCGCAATCACCGCCGCGCAAACGCCCGCGGCCAAAAGAAGACCCGGCCAGTCAAAACCCGAAACGGCGATGCGCCGTTCGCCTTTCCTGCGCTTTCGGGATTCCCGCGAACCCGCGACCTCTTCCCGCGCCTCTCGCGCGAGCATTCCCCGGTCCACGAGCAGGATCCCCGCGGCGAACACGGGAAGAACGATCATGCTGAATTTGGCCGCAAGCGCCGCTCCGGCGGCGGCCCCGGCCGCCGCGAACCGCCGCCGGGTCAACGGCCGGTCCGAGAGAAGAAAGAAAACGGCGAAATACGCGACCGCCGGCAATCCGTCCGTCGTCACCAAGGCCAGATTTGAAAACAACACGGGCGTGAGCGCCGCCGCGCCCACCGCGCCCACCGCCGCGCCGGGGCCTCCCAGGCGCATCCCCCACGCGAACAACATCGCGCCGAGCGCAGCGAAAAGCGTAAGAAATGAAAAGAGACGCGCGGCGTTGAGCATCATGCCGGGCGGGATGCGGTTCTGATAGAGGAACGCGTCGGCGAACGGGTAGCGCCGCATCCGGATCCAGTCCGGATGCGCGCGGTTGAACCCCGGCCTCATCGCCAACAGCGGGAGGGCCGCCCACATCTCCGCCAACGGAGGATGATCCGAGACGTTCAATCGGTAGCGGCCGGGGAGCCAGTAGGAATACCCGCTCGCCAAGTGAACGGGCTCATCATAGGTCGCCGCTGCGGAGCGAATGAACGAAACGCCGAAAAACGCCCCCATCAGCCAAAGCACGGCCGCGGCAGCCGCGGCGCGCGGGTACTCGCGAAACATTCCCGGATTATAGGATTTGCCGACGCGGAGCCCGACCGCTATCGGAAGAAGGAGAATAGGCCCCAGCGGGATTCCCGGCCGCGCTCGCTTTGATAGAACCGCCAAAGCGCTTCGAGCTTTCGGCCCGTAACCGCGGGATCCTCGTCGATTCCGAGCTCCACGGCTAGGTCCTCCGCGGGCATCGCGCGCAGCGCGCTCAGCCGAGAAAAGGCCCCATAACCGACCGCCTGCAGGTGTTCGAGATGCGCGCTTTCGTCGAGAGCCCGCCAACGCTCGAACTGCGCGACATACCCTTCCCCTCCGTCATAGGCGTCGATGTCGTCGTGCCGCTCTCCGCCGAGCTCCGCGAAGACGCGCAGGCCCGTCGAGTGGGCGAGCCGTTCGAATTCCAAACCGCCGAGCGAGAGCCAATCGATGCCGAGTTCCCGCATGTGCGCGTAGACCCGGGCGTGATACGCCTCGTGCGCGATCACGGCCAACAGGGCCTTCGGGGATCCTTTGAAGAAAACGGCCGGGTTGATCAAAATCTCGGGACCGGACTCGCCGTCGGGACGAAACACCCCCCGGGCGTCTCCCGCTCCAAGCGTCGTATCCCAACGAATCGGAACGTCCGATTCCTGCAGCGCGCGCAAGACGCGCCGCGCCGTCGGACTCGCCCGCGTCCAGCGAAAAACCGCGTGGGGTTTGGTTTCGGCCGAAATCATCACGGCCGCCGGGTAGACGGAACGAACCGCCGCGAGAACGGCCTCGACAGCCTTCGAGTCGAGCGTCGAATCGAGAATCGCGCGGTCGGTCCGATGAACCCGAACGACGCTGTGCCCCGTTGAGGCTCCACCGTCTTCCACGAAAAACACTTGCGCCTCGAACGGTCCGGAGAGCCCCTGCAATGCGGAAAGCGCGTCGCGATCGAGCCCCTCCAGCACGATCTGCGTCTCCCCGTTGAGCCCGTGAATGGAATTCGCCGCCGGAAGCGCCGGAATCGCCATCGCGTCCCTGCCGGGCGAGAGGGACTGCAGGAAGGCAATCCGCGAATCGTAATCCGGATGCGTGGAGGTCAGCGCGTCCCACCAGCGGGAAAGAACCGACTCTTCCGGCACCGCCGCGAAGGCCCGTTCGCGCGACGCCTTCCTCATGCGAAGCCAGGAGATCCACCATTGCGGATGAGTCAACCACGCCGAAAAGTTGTCCGCTCGGAACTCGTCCTGGCGCGTCGCCCCGAAACCCGCGATCAAACCGGCGAACGCGCTCGCGAACGCGGCGGCGATCCAGCCCAAGGAGGCGGCGGCGGAGACGGGGTCGACCGCAACCGCCGCCCCCTGGATCGCGGTCGAGGCGGCGAGGAGCGCCGCCGAAACGAGCGTCGCGACCGCGCCGATGCCGACCGCGTAGCGCGCGCCGTTGCGCAAGCCCTGTCCGCCGGGGTTCAGCCGGAACCGCTCCCGGAGGAATCCGTAGTCGCCGTGAAAGAGGTGTCCGAACTCATGCGCCATCATGCCGAGGGTTTCCCCCAGCGGCCGGAGTAAAAACCCGACGCCGATGTAAACGCTGCTGGAGCGGTCCAAATCCCCGAGGGAGCTGTGCGCGGCGTAGGGGTCGGAGTGGGATTCGTTGTACCACAACCGCGGAGCGTGGTAGCCGTCGAAACCGGCCCGCGTGACCAGCACCTGGGCGGCGCCCTCGGCCCACTGCATGAAGCGGTTCAGCGGTTCGCTGCGCGTGTTGAGTTCGGCGGTCTCGTTCTCATCGAACGCTTCGCCGTTCTGCTGGCGAATAAGGTCTTCGCGCAGATCGAGAAGATCCGCCTCCGTCGTCCCCTCCGGCAGAAACGCCGAGGCGCCGTTCCCCGCGGAAAACTTGGAGACCTTGACCGCCGCCGCCGCCGCCGCGAATCCCGCCAACGCGGGAACCCAACCGAGCCCCATCGCCAGAAATGAAGCGAAGCCGGCGATCCCCGCGTAATGCAGCGCGAGCAATCCCGCGCGCTTGAGCCTCAGCCCCGCCGGAACGCGATACTTGGACGCGTCGAGCGTCCCGTCGAGACGAGGCTCTTCGACTCCGGAGGAGATCGCCTCCGGACCGATTTCGAATTCCGCGTCGAAGGCCTGTTCGCGATCCGAAGCGGCGCCGTTTGCGCGCAGCAGATTCGGGCGGAACAGCCGTCCGCCTCCTCCGGCGACGACCGGATCCCGATCGAATCGCCCGGGCGCTCTCGGCGCAGCGCCGTCGAATCGAACGCTTTGCAGCCCGAAGGCGGCCGCCAAGGAGATTTTTTCAGAGACCGGAGCGTCCGGGGTTTCCGCCTCCCGAACCACCCCACCGCCGGAAGCGACGGTCGCGGTCGCGCTCGGAGGCGCGCGCGCGGGGGCGGTCCGAAGGTCTATGCGCGCGGGCGGGGCGGGTGCGGCGACCGGCGCAGGGGATTGCGCGCGCGGAGCGGACAAAGCGGGCAGCGCCCGGGCGGGGGCCGCCGGGGAATCGGAAACGGAAAGCGAAAGCGCGGCGTCGGGAAGGAGCAAGGACGAGGTCATCGCGCCCGGAGCGATGGCTATTGGAGAAATCCCTTGCGAACCGGGCGCGCCCATAGCCGGGGCGAACGCCGCAGTTCCCCCCGCCCGAACCGTCCCGGCCGACCGGACGGCGACGCCGGCCCAGGCCTCGTACGGAGCGAGACCCGGCGCGAGCGCCGCGAGCGCGGCAGATAGTAGGATGGAGATCGGACGGCGCGGCATCAAAGAGACTCCCCCGTTCAGCGGTCCGAAGGCGACAGGGTCCAGACCTGACGCTGCCGCGTGCACAGCCAGGAACGGGGCTCGGAGATCTTGCGCCAGACGACTCGGGTGCCGGAGGGAATGGGATTTGTCTGTGACGGCTGGGTTCGAATGCTCATGGCTACCACCTCTCCATACTACGGTAGCGCAGGATCGCCTTCCGGTTCAGGGCCGATGGGGGGCCCGATTTCACTCAGGGGACCCACAACAAAATAGGCCCTAGGGCCTATTAGTTTATCCTTATTTTATAATGGTTTCTTATCAGGCGTTCGGAGCGAAAATATCGATACGCTTCAGAGGCGGCCCCGCCGGAGGGGGAACCGGAATCTGCAGCCCCGCGAGTCCGGACGAAGCCAGAAATTCCTTTTCCATCGCCCTTCTGGCGGGATGGGTCACCGGGGCCTGGCCGATGCGGATCTGACCATGACCGTCCCCGATCAGCACATACCGACGCTTGTTTCGGGAGGAAAGCCGGTCGATGAACGCCCGCAGGTCCGAGGCCATATCCCAGTCGACGAGAACGGATTCCATCACCGTACTCATCAAGAGGGCCAAACCGAAAAGACCGGCGGCCAGGCAGATTATGAATCGAAAATACAGCATCTGATTCTCCTACAGCTCCATTTTAACCCCCGCATTTGCGTGCGGCGAGGGCCGATCGGGGGCCCACGAAGGGCTCGCAGGACCCACTATGAATTAGGCCTTTAGGCCCCTAT
>Ga0210037_1001954_pt1 | contig 11567 bp, 9 predicted proteins | sample CryGey08umfilter_3_FD_185451 | JGI IMG/M metagenome (GOLD analysis project Ga0210037, IMG submission 185451) | Groundwater microbial communities from aquifer in Utah, USA - Crystal Geyser 4/9/14 0.8 um filter (SPAdes) (version 3) | ecosystem: Environmental > Aquatic > Deep subsurface >...
ATTTTTATAGGCAGCAATATCAATTTCATGAGGAGCACAATGTCCAGGTAAAATAATGCCAGTTTTTGTGGTGTATCCTTCGGTTGCAAACATTCGTCCTAAAAAACGTTCAAAAGGAAATCCGGTCGGACCTAAACCAAACAAGGCGCGACGCAGTGAATATCTGGTAGCGGCAGTAGTACTAAGCTGGCGTAATAAAGCAAAAGCAAAACGATAAATTTCTTGAGTTTTTATTCCATCATAAAGGTGTGATTCTACTGCTTCTATAATTTGTAAAACTTCCTGATTAGTAGCACCAGAACGACGAAGTGATCTTCGCAATTTTTCAATCTTGAAATATTCGGTAGTGCCGTCGGCTTTAAGAACTGATATTAACACTAAGAAATAATACCACCTCCAAGACAAATATCACCGAGATATAATACACAGGATTGTCCAATAGCTGGTTCCTCAGTTGATTCATTAATTAGCAATTCTAAACTATCTTGTTTAGTGATTGCTGACACAGTGACAGAAAATGGTACTTGACGGTATCGAGTCTGAGCAGAAATAGAATCACCAGTTTTTAATGATGCATTTAATTGTATTTCCGTAAGAGTTATTAAATTTTTAGGATTTAATTTTGGTTTAATGGTACTGACTATTAGTTCATTTGTTTGGAGATTTTTTGAAATAACATAATAAGGGAGACGATTATTATTCAAGGAGTGAAGAGTAAAACCGTGTCTTTGACCAATAGTATAGACGAACACTCCTTGGTGACTACCGATAACTTTGCCAGTCTCATCTTTTACTAAACCTGGTTTAAGATCTAAATAATGAGAAAGAAAATCTGAAATATCAATATGACCAAGAAAGCAGACTCCTTGACTATCTTTTTTGGTGGCAGTGATTAGTTTCGCTTGTTTTGCTTCTTCCCGAATCAGATCCTTGGTGGAATTCCCCACGGGAAATAAAATATGTGATAACTGGTCTGGTGTCAGTGTCCAAAGAAAATAACTTTGGTCCTTGTTACAATCTACGCCACGACTTAAGATAAATTTTCCTTGATTAAATTTATTTTGCGCATAATGTCCCGTGGCAATAAAATCTGCCCCATGTTTTAGAGCAAAATTTAAAAAGACTCCAAATTTAACTTCTTTATTACACATCACATCAGGATTGGGAGTACGTCCAATTTTGTAACTTTCAATAAAATAGGTTGCAACAGCATCACGGTAAGCATCAGTGGCATCACAGGTTAAAAACGGAATGCCTAGTTTAGCTGCTACTCGCATGGCATCAAGTCTTTCCTGTTCCCAATTACAAACTAAAAAATCAGGATGCCAAACTTTAATGAAGACTCCCACGACATTATATCCGTCAGCAATCAAGCGTAAGGCAGATACTGAAGAATCTACTCCTCCAGAGAGACCCACAAAAACTGTTGCTTTTTTGTTCATTGTTATTATACGCTAGCACACTTCCTCTTTATCTCAAGTATTTGGCAATGTTAGCTTTGTGTTCTTCAAAATTACTGGCGTAGTGAAAATTTCCTAAATCATCCGTAATGTAATACAAATAATTTGACTTGATGGGATTCAATACCGCCTGAATTGATTCTAGACCAGGATTTCCGATAGGGGTAGGTGGCAAACCAGTATTAAGATAAGTATTATAAGGAGAAACAATTTCCAAATCAGAAGGTTTTAGTTCTGGTAAGGTTTTATCAAGAATATATTCCAATGAGGCATCCACCTGCAGTGGCATACCTAAACCGAGACGATTTTGCAATATGCCAGATACATATTTCATTGTTTCTGGAGAATTTGCCTCTCTTTCAACAATAGAAGCAAGAATAATAACTTCATTTTCCGTCAAAGGGGACTGTTTAATATGTTCTCTGATTGGCTCTAGATTTTTTTCATAATTAGTCAGCATCATAACCAATAATTCATGAGCGGAATAATTTTTGGGAATAAAATAAGTATCAGGGAATAACTTACCTTCCAGTGGAACTGCTTCAATCAAAAAACCATTTTTATCAAAATTGGCCAATAATCCATTGGCAGAATCAGCAATCTGCAAAACTCGCTCACCCTCTATGTGGGTAAAACGAATTAGATCGGAAGTAAAATCGCCTGAGGAAAGTCTTTTCGCTACCGCAAAAGTATTAATTGGTTCGGTGAAAATATAGGTGCTGGCTTTAATGTCGCTGGGATTGTATTTTGTCAATAAAATAAAATTCAATAACCAATTTGACTGAACAACGTTTCGCTCCTGCAAAAGGTGCGAAATTTCTCTAACACTCAGACCAGAAATAATTTCAATAGGTTTATTTAAGGGGAAATCAGCGGGTGGTTTTTGTAAATATGTAATGTACCAAATAACTAAAAAAATAATTAGCCAAAAGATAATTAGCCCAAACAGGATTTTTTTTAATAGCCCGGACTTTTTATCGGTAATTTGTGGCGCTACTGTTTGTTCCATAACTAAAGATTATCAATTTGTTCGGTGGGTAAATTAGGTGGCGCCTCCCGTCTAGCTGACGGTATCCGTGATAACCCTGGTGTAATAACAGAACTACCAGGAATATGGTAAATTGTCGCCAGCTCCTCCGTTGTAAAAATTTTCATTTCATCAACTTTGGAAATTTTTTCCCTAACTGTGTAAACACGTTTTTTGTAATCTTCTAATTCTTCTTTCTTTAATTTTATCTTCTTTTTACCCGACCAATCGGAAAACCAATTATAATCAAAATCAGTTCGCCACCTTACACCAATACCATTTCTTTTAATAATATCATAAGTAGAAAATGTTTTAAGCATGAGCATAGCGTTACCGTCAAATTTTCCGATGGGAGTTATATACATATAACGGAGAGCAGTTTCGTATGGATACTTACCAACATTACGCTCCATAGCCGCCACGGTATCTCGTTCTCCTGCTGTTAAACGAGGCTGTGCTTCTATTTCTAAAGGGCCAGTTTTCTTTTTTGGATCACGTCCAAGCATTTCACTAATTTTGGCAAAAACATCCACTTCCCAACTAGGTTTAGTATGTAGGCTACCACTTTTAAAATTTTGCTTAACGTGCGGTTTACAGAGAATTTGTATCCAAAAACGTTCATGTGGTTTAGCAGTACTTAGTTGTTCCAACATTGCCGCCATTGGTTCAAATTTTAATTCTTCCTTAGGTTGTTTATCTAAACCAAAATCTATATAGGTTTTAATCGGAAATACCTGATCCTCTTTTTTACCAAGATGAAATGCCATCATTTCCCACTTTTTAGGATCCCAAACAATCTCGGATGCGTAATCAATCATTTCTTCACTTATTTCAATTCCCGGGTACTGGGCATAAAGTTGAGCTTCAACAATATTTTTCGTTTTTTTAGTTGGCACATTAATATAAAATCTGACATCACCACCAATTGATACTAACTCAAAACTGAAAATCAAAGGGTGTCTACCGTCAATGTATGTTTGCCAAAGATTATCAGCATTGCTGGGGTTATGAATTATGGAAAAAACATACTCCATTGCTTCTGGTGATTTTAAAACTTCTTGTGGCAACTTAATTCTTAAGGTGGTTCGTCCATTATCAGCAATAAATTTTTGGTGAACAAAATCCATCCATTTTTCGTGTAATAAAAAGAAAAGAATAAATGGTAAAAAAAGTGGCAGAATTGCAATTGCCATAGAAATTATTGGCTCTAAATCAATACCCATTTTAACTAGAGTGTAACGAAAGACTAGAAAACCCAGCACAATTAAAACTGGCCCCGCAATAATGCTAAAAAGTAGCTTGAAAATATCACCCATAATCTTTCTATTGTACAACAAAACCGGTTGTAAGGAAGTAGAAAGTCCTTACAACCTGTTTGTTACCTAAAAAAGTATTAGTCAGTCAGAGTGTATAGGCCATTACTTAAATGTTTAAATAAATTTGCATCCTGTAAATTAACGACAATGGTATTGTCTTTAACATATCTTTCTTTTCGGACTTTATCAATTAGTTCTTCTTTAGAAAGTGGTCCTTCATTTTGTAAAATTTCACGCAAAACATCCTTAACCACACCAGCGGTATAGCCCCACTCTGTTAATGCGTAAAGACCTCGTCCAACAAGAACAAATCGAGCATCTTTGATAAGTTCATTATGAGTAGTGGCAGTGTGTGCTTTATGTTTAAATAAATCACTAATAGAAGCTGAAACTTCCTTAAAATGCATTGGTGAGCCATTTCGTTTTACGGTCAGATAAGCATAATCCCGAATACCCTTTACCCGAACATTAGGACTATCAGCTGGACCCCAGTCACCTAATGGATTTTTACCGATTTGTTTTGATATCATTAACCAATGCTTGAGAGTTTCGTCATCGTACTTGTCAGCTATTTCAATTAATTCATTACGAAAACGGTTTAGTATTTCCTGCTCACTTACTAAATCATCGCGATTAAGAGTCTCATAAACATTCTTTAGGGCTTTTTCTACCACTTCAGCAATTTTCTTTTCAGTAAACCAACGTTGTCTATAGAGAGGATTTTCCTTACTTTTATAAAAAGCATCACCAACAACTAAGAGAAAATAAAGATGATTACGAGTGGTATTATCGGTTGTTAATGAATCAAGTAAAACATTTTCGGCAACAACACCACCACCGAGTTGTTTTATTAATTCATGCAATTCCGCAAATAAATCAGCATTTTCGGCATAGATGGCCGACTTTTTAATTGAGGATAGACCATAATTTTCAATTTGTCTAACTCTTTCACGAGTAATGCCATAATACTTTCCGATCGCCTCTAAAGTAGAGGTTTCATTATTTGCCCCCAGACCATAGCGTTTAGTCAAAATATCACGAGCGCGTTCTGGTAGAGCTGACAATAATTTTTTGGTAACTTGTTTGGGCTTAAATGAGATCATAATTATAGATGATTAAATTATTGTGAGCGATTTAAATCAATGCGTGACCGTATTTATATCATGTTAATGACTGTACGTCAATAAAGTTATTGTGCGCCTAATTGGTAATAAAATTTAAAATTCGGCCCGGAACATAGATAATTTTTTTAGGACCTGTTAACCCAAGATATTTTTTGACCACATTATTTTTTTTGGCTATTTCTGTTACTTCTTTTTCGTCGGCATTCGGTGAAACTGTAATACTGCCTCTTAGTTTGCCATTCACCTGCACACCAATTTCAATGATATCATCCACTGCAAGACTATCATCAAAACTAGGAAATGATTCCAAATGAATTGAATCTGAATGTCCAAGCTCGTGCCATAATTCTTCTGCAAGATGAGGCGCAAAAGGAGCTAGAATTTTTAGAAATTGTTCGTACATTTTATGGGAAAGGCCATTTTTTTCCGCTTTGTTTACAAATATCATCATAGCACTAACCGCCGTATTAAATTTAAAATTCTCTATATCTTCGGCAACTTTTTTTATTGTCTTATGTAATTGTCTATTTGTTGATTCCGTTCCCGTCTCAGTGTAATGTGTACTAAGTCCATTAACTCTTTCCAAAAATCGGCAAGCACCGGCCAAACCATCCTTTGACCATGCAATCGTGTTTTCAAATGGTCCCATAAACATTTCATAAACACGTAAACTATCAGCACCGACCAGGTCTACAATATCATCGGGATTGATGACGTTTCCCCACCGCTTACTCATCTTGCGACCATCTTCCGATAGAATAAAACCTAAAAATTCCAAGCGCTGAAATGGTTCAATAGTAGACACTACACCAATGTCATAAAGAAATTTGTGCCAAAAGCGCGCATAAATAAGGTGACGAACTGCATGGTCACCACCGACGTAGACATCAACTGGAGCCCAGTATTTCTCTCTTTCCGGGGAAACTAATTGCTCAGTATTTTTTGGATCCATATAACGCAGGTAATACCAAGATGAACCAGCCCATTGGGGCATAGTGTTAGTCTCGCGTTTGGCTTTTATTAAATCGTATCCTTCTGATGCTTCGCTAGCTACTATAAAATCACCGGCTTCATTTACATAACCAGTCACATTTACCCAGTCAGTGATATTTGTTAAAGGCGACTGACCATCACCACTTGGTGCATATTGTTCTACCTCAGGCAGGGTAAGTGGTAACTGACTTTCTGCAAGTGGGTAAATTTTTCCATTTTCCGTATGCACCATCGGAATAGGTTCACCCCAATAACGTTGACGGCTAAAGACCCAATCTTTAATTTTGTAGATATTAGTCATCCTACCACTAACTCTCGCGACAATTTTTTGCTTTGCTTCCTCACAATCTAGACCAGTAAATTCGTTTGAACTTACCACAACACCCGCTTTATCTATGTATGGAAGATTGTCATGAAATTCTGTAGCATCAGTCACATATAATCCAGTTACAACTTGTTTAATTTTGATGCTAAACTTTTTAGCAAATGCAAAATCGCGTTCATCGTGTGCCGGTACTGCCATAATGGCACCAGTTCCATAACTAGCCAAGACATAATCAGCAATATATACAGGAATTTCTTCGCCACTAGCTGGATTAGTGGCAGTTACACCTTCCAATTTTACGCCAGTTTTTTCTTTGGTGATATCTAGACGATCCTGTTCGGCTCTATTAGTAGCTAATTTAATATACTTTTGGACATCTTCTGAATTCAATAACTTTCCCTGCTTTTGAAAATCTTCCACAAGCGAATGTTCCGGAGCCAAGACCATATAGGTTGCGCCAAATAGCGTGTCTGGACGGGTGGTGAAGATAGTGACTTTATCACCAGTAGAAAGTTTAAAATCAATTTCGGCCCCTTCACTTCGTCCGATCCAATTTCGTTGCGCCTCCTTAATATGTTCTGGCCACTTCAAGGTATTTAAATCTTCTAACATTCTGTCAGCATATTCGCGAATTTTTAATACCCACTGTCGCATCGGTCTTTTTTCTACTACACTTCCACAACGTTCACAAGTACCATCACTTTCCAAATCTTCATTAGCCAAACCAGTCTGACAACCCGGACACCAGTTAATCGGTTCATAAGACTCATAAGCTAGACCTTTTTTGAAGAGTTGAATAAATATCCATTGTGTCCATTTGAAATAAGCAGGATCAGTAGTATTTATTTCTCTATCCCAATCATAATCACATCCTAGAACACTAAGTTGTTCCTTAAAATGAACAATGTTTTTTTCAACTGCTAAGCGTGGATGAACCTTGTTCTTAATAGCGTAATTTTCTGCCGGCAAACCAAAAGCATCCCATCCCATTGGATGGAGTACCTCATGTCCGGTCATGCGTTTAAAACGGGAATAGATGTCTGTGGCAATATATCCTTTCGGATGTCCGACATGAAGTCCTTCACCAGATGGATAAGGAAACATATCCAGAACAAATGTTTTTGGTTTGTCGGTTTCAGTAGATTGATATATTTTTTTACTAAACCATTCTTTTTGCCACTTTACCTCAATTTCATGGTGGTTGATTTTTTTATGCATGACCAAGGAATAATTACTAAATAAACACTTAAGTTATAGTATGCCATGAGTTTTTGAGGATGTAAAAACCCGCTTTTATTCTGACGTTTATTTCTTTATGTTTAAAAATTTATTTTTTGATAGCCCTTTCAAAACAGTATCTTCCATCTTTGTATTGCCAATTGCTCAAACCCTTAATTGGTCTAGTTAGATCAACCGGTTCTGGATAGATATTGTCAGCAACAATACTTGGCGCGGAAAAAGTGGCACAAAGCTTAAATCCTGATTCTGTTACTTCGTAAGTATATGGTTCGCGTCCTTCTGGTGCTGTCGGAACAGGAAATTCCGCGTATAAATCAACTAGCGTAGCTGGAAGTTTATTATTAAGGTCAAGCTCTGATTCAATTTTCCATTGAATTTGCTGTAAATCTTGGATTTGTTTCTCATCTAATTTTTGTGCCTGGACTGTAGCTGGAGTGGCAATATTATTAAAACCAAAACTAACAGCCAATAGTACCATAGTGATTGCCCCAACACCGTAGATGACGGATTTTTTTTCATTTTTTAACCAAAATCCTTGAACATCCAATATGTAATATTGAAAAGCAATGCCAGTCGTGAGTAAAACTGTCAAGGCCTTATAGATAAAACGCAATGTTATATCACCATTTAAAAAACTAACTATGACGGTGGCTAAATCACCCAAAAGTACACCACCACCAATAAGGAGTGAGACATAAATCAACCATCTAGTTAATGTTAAATAAGTGGCGTTTTTATTTTCACGACGAATAGAATTAACTAACCGAGTCAGGATCAAATAGGTTGGAAAAAATACCACCACCATCGCAATACCGAGACGGACATTACCAGTAGCACTCTCCACTGCCCAATAACCCTCACTGGGATTAGGGAGTAATAAATCAACAACACCAAAAAGCAGAACAATCAAAAATGATAAAGATAAATACAAACTAATAAGAGACCCTAATTGTAGTACAAAGTGCTTGGCAGTGTTATGTTCCATACTTATATTATACTCTCACCACCATCAAAAGGAAACAAAAAGCACAATGACAGTCATCCGATGACCGTCATTGTGCTTTTTACCTGTTCATCAATCTGTTATTTTGTTATTTGCAATTACAATACCTAATAATGTACTATTAAACAATTATGAATCCAGAGGATTTGAAAAATGCCCCGAAGTTATTTGCCGAAAGTATAAATATTGCTTTTACACCGGAATTTTTTGTAATGGGAATAAGTTCTGGAAATCAGGGGACAATTTATTCTCTCACCCCTCAACATGCCAAACGTCTACATCAATATCTCACCCACCAAATTAGTGAATACGAAAAGGAACATCACGAAATAATTGCTGAATGGAAGCCAAATATTGTTAGCCCAGTTCAGCGTGCTAATCCACCCATGGAAGGAAGTTAATTTAACCAGGTAAAACCAACTTTTTTGTCCGAAACAGTTTGGTGTTTAGTTTTTTAAATTACTGAAATTATTCATCTATTATGAATCCTTTCATTAGATCATATCATAAACTCAATCACATCGCCGTCTTTAACAATATACTCCTTGCCTTCAGTCCTCATCTTTCCTTGCTCTTTGGCAATTACCTTTGATCCGGCCTTGACTAAATCAGCAAAAGTTATCACTTGCGCTCTAATATATTTTTTTTCAAAGTCAGTATGTATAGCTGCTGCTGCCCTAGGACCAGTACTGCCAATCGGTACAGTCCAAGCTCTGGTTTCTTTTTCACCAGTAGTAAAATATGACATCAATCCCAAACGGTCATAGCAAGCTCGAATCAGACTGCCTACGCCACTGTTTTGCGCTCCGTATTCACGCCGAAACTCATTTTTTTCGTCATCAGATAAGTCCTTGAGCTCGTGTTCCATACCAGCATCAACCACTACATACTCACTACCAGTTGAAGTAAAAAATTCTAGTAGGGACTGCCAGCGTTCATCGTTTTGTTCATCTAAATTAAAGGCGTCGGTTTTTTTATTACAAACATACAAAAACGGCTTCATCGTTAAAAGATGGATATTTTTAATTACTTTAGCTTCATTTTCATTTGTTTCTAACTGATTAGCTAATTGTCCAGCTTCTAGATGAGGCAGTAATCTCTTTAAAACATCATATTCAATCATCGCTTCTTTGTCACCTCGTTTGGCATCACGTTCAATATTATTAATTCGCTTGATCACTGTTTCAGCATCAGCCATGATCAGCTCAAGATTGATAACTTCAATATCATCAAGTGGATCAATGGCACCAGAAACATGATGAATATCATTATCTTCAAAAATGCGCACTACTTCGGCAATCATATCGGTCTCCCGAATATTGGCGAGAAATTTATTACCGAGACCTTCTCCAGCTGAAGCACCTTTCACCAAACCAGCAATATCCACAAATTCCACCACTGCCGGGATGATAGTATTTGTACCAGAAATATTAGCTAAAGTTGCTAATCTTCCGTCTGGCACTGCCACCACACCAACAGCAGGGTCAATAGTACAAAACGGATAATTCTCCATTGGAACAGAATTTTTTGTCAAAGCATTAAAAAGCGTTGATTTACCAACATTTGGCAAGCCGACAATTCCCACGCTCAAACTCATATTTCGTACTATAACACAAATTATTTTAATTGGGCATTTCTCTTAATCAAGTATCCGTTATTTTTCCTTTGATTCAGGTTAAATGAATATAATCATTCATTAGTGAGACCAAATACGAATCGCCATCAAGTTTACAATCCTTACTAAAAAATGTCTCTAAAAATCTTCCTAAAGCAGTTGGAAAAAATTATTTATAGGTTTTATGAGTTTTGATGCTGACTAGATTGTATTCATAACCTAAGTGGACTAGTCAACAAACGTGTTAAGCTTTAATTATATTAAACATGAATAGGTCAATTACTGTCTTAATCATTATTCTATTCGTATTTCTCATCGGCGTATTTTTTTTATTTGCAAAAAATGAATACCTTAATTTAACTGACGATGTTAATCAAAATAATAAATTTATTACCAATAATCCAGACTTAACTGACAAAAATAATCTTACATTAACATCAACTAGTAGCAATAAACTTCCTTATTTAAAAATTTATACTCCCGAACCACCAGCTTTACATACTTTTTTTGAGGTTAACAAAGGTTGCAAAATTATAATTGACGGAAGCTGTATTCATGCATATGCCAGCACAACAACAGCTAGTCCAATTAAAGCAAATTTGCGGATTGGAATGATCCTGCAAGTAAGTAATGAAGTCACCACTACAGATGGTTCCACTTGGTATAAAGTAGATTTTGCTGAACCAATACGATACAAAGAACGTATCACCTTACCTTGGTTTGTACCAGCAGAAGCCGGGAATATTTTTTCTGATATCGGTTTACTTTCCATAAGCACTTCTACTACTATTACGACAAAACGAATCATTGTTGATCGCAGTGAACAAATGCTTTACGCTTTTATTGGCGATGAGTTATTTATGAAAAATCCAGTTTCTACTGGTCTTTTACTATCGCCCACACCGCGTGGTACCTTTACCATTTTCAAAAAAACTCCCACCCGTTACATGCAAGGTCCACTACCGGGTATCAGTAGTCAATATTATGATTTACCGGGTGTACCATGGAATCTCTATTTTACAGAACAAGGAGCCGTTATTCATGGTGCCTATTGGCATAATTCCTTTGGAAAAATCTGGTCTCACGGCTGTGTTAATTTACCACCTGAAATTGCAAAAAAATTATATCTTTTTGCAGATCTCGGTACTACCGTTATTATTCGTGATTGACATTAGTCTTTAAAATTTTTGTCTAAAATTAATAACAGATAAGATTTTAGAGCTAAATTAAATTTATTTTTAATATCGCGATTAATCGCGATATTAAAATGACTTTGATCTTGGTATCTTCATTGTTTACTGTAATTGTTGCAGAATGCCCCAGGGTTCACCTTACAGGTGCTGTCTACTTGTTGGACATTTTGTTTCGTTACCTTACAAAATATCTCAACAAGTCTTGCAGAAATGCTCCCAGCATTTCTTCACCCTGGGGATGAATGCAACATTGAAAAATGAGTCGCCGGAGG
>Ga0210037_1001956_pt1 | contig 11565 bp, 10 predicted proteins | sample CryGey08umfilter_3_FD_185451 | JGI IMG/M metagenome (GOLD analysis project Ga0210037, IMG submission 185451) | Groundwater microbial communities from aquifer in Utah, USA - Crystal Geyser 4/9/14 0.8 um filter (SPAdes) (version 3) | ecosystem: Environmental > Aquatic > Deep subsurface >...
GCTTTTGTGATGACCGTGGCCGAGGCGGGCGGCCCCGCGCGCTATATGACCGGACTGGTAGCGCAGAAACGCACGCCGCGTATCGCCGTGGTTTTGATGGTGCGCAATATGCGCGACGGAACGGGGATCGCTGCCAGCAGCGATATGGATGCACTGCGCGCCCAGACGGATGCGGCACTGTTTGGCTGGCTGCCCGATGAGCTGTATAGCCCGCTGGTCTTCAGTAGTGGCAAGCTGTTGGGCTTGTTGGATAATGAATTGTGGTGGCAGGACGAATACACCACGGAATTTGATAGGAGATAAACATGTACGACGACGAATTTTCAGGGCAAGGCGGTAGCTATATGCTTGACCCAAAGACAGGTAAACGTACTCGCATTGAAGAGCCAACTTTGGAGTGCGCAGTCTCGACTGCGCCTATTGCACCTGACCCGGTTTTGAAAACCAAAAAACCAGCCCCGATTGATCCACCTAAAGGAGTTTAAGAAATGGCAATCCGCTCACTCAAACAGGTCTTGCTGGCCAAGGTTGAAGTCACCTACGATACCTACTCGTCACCGACCAGCGCGGCCAATGCGATGCTGGTATCCAACGTCAAGATCAACCCGCTCAATGCGACCGAGATAGACCGCAAGGTCATCACGCCGTATTTCTCCAACCAGGGCAAAGTCATTGCCGATACCCATGTAACTATTGATTTCGATGTGGAAATCGCCGCCTCTGGGGTGTTGGGTACGGCACCCGCCTGGGGTGTCCTGATGAAAGGCTGCGCACTGGCCGAAACTATTGTTGCCGCAACCTCAGTGACTTATTCCCCTGTTTCCGCTGCGGAACAATCCCTGTCGCTTTATCTTAATATTGACGGCAAGCGGCGCATCATTACCGGCTGTCGTGGCAACGTCAAGGCCAAGTTCTCTGTCAAGGGCTCTCCGTTGTGGAGCTTCAGCTTTATCGGTTTGTCGCGGGCTGCCGTAGACGACGCGATACCTGCCGCCGCTCTGGGGGCATTCAAGCAACCGCTGGGGGTCGCGCCCGGCGTGACGACCGCTACCCTGCATGGTCTGGCGGCCAACATCGCCGACTTCAGTTTTGACGTGGGGAACAAGATGGTCTATCGCCCGCTGATCAACAACGAATCGGTGCAAATGACCGACCGCACGACCACCGGCAGTATCACGCTGGAGGATGTGGCCGTAGCGACCAAGGATTTTTATACGATCTGCAAGAATGCGACACCCGGGGGATTTGCCCTGCTGCACGGCATCACTGCTGGTCAGAAGGTGCGAATCAACGGTCCCGTCACCCAGCTCCATGCGATGCAGTTATCCGAGGCCGACAACATCGAGATGCTGCAAATGAATATGGCGTTTTTATCCAATGCGGGCAACGACGAATTCAGCATCGTTTGTCTGTAAATTTTGGAGTGCGCAACCTCGGTTGCGCCTGGCACAGCCGAGGCTGTTCACTCCACAACCTAAGTCTGGCACTGTAAGTTTTGGAGTGCGCAACCTCGGTTGCGCCTGGCACAGCCGAGGCTGTGCACTCCATAATTTAAGCCTGGCACAGCCGATGCTGTGTACTCCATAACCTAAACCTGGCACAGCCGAGGCTGTGTACTCCAAAACCTAAGGAAATTACCATGTTCAAAATCGCACTCCCCGAAACCTATACCGCCCAGATCACGGTTGAATTGCCGGGCAGCAAGGTCAAAAACGTCTTTGATGCCGAATTCAGCCGCCTGTCACAGTCGGATGTGGAATCACTGTTGTCCCGCGTGCGCGAGGGCGATCTGGACGATGCCGCATTCTGTCGTACTGTGATGGTAGGCTGGAAGGGGGTAGTGGATGACGCAGGCATTCTGGCCTTCAGCCCAGCCGCCCTGGATACCCTGTTAAGCATCTACCCTGTCGCGCGCTGCATCGTGGAAGGCTTCTTCGCCAGCCTGGAAGGTGCCAGGCTAAAAAACTGACCGATGCCGCCCGCACCTGGGCTGCGGGCGGTACGGGACCCACGGTCACCACAGACCAACAGCAAGCCCAGAACGCCGCCGATGCTGCCATGTTCGGCATTGAAATCCCCGAATCCATTGCAATGAAGGCGCATAACGGAGGGGGTTTTGCAATCTGGCAGGACAACGTTGCCACCCTGGGAGTCTTTCTTGCCTGCCGCAGCCAGTGGAGGATATTGGCGGGCTTTGGCTGTGTAGTCTATCTGGGGCTGGATTACCCAGGCGTAGAAGTGGTGATGCGACGGTTAAACGTCAGCGACAACAAGACGATGTTTAACGATATTCAGCACATGGAATGGGCGGCGCTGGCGGTGTTTAACGCTTGGCAAAAGCCCATAGCACCAGGATAGCAGGCAGCGCGCCCACCAGTACCGGGAAGAAGTCCGTATTGCCTATCTTGATAGCAAGCCAGATCAGTGCGGCAATAACCGCCCCGCCGATAACGAAAAACCGGATGAAGTAAGCTACTAAATTTGTAATATTATTGAACATGACAACAGTATGCAGTGAATTCAAACAGGGGGCAATATGTCGGCTACGGTAGGTTTGAATATTGACGTTATCCTGACTGGGCAGGATAAAGTTACCAGCGGTATCCGGTCTATGACGGGCGAGGTCGAGCGTTCGACCAGCAGCAATGTCGCTTCGTTCGGGAAAACGCGCGCTGGCGTTGAATCCATCTCGAACGAGCTACATAAACTGGAAGGTTATGCCAAGGCGTATATCGGGCTGTCTCAACTAGGTGGCGCGGCCATTGGTATCGTCAAGATTGCGGATGAGTATGTGGGGTTGCAGGCACGTCTGAAGCTGGCCACCACCTCGCAGCTGGAATTCAATACGGCCAATGCCGCCCTGTTTGCCATTGCACAGCAAAATGGGGTCCCGCTCAAGGAATCGCTTGGCTTGTATTCAAAATTAGCTCCTGCCTTGAAAGAACTGGGCGCGACGCAGACACAGACACTGGCGATGACGGATCTGGTCGGCAAAAGCCTGCGCTTATCGGGTGCTGGCGCTGCCGAATCCGCATCAGCCATGTTGCAATTTTCGCAGGCGCTGGGAAGCGGGGTGTTGCGTGGCGATGAGTTCAATAGCCTGATGGAAAATTCCCCTCGTTTAATGAAAGCGGTCGCCGAGGGGATGAATGCCCCCATTAGTTCCTTGCGCGCCATGGCCGAGGCGGGGGAGCTGACTGCCGATAAAGTGGTTAATTCCTTGCTCTCGCAAAAATCAAAACTGGAAGAGGAATACAGTTCTTTGCCGCTGACGGTATCCGCCGCCTGGACAAAACTGGGTAATGCGGTGACGGCTGAGGTGGGGCGTTTGGATAAAGCGGGCGGCGGATTGACGGGCGGGTTGGCGAAAGCGCTGGGCGGGGTGGCAGATAATCTTGACAAGGTGTCCGCAGCCTTCGTTGCGACGGGGGCCGCACTGGCTACACTGGGTATCGCGAAAGCCATTGAGGCCAGCACAGCTTATGTGTTGGCCTTGCAGGCCGAGCGCGCCGCCGCGATTGCTGTCGCGGAAGCTGAGGTCATGCGGGTGCGCTGGACTTATACCGCATCAGTCGCCTCGCGCGCTGCCGCCGCCGCAGCTCTTGTGCAAGCCACCGCCACCGGCACACTGGCAGGGGTTATCGGCACCGCCACCGCCGCTATTCGTGCCTTTGTGGTGGCGAACCCATTTTTGCTCGTGGCAGCGGCAATCGGCACGGCCACCTATGCCGCAACCAGGTTGTTTGAGGAATCTATCAACGGTTTTGCAAACTTCCAGCGCAAAATCAAGGAAATGTCGGCAAGCGATTTGTCTCAAAAACGCGCTGCGTTACATATCGAAATTCTTGACATGAAAAACAGTGTATTCAGTGGGTTTTACGAAAAAGACATCCGTATGGGCGAAGATCGCCTGCGTATGATGGATGCGCAAATGGAAAAACAAAAAACGATGGTGGCAGGTTCGGGCAGCAGCCTTGCCGCGCGGGCTGATTTGTCTGGATATTTAAATGGGGGACAAAGCAAGGCGCAGCAACGCAGCAAGGATTTGGCTGAGGAGACTAAATATTATCAACAGCTCATTACTCAATCCATAGGGAATAAAGCGGTGCTGGAGCAGATCGAGGCCGCCCATAAAGTTCGCCTGGAAAAAATCAACGAAAAGTACAAAGAAAAAACAACTCGCGTCCCAGTGGATCGCGCCGCCGCGCAAACGGAGCAGGCAGCGCAGCGTTATATGGCGAAAATCGGCGACACGACCCAGCGCCTACTGGATGAAGCGGCGGCCTCTGAGCTGTCCAACAGCGCCATCGGCAAGAGCGCCGAACAACTGGCGCTGGCGGCTGAAGCGCGTTACAACGAACAGATCGCACAGCGGGCGGGTGATCTGGCTATCGTGCAGGGTATCAAGGGGCGCGAAGCTGAGGCCGCCTTGATTGAAATGCAGATTGGCGCGCTAGGCCGTCTGCGCGATGCCGAAACGGCTCGCCCGCAGTTGCAAGCCACTCAAGCCAAGCTGGAAGCGGATAAAAAAGCCAGCGAAAATGCGGCCAAAAAAGCCGCCGATGATTTTCAAAGAACCAGTGACCGTATCAGCCAGAGCCTGACCGATGCCTTGATGCGCGGCTTTGAATCGGGCAAGACCTTCAGCCAGAACCTGCGCGATACCACGTACAATCTGTTCAAAACGATGGTGCTGGAACCGCAGATCAAGGCTTCCGTGCAGCCGCTGGCGGATGCGCTCAACCGCATCGTCAGCGACTTTGCCAAGGGCATTGCCAACTCATTGAGCCAGTCAGGCTCTGGTGGTGGCGTGGGTGGTGGCATCGGCTCGTTTATCTCCGGCCTGTTTAATGCCAATGGTAATGCCTTCGGTTCATCGGGCGTGCAGGCGTTTGCCAACGGCGGCACCTTCAGCAACGGTATCGTCAATACCCCCACCCCGTTTCAGTTTGCCAAGGGCGGCGGCTTTGGCCTGGGCGTGATGGGCGAGGCAGGCCCTGAGGCGGTGATGCCGCTCACCCGTACCCCGGGCGGGCAGCTCGGCGTGCGCATGGCGGGTGCTGCGGGCGCGGCTCAAGGTAATATCACCATCAATGTCATGGTCAACACCCAGAGCGGCGCGGTTGATAGCCGTGCGCAAGGCGGCAGCGGCAACGGCAACACTGGCGGCTTGCAGCAACTTGGCAACCAGCTGGGTAACATGGTGCGCGACATCCTGGTACAGGAGCAACGCCCCGGCGGCGTATTGGCCTGATAGGGAGTGCGCAACCTCGGTTGCGCCTGTATTGTATAGAGCAGCGTCATGCCGCTGCACGCCATAACGGAACCTGTTCCGCCTTGGCGTGTGTTGTTGGGGCTTTATAGCCCCTTACAACCACGGACAAGCCCCCTTCATTCAGAAATAAGGAGCCTTAGGCGACTATATTTCGTGGGAATGCCCTTGCGGCATTGCGGGCTTAACCGGAACATCTTCCGTCTTAACCTGACCCTCGCGCGCGCGTAAAGTCTGCTCATGCCCGCGCCTATCCTTACTTATCCAGTTTCCTATGCCTCGCCGATGAAGGTGAAGCCCGCCATTCTTGAGGCAAAATTCGGTGACGGTTATAGTCAACGTGCCGCCAACGGCCTGAATGCAGTGCTGGAAGTCTGGAATGTTCAGGCCACCCCGTTAAAAAATGCCAGTGAAGCGAATGCCTTCGAGGCGTTTTTGCGCGCTCAGGGCGGGGTTATCGCCTTTCAGTGGACGACCCCTTTTAACCGCACCGCGTTGTTTATCTGCAAGGACTGGCAGCGCACCCCGCTGGCCGCCGGCATCTCCAGCATCACCGCGACCTTTGAAGAGGTGGCGGCATGACGATTCGCGCGGATATTCAGTCGCTGGCCGCTTCGGCGATCGTCGAGCTGTTCGAGCTGGATTTAACCCCGCTGGGCGTAGCGGAAAAGCTGTATTTTCATGCGGGTACCAACGCGTTGGGTGGTGCCGTCGTCTGGCAAGGGGTTAGTTATCTGGCTATGCCGATCGAGGCCAACGGCTTCGAGTGGAGCGGTAAGGGGGTGATGCCACGACCCAAGATGCGCGTCGCCAATGTAGACGGGATGTTCGGTGCGCTGGCCGCACAATATGCGGGGCTGCTGGGGGCTAAACTCACCCGCCGTAAGACGCTGGCCAAGTTTCTGGATGCAATCAATTTCCCGGGTGGAGTGAACGCGACGGCGGATGCCGCTCAATCTTACCCTGACGAAGTTTATTTTATTGACCGCAAGGCCGCTGAAAACGCGGTGTTTCTTGAATTTGAACTGGCCTCCGCGCTCGATCTTCCCGGTGTGATGTTGCCGCGTCGGCAGTTTATTTCCAATACCTGCGCCTGGCGCTATCGCGGCAGCGAATGCGGCTACGTCGGGGCAGCAATGTACGACAGCGCCGATACCCCCACGAATATCCCTGCGCAGGATGCCTGCGGCAAGCGGCTCACCTCCTGTAAGGCGCGTTTTGGCACCTATGCCACCTTGCCCTTCGGTGGTTTTCCGGGATCGGGGATGCTCAGATGATGCGCGCTATCTTCGATCATGCGCTGGCTGAGTCGCCGCGTGAATGTTGCGGATTGATTGTGGTGTGCGCAACCCCGGTTTCGCCAGGCGGCGATGTGTCGCCGCACTCCAAATACGTCCCCTGTCGTAATCTGTCCGAATCGCCACATGAGCAATTTGTCTTGTCGCCGGAAGATTGGGCAGCGGCTGAAGCCTTGGGCGAAATCACTGAAATCGTTCATTCTCACCCCTTTGCAAGCCCCGAGCCGTCCGAAGCTGATCGCATTTCCTGTAACGTGTCAGCGCTGCCCTGGCTGATCGTCAACCCGCAGACGGGGGAAGTTAGCCACCTGTTACCTGGGGAGATTGTCAGCGCGCCGCTGCTGGGGCGGACTTTCGTTTATGGCGTGCATGACTGCTATAGCCTGGTGCTGGACTACTACCGCATCGAGCGCGGCATCACGTTAAAGCACTATCCCCGCGATGACCGTTTTGGCTGGTGGAAAGCCGGGCAGGATTTGTATGCTGACCGCTTCGCTGCTTGCGGCTTTGTCGTAGTAGATGAGCCTCTCGTGGGCGATCTGGTACTGATGCAGGTGGAATCGCCCGTCGCCAACCATCTCGCCGTCTACCTGGGCGAAAATATAATCCTGCATCACCTGGTGAACCAGCTCTCGCGCCGCGATGTATATGGCGGCTACTGGCAAAAGCACACCGTGAAATTTTTGAGGTATGCGCCATGTTAGTTCCTGTCATTCTTTCCGGCTTCCTTGCCCGTCGTTTCGGCAAGCGCTTTGATCTGGCGGTATCCAGCCCCCGCGAAGCGGTGCGCGCCTTATGTAGTCAGTTGCCCGGCTTCGAGGCCGCGCTGCTGGCTCATGCGCCGGGCTTCCGCGTCTGGATAGACCTCACGCCGCTACAGGATGTGGAAGGGCTGGATCGCCACACCGGGGCACATCCGATCCGCCTCGTGCCCGTCATCCAGGGAGCCAAGGAAGGCGGCGTGGGGATGATTATTCTCGGCGCAGCGCTGATTATGCTCGCCCCCCATGCCGTGACGGCACTCGGCATGGGCGAGACACTGGCAGGGGCGACGGCAATTAGTGCCGCGACTTCGCTGGGTACATCCATGATCTTGGGGGGTGTCGCGCAGCTGTTGTTTGCGCCGCCGAAGCCTGGTGTGGGTAATACCGCAAATAATCAGTCCAACCTGTTATTTTCCGGCGCAGTGAATACCTCCGCTCAAGGGAATGCCGTCCCGGTCTGTTATGGCCGGATGCGAATCGGCTCACAAGTGATTTCCGTCGGGATCGAATCGGTGCAGATACCCTACACCGGAGTTTCTGCTGCCCCCGGCTTCGCCAGTATGGGCGGAGGAGGAAAATAATGCGTGAATATATTGTTGGCGCGGGGGGGGGTGGTGGCAAGGGCGGTGGCGGTGGCAGTAGTTCGCCTGTTGAGGAGCCCGATAGCCTGCACAGCCGTGACAGCGTGGTGGTGCTGGACGCGCTATGTGAGGGGGAGATTTTCGGGCTGGTGGATGGGCTGAAATCGGTCTATCTAAACGACACCCCCGTACAGAACGCCAACGGCAGCTACAACTTCACCAACCTGCAAATTGGCACCTCGAACGGCACACAACTGGGCGTGTCCGGGTCAGCTATCATGCTATCCATCGCGGCAGATGTGCGCTCTGAAGTCGCCGTTGTTACCCGCGTGATGCAGGCTACGCCGGTGGTTCGGCGCATCGCGGATTTGAACGTGAATGCAGTGGATGTGCGCGTCTCCACCCCGCGTATGGTGCAAGGTGACAACCAGGGCAATCAGTCAGCCACCTCGATCAACTTTATTATCGAGGTCAATACCAATGGCGGCGGCTATGTCGCGCGCGTCACCGATACCTTCAGCGGTAAAACTACCAGCAAGTATGACCGCACCTATCGGCTCGCATTGACCGGAGTGGGGCCCTGGGATATTCGCCTGACCCGGTTGAGCGCCGATTCCACCACTTCTTTACTGCAAAACGAGCTGTGGTTTGATGCGCTTACCGCTATTATTTCGCAGCGCCTGAGTTACCCCAATACCGCGCTGGTCGCGATGGCAGCGGATGCGCGCGCTTTTCAGAGCATCCCCAAGCGCAGCTATGACATCAAGGGCTTGATCGTCCGCGTTCCCAGTAATTACAACGCCACCACCCGGGTCTATACCGGGCTATGGGACGGCACGTTCAAGCTGGCCTGGACGGACAACCCCGCCTGGTGTTTTTATGACCTGCTCACCAATGCCCGTTATGGCCTGGGGGCGTATTTACCTGCGACGGCGGTGGACAAGTGGGGGCTATACACCATAGCCCAATACTGTGATGCGCTGGTGCCCAACGGCTTCGGCGGGACTGAACCGCGTTTTACCTTCAACGCCTACATCACCACCCGCGCCGAGGCGTTTACCGTCGTCAATCAGTTGGCCAGCGCCTTCCGGGGTATGGTTTACTGGGCTAATGGGACGATCAACGCCGTGCAGGATGCGCCGCTTGATCCAACCGCCCTGTTCACTCGCGCTAATGTGATTGACGGCGCTTTCAACTATACCGGCGCATCGCGAAAGGCGATGCACACCGTCGCGCTGGTACAGTGGAATGATCCGGCCAACGCCTATCAGCCTGCTATCGAGTATGTTGAGGATGCCGCCGCGATCGCCGTGTATGGCGTGATCGAAGCCCAGCTTGCGGCGGTGGGTTGTACCTCGCGCGGCCAAGCGCATCGTCTGGGTCAATGGCTACTCTATTCGGAAAAGCTGGAGCAGGAAGTTATCACCTTCAAGTCGGCCATGGATTCAGCCTATGTGCGCCCGGGGCAAATCATCAAGGTGCAGGATGCGCATCGCGCCGGGAAGCGGGTCGGCGGCAGGCTGGCCAGTACCGGCAGCACTGTCAGCAGCCTGACGCTGGATGCCCCGGTGACAATCGAGTCCGGCAAGACCTACACTGTTGCCGTAGTCTTGCCCGACGGGAGTATCGGCAGCGCCCCCGTTAACAATGGGGTCGGAGCGACCACTAGTTTAACGCTCTCCGGCATCGGTCTGGCCGCCGTGCCACAACCGAATGCTATCTGGGTGCTGACTGTCTCCGATCTGTCCCCTACGCTATGGCGCGTGCTGGCCGTGGCCGAAGCCGCTAAAAACGAATACGCCATCACTGCGCTGGCGCATAACCCGAGCAAGTTTAGCGGCATCGAAAACGGCACTGCCTTGCAACTGCCTAACGCCGTATCAATCCCGGCGATGCCCGGCGCGCCGCAAAATATCACGTTTGTGGAAAACGTCGTGAAGAATCTGGGTGTCGTACATGACACCCTCACCATCGGCTGGGACAGTGTGCAGTATGCAACCAAATACCGCGTCAGCTGGCGCAGCTTGCCCGGTAATTTTACTGATCTGCCGACGACCTCCGTTACGAATGCGGAAGTGATGAATATCCCGCTGGGTGACATTGAAGTGCGCGTATCCGCATTGAATGTGCTTGGTCTGGAAGGGCCAGCGACAGTAGCTACTGTCGCTGTACTAGGGGTCGCCAGCAGCGCCTATGCCGCCGCAGTGCCGCCGGTCATAGATCCTGCCGCGCCAGTCGCCACCGTGACCGGTGAGTTATTTTCGACGCGCGTTAGCTGGCTATTCGGCGATTCGCGCACCGACATTTTATCAACGGAAGTCTGGTGGGCAGGCACAAATGATCGTCAAGTCGCCAGTCGCATCGCACAAGTGCCTTATCCGGCCAGTGAATACCTACACGTCGGTTTGCAACCCGCGCAACCGTGTTACTACTGGCTGCGGGTGGTAGATACCTCCGCTAATACTTCGCCCTGGTATCCGTTATTGGCTATAGAGGGGCTATATGCCACCCCGATTGCCGACCCCTCGGTATTGATGATGCAGCTGAGCCATTCCCTGGGCGTAGCCCAGCTCAGCCCTGAGCTGGGCGACAACTTCCTTGCAGGGAACGTCAACGGCGTGGCGACGGTAGGTTTAAACGGTAATATGGTCGTAGATGGCAGCATTTTTGCCAACAAGATAAATGGCACGAATCTGGCCGTGGTTGACGGAACGTTTTCCGGCGCATTATCGGCGGCATCCGGTTCTTTTTCCGGCACGCTGGCAGGCTCGGATATTACGGGCGCAACCGGTACATTCAGTGGTTCTCTTTCTGCTGGCACAGTAGACATCACCAAACTAATCGGGATAACGACAAACTATTTCACCCCAGGCACTTACACGCTGACCGTGCCAGCCGACAAGACTTCTATGCGCGTGACGCTGGTCGGTGGTGGTGGCGGCGGCGGCGGGAATAGAAGTGGCAACACATACGGAGGTTGTGGCGGCGGTGGTTCGGGAACGATGCGGGTAGCCATATTCTCGGGGCTCGCGCCTGGAGCTACATATTCGCTCACTGTCGGGAAGGGCGGAGCGGAAAATGCGAATGGCTTCGCAACCGCCATAGCGGGTCTTGTGTCTGCTGCTGGCGGAATCAAAGGGGGTCTCAGCGCGCCGATAGACACCGGCGGTACAGGCGGCACAGGCGGAATGAATGCAGGCGGCAATGGTGGCGATGGCGGGTATTACGGAACAACCTCCGCCGGAGCAAGCGGCGGAGGTTGGGGAGGAGGTGCTGGTGGGACACAAGCCTCAAATTTTGGGGGGGGCGGTGGCGGTGGCGGCGGATATGTGTCTGGCGTTTCCGCAGCTAACGGAACCTTTGCGAATTACGGCTATCCTGGCGCGGGCGGCCGTGGATATGGTGCCGGTGGCGGTGGGGCGGGCGGCATGTGGGGATATGGCGGAGCTGGTGCTGGCGGGATGGCGGTAATCGAATTCTTCAACCCGAATGGCGTTGTCATCCGCAACGAATACAACGCGCTGCTTTCTGCGCTAACCCGACAGGGAATTGCGACAGTATGAGTATTTTACAGTTGACAAAAACCTTGCCGGACGGGCGCGTGGTCGCTTTCCATGTCCCAACCGAAATGCATCTTGATATGGCGACAT
>Ga0210037_1001966_pt1 | contig 11543 bp, 9 predicted proteins | sample CryGey08umfilter_3_FD_185451 | JGI IMG/M metagenome (GOLD analysis project Ga0210037, IMG submission 185451) | Groundwater microbial communities from aquifer in Utah, USA - Crystal Geyser 4/9/14 0.8 um filter (SPAdes) (version 3) | ecosystem: Environmental > Aquatic > Deep subsurface >...
TTTATGAACTAATATATTTTACTATAGTTTGATTGATAATACAATTGAATAAAATAGCCAAGGTATGTTATTATATATGTATTATGCAAACACCCTACAGAAAAGCTGGTAAATACGCCTTGCAAGCTAATGATCCTTATCTTAGTCAAGACAAGATTTTTGAGTTACAGCGAGAATTGGAAAAGTTGTTGAAAAAACGTCCACAAGCGACTTCTGAAGTTAGCCGTCTAGCAGAACTAGGGGATTTTTCAGAAAATGTAGAGTACCAGCTAGCCAAAGGGAAATTGCGTGGTATTAATGGTGCTATATCCAAGATTCAAGTCCAGCTCAATAGTGCTATACTTATAGATCAAAAAGGGGAGAGTGCTACTATTGATTTGGGAAGTGTTGTGACTGTAAAAGTAAATGGCAAAGAAAAACAATATGAAATATTAGGTTCTAGTGAGAGTAAACCTGAAAAAGGTATTATTTCTCACAACTCACCAATTGCTCAATTACTTTTGGGTAAGAAAGTTGGTGATAGAGTAAGCTTGAAATTGAAAGATAAAAGTGTGGAGTATGAGATTGTGAAAGTTAATTGAAATTAATTAACATAAAATAAAAATATCTATTCTGTAGATATTTTTATTTTGTAGATTTCAATTTTATCAAATATAAATTTCCATCTGTGAAGAATTGATCACCAGTAAAATTTTTACCAAGAACAGGGTTCACATTTTTTTCTTTTGAATAATATTTAATAAGTTCTGTATTTTTTAAATCAATAAACAATTTTTCTCTCTCTGTATCAATGTCAGGGCTAATTCTGTGTGTGATACCCCATTTGATACCCTCATCAAAACTAGAGGTACCTACATAAATATTATAACCATCAGCTGTCGTATAAGATGTTTTCCAAAATCTAGCATGGTGGCGTTGTCTGGCATTATTTGTTTCATTAGCTTTTTCAAAACCAAAATCATTGGTTTTGGCATTCCAAAAACTTGGTGTCATAGGTGCTGTTTCATAAGGTTTTTTGAAAAGAGCCGCTTGGACTAGTTTGTACGTATTGTTGATATCAATAATGTCGGCTAACTGCCAAGAAGCACTATTAAAAATTGCCAAGAAATCTTGTTGATTTTTGGCTAGAATTACAAAAGAAATAGGCTCTTGTCTTTGTCCTGTGAGAGTTTCAGTATATTTGACCTGTTCGGATTTGAATATACCAAGTGGGCTGTCTAAGGTTGAATTTGTTAAGTTAATATTTTCAATAAGCAAAGTGGGATGAAAAGACCAAGCTAAGAAAATATAGAAAAAGATAGTAAAAATAATTATTAAATAGCTATATAATTTTGTTTTAGTAGTTATTATTACTTGATTAATTGTTTTTTTACTGAATAGATATTGGCTAATACTAATTCCAATAATCAACCACAAAGCTCCAAGTAAATAGCCTTCCCATACATCACTGACATAATGCACCCCTAAATATATGCGACTAAAGCCAATTAAAATAATAAGAAGTAGAGTAGTAAAGAAAATATTTACTTTGACTCGCCAAGATTGATATTCTCTGATTATAATGTAAGATAAAAAACCAAACAACGCTACAGCAATAGTGGCATGTCCACTTGGAAAAGAAAAAGATTTTTCCAAATAAACAGAAAATTCTGGTCTAGGTCTATGAAAAAACATTTTTCCCAAATAAGCAAATACAGTACTGCCAACTATAGTAGTCAAGAAGGGAATTATATAAGTTCTTTTTTTTGATAGTAATAAGATTGAAGTACTGGCAACCGTGATTAGAATAATAGTCTTAGAAGAACCAAGTACCGTAATCGTCATAAAAAACTTAATAAGTTCACTGTCTCTAAATAATAGCATAAGATTGACTACTCTAATATCTACAAAGGTGATAATTTCGGATTTGATTAGAGATTCCATTGATCCTCCTAGTAAAAAAATAATATAGACAAAAGTTAAAAACAAGAAAGTAAGTGTACGACCAGAAAATTTGTTTTTGTCAAAACGATTGCTCAAAAAAGTGAAAAACTTTTGATGTTTACTCACATATTTTTGTATATCAGTATTTTGTTGGATGGCTAGTTTGAATGATTTCCACAGAGATTTGATTAATTTAAAAATTTGTTTACCACTTTTGATTATAAAATATTTTATAATATAAAAGATAATCAAAAAAATTGCCAAAAGAAGCACAAAAAAACCAGCTCGAGATAGCCATACTTTGGCAGTATCTAGAGACTGAGCAAAAAAGTAGCCAGGTAAAATCCAGAGTAGACTCCAACCAATTGCGCCAAGTATATTCCAGATAGTAAATTGCAATCTTTTCATTTTTACAGTGCCAGCTATTAGTGGGGCGACTTCTTTGATACTTGGTATGAAACGTCCCAGAAAAATACTTTTTGAACCGTGAGTATCTAGGAAAAGTCGGGCTTTTTCTATGTGTTTTGGTTTGATAACCCAAAAACCCTTTTCAAATATTTTGGAGCCAAATTTTCTGCCAATATAATAATTGATATTGTCACCAAGTACAGCTCCAACAGTAGCAAAAAAAATTAGGTCGCCAAGATGTAAGTTGCCCTTGGCAACTAGAGTCCCTAAAATAAGAATGATAGTAGAACCAGGTATAAATATTCCTATACCAATCGTGGTCTCAATCATGGCAAAGAATAGGGCTAGCCAATAGCCCAAAAGGTGTATATTTTCAAAAGTTGGTATTAAGTGATTTATGAGATCCATATTATAGGAGTAGTATAGTACAATTTTTAGTTTTTGAAAAGTTTTGAAAGAAATAAAAAAATCACCGTTTTACCGATGATTTTTCGTGTTATTTATTTGTTAGTTTATTGTTTTGAAACTGTCTATCACTTTTTGCCATTCTAAATTGATGTTATTTTCGTATGAAAAATAATTTATTACAACGTATTTATTGCCAACTTTTTTGTATGAATAAGCCATAGCGCTATATGTTGTGTCATTTCTATAATCTTCAATATTATTCCAGATACTAATTGATCCAGCATAAGATTGTACGCCTGGTTTATCTTCTAGAAAAAGTACTACAGCATTTTTCCAACCATAAGTATCGGCTATTTCTTTATATTTTGTTGGATATTTTATTTGAAAATTGTAGTCAGTGTTAGCGTAGACTTTCCAATTTTCTGTTCCGTTTGTCAAATTGGCTACAGTGAAAGAATTAAGTATTCCACTAGCTTCATCCCATCTTGGTTGAAGTGAATCTATTTTTATATATTGAGATTGACCACCATAATAATAAACTTGTCCATCAGTACCATAGTATTTGGTATTAGCATTGTCTATTTCGGTTGGATAAACACCTATGGATAATATATTATCCCAGCCTGCAAAACCAAACCAAATAGATTTACCACCTTCTTTGTTTTCAGTTGTTTTGGCAGTGTATCCTGCCCAAGTAGCTGGCAAAGTAAGGCTAAAGTGGAATTCTTGGTTAGTGTAAGTAATTGGGCTGGCTGTATTTGTAGTAGTACTATCACTATTTACAGGTTGAGTATTTTCGGATTGTGTACTTCCTGTTGTAGTAGTATTTGTTTCTTCTGTTGAGCTAGTACTTGTATTGTTAGGTGTTATTGGTGTAATTTGACCATTGATATTACAACCAGCTCCCAGCAATACTACTGTTGCCAAGATACTTCCTAAAGATAAGATTTTTTTCATAGATATTTAGCTGTTATCTAAATGAATTAAGTGTCTAAATTTTATCACAAAATGACTAAAATGTCAACCAAAATTTTGTGCTTAATTTTTTTGTATTATATTCGTGTCAATTCGTGTTAAGATTCGTGGTTCTCAATCCAATTCAATTTACCAATATAATCACTTTTACCAATTTCCATGCCATTGTGACGTAAGATATTGTAAGCTGTGACCAGATGAAATAGAAAATTTGGTACAGCGTAGCGTTTGGCGTATTCATCACCAAGTAAGTGTTTACCTGGTACATAAGGCAATTCAATTTTTCTGGTGTCAACTTCGGTAAATTGTTCTGCTTTGACGCTATCAACAAATTCTTTGGTTTTTTTAACACGTTTTTTTTAGTTCAGCAAAAGACTTTTTATTGTCTTCAAATTTTGGAATATCTTGATTGGCGAGTCTAGCAGTGGCACCTTTGGCATTATCACAAGCAATTTGGACTTGCATAATAAAAGGAAACATATCAGGAAAAAGACGGTAGTTTAATAAAAATTCTTCAGAAGATTTTCTATCAGCTGTCACTTTTTCAGCTGAATATTTTTCAGCCCTCTTGAGAATTTGGTACAAGTTTTCAAGCATGATTGAAAAGAGGGGAGCAATATTTTGATAAGTATCTGTATTCATAGTATTTATATATTAAAAATAAAATAACTTTATTATGTAAAGTTATTCTATTATATAAGACTGTAGCACAAGATGCAAACTAAAATAGTATGAATTGAAGTGGATAAGTTTTATTTTTTATTTTGAACAGAATTTTGAACAGAATCATCTTTCTTCGGAATGCCCCATTGCCAGCGTGGCTTTTCACCTTTTTTGTAACAAATAAACAATAATAGAAAAACTGCTATAGCAATCTTGGCAAAAAACCAATCCAATTCATTGAGAGTTGGTTCCTGATTACTAGCACCAAGAGAATGGCCAGTCCACAAAATGAATCCTAAGAAGATAAGGATAATAAACCAACCTTGCCATTTTACTGGCACCCAGCCCCAGCCATAGAGCTTACGTTTGAACCAGAGACCCTCGGGATTGTCTTTGATATAGTCTATATATTTTTTGAACATAAAATTAAGTTTATTCCACCCAAGGCGGATCCACTTTGGGCGGAAAAGTTATAAAGTATTTGATTTATTTTTTTTTCTATTATTATTGTACTCCTAAAATTCTTATATCGTCAAATAAAATAACACTTTTTCTAAAAGTGCTATCTTGGGTAGCCATACATTGTACTTAGAGGGTTAATAGACAAAAATAGAGGTTATTTTCTACCTTTTAGTATTTCAACAATGATTTTGAACTTACGTTTTTCATTAAGGCCACTATGAACATTAAGTAATTTTTTTAATCTACTAAAATATCCATCTAAAGAATTAGTAGTATTAGGAATATTAAGTTCAGGATACTTTTGGTAAGTAAATAAATAAGGTAAATTAGTCTTTAAACTTCGGTAAGCAGATCTAACTCTTTTGTGAGTATAACACCACCTTCCCGTTTCTGGATTGGTGGTTTTTTCTTTTAGAAAAGTTTCCCATTTTTCTTGCCACAAATTTAGTCTAAAACTGAAATCATTTTCAGTTGTATATGTTAATGTACTAACAATATTTTTTAGTTCTTTACTGGCTATTAACTTTGGTTTAGTAGTTAAATAGCGCTCAATTATCTGCGTTTGATGGAAATGACACATTTGTACTGGAATATCTCTAAAAACCTCTCTAATACCATGTTTACCGTCTAAAACAACGGCTACAATGTTAAAACCATTTTTTGTTAATTGTTGTTTACCCTTAAAGTAGATATTAGTATTTTCAGTATTAACTTCTTTCCACCAAATATTTTTCTTTAAATTTGGTTCTCTAAATACACACAGACCACTATGTTTAGAAAAGAAAGTAACATCAGCTACTATCACTACTTTTCTTTGATTAATTTTTACTACTGGTTTTATCTTTACTTCGTCTAATTTCCTTTGTACCCATTTAGTACTTTTACCATAACTTTCCGCTAAATCGCTATATGTCTGTCTTTTCCAAACATATTGTTTCATTATCTCTTTTTCAAATTTCTTTTTTCTTCTTTTATTTTGAAACTGTTTTTTACAATTTAAACATTTATATCTTTGTATTTTAAGTTGTTTCCCATTCTTCTTTATATTGTTAGAACTACATTTTGGACACTTTTTTTATTTAGCATAATAATTTAAGTTACTTTTATTGCTGTATTATGCCATATTTTACACTTTTTAGCCTACCGTTTTGTCTATTAACCCTACTTAGACAACTAATTTTTAAGATGTTGAGTCTTGATTGTCAGTGTCTAAATTGAATAGAAATTTTTTTCTTTCTCTATTATAGAAGTCATTATAATTTGAAATGTGTTACAAAAATTGTATGAATTATCTTGCTTTTTTTGTAAAATTTGCCTATAATTAAGTAAGTTATAAAAAAATATGAATAAAACAAACATTCCACGTTGCATGAGCACCCAACATCCTGACAATGTTTTTCAGCCTTTTTTTGCTGAACATTCTTTGCTTAGTGGAGAAGACGAAGTACAAGAAGCTTATTATGCCTATGCTCATCTTGGTTGTGATGAACAAATGTGGGATGCAGAAGGTAAGGAAGTAGATAGCTTTGTCGTCAAAAAATTGTTGACCCAAAATGAAAGATTTTTTCGTGAACACAAACTGGGACAAGATTTGCGTCTGACTGTACGTGTGCCAAATCCAGAGATAGAAAAAACTGAAGGAAAAATTTTGTTAGAAACTTTGGAAAGTATTCCACGTTCTTTTGATGCTGCTCAGGCTTTTTATGGTGGAGAAGTTACCTCACCAATTTTTGAAGTGATTTTGCCAATGACCACTTCGGCCGAAAGTCTTGATCGTATTTACCGTTATTATACGGACATTGTGGTCGGTAAGGGGAGTAAGCCCGTACGTCCCAAAGATATTGCGATTAGTGAATGGGTAGGAGAATTTCATCCAGAAAAAATAGAAATGATTCCCTTGTTTGAAGACTTGGAACATATGCTCGCCAGTGCTGATATTTTGCGTGATTATTTGAAAGACAAAAATGTTGAATATCAACGTGTTTTTTTGGCGCGTAGTGATCCTGCTGTCAACTATGGCTCAATTGTTGCCGTGCTTATCAACAAAATTGCTTTGCAAAGAATTCACAAACTTAGTTTGGAATTAAATATTCCGATGTATCCAATTTTGGGAGCAGGTTCAGCGCCATTTCGGGGCAACTTGAGACCACAAACAGTTGAGAGTATTTTGCGTGGTTATCCAAGTGTGCAGACTTTTACGGTGCAATCTTCTTTCAAGTTTGACAATGATCCTGCTTTGGTACAATCAGCTATCAAGAAACTTTGTGAAACTGAAAGGAAAGAACCACTTGAAGTTGATGAAGAAAAAGTCTTGGATATTATTGATAGATATAGTCAGTGCTATCAAGGAGAACTTGGTAAATTGGTAGATGTGATAAATATTGTCGGCAACTATGTGCCACGTCGTCGTAAGAGAAAGTTGCATATTGGTCTATTTGGTTATTCTCGTACCCTCGGTAAAAAACATTTACCAAGAGCTATTACTTTTACTTCGGCTTTGTATTCTATTGGTGTTCCACCGGAGTTATTGGGTCTAGATGCTTTGAGCGAAGAAGATATGGTTGTGATCAAACAAGTCTATCCAAGTATTGAAACTGATTTGCAAGATGCTATTCGTTTCTTAGATATTGATTCACCATATTTACCTCAAGCAGTACGTGAGCGAGTTTTGGCTTGGTTTCCTAGTGTTGAGAAAGACGAAGAACATCTGAGAGTTACTAAACAGATTTGCGAAGATCTTAGTCAAAACAGTTTGGACGAAATTTCCAATTTGATTTTGCTCTCAGCGCAGAGGAGAGGGTTTTTGGGTTAAACAAAAAGTTTTGTAAATAAAAAATTCACTTGTTGGTGATTTTTTGTAATTTATTCCTTATTTCTTAATTATTGACAACCAAGCAAAAATATGAGATTATATATCACGCTTAACAAATTTATAAAACATTTTTATGGCTGAAGAAGTAATACTACGATTTGACAATGTCACGTTTGAGTATTCAGAGAAAAAAACAGTTCTTGATGAAGTGTCTTTTTCAGTACGCAAAGGCTCAAAATTGACCTTGATGGGACAAAATGGTGCTGGTAAAAGTACAATTTTCAAACTTATCAAAGATGAATTGAAGCCTAATACTGGTAATGTCTTTATAACCAATGAAGCTAGTATTGGTACAGCTGAACAAATGGTTGCCAAAGAAGATTTGGATTTGTCTGTAGAAGAATATTTTGGTAAGGCTTTTCACGAAGTTCCTGGTAATATCAAAAGCCAAATTAGCAAAGTGATGGATGCTGTCAATCTGACTGTACCGACAGGCTGTAAAGTAGGAGATTTGTCTGGTGGACAACAGGCTAGAATACTCCTGGCTTTTGGACTTATCCAAAATCCTGACATTTTGCTTCTTGATGAACCTACCAACAATTTGGACAAAGCAGGTATTGATCATCTTATAGAATTTTTGGTGATGTATGACAAGACAGTGATTGTGATTTCTCATGATGCTGATTTTCTTAATTGTTTTACCGAAGGTGTGATTTATCTTGACGTCTTTACCAAAAAAGCAGAAATCTATGTGGGAGATTATTATTCCGTAGTTGAGGAAATCCAAAATAGAATCGACAGAGAAATAAAGAAAAATGCACAATTGGAAAAACAAATTTTGGACAACAAAGAAAAAGTAAATTTTTTCTCCAACAAAGGTGGTAAGATGCGTAAACTAGCTAGTAAACTTCGTGAAGAAATTGAAGAATTTGAAGAAAACAAAGTTGAAGTTCGTCGTGAAGATAAGACTATTAGAGAATTCAAGATCCCAGCTCAGGGAATTATTGGTGACGTAGTGATAATCAAATCTATCAAAGTAATTAAAAATCATGAACCTATTATTAAAGAAGTTGATATTCTTTTACGTCAAAGAGATAGATTGCTTATTGCTGGACCAAATGGTATTGGTAAAAGTACTTTGCTTAGAACTCTGATAAATAACACCAACGAAGGTGTCGCCATTATGTCAGGTACACGGGTTGGTTATTATAGTCAAGATTTTGCCACACTTGATTATGAACAAACAGTTTTTGATTCTTTGCAAAGCGTTTTGCAAGAGGGAACAACTTTGGAAAATATGCGTGCGGTGGCTGCTGGTTTTTTGTTTACTGGTGAAATGATGGGTTTGAAAATTTCTCATTTGTCGGAAGGTCAAAAAGGTCTGTTGTCTTTTGCTAGATTAGTTTTACTTCAGCCTGGACTTTTAGTACTTGATGAACCTACCAATCATATCAATTTTCGTCATATTCCTATCATTGCCAAGGCTATTAATGACTATGAGGGCACTATTATTCTCATTAGTCACATGCCAGATTTTGTGGAAAAAATTAAGTTTGACCAAGAATTAGACTTGGGACGTTACTAAAAAAGCTTAAAAAGCCTAATATAGGCTTTTTGTTTTTAAGAACTTTTGACCAACTTGATTAACGACGACTTGACAAGAAGTAAAAATTATGCTATACTTTGGGCTAAATTACATTTAAGTAATTTTGAATATTTTATATGGGAAGTTTCAATCGTGATAGTGGTAGGTCAAGCGGCGGTTTCGGTCGTGGCGGTTTTGGCGGTGGTAAATCATTTGGTGGCAGTAGAGGTGGCAGAGACGGCGACAGACCAACTATGCACAAAGCTGTTTGTAGTGAATGTGGAGATGACTGTGAAATCCCATTTAGACCAACTGGTGCTAGACCAGTGTTCTGTAGTAATTGTTTTTCTAAACAACAAGGTGGTGACTCAGCGCCAAGAAGAAATAGTTTTGGTGGTGACAGAAATGACAGACACGAAAGACGTGAAAGACCAAGTTTTGAAGATAGAGAAATGTTTGACGCTACTTGCGACAAATGTGGCAATGGTTGTCAAGTACCTTTCAGACCAACTTCTGGTAAACCTGTTTTTTGTAGTGATTGTTTTGATAAAAAAGGTGGTAGAGAAGGTAGAGATGGTGGTAGTAGAGATTCAGGAGAAGTAATGGAACAAATCAAAATGTTGAACAACAAATTTGATAAACTATTATCTATTTTGACTCCAGCTTCTGCTGTAGAAAAATCTACCAAATTAAAAAAAGAAAAAAAAGAAGATATAATTTTTGATGCTCCAGTTGAAAAAAATGAAGAAGTAAAAAAAGTTAGAAAACCAAAAATAGAAAAGAAAGTTGCTAAGAAAAAAGTAGCTAAAAAGAAAAAATAATTTTTTCAAAATCAAAGAATACGTATCAATAAGATACGTATTTTTGTTTTTATATCCAAATTTAAGGTATATATTAGATATATAGCTTATTTATTCTTAATCACAATTATATTATTGGTTTATTTTCAAGTAGCTATGACAAAAAAGACGACACCAATTATTTTAGACTAGGAATGACTGCAATGGAATCTAAAAAAGATAACCCTAGTAGAATACCTAGATCATCTTTTAACTGTTCAAAAATAAGTTTTTATTCCTTGTCTACTAAAGGGGGTACGGATCAATATAAATAGTTTTTTTGAATTTATATAGCTTATGCTAGGGTGTCTTCATAGATAATTCATTTTTTAAAGTATTTGTAAGTTTAATCAGTTTAATTTTAGATTTTTTCGTTATTTTAATCAAATTAATTCAAATCCATAAATCGTTTTATTCTCTCATCAATAAAAATATAGTGATCTAATACTGGAGTGGTGAGTGTCATGCCTTCTAGAGTCCGACAGCGACTAAGTGCTACATAAGCTTGTCCGTGGACAAAAGTGCCACGTCCAAAATCAATATGAACTTTGTCAAAAGTCTTACCTTGGCCTTTGTGAATAGTCACGGCCCAAGAAAGTTTTATGGGAAGCTGAGTGAAACTGCCAGCGACTTCTGGTTGAATTTTACCACTTTCTTTGTCAAAGACAAAGCGGATAGAATCGCGAGTGTTTGCTGTGATATCTTCAAAAGTGTTGTCGTCAAAAAGTACGCGGACAGATTCTTTGTCAGTCTTGATTATTTTGACAATATCGCCATTGACCCAGCGACCAAGAGGATCGTTGTTGAGAAGCATGACTTGTGAGCCGACTTTCAAAGTGAGATTTTTGTCAGTTGGCAAATCTTTTTCTCGAAATTCTCCCGAGATAGTACCTTCGTAAGTCACTGGTTTGTCTTTTAGTTTGTCCATTTCTACTCTGTTGATAGAGTCCGCCGTGCTGTTGGTCGGGACGAGAGACAAGACAAATTCTTTGTCTGGTTTCTTATAATTTGGCACGAAGCGGGAATTGATAAGATCAAGATCTTTTTTATCAAAAGTACAGGTGCGAATATTATCGAGAACTTTGATAAAAGCATTTTGTTTTTTACTGTCCTGACGATACATTTTGGTCAATTCTTTTTTGACAAAATTAGCCTCAGCAAACACGCGTGAATCAAAGAAATAAGGACTTTCATAATTTATTTTGAAAAACATTTCTTCTTCCGAAGTGACAATAGGTGGTAACTGATACAAATCTCCAATTGCAAAAATCTGAACACCTCCAAAAGGCAAATCTCCACGTCGGCCATTGAGGCGCATAAATTTGTCGATGAGGTCGAGCAAGTCGGCGCGGACCATAGAGATTTCATCGATAATTATTATATCTATTTTTTTGTAAATGTTATTTTCATCGTCGTAAATTTTTTTGATGCTATCTAGTGTGGTCTGAGGATGAAAGCGAAAAAAAGA
>Ga0210037_1001973_pt1 | contig 11487 bp, 11 predicted proteins | sample CryGey08umfilter_3_FD_185451 | JGI IMG/M metagenome (GOLD analysis project Ga0210037, IMG submission 185451) | Groundwater microbial communities from aquifer in Utah, USA - Crystal Geyser 4/9/14 0.8 um filter (SPAdes) (version 3) | ecosystem: Environmental > Aquatic > Deep subsurface >...
GGCCACGCGTTTCTAGAGGTTTTTCCTCAGTTGTATCCATTGAAGTAGCAACAGGAGCTCGTCTGGCTATACTGTGTTGGTTGATGGTTTCTTCTGGAAAACCAGTGGCAATCACCGTTACCTTAACCTCATTTTTCTTTAATTTATCATCTTTTATGGCACCAAAAATCACTTTAGCCTGTGGATCAATAGATTCGGTAATAACTCTGGCAGCATCTTGAATTTCTAACATTCCTAAATCATCTCCACCAGCAATAGCAAATAGAACGCCCTTGGCGCCAGTAATAGATACTTCTAGAAGGGGAGAATTAATAGCAGATTGGGCAGCTTCTTCTGCCCGTTTTTCGCCCGAAGAAACACCTACTCCCATTAAAGCTGAACCAGCATTTTCCATAACACTACGGATGTCGGCAAAGTCAACATTGATGATACCAGGCATGGTAATCAAATCCGATATTCCTTCAACTGCTTGTTTGAGTACATTATCGCATTGTTCAAAGGCACTTCTAACAGAAGTTTCTTTATCCACAATTGCTAACAAACGATCATTTGGAATGGTGATGAGGGCATCTACTTCTTTCTTCAATTCTTCAATTCCTTGCAAAGCCACTCGCATTCGTTCTTGTCCCTCAAAAAGAAAAGGTTTAGTAACGACTCCGACAGTTAAGGCACCACTATCACGGGCAATTTTAGCAATCACTGGTGTTGCTCCTGTACCAGTTCCACCTCCCATACCACAAGTGATAAAAATCATATCAGAACCTTTGATGGCGTTATTGATTTCTTCACGGGTTTCTTCAGCTGCTTTACGTCCCATATCAGAATTGCCACCGGCTCCAAGACCGCGAGTGAGGTTTTTTCCAATATGAATTTTTTTCTTAGCCAAAGAGTGATGCAAGTCTTGAGCATCGCTATTAACAGCAATAAACTCCACCCCTTTAACTTTGGTTGAGACCATGTAGTTCACAGCATTGTTGCCTGAACCGCCAGCGCCTACTACTCGGATACGAGCAAATGATTCTACATCTGATTTAATTTGTTCCATAAATAATTTTTTAATACCTATTACCTCCACCAGCCGGGCCACTATTACCGCCTGCTAAGTAACCTGTATCATACAGGTATTAAAAACATCTGTCACCATATTGACATATATCAGATATGTGTGATTGACATAATATAAAAAATATTATGGAAGAAATTGATTTAACCAACCTAGAATGGTTTTTTTAGTCTGTTTAGTGATGCCGATGGCAGTTGATTCTTCTTCATCACTGGCTCCTATCATACATAGTCCATAAGCTACCGCCCAAGAAGCATCATGAATTTTAGTATTTTTATCAAACTCCAACGTAGCAATTCTGGCTGGTAGATTAAGAGCATTGCGGGCAAATTCTTGCATTCCTAAGGTGACAGAACCACCACCGGTAAGAATTATTCCGGCTGGCAACAAACCGTCTTTCTTTATATTTTTAAGATGCAAATCAATCAGTTCAAAAATGTCGCCAAAACGGGCATTAATAATTTCTTCCAGTTTTTTCTTGGGATAATTGATATTAGTGATAACACCGCGTTTGACCTTTTCGGCTTCTTCTAAGGTGATCTTGAGACCAAGGGCGATATCATTGGTAATATCATTAGCACCGATTGGAAAAATTTTTAGAGAAACTGGTATTAAATCTTCAAAGACAATGGTAGAGACTGTTTCCGCGCCAATATTAGCCATAATACATCCAGCTCGGCGTTGGTTGTTATTAAGAATGACAAAACTGGCCGCAAGTGGTGAAGCCATAACATCTTCCACATAAATACCAATGCGTTCTACTACCCCAATGAGGTTGTTGAGGTGTTGTTCAAAGGTAGTGATAAAAAGAGTATCAACTTCAAGTTTTGTGCCATGCATACCTTCAGGTTTTCCCAATACATTTTCACCATCAATTCTATAACGAAGAGGAATGGCGTGAATTATTTTTCGGTTTGGAATATGGTCGTTGATACGTTCTTCACTGTCTTGACCAACTTTTTCAATATCTATAGCTGTTATTTCAGAATCGGCTCGCGAAGTAATAATTTCACCGGTAGAGATAATTTCATCAATTCCAATACTACCAATTGATAGATAGGCCTTTTTAATAATAATGCCAGCAACTTTTTCAGCTTGGGCAACGGCGCTTCTAATACTACGAATGACATCCGTTTCATTGATAATATAGCCATTACGAAGACCGCGACTTTCCGCATGACCAGTACCAATAATTTGCGGTAAACTGTGGGGCTCATTTTTTTTATGAATCACGCGAACAATTACCACCTTTACTTGGTAGGTGCCGACATCAATTCCAGTGATAATTTGCTCTGACATAAAGTTTTTAAAATAAATCAAGTTTAGACAAGTCCATATTTAACCACAAATCTTTTTTCCATTTTTTCCATAGCAGTACCATGATCGTATCCCTTTAAATGAAGAAGGCCGTGAATAAATAGAAAAGCGATATAACCGTCTTCGCTCATATAAAAATCCTTGGCTTCTGGCCCGGCTACTTCTGGACACAAAATAATTTCACCACAATTTTTATCCAGGGGAAATGATAGGACATTTGGAACGTAGTCTTTTTTTCTGGTGGCCTGGTTTATTTTTTTGGCTCGGGTTTTTCCTACTAAAATAAAAGACAAAGAATAATGTTTTCCTAAAACATCATTTTTAATTGTTTCGTAAGGTATTAGTTTAGGGTAATTTTTTACGGTAGTAGAAAATGTATAAGGAGGCATACACTTTCATTATGCCATGACTGAGGGAATAAGATAACCCCACTCATGTGAGTGGGGTTATCTGATATTTTTATATTAATGGTGAGTGCCACGATGTTGTTCTTGAATTTTTCCCAATTTCAATAGTTTTTCATAAACTTCTTTCTTCCCGAGTTTCTTAAGTTTAGCAAATCTTTGCACATTGCGACTCTTGATTCTATTATGATAACGACCACTTCTTACTTTAGGAATAATACCAGCTCCTTGTACTCTTTTAGTAAAACGACGAATTACGTTCGCGCTACTTTCATTGGTGTTTTTTTCTACTTCAACGTTTGTTGCCATATGTGAGGAAGAGCATAACATTTTTGGAGAAAAGTGCAACACATCCTTGCCTTAGTTCAACAATTAATTGCAACATTTAATTTATAACACCGATGTCGTGCTTTAATTTTTTGATTAGAGTCTCATGGGAAACTGGTTCTTGTCGTCTAGCTTCCATATCGCGCAATATTACCGTGTCATCAATAAATTCTTTTTGACCAATGATAATAACGTATTTTACACCACTAGCTTCGGCATGACGCAGTTGGTCTGACAATGAATCATTGGCTAAATCTTGATAAACCGCTATTCCGGCCCGACGTAACTCGTCTACGGTAAGCAGACTGCGAATTTTGGGACCAAAGCCAAGTTGAATAATATAGACCATCGGAGTGGGTAATTTAAAACGCGGGTTTCTGGTTGGTGAGGTTTTTTCGGATAAGATAGCCACTGCTCCGACGGCGGAAGTGCGATGTTTAGTTTTGCGCTCAGTGTATTCATCAAAACGACCACCTCGGAGATAAAGAGATGGTGAAGTAAGATTATCAGTAGAGGAGGGGAGATCAATGGAAAATAAAGTGTCGGAATAATATTCGTGATGGCCGAGCATTTTTGGATCAATCTCATAAGGAGTGGCACTCATATCCAAATATTCAATAATGTCGCGGAAATGTTTGCGACTTTGATCGCTCAAATATTCTAGGGGACTAGGACATTTAAGAGCTAAATCGTGTCCATGTTCAACCAGGTATTGAAGGGCGGTAAAGGCATGTATTTTCATTAATTCTCGTGCTTCTGATGGTATGGAATCAAGTCGCTTACGAAGAAAATTAGTCAAATCACGACTGTAGCGAGTCATAGAGTCATTATCACCTAATGAGTTGATTCTAATAGTTTGTTCCTGATACCCCATTTCTGTAGCAATTGCGCGTTCAGTTTGGATAAGAATGGCCTCGGCGATACTTTTTTGGACGTTAAAGACATGAAAAGCTACCGCCGTTTCATTATTATCAGTCGTGTCAATAGAATAAAGTAAAACCGGACCTTCAATAGCATATAAATTATCATTACAAAAGGTTTCAAGCCCCCGAGTCAACAAACCACTGACATTATCGTGACGACTATCTTCTTTGGTAATGTTGTTTTGTAAATGTGATTGGCAGTTTTTACAAAGTGGATTTTTATGTAAAGCATCAATTGTTCTAAACCCGAAATGTTCGGCAGTTTGCGAGGATATTCTCAAAAATTCAGTGGGGCTACATTCTGTATGCATACTGATTATTGTGATTAATTGATAATGTTGGTATCAGGAATAGCGCCGGGAAGGTAAGAAAATTGACGAGGTGGAAAAAGTCTAATGAGGGCGTGACCGATTATGCCACCTTGTTGCAAAACACCCCAGGTTCTAGAGTCAGAGCTTTGGTCACGATTGTCACCCATAACAAAATATTCACGTTCACCTAGGACCTCAGTAAGATTGGAACCATTTTTCATACTCTTTATATAAGATTCATCTAAAACAAAACCGTTTGGGTTAACTTTATTTTTGATTGTAACTACCGATCCAGTAATAGAAATAGTTTCACCCGGAAGTCCGATAACTCTTTTAATAAAGAATTTGGATGGGTCTTTGGGATAACGAAAAACAATTACATCCCCGCGTTTGGGATTATCAAAATAATAACTAATTTGATCTACAATTAAATATTCTCCAGTATGAAAAGTGTTTTCCATTGAGGCGCCAGAAACAATGAATGGCTGGGCAATAAACATTCTGATTGGAATAACAATAATGAGGGCAATCAATGAAAAACGAATAATTTCTAAAATTGGATGCTCGGTTTTGGTTTCTACATTTGAGGCAGTAGAATTGGACTCTGTTTTTAGATCAGGAGAGTCTAGTTTTTTTTGTGGATCAGAAGAGAACAAATTCATAATTTAATATTAAAAGTATTATACGCGATAAAAACTGGCTTCGCAAATTTTGTCTTTTGGTGATTTTTAATTAGCTAGTAATTGGGGTAATGGTAGTTTTTCCTCTCGTAGTTTGTTTTTGTGGAAATGCCAGATTTGGTAAAGTTATCAATTTGTTATCAATTAGTTAGTAACTGCATAAAAGTGATTAAGTAAAATTATGGTATGATTTTCATATGTACTATATTGTTGGTTTAGGAAATCCGGGAGAAAAATATCAGAACAACAGACATAATATAGGTTTTATGGTGCTTGATATTTTAGTCTCAAGGGCAGGATTGCCTCCAGCGGTTTTATCTGCCCGGTATAGTGGGAAAGTGAGTGCGGGTCAATTGGAGCAACAAGACGTCATGGTGCTATATCCTGATACTTTCATGAATAATTCTGGTAGGGCGGTGAAAAAATTGGTGCCAAGTGTCGAAACAGATCATCTGGTCGTTCTTCATGACGATGTTGATTTACCACTGGGACAAGTAAGGGTGTCATTCGGTCGAGGAAGTGGGGGACATAACGGCATTGCCTCGATTATTGACTCATTAGGTACAAAAGATTTTATTCGGGTACGATTGGGCATAGCACCAACAAGTTTATTTACCGGACTAATAAAAAGACCAGTGGGTGAGAAAATGCCAAAATTTGTACTCGGTAATTTTTCGGCTCGTGAATTAGTCAAAGTCAAAGGAGTGGGGAAGGCAGTGTTGGAAGCAGTGGTGACTATTTTGAATGATGGCTACATGATGGCAATGAATCGGTTTAATTGATAATTAACTAGATAAAGAAAGTATTTTATACTATAAATGTGGAATCAGGATTCAGCACTTTTGAAATGAGGGAGGAACAAAATGAAACATTCCGACATTGGGATTCTTCTACCTTTTAAGAGGAAAGGGAAGTTTCCAACTGAAGAAAACGCCATACTGACCATAGACGCAGGTTTGGTGCGTCTCATGTTCGACTGCAACGTCAATGCAGATGATTCTGCATTAGAAAATGTGGGGCGGTGCTTTGGTCTCGTTCTTCATTAACACAGCAGGAATGGTCTTTCCCCCGCTTCACATTTCTATGGCGGGGGAAATTTTTATATTGTGATATAAGGGAGAGCCTCATAACTGATGGTAAATTAATTAGAACTAAAAAAAGAGCCCCCTGAAACGAGACATGGCGTGTCGTTTCAGGGGGTCTAGAAAATCCCAGCACAAAGCGAGGTTATCAATCATCATCAGGATCAAAAACCCTGAATAGCATCCACATCAGTAATGATACGTATATAAATACCATTCCGAGAGACGCAAGTACCACCGCAACCACCACCACCATCCAGATTATCGCTGTCATTTTTACCTCCTGAACTTATTTCTCATTCTTTTTAGCAGTTTTTACGAAAGAAAGCAATTTTTTGTCATGATAAAAAACAGGAAAGACGCGGACCAAAGTCCGCGTCTTTCCTGTTTGTTACCTACTATTTTACCTCTGGATTTCCTTCCTTGTATGATAATGTCATGCGTTGTTCAGTTGGTTCAAAAAGAGTAATTTTGAATTGATAAACATTACCCAATGAAAGTTTAGCCTTCATATTTTCTTCGGTTTCAAATTCTGATATATGAACGAGTCCAGCTACGCCTTCTTGAATTGAGGCGAGAGCACCGTGTTTGTTGTACTTAATTACTACTCCAGGTACGATCTGATCTTTAGTATACTTTTTAGTTGCCTCGGTCCAAGGATTATCAAGAAGTTGTTTAATGGATAAGGAAATTTTGTCGTCTTTCACTTCAATAACTTTGACTTTGACCTTATCGCCTACTTTATATAAAGTACGGGTATTTTCTACCAAACCCCAATCAAGTTCGGAAATATGCACCAAACCCTCAAGTCCTTGTTCAATTTTAACAAAAATACCAAAATCAACCGCACCAGTGACTTCTCCATTGAGAATTTCCCCCACTTCATACCTTCCGATCTTTTCTTCTTTTTCTTCTTTTTCTTGTGGTCCTTTTTCAGAAAAGATTAGTTTATGTTCTTTTTGGTCAGCGGTAATCATCACAACGCTTAGATGTTTACCAACGAGCGAATTGAGAGAATGGAGAATTTTATCTTTGTCACCATTATCAACTCTGGGATAATTATCCGCTCCAAGTTGTGAGGCGGGAAGAAATCCCTGTATCCCTTGCCATTCAATGATTAAACCACCTTTGTTGGCCTCTTTAACTTCAAGACTCATAATTGTGCCTCGCTTGACGGCTTCATCGGCATCAGACCAAATTAAGGCCTGGCGAGCTTCTTTTAGAGAAAGTTCAATATAGCCATCTTCATTGTTGGTATCTATCACTTTAGCAGCGATTGTGTCACCAACACTAACTTTGTTTAAAATGTCACGAGCGTTCATGTATTCGCGTCCAAAAATAAGACCAGTACCAAAAGGTGGTATGTCTATATATAATCTGGCTCGACCAATGGCCGAAACGGTACCTTCAATTAATTGTCCTTCCTTCGGTACATCTGGTATATTAGTAACTAAAAGTTGCATCATCCCAGATTTTGTTTCAGTTGCTTCAGCAACTGGAGAAATAACCTCAGACATAAATAAATGTTCTAATTCCGACGACGCGCGTCCGCACAACCTTTACGCAAGGTAGAAAAAATTCTTTGAATTTTTTCTACCAGCCATTGTTCATGAGTGCGGGGTTAAACGTGTGTCGCTAGGAAACTAATAATCTTCTTGCGAAGTGGGAGAATAATAGTATATAAAATGTAATTTGTCCATCATTTTTGCTCTTTCTGAAAGGTACGACATTAAATCTCGTACCTTTCAGAAATACCAGTCTTTGGAGATTACTTTAAACAATATACTAGACATTATCTGGCAAACGCTTCGCGTTTGCCAGATAATGTCGTATACTATTGTTATTATGGTAATAACATATCACGGTGGGCAGTGTTTTAAAGTATCTTTTGGTAGCATCACTTTGGCTTTTGATCCAATTGCCAAAGAGTCAAAATTAGCCACAGTAAAGTTTGGTTCCGATGTAGCTTTTGTTTCTCTTAATCATCCAAATTTTAATGGTGTCAATCAGGTAGCTCTTGGAAATAAACAGCCGTTTGTAGTTTCTGGCCCAGGTGAATATGAAATTGGCGAAGTGATAGTGCATGCTTATGGAGTCAAAACCATCTATGAAAATGTTGAACATTTCAATACTATTTATCAAGTTAGATTAGAGGAAATGAATCTTGTTTTTTTGGGGGCGCTCGGTAGTCCTGAGATTGACCCAAAAATTCTCAGCGAGTTTAGTGATATTGATATTTTATTTATACCGATTGGTGGCGGTGATGTTTTGGATGTTCCCGCCGCAGCCAAATTAGCCACCAAGCTGGAGGCAAAATTAATTTTGCCGATGCATTATGATAAGACATCTTTAACCTCTTTTCTAAAAGAAGTGGGGGCAGAAACTGTTTTACCAATTGAAAAATTAACTATCAAGAAACGCGATGTGGCTGTCATGGAAGGGGAAGTAGTGGTATTGTCAACTTAATGGCAACATTTACTAAACTCTAAAATATTTAATTGGGATGTTTTTTCAAATATGCTTTTTAAAATTCTTGATAAAATACGTACCAAACCCAAGACAGTTCGTAACCAATACGCTTTCGGAATTGCTTCCGTTTTTACGGGTATTTTGATTGTGATTTGGTCCTTGTCGTTACCAGCAAAGTTTTCTGATGTAAACATGATTACCAAAAAAACCGATAATAACGGGATTCCTTTTTCTGGTTTGCTAGCTCAATTCAAAAATAAATTTAGTGATGCTAAAAAATCTGTAGCGACAGTACTACAAGCAACTAGCACCACTACTGCTACCACTTCTATTAAAATATCCTCTCCAGGAGAACAAGTTTTACCAAGTAATAAAAATGCTGAACCCCCAATTGAAATTAGAATTAGTTCTTCCACTGATGCCAGTTCTTCTATTATGACCCCACCAACTATACAAATTACTACTAGCCCTAGCCTGCAAAAGACTGCACAATAGCCAAAGTATGTTACAATATAAATGTTATTATTAAGTTTTTAGTTTTCTGCTATGCCGAAAAAGACCATTCCTGAGGATACTGTTCCAGCTCCACAACGCGGAATTATTATCCAGAGTATTACGGGTGAAATGGAAACTTCTTATCTGGATTATGCCATGTCGGTCATCACTTCACGGGCTTTACCGGATATTCGTGATGGTCTAAAGCCAGTACACCGCCGCATTCTGTATTCCATGCGTTTAAACGGCTTGACCGCTAGTGCAAAATTTCGTAAATCAGCAACCGTAGTCGGAGATGTGCTGGGTAGTTTTCATCCCCATGGTGATACAGCTGTCTATGAATCAATGGTCAAATTAGCCCAGCCGTTTGCTACTCGTTATCCGCTTATTTTGGGACAAGGTAACTTCGGTTCTATTGATGGCGATTCAGCGGCTGCCTATCGTTACACTGAAGCTAAGATGTCGCGTTTAGCTGAAGAAATGTTGCGTGATTTAGAGAAGGATACGGTTGATTGGCGACCAAATTTTGATGGTACTAAAAAAGAACCAGTGGTTTTACCAGCAGCGGTGCCAAACTTACTTTTAATGGGAACTCTCGGTATTGCGGTGGGAATGGCGACGAATATTCCGCCACACAATTTACGTGAGATTGCCTTAGCGGTGGAATATCTGATTGAAAATCCAGGTACCACGACTGATGATCTTCTCAAGTTTGTGAAGGGTCCAGATTTTCCTTTAGGTGCGGTGGCCTTTAATCAAAAAGATATTACCCATGCCTATACTTATGGTCGTGGTGGAGTGGTGGTGCGAGGAGAGGCAGAAATTGTGGAGGATAAAAAAGGAGCTTTCTCTATCATTATTACCTCTATTCCTTTTAGAGTTAATAAAGCTGATTTACAGGAAAAGATTGCTGATTTGGTGCGTGAAAAAAAGATTGAAGGTATTCGGGAAATGCGTGATGAGTCTACTAATGATATTCGGGTAGTGATAGACCTAAAGTCTGGCGCACAACCACAAACTATTCTTAATAAACTCTACAAACATACTCAACTAGAGGATACTTTTCATTACAATATGGTGGCCTTAGTGGATGGTATACCACAAACTGTTTCGCTTAAAGTCATCTTAGAAGAGTATGTTAAACACCGAGTGGAAGTGGTACGTCGTCGGACTCAATACGATTTGTCCAAAGCCCAAGATCGGGAGCATATTTTATTAGGTTTAAAAAAAGCTCTTGACCATATTGATGCTATTATCAAACTCATTCGGGCTTCCAAGGATGTTCCAACTGCTCAGGCGTCTTTGATGAAGGAATTTAAATTTTCCAGCATTCAAGCTCAAGCTATTCTGGATATGCGTTTGCAAAAATTGGCAGGATTAGAACGCAAAAAAATTGAAGAAGAGTTAATTGAAGTGCAAAAACTAATAAAAGAATTAGAGGCAATCTTGAAGAGTAAAGCAAAAATGTTAGCTTTGATTAAAACTGAATTAAAAGAGATTGCAGAAAAATTTGGCGATGACCGTCGGACTAAAATTGTCAAAGGAGGTGTAAAAATGATGAGTCAGGAGGATTTGGTTCCCGATGATGAAAGTGTCTTAGTATTAACTCAGGGTGGCTACGTTAAACGCACTAATCCAGATGAATACAAAACGCAAAAACGAGGTGGGGTAGGTGTGATTGATTTGAACACCAAAGAGGAAGACGTGGTCACCACTCTCCTTACCACTTCAGCTCACAGTGATTTACTTTTCTTTACAGATAAGGGGAAGGTTTATCAAAGTAAAATGTATGAAATACCCGAAGGCAGACGGGCCACCAAAGGTAAGTCTATTATGAATTTCCTTTCTATGTCTGCTGAAGAAAGAGTTACCTCAGTCTTAGCGGTTAGAAAAGAGGAGTGGGAAGGAAAATGGAGTTTGATGATGGTCACGAAAAACGGAGTGGCAAAAAAGTCTGATGCCTCAGTCTTTAAGGATGTGCGTCGTAGTGGTTTGATTGCCATTACCTTGCGTGAAGATGATGCCTTGATAGCGGCCAAGTTTGTTGGAAAAGGTGATGAAGTGTCATTAGTCACCCATAAGGGTCAGGCCATTCGTTTCAAGGAAAGCGATGTACGAGAAATGGGGAGAACGGCTTCAGGCGTAACGGCTATGAAATTAGGAAAAGGAGATGCGATTGTCTCGGCTGATGTAATAAAAAAAGACAATAAAGGTTTTGAGATTTTAATTGTTACCGAACATGGATATGGCAAAACTACTCCAGTTAAAGAATATAAAGTGCAAAAGCGAGGTGGTTCTGGAATTAAAACGGCTAAAGTAACTGACAAGACGGGTTTGATTGTTGGTGGGGTAGTGATTGGTGGTGAAGAGCGTACTTTGGGAGAATTAGTAATTATGAGCCAAAAAGGACAGGTAA
>Ga0210037_1001987_pt1 | contig 11441 bp, 9 predicted proteins | sample CryGey08umfilter_3_FD_185451 | JGI IMG/M metagenome (GOLD analysis project Ga0210037, IMG submission 185451) | Groundwater microbial communities from aquifer in Utah, USA - Crystal Geyser 4/9/14 0.8 um filter (SPAdes) (version 3) | ecosystem: Environmental > Aquatic > Deep subsurface >...
ACCAATATCAATCTCGCGCCATCACAGCCGAGGGGCATTGCTCGATTCTGGCTTGTCCAGGATCGGGCAAGACCAGCGTGCTTTCCATGCGCGCAGCCCGGCTCCTCTCTGAAAACAAAACCGGCCGACTCTGTGCCGTCACCTTTACCCGCGACGCAGCCGCAGAACTCAAGTTGCGAACACTGAAGCTGTGCGGGGAGCGCGAGGCACAGCGCCTCGCAGTCGGCACTTTCCATTCCATCGCTCTTTCGCAAATCCGCCGTCTGAAGCACCTGTCGCGGATCAAGCTATTGTCTGATGGGGAACGCATGGGCATGCTTCGCCGGTGCTACTCGCAGTTCAAGTGCAAAGCCCCTTTCGAGGATGTGCTATCCGCCATCGATCGCGCCAAATCCCAGCTGGTCACCCCAAAATTCGAGGATGTCGAGATAGAAGATGTTTTCCATGCCTATCAGGGCCTACTGGCCACTGAACGGGGGATGGACTTCTCCGACATCCTGCTGACCGTGGTGAATGGTATTCGGGAGGACAGTATCAAGCCGCTTTCCATACGCTGGCTGTTGGCCGACGAGTTCCAGGATGCCGACGAGGTTCAGAAACAATGGGTGATCGAACATGGCAAAACCGGCATCGAGGTAACGATTGTTGGCGATGACGATCAATGCCTGTACTCATTCCGAAACGCACTCGGCTACCAAGGGATGCAGGATTTAACTCAGCAACTGGTGTCCCAAGAAATCACCCTCCCTATCAATTACCGGTGCGCCCCCAACATCCTTGGCCATGCGGCCAGCCTGATCGCTCACAACAAGGTCAGGGCCAGCAAAGCGATCCAGGCCAGCCGTTCAAGCAATGGAAGCATCAAGGTGCATCGCGTTGCAGATCGGCTTGATGAAGCTGGCCGAGTAGCAAAGGCGATCAAGTCTTCTCCCGGCCAGACTTGGGCCGTCCTGGCCAGAACCAACAGCTTGCTTGAGCACGTCGAGGCCGAGTTGATGGCGAAATCCATACCCTATCGCCTGTCGGGCGGCAAATCCATCTGGGATGGGATGGCAGGAAGCGCCCTTGTCGGGCTGTTGAAGAGCGTTCACTCCGACAACTGGACAGGCATGGCCAATGCCCTGTCGATGTGCGGCATCAAGCCCGACCTGCTCAACCTGGACCACAGCCACAAGAGCTGCGACCAGATGCTGGAGAAGATCCGCGAGCACATTCCCGAGAACGACGTGCGCGCAAGTAAGATCATCAACGGCGTGCGACGAGGTTGCGCGGACTGGCGCCGGCAGATAGCCGATGGCAACACCTCTCTGGCCATCTATGCGGCAACGAACTGGTTCTCTCAGTACCTGAAGTCTGACCGGGGCAATCTCCTCAAGAAGCTGGCCAATGTCATTGCGAAGCTGAATGGATCTCTTGCGCAGCGCCTGAACACCTTGACCAGGTTGAATTCAGACGCCGCTGCGGCCGGTGTTGTTCTTTCCACCTTGCACGGCAGTAAGGGGCTGGAATTCGACAGCGTGTGGATCATCGGCGCAGAGGATAACAACCTTCCCCATCCGGACTCGACTGAAGAAGAGGAAAGGCGCTTGTTCTACGTTGGAATGACCCGTGCCCGGAACCGGCTGGAGATCAGTAGTTCGCTTGAGGACGGGCCGGAATCGCGGTTTATGAGGGAGGCTGAGTTGCTTTGATAATCGACGCGCTCCCGCAGTTCCATGCCAGCCTTGAAGTGCGGGACGTATTTGCCGGGGACGGGAACTGAAACTCCGTTCTTTGGATTGCGTCCCATGCGCGGGGGGCGGTAGTTGATGCAGAAACTGCCGAAGCCGCGAATCTCAGTCCGCCCTCCCCTGGACAGGTTGTCGGCCATGGCACTCAGGATCACGGTGACGGAAAATTCTGCATCCTTGATGGTGAATTGCGGGAAGTGTGCGGCCAGTTTCTTGATGAGTTCGGATCGTGTCATTTGTAATACATGTCGTTGGACAAATATGTGCGGCATGCCCGAAGACACGCGCTGCTCGGATTATAGCGGAGGAAACTTGCCGGGATTGGTTACCAAAGCCAACAAAACCTTGCTCCGGGGGACGACGCCTACAACACCTGCAACACCAGGTAAGCGGGATCGAGGTCGAGGCAATCCCCTATCTCCCATCGAACCACTGCTCCCAGCGTGCAGCCTGTTTGCTGATAGCCATCAGGCGCGCTGACAGCTCGGTCAGCGCGCCGTGGGAAACGAATTTCAGCTTCCACGCCAGCAGCAGGAAACCGCGCACCACCTCCACCCCGGCCCGTATCCGGCGCAGAAGGGCGGCACCATCGGCACATCCGGCAACACTTTTTTTATCCACCGCATTGGCCAGCACGATCAGGCGCAGACATTCCGCTAACTCATCCAGAATGCGTTCCCCCACGGCGAAACGAAACGGCTTGGGTAGATTATTGTGCATCGGGTAATACAACTGGAGCAGCGTCAGCACATCGGCGAAAATCTGCGGATGCTTGAATTCCCGTTCCATCAGAGCGCATGACCGAAACCGACAAGACCTGGCAAACGATCGCCCGCCAGTTGTTCGAATGCGCAGCCGACGCCGGCAACAGCGAGCACAAGCGCGCCCGCTTCATCGAGCTGCCCCGGCTGGTGCTCGAACAAGCCGCCGCCATTGCCAAAGGCCGATACCAGCCGCAGCCCTTCACCGTGTTTGCCGTCACCGACCCCAAGCTGCGCGAGATATTCGCCCCGGACTTTGCCGACCGGCTGGTGCAGCAATGGCTGGTGCGCAACATCGAACCCTGGTGGGACAAACGCTTCATTGACGACAACTATGCCAACCGCAAAGGCAAAGGCACCCAGGCCGCCGTCGAGCGGCTGCAACGCTTTATGCGCCAACCGTCGCAGCGCTGGTACCTCAAGCTCGACATCCGCGCCTTCTTTCCCGGCATCGACCGCAGCATCGCGCTTGATCTCTGGCGGCAGGCATTGCCCAAACTGCCCTGCCCGGAATCCACCCGCCGCAGGCTGGATCAAGTTGCCACCGCCATCCTGACCCAATCGCCGCTGAACCCGCCGCCGCGCAGAAGCGGCGACCTCGCCCTGCTCGCACAAATTCCGCCGCACAAATCGCTGTTTCACTGCGCGCCCGGCATCGGCTTGCCAATCGGCAGCCTCACCAGCCAATTCTTCGCCAACGTCTATCTCAACGAACTCGACCAGTTCGTCAAACACACCCTCAAGGTGCGCGCCTACCTGCGCTATGTGGACGATTTCGTTTTGCTCGCCGACGATCCCGCCACGCTGCTGCGCTGGAAACTCGCCATTGACGACTTCCTGCGCACCCGGCTGCGGCTCGAACTGCATCCCGACAAGATCGTGCTGCAACGCTGCAATCAGGGCATAGACTTCCTCGGCAGCATCGTCTTCCCCGGCCATCGGCTCACCCGGCAGCGCGGTGTGCGCGCCCTGCGGCGGCGTATCGCCTGGTTCAACGGGCTGCTGGCTTCCGAAAACCGGAGTCCACCCGCGCCGCCGACAGGAAGCTGGCATCGCTGGCTGGCCGACCATCGCGCATTTATCGCGCCCGGCGTGCCCAGCCCCGCGCTGCTGCAACGCATGTTGGCGACGATCAACAGCTATTACGGCGTATTCGGACATGCTGACACCTGGCGGTTGCGCAAACACATTTATCAAAAGGAACTCGGGCCGCTCAAGCGGTTTTTTCTGCCGGATGGCGCGGCGTATCATCATTTGCGGATTAAAAAAGGGTGGCTGTTGATGGGGGAATCCCACATCGGATGCCAGCCATCAGGTACGGCTTAGGTAGGGCGCAATAACCAACGGGCATTGCGCCGGATGTGTTGATTGCGAACGGATTCATACGGCGCAATGCGCTGCGCTTATTGACGCCCTACGGTGTGCGACTTACGCGAGTTATTGATGCGGTGATGGCGGGTGGGTTAAAACGGCACGGTAGAGAGAATGTCGATCCGGGGGACGACGCCTACAACACCTGCAACGCAACGTAATTGTTGTTGTTGTCGTTGTTGTCGTTGACGTTGCCATTGTTCAGGTTGACGTTGGCGTGACCCGAAGCCGAAGGCGTGGCCGACCAGTAATTGTTGGCCTGCCAGCCGGACGGCGTTTTGCGTCTCCACTGTGCGTCGCCATGTTGCCAGAGGGCGAACCTGAGCCTTGCCGTTTTCACCGCGCGGCCAATCAATACGGCGCATAGAGCCGAAACCCTTTAAAACGCGCCGTGGGAGACGCCAGCAACATTCCCTGAAGGCCCCTTTTGATGACAGCCGTAACCGTCACCCCCATGAGGCGCCAACCGAAGTTGGCGGAATGCGTTCCCGCCGCTTTAACCCTGCACCCTGTGCGCACCTCCTCTCCGCGCGTTAAAAAACCCAAAAAATCGTCCGGCCCTGCGGACCGACAAACCAAAGCAAGGCCGGCCTGAAGCCGGCCCCCAAACCAAAGGTCAAAAGCCAAAAGTCAAAGGTCAACAAAACGTGCTCCGGGGGACGACGCCTACAACACCTGCAACGCAACGTAACCGTTGACGTAGTCGCCGTCGTCGATGACGACGCCAAAGTCCAGGGTGACGCCGGCGTGACCCGAAGCCGAAGGCGTGGCCGACCAGTAAGCGCTGGCCTGCCAGCCGGACGGCGTGCCGTCGATATTGGTTCCCGTGCTCGTGCCGTTATAGGCATCCCAGATCGCCAGCAGCTCGTCGTAGGTGCCGGTCGTGCCGTTGCTCGTCGCGCCCGCATCGGTGTACGCGGTGCCGGGTTGATAAGCATTGATCCCGCTGGGATAGGCCATACCGCCGTTGGCCGTGGGCAGCGCCAGATGCACACCGTTGAGCGTGGCGTAGCGGTAGATGTCGGTGGTGTTGCCTGCGCCGCCGACAGTGCCGTTGATGTCCTGATTGAAGATGCCGTCCAGCACGTCGTGCGTGGTGTAGTCCAGGCCGCCGTTGAGGCTGCCGCTGTTGGCGTTGCTGCCGTCGCCGCTGCGGTCCCAGTAGTAGTACCAGTTGCCTTCGACCTTCACCGGGGCGATCAGCTTGCCGTCTGCGCCGAGGTCGATCATGGCGTCGCCCGCATCACCAACAACATCAGTCACCGTCAGCGCAACCGCCTGATCGGCGGTGTTGCCCGAACCGTCGGTGGCGGTGACGGTGACGGTGAAGTCGTAGATGTTGTTAGCGCCATCGTCGCCGGGGGCCTCAAAGTCCGGGCTGGCGATGAAGGTCACCGCGCCGGTGCTGGCGTTGATGTTGAACAGCGCGCTGTCCGTGCCGCTCAGGCTGTAGCTGACCCCCACATCGCCGTCCGCCGTGGCGTCGTACACCGTGGTGCTGGTGGCGGTGTTCTCGGCGATGCTGGCGGTGGCGGCGGAGGTGAACACCGGGGCGGTGGTGTCTGGAACGACAGGTGGCGCGCTGTCGCCTCCGCCTCCGCCTCCGCCGCCGCCTGCCGCCAGGGCGATGCCGCCGACCGCCAGTCCGCCCAGTGCTATTGTGCCGAGACCTATTCCTGCCCCTGCTCCTGCTCCTGCCCCTGCCCCTGCTCCTGCTCCTGCTCCTGCTCCTGCCCCTGCTCCTGCTCCTGCCCCTGCCCCTGCTCCTGCTCCTGCCTCTGCCCCCGCATCGGCAAGCAGGATAGGTTGACTGTCTGTCAATCCTGCCGTCCCTTGCGCGTCGGCCAGCACGTCGTCCGCCGGTGCGCCGTCCTGTTGCGCGAGTTGTGCGTCGTCTTCGTCGTCAAGATGCTTGCGCCACGGCATGCGGCTGGGTGCGGCCAGCTTGGCGTTGGCGGGCAGTTCGATACCGTGGTTGGCGGCGATGGTGTTCAGCAGTTCTTCAACGGGCTTCATGGTAAGGCTCCTTTCAGACTAACGTTCGCCGAGGGACTCGGACAGGGTTTTGGTGACGGGTTTGGTGAGGTACTTTAACACCGTTTGCTGGCCGGTGACAATTTCCACCGTGGCGGTCATGCCGGGCTGGATTTCGATGGGTTTGCCGCTGCGTGCGCGGTTGCGTTGTGCCAGGGCGGCCGGGTCGAGGCCGATCTGGACGCGGTAGTAGATGGCATCGCCGTTTTGGGTTTTTTCACTGAGAGCGTCGGGGCTGATGTAGCGCACTTTGCCTTTGAGCGAGCCGTAGATGCTGTAGTCGAAGGCGTCGAGTTTGACGGCGGCGGGCAGCCCCTCGCGCACGAAGGCGATGTCGGCGGGTTTGAGTTTGGCTTCGACGATGAGGTCGCTGCCGGTGGGCAGCAGTTCCATGATGACGTCGCCGGGGCGCACTTTGGCGCCGGGGGTGGTGAGCTGGATGTTCTTGACCAGGCCGGCGGCGGGGGCGGCGATTTCGGTGCGCTCGTAGATGGCAGCGCGCTCGACCAACGCTTGTTGCTGGGTGGAGAGGTCTTCTTCGGCCTTGGTCATGTCGGCCTGGGCGTCCTGGAAGTATTTGTTGCGCCGGTTGGTGATCTGGCCCTTGAGGTCGGCGGCCTGTTTTTTGAGGCGGATGACTTCGGCTTTGCCGATGTCGCCGCTGGCGAGCAGGCTCTGGCCGAGTTCCAGTTCTTCACGCACCAGACCGAGGCTTTCTTCGAGGGCGGCGATCTCGGCTTTGAGCGCGCCTTGCCGGCGCTGGAACAGTTCGGTCTGGTTTTGCACGAAGGCGGGGTGGGCGCGCACGTCTTTGGGGAATTGCAGCGGCCGGTTGAAGACTTCGGCTTGCAGCCGCACCAGCGCAGCCTTGAGCGCGGCCACTTTGCCCAGGCTGTCGCGCCAGGCGGCTTCGGCCTGGCTGCGGTCGAGCCGGGCCAGCAGTTGGCCTTTTTTCACGCGCTCGCCTTCGCGCACCAGCACGGCTTCGATGACGCCGTCGTTGGCGGACTGGATCACCTGGGTGCGGGCGGTGGCGATGACCTGCCCCTGGGCGCGGGCGATCTGGTCGAGCTCGGAGAATCCGGCCCATGCGCCGAGCGCGGCGAGGCTGAGAAAGACCAGCAGGATGATCCAGCGGCTGGAGGCTAGTTTATGGGCGGGCTGCCGAGGGGCGCGCGGGTTCATGCGGCGCTCCCGGTGGCGCCTTCTGCTACGGCGCGTGGCTCGGCTTTATGCGCAGCCGGGGGCGGGGCATTCCGGCGCAACTGCCCGATGACGGCGTCGCGCGGGCCGTCCATGACGATGCCGCCGGGGGCGAGGACGACGATGCGCTCGATGATGTCGAGCAGCACGGGTTTGTGGGCGACGAGGATGACGGTGTGTTCGGGCGCGATGGCCTGGCGCAGGGCGTTGAGCGCGGTTTGTTCGCTTTGGTCGTCCATGGCGGAGGTGGGTTCGTCGAGCAGCCAGATGCCGGGGCGGGACAGGATCAGGCGGGTGATGGCGATGAGTTGCCGCTGTCCGCCGGAGACACCCTTGCCGCCCTCGAAGATGGGTAAATCCAGCCCTTGCGGGTGGCTGGAAACCAGGTTGATGAGGCCGGTGGCTTTACAGGCGGCGAGCAGGTCGTCGTCGGAGGGCGACGCATCGAGGCCTGCCGTCAGGTTGTCGCGCAGTGCGCCGGAGAGGAGTTTGATGTCCTGCGGCAGGTAGCCGATGCTGCGGGACAGGCGGAGACGGTCGATCTGCTGGATGTCGAGTCCGTCGAGCAGCACTTGTCCGTGGCCGGGGGCGTAGAGCCCGGCCAGCACTTTGAGCAGCGTGCTCTTGCCCGCGCCGATGCCGCCGAGCAGCGCGACTTTTTGGCCGGCGGGGATGTGCATCTGGGGGATGTTCAGCGCGGGGGCGAGGTTGGCCGCCGTGCCGGGATAGACGAAGGCGGCTTGTTGCAGGCGGTATTCGCCGTGCAGGGTCTGGGGTGCGAGCGGTGTGGCGACGCCGTGGTTGTCGCATTGCAGGGCGAAGACCTTTTCCAGACTGTCGAGGGCGATGCGGGCGTGCGCCCATTGCACGATGAGGCCGGGCAGCGCGGCAACCGGGCCGAGCACGCGCCCGGAGAGGATGGCGGCGGCGATTAACCCGCCCATGGTGAGGTCGGTGGTGGTGGCGGCGATCCACGCGCCCATGGCGATAACCCCGACATAGCTGGTCTGCTGGATGAAGCCGGCCCAGTAGGTGGCCTGTTCGCTGTGGCGGCGGATGATGATGTCGTCATCGACGGTCTGGTAACAGAGGTCTTGCCAGTGCGCCATCTGCCGCACGGAGGCACCTGATGCCTTGATGCTTTCGGCGCTCTCGACAGTTTCAACCAGCAGGCCGAGTTTCTTGTTGGAAGCGACAAAGCCGGTTGCGGCATGGCGGGCAATGCGACCCTTGAAGAATAGACCGACCGCGACGGCGACGATGAAGAAGATTGCCGGAATGGCGGCAACCGATACGCCGGCAAGCAGGGCGATAACCGCGAGAAAGAGCAGCGCAAAAGGCGTGTCAACCAGCAGGTAAAGCGTGGCCGAGGAGGTGAAGGCGCGGATGGTTTCGTAGCTGCGCAACTGGGCGGAGAGCGTGCCGACGGTGGCGGGGAACTGGTCCATGCGCAGACGCAGCAGGCGACGGAAGATAGCGTGGGAAAGTTCGAGGTCCATGCCCTTGACCGCGTTTTCCAGCACGTAGGAACGGGATAGCTTGACCAGCAGTTCAAGTGCGGCGGCAATCAGCACGCCGATGGTGAGCACCGTGAGGGTGGATACCCCTTGGGTGGGGATGACCCGGTCATATACCTGCATGCTGTAGAACGCGGCCGACAGGGCAAGAACGTTGGCCAGCAAGGCGGCCAGGGCGGCCTGGACAAACAGGCGGCTGCGGGCGAGAAGTACGCCCCGGAACAGCGAGGTGGCGGTGGCGGGTTGGCTCATGACGGTTGATATATGGATATACCTGGCAAGTCGCCGGTGTGCAGCCGCAAGCGGGTACGCGCGGCCACTGCCTGCGTTTCGCTGTCGGCCAGCGCGGTGCGCGCCACGGTAAGCTCGCGCGCAATGTTGAGCACGTCCAGCCAACTGCGCTTGCCAGCGATGAGCAGACGGTCGTAAGAAGCCAGCACCGCGATGTTGGCGTCGAGGGTGCGTTTGAGACTGCGCGTTTGTTCACGGCTGGCGCGATAGGTTTCGTAGTCGTTCTGGATAGTGTCAGCCAGATCTCGCCGCGCCGCTTCACGCTTTTCCTGCCGGGTGATGATGCGAGTTTGCGCGGCATTGGCGCTGGCGCCGGTCGAGAGACCGGCATCAGGCGCGTAATCGAGAGTGAGCATGATGCGGCTGTCCTTGACCACTACCGAGGTGGCGGCATCGCTGCGCTGGTGTTCGGCACGCAGGTTGACGGTCGGCCACAGGATGGCTTGTTGCTGTTCGACGTCGTGGCGGGCCGCTTCGATGTCGGCGTCGAAACGGCGCAAGGCGGGGGAATAGTCGACGGCCAGTCGCAGAAATTCATCAATAGGCGGCAGGCGCTCCCCTGACCCGTCGTCAGCGGCTTGGGCGGGGGCAGTTTCCATGTCTTCCGCGCGCAGCGGCTGGCCAAGCAGCCGTGCCAGTTGCGCGACGGCAACGCGCTGCGCCGAGCGGGCGGCAGCCAGGTCGCTTTGCGCTTGCGCCAGGCGCGCGGCAACCAGTTCACGGTCCACTTCGGCTGAAGCGCCCCCGACGATGCGGCGGCCAACACTTTCGCTATAAATTTGCAGGAGATTAAGGTTTTCCGCGTAGGCGGTGGCACGACCCAGTGCCTGGCGGTAGGCAGCCCAGGCGTCAACCACCCGCAAGGCGAGCGTGTAGCGGGCTTCGTTGATGGCGATGGCGGCAGAGTCTGAACGGCTGTGGGCGGCGTCCAGCCCCGCCGTCAGCCGCCCGCCCGACCACAGCGGCTGGGTGAGCGAGACCACCGTGGCTGTGCCGTCGCGGTCTTCGCGCAGTTGCACCGCAGGGGATGGGTAAAACCGGTTGCGCGCCGCATCAATGTCGAATTCGCTCGCGCGGCGTTCGGCACGCGCGGCGGCAATGTCGGGATGGTTCAGAATGGCTTGCTGAATGAGCCGTTCCAAACCGTGGCGCGGCTCTCCGGACAGATTCTCCGCGACGGCCAACGAAGCGCTGCCAGCGAAAAGTGCCAGCAGACATGACAACGCGCACTGCCGTGTGGACAGTGCGCGCAGGAAAAACCAAAATACGCTTAACACGCCTAATACGCCCAACACGCTACCAGTAAGCTTGGCTTGGCTTGGCTTGGCAATGATGGTGTCATGTTGTCGCATTATGTCAATCGAGGCTCTGGCAAAACTTTTCACCCGTGTGAACCAACCGCCGTGCCGAGATTGGAACGGATACTACCCAATATGATGAAACGAAACAATCTTCCAGAAGGCCTATATACTTTTGAAGACAACCTAAGCCGGACAAGTCTGAACCAAAATGAATGTCGGGCAGCCTGGCGCAATAACCAACGGGCATTGCGCCGTATGTGTTAATCGGGAACGAATTTTATACGGCGCAATGCGCTGCGCTTACCTCGCAGAGGTTCTTACCCCCTCCGTGTGTTGACGCCATTGTGCGCCTTACGCAGGATAAATCTGCGTTTCTTTGGCATCCTTGTGCCACATGCTTTCAACGATGACATCCAATGCTCGAGGTGATGGGCGCATAGCTAACTCACCCAATGCTCAACCGGCTTGCGTAAAAAATCTTCCACGGCGATGCCGTCTTCTCCCACCCGCAGCAATCTATTCGGCTTGAACGCCTCGTTGAACGCTTGCATACCGGGCAATACTTCGCGTGCGCGACCGCTTTTGACTTCGATGGCGGTCAGGCGACGTCCGGCGCGCACCACGAAATCCACTTCGCGGTTGCGGTCGCGCCAATAAAACACTTCGCATTTTCCGGCGGTAGCGGCATTGGCCAAATGCGCGCCCACCGCCAATTCGGTGAGCCGCCCCCAGTATTCGCGGTCGGCCTGCGCTTCCTCGAAGCGGTAACCGGACAAGGCCGACAGCAGTGCGGTATCAAACACTTGCAGCTTGGGACTTGAACCGCGACTGCGCACGATCTCGCCCACAAACTTAAACCCACCGCATCACTGCGGCTTGATCTCCAGCGCCTCTTCGGCAGTTTTCCCGCCAAAGCAGATGGCCATGAATTGCGGCAGACGATGTTTCATCGTTCGGATTCCCGCATTCAAGATGTTCTCGATATGTGCAGGCTCGAACCCTGCATCTTCCACGTCAATGTAGGCGTAATACATCAGTACGCGGTCATTGCGAACCACGGCCAGGTACCCAAGAGAAGTTCCAATATTAACCATATTCACCCACTTCAACTGAGAATGACACAGGCACTCCAATTGATATAGAATGAACCATCAATTGATATTTAAGGGGGTCTTATGACTACATCCATAGCTACCCGCAAGCGTGCAGAAGGCTTCGGTAAATGGAAGGCAG
>Ga0210037_1001993_pt1 | contig 11436 bp, 9 predicted proteins | sample CryGey08umfilter_3_FD_185451 | JGI IMG/M metagenome (GOLD analysis project Ga0210037, IMG submission 185451) | Groundwater microbial communities from aquifer in Utah, USA - Crystal Geyser 4/9/14 0.8 um filter (SPAdes) (version 3) | ecosystem: Environmental > Aquatic > Deep subsurface >...
TGCATAGAAACGCAGAAGCTGATTTATAAACGGTATTTTAAGTTTACAGGATACTAAAATTAATAATAACGGTTTGAGTTAACACCCCAAACCGATATTTTGTTTATGCTGTAGTTCGTTGTTTTGCAACTATTTCATTTATTCCTTGATAAACTTTTTTATTACAATTTCTTGCTTTTCATTGTTTATTAGAATAAAATATATACCGGTTTATTGTATATCCGTTTAGTGTCCATTAGCTGTGATGCTTGCAATTATAAGCCTGTCGAAGATTCTTTCACCAAAATACCTGCGATTTAGTTTATATACAAACTCATTGAGGTATAGTTGCAAATATTTCTTCTTGATTTTATGATAGGTTCCTACAAAATTTCTTTTGGCATTACTTATGGCTATATGCACCCATTTTAGTGTTTCTTTGGTTGTTTTTGCATCTGATTTTTCGCTCATATGTATCTCTACATAATCGGCAATATTCACATAAGAGGTGCTCTTATCTGTAAAGACAATCGTTTTATCACCATCAATAGCCTTTTCAAAGATTTGGTCAGCTCCTTCTGCCTTATGATCGTCCAAGACTTTAGCTTTAAAATAACGGCATTGTCTTTCTACTTTTCCTGTGTTGATGTCTTCTAGAATTGTACTTTCTGCAATTACCATAACATTTGATTTGGTTTTGCTACCACGACCTGCTTTTTGCGTATTGTGTGCTTGTTGTGAAGCTTCTACCGTAAAATAGCCTTCATCCATCTCTATCATACCTTCCAAAGTATATCTATCGTCACGCTGCCCCATTGCCTTGCGAAGTTTATGTACCATAGCCCAGACCGGCTCATATCTTTTTAACCCGAGTTGGCGTTGTATCTCTTTACTGGAAAAGCCTTTTTTTGTTGTACTTAACAAAAATATGGTCTTGTACCAAGTCATAAACGAAAGCTTTGAACTCTCCATTATAGTACCGCTACGTAACGAAGTTCTTGAGTTGCAAGATTTACACTGATAGCTCCACTTATTTTGTAGCCAATAATGCTCTGTACCTTTACAACGCTTACAAACAACTCCTTCTTTGTCTCGCTGCTCTTTAAAGTGGAGCCTACAACTCTTTTCGTCTGTAAAGTGCACTCCAAAAGAAAATATATTCATAATCAATAGTTTTAATTTCAGCTAAATATATAAATAAATTATCAATTTAGGGGCATTTGCGGATATACAAAAAAAATATACTTCAATTTGAGTAAAGATAAAAAAAATCAAAAACTATAAGCGATGCTATCAAACCATGCCAAGCAGGACGTGCATCAGCTGAGTTTTAACATGAAATCTCAAACATGGAATATTGCATGTCTAATTTTGAAGGGATATTCTTTATTTTTAAGTTTGGTGTATTCACTTCCTGACTTTGCATTGATGGGTGGGGTTGTAAAAATAGATTTTGCTGAAAAACTCTCAAGTGCCCGTTAAGCAACCCGGGAAGTTTTATGTCCTGTGTATGGGTGCGAAGTTATAGAATTTGCATCGGGGTATTATTCAGTCTTTTTTATCCTTGAGTTCTAAGTGGACTTTTCTTCCCACTCTTACTACAATTTCAATTATTTCTTTAATGTCGTTTATTGATGTCCTAAAATTTACAATACAAGCACGTAAACAGTATTTATCATTTACAATGGCATTAGATAGAAAAACTTCCCCTCCAATTTGTAATTTATTCACTATTTCTTCATTTAGTTTATTGAGATAGCTTTCCTTTTTCTCTAAGTCTTTTTTACAATTAGCAGGGATATATCGAAATGTAGTTATACTTAAATTTTGAGTGACCGCGTCCAATTCTTGATGTTTTTTAGCCAGTTGAAATAATAGTTTTGATAATTCAATATCTTCTCCAATCAATTTTACGTAACCACTTCTACCTACTTGTTGTAATGTTAACCACACTTTTAAAGCCCTGAAGCCTCGTGAGTTTTGCAGCCCGTATTCATAATAGTTTTGCGAAATTTCATCTTGATTCTTGTTAAAATTATAGTACTCGGGATGAGAACTATATGTGTTGAGTAAATGTTGCGGGTTCTTTACCAAAGTGCATCCGGCTTCGAGCGGGCTATAGAGCCATTTATGTGGGTCAAGAGCAATGGAATCAGCATCTTTAATCCCATCAAACAAACTTTTGTATTCGGGATTTACTGCCGCAGGTATGCCATAAGCACCGTCAACGTGAAACCACAAATCATATTTCTTACTAATTACGGAAAGATTCTTTAGGTTATCAACTACTCCAGTACTTACATCTCCTGCTGTTCCAATGACTATTATGGGTTTGCAGCCATTTTTTATATCCTCTTCGATAGTTGCTTCCAAAATTGTATCATCCATTTGATTTGATGGAGTTGTCTTTATCCATCTAATAGATTTAGTGCCTAATCCACATAAAATGACCGCTTTCTCTATCCAGGCATGTGTGGTTTTAGAGCAATAAACAGTTAATCTTTTTGAGGAGCTTAAAATTCCATCTTCCTTAAAGGAATCAGGAGCTTTTGCTGTTCTAGCTGCTAAAAATGCAGTGAAATTTGCCATATTTCCTCCACTGACCAATATTCCTCCATAGTTTGTAGAAACTCCAATAAACTCAGCCAACCACTTTACGGTTTGTTTTTCAATTTCAGTAGCCATTGGACTTAAAATATGTGCACCTACATTTGGATTGACTGATGCCGCCAGCAAATCTGCTATTGCTCCCATTGGGGCTGCAGAAGAAGTAATGTATCCTAAAAATTTAGGGTGACCATTAAGTAAAGAATGATTGAACAATAAATCCGTCGCTTTTGCAATTAACTCATTTGCAGGACTGCCATTTTCGGGTAAGGAGGAGTTTCCTAATATATTTTGCAATTCACCCGGACTTTCATTTGGAGTAACGGGTCTTTGACGAATTGAATTAGTAAAATTAGAGATATCATCTATTAATTGATATCCAATTTTTCGAAATTCTTCCTGATCCATTTCGATAGATGATCTTCTAATTCTTGTCATAGTGTTCGATTTTACTCAAGTGTTATAACGTTTTTGTGTTACACGCATAAGACAGTATAAGGACTAAGGTAATTAAAAATCACATACCTAAACGCTTGCTAGCCAATAAATTTAGGGGTTCCTATAAAAAAGCATCCTGAGATGCTGAAACGTTTTGGATAAAGAATGTAATTTGGATTACGCCGAAGGGAGGATGCTTTGGAGAACTTGTTGTACAGTATTTATTTATCTCTATTCCAATATACTTTAATAATTTTTGATATATATATATCCTCATTGCTGATTAACCTCCCAAAATCCCCATTGTTTATATTATAAGTTACAACAAGTCCATCAGACTTAATTTCAGGGTGTGCATTTGCGGTGTAAACAAATTCATTGTCCTCTTTTAAAATTGGTGTATAGAATAATATTGGTTCAGACCAAGGACCATAAAGTTGATCGGCAAGTCTGTATCCAATTGAAGCTTGTCCAAAACCATAAGTCTGTATCTGAATAAATTTTTTAAGTTCTTTGTCAAAGTGTACAGAAAATTCAGTTTGACCAATAAATAAAGAAGATGATTTTGGCACCTCATATACTTTGTTTGACCACGTATTATTAGTCCACCATTCCATATTTGACAGGTCTCCGTTTATTAATTCCTCTTTTTTAAATCGAAGTAAATAAGTCTCATGTGTCGAAGGCTCTTTTACTCCAAAAGCATAAATGTAATTTTCATCTTGCAAGACTGCAGAAGAGCCAACGATAACTCCAAAAGTATCTGATCCCTTACTATATCTGACATTCCAATTAAGAGGATTATCTAATGGATTATCAATTAAGGCTATGTACCATCCTATTGCTTCAAATCCAATGCCTGTTTTTATGCTCTTTTCTTCAATTAAGAATATAATTAGCTTATCCTTTGCTAGAATGCCATGTCCAGTCCAAAACCATGTTTTACCTCGCAGCTCAAAGAATGATTTGGGTTTTCTATTTTTTCCTTTATAGTAAAAAGAAATTTTCCCTTTATCTAAAGAATAACCTTCTTGAATAGCAATACTATTGTTGATCATTTTTGAATTACTTCTTTTTCCTGTACCTTGAGGATCGATAAATGTATCACTAAATAGCCATAAGATTTTCCCATTTTCTAAATCAATTGATGCCGCGCCATCTGCACCTCTCCAGTAGTTATCCTTTTTAAAGATGGCATTATCAATTTCCGTTATATCTATTTTCTCTGCCTGAGCTATTAAAAAACCAGGCGTTGAAAAAAGTATAATTAGTGTAAATAGTATCTCTTTCATGTTTTTAGTTTTGTTGCCAACATTAGTATATCTAACAAGAATTAAAAATTCATACCTGATATATTTCATATCTAAAACAAGCTTTGTTTATTTATAACTAAAGTAGCGCCTTACTCCAAAATAGCAAAGATATTCTTTTATCTTATGTTATTTATGAACCTTTAACAATTGCGATTTCCTCCTCACTCAAACCATACAACGCATAAACCAACAGATTAAATGTAAGTCTTCAAACTAATTTGGACTTTTCCTTAAGGAGTGTTTGTTAATTATTTCAAATATAAATGATTTTTTTTATTAGTTGATTTTTTTGATTTTAGATACTCATTTCTTCGGTTTTCAAAGGCTAATTTTTTCAATCGATTTCTTTCTTTAAGTATTTCTTCACCCCTTCCAAAATAAACATCTGCTGGCGTTAAATTTTTAAGTGATTCGTGATATCTTTCATTGTTGTAGGTATGCACAAACTTTTCTAATGCACTTTCCAATTCTTCTGGTGCGTAATAATTATCAAGCTTTACCACGTTTTTCATTGTTCTGTGATACCGTTCAATTTTTCCCTGGGTCTGTGGATGATTGGGTCTTCCGTGGACTTGGTCAATTTGATAATTGTCTTTTAAATAAGACTTTAATTCTGTTGCAATGTAGCAGGATCCATTATCAGACAAAAGCTTGGGTTTTTGCTTTGTAACCAACTTTGCCTTGATTATAGCCCTGTCAACAGATCTTTTCACGTCATCTGCCTTCATTGTTCTACAAAGCTCCCAGTGCACAATATATCGACTGTAATCGTCTAAAACGGTGCTTAAGTAATACCAGCCCCAACCAAGGATTTTAAAGTAAGTAAAATCGGTTTGCCACATTTGGTGAACAAAAGTGGTTTTATCTTTAAATTCATCGCTTGCGCTCATAAAAATATGTGCAGGTGCTGTAATTAAACCTCTTGCTTTTAATATTCTGTAAACACTGGATTCCGATATAAAAACCTGTTGTTCATCGGTGATTTTATAAGCAAGTTCCCTAGATGATAATTCTGGATGATCCAATGCTACTTTAACCACCAGATTCTTTTGTTGCTGGGGGATACTGTTCCATTGTCTGTTTCTACTACGTTTATTTGGAATCAAACCGTCAACACCATTTTCACTATAGGCATTATACCAGTTATAAAATGTGCTTTTATTAAGGCCGATTTTACGTAAGGTCTTGTTAACTCCAATTTCTGAACGGGTCACCATGTGTATGATTTCTTGTTTTTCTGATACCGTAAAACGCATATACTTTTTGTATTTTTCAGTTACTCCAAGTTTTGCAAGCTTTTTTTTACAATATCAGACCTTAAGACTAGGTCAGCAACCATCTCTTTTAAACGTTGGTTTTCTTTACGTAGTTCGGCTACTTCATCACTGGTGGCTTCTCTTACGGTATCTCCGGATAAACGGCTTTTACCGGCTTCTAAAAACTCTTTGTTCCATTTGTAAAACTGGGATTCAGCAATGGAATACTTTCTACATAATTCTGCAACACTCATTTCTGCACGCAATGCTTCCATCACGATTTGAATCTTCTGCTCAGATGAGAAAATCCTTCTTGTCTTTCTACGGATTTCTTTAATGTAGTTTTCTGTGGTTTGTTTCTTTGGTGTTTTCATAGTTATTCAAATTTAGTGATTTTGAAAACACTCTCTTAATTATAGTCTAAAGTAGTCCACTTTTTGCTGACGATTTACACCCAAAGAAAATTTCTTTAGGGATTTTTTTGTGGGCGATGAGAGCTTGTTCCGAATTAACTTCGGAAGGTTCGAACCCCTGACCCACCCGACTTTACGTCGGGATGCTCTGAACCAACTAAGCTATCCTATTAGTTTTTCTATAATCTTTCTGCTTTTCCACCTTTTTATTTGCACTTCCCTTTTTAATGCTAAGGATCTCGTGGCTAAAGATTCAACATATTTTAACTCCCAATCTTTTGCCAGCGATGTAAATCCCTGGGTGGAAAACTTATTCTCCTCTACCCGTTGGGAAACATCTTTTGTGGAACCTATATAATACCTATCTAAAGACTTTGAATAAATTATGTAAGTAAAAAAATATATCTATTTTTAAATATAAAAATCCCCAAAGAAAATTTCCTTGGGGATGTTTTTGTGGGCGATGAGGGGTTCGAACCCCCGACCCCCTCGGTGTAAACGAGGTGCTCTGAACCAGCTGAGCTAATCGCCCGCTCTTTGATTAAGCGGATGCAAATATAGAGGACTTTTTCTTTAAGAACAAAAAAAGAGGCATAAAAATTAAATTATTTCTGCTACTACAAAAGTACTGCCTCCAATAAAAATTACATCCGGTATTTTTGCAGCTTTTAAGGCTGCGCTATAACCGTCTTGAACGGAAGGGTAAAAATTACCCTTCAACCCAAATGGCATAGCTTTTTGCATTAAAACAGATGCATCTAAGCCTCTTGGTATGTCTGGTTTGCAAAAATAATAGATGGCTTTTTTGGGAAACATTGGTAAAATGGCTTCTAAATCTTTGTCTGCTACCACTCCTAAAACAATATGAAGTTTTATATACCACTCTTCTTGCAGCTGTTTTAATACATATTGCAATCCTTCCGCATTGTGTGCGGTGTCACAAATTACTTTCGGAAATTTGCCTAATACTTGCCACCTTCCTTGTAATCCTGTATTTTTTGCAACGCATTTTAACCCATTTTCAATATTGCTCTCTGCTATTGTAAAGTTACTATATTGCGTTAAGGTGTTTATGGCTACAACGGCAGTTTTGTAATTTTTTTCTTGGTAGCTTCCTAATAAATCCAAACTATATTTTTTTACAGGTATATTTTCAGCAAAAACGATTGGCGACAGTTTTTCTAATGCTATTTTTTCGAAAACAGGCTTTGTTTCTTCTTTTGTTTCTCCAATGACTACTGGAATATTCGATTTTATAATTCCCGCTTTTTCAACGGCTATTTCTGCAAGAGTGTTGCCTAAAAATTGGGTGTGGTCCTTTCCAATGTTTGTGATTACTGAAACTTCAGGAGTAATAACATTGGTACTGTCTAATCTTCCGCCTAAACCAACTTCAATGATGGCAATATCTACTTTATGATTACTAAAAGATTGAAAAGCTAAACCTACGGTCATTTCAAAAAAAGAAAGGGAATGGTTTTCAAAAAACGGTTTGTTTTCTTTAACAAAATTAATAACTTCTCTTTGGGAGATTGGTTTTCCATTAATCCGAATGCGCTCTCTAAAGTCTAATAAATGAGGGGAAGTGTATAAACCAACTTGGTATCCCGCATCTTGTAATACCGATGCCAGCATATGCGACACAGAGCCTTTGCCATTTGTTCCGGCTACATGGATACTCTTAAAGTTCCTTTCAGGATTTCCTAAATAATTGGTAAGTGCTATGGTATTGTTTAAATCTTTTTTAAAAGCAATCGCACCTACACGTTGGTACATAGGTAATTGAGAAAAAAGCCACGCAATGGTTTCTGAATATTTGATGGTGAAAGTTTTTTTATTTAATAATCAGTTTTTTAGTAATACTTGCATTCTCGCTTGAAATTTTTACAAAATATGTGCCCGTAGTAAATTGCTCTACTGAAAGTTTTAGGTCTTGTTTTCCGGATACTATTTCCTTTTTCAACACCTCTCTGCCCAATGGGTCAAAAATGGAAATTGTATGATTTTTATTTCTATCCTTTATGGAAATTGTAACAAAATCTGTCGCCGGATTTGGATACACCGTGACATTGGTTTCTAGTAAATAATTTTCTGTGCTGAGAATATTACCTGAAATATCCATTTTATAGCTAGATCTTCCATAGGTTGCCACAAACAGGGTTTCTGTTTGTTCGTGAATATGAAGGTCTGTAACTACCACTGAAGGTAGATTTATTCCTAATATTTCCCATTGTACTCCTTCATTGTTAGATGCTAAAACACCAATATCAGTACCTATATACAGGTTTCCGTAGCTGTCTTTTTCAATATCATTGATTGGAATATCCGGAACATTGGAAGAGATATCTACCCAATTACTTCCTAGATTGGAACTTTTATAAATATGTCCAAAATCTTCGCCATAGCGATAACCGGAAAAAGTAACATACACATCATTACCATTTGTTCTGGATGCTAAAACTTTAGTCACCCATCTATTTGGTAGATCGGCTGAAATATTTGTCCAAGTTCCGCCCCCATTTTGAGTTATCCAAACATTTCCATCATCGGTTCCAACGTAAATTATATTACTATCTAAGGGCGATACACTAATAGATATAATGGTTCCAAAAACTAAATTACCTGTGTAAGGACCATTGGTTAAATCAGGACTGATAGCCGTCCAGTTTCCTGCTGCATTGGTGGTTTTGTACAATCTATTTGCTCCATAAAAAAGGATTTGTGAATTGGAAGGATCAAAAGCGATAGGAGTATCCCAATTTTTTCTATCTCCGGAGGCAATTCCGTTCATGGCTGAAAAAAAAGAAACACCATTATTGATGGATTTTCCAAGATTTCCATTTTGTGACAAGGCATAAATTACATTCGTGTTTGTAGGGTCCACCAAAGGCTGAAATCCATCACCGCCGTTTATTATTGTCCAATCGTTTAAACCACCTGTTACAGTTCGCATCGTGCTATTGTCTTGTGCGCCGCCATACACTTTATTTATATTTTGTGTGTCCACATGAAAACGATAAAACTGAGTAATGGGCAGCGTTGCATCTTTACTAAACGATACCCCATCATTAGCACTTTTGTATAATCCGCCATCGTTACCTAACAGAATTTCTCCGGGAACAGAAGGATTAAATGCCAAAGCATGCTGATCGACATGGGCATTTTGAAAGGAGTTAAACCAACTTGCTCCACCATTAGTAGATTTTTGGACATTTAAACCTAGGTAATAAATAATATCTTCATCAGAGGGATCTACAAAAATGCCCTCAAACCACCAATGAAATCCTACATTGATTAACGAATTTGAATTTACTGAAACCCAATTATTCCCACCATCATTGGTGCGATATACTCCCTGTACATTTCCAATAGCATCAGCATACATGGCATACAACACATTTGGGTTTGATTTTGAAATATCTATGCTTATTCTTCCTTTTTGTGAGGCAAGGGTAGGTAATCCATTTGTGAGTTCGGTCCAGGTAGTACCTCCATTTGTAGTTCTATAAATTCGGGAAGTTTCGCCGCCATATTGTCTGGCATTGGGTCTTCTTATGCGTTCCCAGCTTGTGGCATACACTATATTTCCATTTGTTGGGTGAATAGCCATATCAATTACTCCTGTGGAATCGCTAACAAAAAGAACTTGCTCCCATGTATCCCCTGCATTTGTGGTTTTATATACTCCTCTATTTGTATCTTTTCTGAATAGCGGCCCCATAGCAGCAACAAATAATGTGTTATCATCATTAGGATCTATTTTAACTTTTCCAATGCTCCCCACTGCTGTTAATCCTTTTGCTTGCCAGGTTATGCCCCCGTCCTCACTTTTATAAACGCCGTCGCCATCATAAGCTAAGGAACCTCCGCCTGCGTTTGGCTCTCCGGTTCCTACCCAAATTAAATTGTTATTTGTTGTGGAAATATCAATATCACCAATGGAAAGCATAGGTTGGTCGTCAAAAATAGGAATCCAACTTACACCGGAATTGGTAGATTTAAAGACACCTCCGCTTGCTGCTCCTACATAATAGGTGTTGGGTTGGTTAGTTGGAATTTCAATATCGGTTATTCTTCCCCCAATATTTATCGGTCCGGTAAAGTCCCATATAAGCCCTGAATAATTATTTTGTGTTCTTTGTTTTTTCCATTGCAAGGCATTGGCATAAGCATTTGGTTTAATTTCTCCGTTAGGATATGCGCGTTGGATAAAAAAGATATCCTTAGGAAGTTTTGCAGGTTTTTTTTCAGAAGAAGGTCCTTCTGTTTTTTCTGCACATCCTAAAAGGAGAATACTAAAAAAAAGTAAAAATAATCGAGTCATACCCTAAATATTTAGAGCCTAAAGATAAAAAAAAATACAGAAAAAAAGGGGGAAAAGAAAACTATTCAGAAAGGCTGAACCTATAGATAATACGCCCCACCTGGCGTGCAGGCGCATTGGCATCGCTGTTAAATTTTGTTTCTAAAGCGGCTCTTTTTGCGGGTTCAAGTAAGCATTTAGAGTTATTAGTTGTTCCCTTAACACCAGGAATGGCTTTGGTAACATTACCGTTTCTATCCACATCGATATCTACAACCACAATTCCTTCCTGATTGCAATCTTGAACAATGATTTTTTTATGAATAGCTCTTCTTCCGCCCAACAAATAATTTCCGTCGCCATCTAGCCCTTTTCCTATGCCATAGTAACTACTTGCATTTGGGTCGCCATCGGGACTTCCTTTATCGCCTGCTTTGTTGTCATTGCCTTCACCGCTTTTAGCTGTTCCATCTTGTTTAGGGCCGTTCATTAAACTGGATAAGGCATCAGTTGTGGATTTGTCTGGTTTTGGTTCTGCTTTAACCTGTTCTTTGGGTTTCTCAACAACGGGTTTGGTTACTTCTTTAGGTTTTTCTTCTTTTTTAATAACTGGAGCGTCCTCGATTTCTTGGGTTACCACTTCTTCTTTAACTTCTGTTTCTGGTTGCGATTCGGTTTGTGGTGTTGTTTGTGAAGGTGAAGTTTGTACTTGTTCTAAAGGTTGTACTTCACCACTACCAAAGTCTGTAGTTCCAAAGTTTATGGCAATTCCTTGTTCCAAAGGTGGATCTAAATATGTAAGCCCAAAAATGAAAAGCAACAACAAAACAACCACGTGGATTACCACGGTTATTGCAAAACTTTTTTTTTCGTGTTTTGTTTTTAAGAAACTCACTCTTGCTTAATTATTATATATTATTTGATATAAGATACTGCAAAACAGATTAAAAAAATCACCTACTCATTTCGATTTATCCTCTTTTTCTTTATTCTTTATTCTTTATTCTCTATTCTTTATTCTAATTTGGTCTTACTGCAAGAACAATTTTGTATTTATTTCTATTAGCAATATCCATTATTTTAACGGCACTTTCTATTGGCACTCCTTCTTCTGCTCTTAAAATAAT
>Ga0210037_1002007_pt1 | contig 11386 bp, 10 predicted proteins | sample CryGey08umfilter_3_FD_185451 | JGI IMG/M metagenome (GOLD analysis project Ga0210037, IMG submission 185451) | Groundwater microbial communities from aquifer in Utah, USA - Crystal Geyser 4/9/14 0.8 um filter (SPAdes) (version 3) | ecosystem: Environmental > Aquatic > Deep subsurface >...
ATCCGGGGAATTCATCTCTGCAACCATTCTTACTGCTTTTTCTCTAAACTCTTTCGGGTATTTGTTTGGCGTTGGCATAACTCTCCTTTGGTAGCTTAGTTGCCTCCATTATACCCGGGGCGCTTCATCCAATTTTCCTACCCAGTCTTTCATATACATCACAACACCCTTTTGCGCCTGCACTTCCGCATAATCAAGATACATCGTGACAATTCTGTTCAGTCCGTCAAGTTCTTTTTCATTGAGATAATTCTTGGCAATACTAACATCGGTTTTTCGGATTGTCCCTTTTGGAGCGTTTTTCCATGTGGTTAGTCCCATATTTGGTTTTTCACTCCCAACCCTTTGATAAATAATTTCTGCCGCTGTTTGGTCGCTTATCGCCCAGTGGAGTTTGTTTTGCACGGTAGCAAAAAATTGCTTGGTGATTTCTTCATTCGGATTATAGTCAGCGCTGCACTGTGCGTAAATATCGGTAATTTTCTGGTAGAATCTACGCTCGCTACTGCGAATATCGCGGATACGCGCCAGTTGTTCTTCAAAATAATCTTTGCCGAAAATGTTGTTGGGGTTTTTCAGCCGTTCGTCATCCATAGTAAATCCCTTGATAATATATTCTTTTAGTCTTTCCGTTGCCCAAATACGGAAATGCGTTGCTTGACTTGAATTGACGCGGTAGCCAACGGAGATAATGGCGTCGAGGCTATAAAATTTGGTAGGATATTTTTTCCCGTCTTCGGCAGTATGTTCCAAAATGGAACTAACTGAATTTTCATGTAACTCGCCGCATTCAAAGATGTTTTTGAGGTGTTTCGTAATAGCTGGTCTTTGCACGCCAAACAAAAGAGCTATTTTATCTTGGGTAAGCCAAATATTTTCATCTCGCAAAAATATCTCCACTTTTACCTTGCCGTTTGGCGTAGTGTAGAGCAGGAATTCTGTAAAACTGTTTTGTCTGGCAATCTGTTTATTCTTTTTCATAAGTTTATGCCTCAATTGCGCCGCTCATCAGCCGCGGCAAAAGCAAATCCCTCGCCCCAAAGTCTTTTTTCGATTGCTTCATATTAGGAAGAGAATCATTAAATGGACCTCAAGGTTTCCTTGGCAATATCCAAGTCTTTGATTTTTGCCATAATCAAATCTTTATTAAATCGTCTAAAGTTATCCCCAAACCATTGGCAATCTTAGTAATTGTCTGCAGTGTACTTAAGCGGAGAGAGAGGGATTCGAACCCCCGAGAGACTTACGCCCCTAACGGTTTTCAAGACCGCCGCATTCAACCAAACTCTGCCATCTCTCCATATGAAAGACGCGTCCTTATGTCTTTGGCCCGCGCCTTTTACATTGCGTAGTTTATCATATTCTACCGGCGCTCTCAACGCGCCGCTCTTCTCGTCGCGCAAGCCGAACCAACACTTAAAACTTCTTCGGTGTGATGACTTCTGCGCCTCCCATGTAGGCTTTCAGCGCGTCCGGAATACTTACCGCGCCGTCAGCCTGCTGGTAGTTCTCGAGTACCGCTGCAACCGTTCGCCCGATTGCCAGGCCGCTTCCGTTGAGCGTGTGGACAAACCGGGGTTTAGCCTTCGGGTTTTCCCGAAAGCGTATATTGGCGCGCCTCGCCTGGAAATCCTCGAAGTTACTGCAGGAGGATATCTCCCGGTACCCGCCGGACCCCGGCAGCCAGACCTCGATATCATAGGTCTTGGCAGAAGAAAATCCCATATCCCCCGTACTAAGCGCCACAACCCGGTAATGAATATTGAGCGCCTGTAAAATGGACTCCGCATTGGCGGTAAGCTTTTCAAGCTCATCGTATGAAGTCTCGGGGTTGACGAACTTCACCAGCTCTACCTTGTTGAACTGGTGATGACGGATAAGCCCACGGGTATCTTTGCCGTACGCGCCCGCCTCGCTTCTAAAACATGGGGTATACGCGCAGTAGTAACGCGGCAGGTCGTCGGCCGCGAGTATCTCGTCGCGGTGGACATTGGTTACCGGTACCTCGGCGGTCGGTATCAAATACAGGTCTTCCCCCTCGACTTTAAAGAGGTCTTCCTTAAATTTAGGCAGCTGGCCCGTGCCGGTGAGACTTGCGCTGTTTACAAGAATCGGCGGGAATACCTCGGTATAGCCGTGCTTTCCCGTATGCATATCAAGCATTAGATTAATGAGCGAGCGCTCCATCCTGGCACCTAAATCCCAGTACAGCACAAAGCGCGCTTTGGCGATTTTCGATGCCCGCTCAAAATCCAATATTCCAAGATCGATCCCCGTATCCCAGTGCGGTTTGGGCTCAAAGTCAAACTCGGGCTTCTCGCCCCAGGTTCTGATCACTACATTTGCGGTTTCGTCAAACCCGATGGGAACGCTTTTATCCGGAATGTTGGGGATGTCCAGGAGCATCCGATTAAGTTCATCCTCGATTTCAGCGAGCTGCTCGTCAAGCCCCTTGATCTTGTCGCCGAGTTCGCGCATGGCGACGATCTTATCCTCGGCCGGCTCCCCGGTTTTTTTAAGCCTGGCGATTTCGCCCGATACCACATTCCTGCGGTTTTTTAGTTGCTCGACTTCAACGATCAACTCGCGCCGCGAAGCATCGAGTTCCTTAAAGCGCGTTAGGTCGACTTTAGAGTTTCTGTGCTCCAGCGCCTCCTCCACGACATCCAGGTGCTCCCTTACCCATTTCAGATCAAGCATCAGCTTGTCACCCCGTTTGCCATCGGATATGATCCTAGCACCTTTACCTCTCTCACCTTGCATTTCAGGCACTTGAGCGTTGATGCGATTATCTCGTCGTCCATGTGGCCTTCGAAATCGATGAAGAAGCAATAGTCGCCGAGCGCCTTTTTGGTCGGCCTCGACTGTATCTTAGTTAAGTTTATATACCGGTATGCAAATTCCTGCAGGATTAGAAGAAGACTTCCCGGACGGTCCTCGTAAATAAAACAGACGATCGAGGTCTTGTCGTGGCCGGTTTTCGCTGCCGGCTCTTTTCCGACCAGCACAAAGCGGGTCTGATTGTCTTCAAAATCCTCGATGCCGATGTCGAGCACGTTTAATCCGTAAATCTGGGCGGCAAGCCTCGGGCCGATGGCCGCTAAGGTGCCACCCTGTTCCGCAACGAGCTGCGCCGCCGCGGCATTGCTTCCGGCAAGCTCAAGATTTGCTTGAGGCAGTTTCTCGGAAAGGTAGCGGCGGCATTGGGCGATGGCTTGAGGGTGCGATAGCACGGTCGTGATATCCTCCAGTTTTACGCCCGGCTTCGCCATCAGGCTATGGTTGATGGGTATGATTATTTCTCGTTCGATAACAAGGCTTGCCTCAAACGCTAAAACATCCAGCGTCGCATTGACCGAACCCTCGATAGAGTTCTCTATCGCGACCATTCCCTTGTCCACCTCGCCGCGCTCGACGGCGCGTATCACATCGGCTTCCGTCGGATACGGAACGATGTCTTCGTCGCTGACCAGTAAAAGTTTTAGAAGCGCCTCCTGGGTATAGGTGCCACGCGGCCCCAGGAAGCCGATCTTTGTGTCGTGTTTATCTGGCAAATGCCTGCAGTCCTTTCCTTGCACTATTGTCAAAATATTATTTCGCTCTTAGTGCGCTCCTGTTGCGCTGTTATCGCTCTTATTACTATATCGGTGATTACACCAGTGTTTTTGTAGCGGTGTTTGAAAACGCCTCTCGTATCGCCTGGTGCTCTTCAGCGGAAAGCGTAAACTCAGAGGTGTTGTTTCGTATAGCTTTGGCATAGCTCCTGCTCTCCTGGCGCCCGTTAATGGTGCTTAACACAGCACCGTTTCCGTTGTTATCCAACAGCGCCACTGCGAAGCTCAGCCTTCCCCCGATATCATCGAATGCGTCGAATCGTACCACGCCGACCCGCTGTACGGCACTGCTAAGCGTATCCGCGAGGTGTGCCTGGTCTGCTTTGACCTCGTTTATGGCAGAGTTTAAAAGCGAAAGCTGATTCAAACTGCTCTCTACCGCACCCGCGAAATCCCCATGTTCCCCGGCCTTGACGATTGCTTTCGAGCGCCTGTTTATCTTTTTAAGATTCAACGAAACGACAAGAAGCCATAGTGCCAAGACGAGCCAGCCGGCTGCAACCAGTGCTAGAATTAAGCTACCATTACGAATATCCATTGCTACCCCTTCGCTTAGAGGAAAATTTCCGCCATAATTGTCACAAATTATACAATAAAAACCTAACCTTTGCATTTGGGAAAAACCTGTGTAAGCAGCGAGAACTTTCGCGCTTGTAACCACGTAAGGAGATGATTACATGAAGGTCGCTTATTTTGACTGTTTTGCCGGCATCAGCGGGGATATGATCGTCGGCGCCCTGCTCGACTTAGGGCTACCTTTAGAAGAGCTTGAAGCTGGGCTAAACAAAATCGCCGTCGGCGATTACGAGGTGAGCGCAAAAAAAGTCACAAAGCAACATATCGGGGCCACAAAGTTCGACGTTGCCGCCGAGGAGCAAAAGGTGGTGAGAACCTTTAGCAACATCCGTGAACTCATCGGGGACAGCGACCTTGCCGACAGCATAAAAGCCGATGCGATCGCCATATTCAGGCGGATCGGCGAAGCCGAGGCCAAAATCCACCGCAAAACCATCGACCAGATACACTTCCATGAAGTCGGCGCGATCGATTCGATCGTTGATGTGGTTGCAAGCGTCATCGGGATTCATTCCCTCGGCATCGAGAAGATCTACTCCTCGCCGGTCGCAACCGGCATGGGGATGACGAGAACCGAGCACGGCATGCTCCCTATCCCCGCCCCGGCCACCATTGAGATCCTCGCGGGGGCGCCGGTGTATAGCTCCGGGATCGCCGCCGAGCTTACCACCCCAACCGGAGCGGCGGTCCTTATGCACTACGCGACCTTCACCGAGGAAATGCCGCTGCTTGCCCTTGAGAAAACCGGCTACGGTGCCGGAACCCGCGAACTTGAAATCCCCAACGTGCTTCGCGTCATGTTCGGGACGCAGGCCGGGGTTGAGACCGAAGAGGTGATGCTCCTCGAAACCAACATCGACGATGTCTCCGCAGAAGTGCTCGGTTACACCATGGACGCGCTGTTTGAACGCGGTGCGCTCGACGTTTGGTTCACCCCAATCGGGATGAAGAAAAGCCGGCCGGCCGTAACGCTAAGCGTGCTGGTGCCCGTAGGAAGCGAGGAGGAGGTAATCGACACGATAATGACAGAAACCGCAACCCTGGGCCTCAGGCTCTCCAAGCAATCCCGCCGGGTTGCAGAGCGAGAAATTATAAGCGTGAACACGCCTCTTGGTAGAATCCATGTCAAGGTGGGCACATATAAGGGGCGGGTTATCTGCATTGCGCCCGAATACGATGATTGCAGCAAACTGGCCGCCCGAAGCGGTACACCTCTTAGGGAAGTCTATGACCTTGCACGAGAGGCGGCAAGCAACACGTTCAAGAAAGGCGGATAAATCGTGCAGGATGCTCGGGCTTGCTTTTCTACGCCCAATCCGACCCCAGCACCCAAGCCTGCGTACCCGATTGGGTACTCCACCGCTTGCTTGCATACTTACCCGCCTAGCGGATAGATAGAGTAAGGGCGTCCCATGGTCGGCATGGCGACGTTTCTCACCGGAACACCGCCCGGCGTCATCCCCTTCTCCGTGCCGTAGTGGGCATGGCCGTGCAGCACCAAATCCGCACCCAACTTGTCGATCGGCTCGGCCATAATCGATGCCCCAAGAAACGCATACACTTCGGGAGGCTCCCCGAATAGCGTGTCTTTTATCGGCGAGTAATGAAGAAGCACGATCCGAAAATCCGGCTCCATAACCTCCAAGGTCTCAAGGCCCCAGTGAATCCGCTCCGCCTCGTTTACGCCTTCCCTGTACATCATGCGAAAGATCTCCTCTCCAAAGTCAGGCAGAGCCCTGATGCCAAACCCCCCGCCAAACCCCTTGGTACCGATAAACCCCGCCCGAAAGCCGCCCGCCTCTACAACGGTGGTCTCCCCATCGAGCACGATGATGCCGCCTTTTTCAAGCACCCGCCTGATATCCCCCTGCTGCCCCATATGGTAATCGTGATTGCCGAGGACAACAATGATCGGTATCTTCACATCCTTAAGTGCAAAGGCCAGCTCCCCAGCCTCTTTTGCCAGGCCATGTGCGGTTAGGTCCCCGGCGATAGCGAGAACGTCGGCCTTGGTATGGATATTAGCAAAGCCCGCTTTAAGCATCTGAACGTTACCCGTCTGGGCGTGCACATCACCAACAGCGGCAATTCGTATCATTTCAATAGCACCTAACAAGATCACCTGGCGATATCTATAAGAAGATATTCCACTCCTGCGGAAATGTTAATTCTAAGCGATCAAAGAAATATGGGATGAGTGGCGGGTAAAAGCTCCAATGTCTATTGTTCTATTGTTCTACAAAAAAATAGCCGCAAAAAAGCGGCTATTTTTTGTGCGAGAAGGGGGACTTGAACCCCCATGTCCTTTCGAACACTAGGCCCTGAACCTAGCGCGTCTGCCAATTCCGCCATTCTCGCGTAAGCTTTTGTGTTCTTATCCGTCTGCGAATCTGATACTATTAAAGCTGATCGCATCAAATCCGCGCAGAATAGATTATACCATTTTTATGTTTTGCGCAACACAGGCAAGGGAAAAGCGCTACAAGCGTCGAATCAATAAAAGATGTACATGAAAACGGAAGAACTGCTACTTGACCGATACAAGATCATTTCGAAGCTGGGCAGGGGCGGCTTTGCCGATGTCTACAAGGCCTTTGATACGCGCATGGAGCGTGTCGTGGCCATCAAGCAGATTCATGTCAACCGCCACTCGGCGGAGCGCGTGCTCCGCGAGGCGCGCACGGTGGCGCTTCTTAATCACCCCAACATCGTCACCATCCACGAGTTTGAGGAAGACGGCGACGACTGCTACCTAATCATGGAGCTTATCGAGGGCATACCCCTCTCAAAAATATTAAGCCGCATCTCGCCGCTCTCGGTGCACGAGGCGCTCATCATCACCATCGAGATTTGCCGGGCCCTTGAAGCCGCGCATTTAAACGGCATCATACACCGGGATATCAAACCCGAGAACATCATGATCCTCTATGACGGGCGCCTGAAAGTCATGGACTTTGGCATCGCCCGGTTTAAGGGGGGCTCAAGCGCAACCGACGACGATATCATCGGCACGTTCGCCTACATGTCGCCCGAGCAGGCGCGCGGCGACGCGGTCGACGAGCGAAGCGATATCTGGTCGCTTGGGACCATGCTGTACGAGATGCTCACCGACTGCATCCCGTTTAGCGCCGAGTCGGCAACCGAGACCTTAAATATGGTGCAAAAATACGAGCCGTTTCCGCCAAGCCGCAGCAACCCGGAGGTAAGCGAAGAGCTCGATCGGCAGGTAATGATGACCATTACCAAAAACCCCGATGAGCGCTACGTCTCGGCCACTGTCTTCCGTGAGAACCTGATCGAGTTTTTGCCTTCCCACGAGCCGGCCGAAAAGGTGCTGTCCGGGCTCGTCGGCAGGTACATAAGCATAAACAGCGAGATGGCCTGGGCCGAAGAGACCGGCTGGCGGGGGCAGATGTGGCGGTTCATCGAGGAGCACAAGGAATCGATCACCCGCACACCGATGGCCGTCTTTTTGAGCTACCCGTTTTTCCCGATTCTGCGCCAGTGGTTCGAGATACCGCGCAGCCTCTCGCTCTTTGCCGCAACCGGGGTGTACCTCGCGGTCCTCTTGCGCCCGGATTACGGAATCGGCATCGCCTTTTTCCTGCTTTCACTTGCCATGATCAAATACTCCGCCGGGCTCTTTATCATCATGTTCTTTATCTTGATGCCCTACTGGGCGTTCGTTTCACGCAGATGGCCCGTGCTCTCGATTTCCCCGGCGATCGGCTCGATATTCGGCATCATCCAAATACCGTTCGTATTCCCGGTCCTGGCCGGGCTCTTAACCAACCCGCTCATCGCGGCGGCAACGGCAGGCATCGGGTGTGTCGCTTTTGAGCTCATGAACCTCTTCCTAAAAGAGAGCACCATGCCGGACCTCGTAAAAGGCTACGCGATCTGGTCCTCCATCAAAGGGGTCTCAAACCCGGCGCAGGTTATCGATCTCATCGTCACCCCGTTTACCCAGAACCGCATCCTGCTCTTCCAGCCCGTGCTCTGGGCGCTCGCGGCCGCCCTAACCTCGGCGATCAGGGGCAAACGGCGGTGGTTTTCCGGAGCCGTGACCGGCCTCGTCGCGCTTTTGATGGGATACCAGGGGATATTTACCAACCTTAAAGGGAGCAGCCTTGACATGGGGGGACTGATGCAGGGTTTGTCGTTTTCACTTATAATACTCTTACTGATTCCCATTTTCCGCCCGCCGGCGGCAAGCGTGAATACAGCGCCCGAGCTAGCAGAAGAACTCGCGGAATAGCCGCTATGGAGGAACAACTTTGAGCGTTCTTAAAGACTTTGAACATAGACTTGAAGCACTCTTTGAAGGATTTTTCGCCAAGCAGTTCAAATCGGGCATCCAGCCCGTTGAGATCGCTAAAAAGCTGGTGCGCGAGATGGACGCACACCGCACCATCAGCGTCTCCAAACTCTACGTCCCGAACCGCTACAGCATTTTAATAAGCGAAGCGGACGCGGAGCGGATAAAACCCTTTGAAACAACATTGGTCTCGGAGTTTCAAAGCTTTTTAATCGCCCACGCCAAAAAAGAGGGCTACGAGCTTTTGGGGCGCCCGCAGATCGCAATAAAAGCCGTGCCCCGGCTCTCCCTCGGTGAGGTCCTCATTGAGAGCACCCTCGAAAGCAGGGAGCCTGGGGTAGAAAAAGAAGGGGCGGGCGATGCGTACCTGGTTCGCTCCGGGGCGGGCGGCGAAACCAAGTTCTTGCTCGCCGATACGACGATAAAGATCGGACGGGCCGCCGACAACCACATCATCATATCCGACCCTAACGTTTCACGCTATCATGCGAGAATAGAGAGCGTTGGAGCACAACACCTGATCAAAGACCTTGAGAGTACGAACGGCACCTTTGTAAACGGGGCCAAAGTCGATGAGCGCCGGCTAAAAAACGGCGACACGATCGCCATCGGCACCACTAAACTATATTTTAGGAGAGAGGCCGGTGTTTAACGAGCTTACATTAGGGCTGCACGTGCTGCTGCTCGCTTCGATCTACGTATTCTTGTTTATCGCGGTTAAGGTGATCTCAAAAGACCTCGCCTGGGCGAAAGGCGCAGCCACCGAGAAACTACCGCGAATCGTGATCGTCGAGGGGGCCGAACCCGGTGCCGCAACCGACTACCCGATAGACGAGCAACTCATCATCGGCAGGTCGCCGGATTGTGATATTATTCTTGAGGATACCTTCGCTTCGGCGCACCACGCGCGGGTCTATCCCGCAAACTCGGCCTACTGGCTGGAGGATTTAAAGAGCACCAACGGCACAACCACCAACAATAAACAAATCAATGCGCCGGTTCGACTTAAGAAGGGCAGTACATTTAGAATAGGGCAAAGCGTTTTTAAGTTTATGGACTAATATATGAAATACGCAGCTTTATCCGATGTTGGCAAGAAACGAAGTCTCAACGAAGATAGCTACATAGCGAACGGCAGCATTTTTGCTGTTGCGGACGGAATGGGCGGGCACCGCTCCGGCGAGGTCGCAAGCGCGATGGCGCTCGATGCCTTGCGCTTTGGCCTTTCCAAACGCTCAAGAGACCCCTTTGAAGACAAGCTTATCGACGCGATCAAGCGCGCAAACAAAAAAGTCTACGAAAAAGCCTTAAAGGATGCGGATGTCCGCGGTATGGGCACCACGATAACCGTCGCCGTACCAAACGAAGACAAACTCTATATCGGCCACGTCGGCGACAGCAGGCTGTACCTTTTGCGTGACGGCAAATTACGGCAGCTTACCGACGACCACTCCCTCGTCGCCCAGATGGTGCAAAAGGGCCACTTAAAACCGGAGGAAGCCGAGATGCACCCCCAGCGAAGCATCATCACCCGCGCGGTCGGAAGTGAAAAAGACGTTCAGGTCGACCTCATCATCGAGGAAGTCCTTCCGGGAGACCGCTTTCTGCTCTGTACGGACGGCCTTAACACCATGCTCTCCGACGAGCAGATCGCCGAAATTCTGCGCGACAAGGACGACCTCGACGCCGCCTGCCGCGAACTCGTGGATTGGGCAAACGACCGGGGTGGAAACGATAATATCACCGTAATCCTCTTCGAGAAGAAAAAGACCTCGACGCCCCGCTTAAGCCGCCTCTGGCGGGTTGGGCGGTGATGGGGCCTGCAACGCCGAAACACCGAGCTTATCCTGCTCATTCTCGTTATCGCAATCATATTTATCGGCTTTTACCTGGTCTCACAGACAACCGGACAACCGCTCGACGTTTCGCTCAAGTTTGCCGGGCTGGTTTCGGTCATGTTTCTCGCTCTCAACATTGCAAACCGCTTGCTGGTCAAAGAGGCCGACCCCTACCTGCTTCCCTTTGCCGCGTTATTATCGGGCCTTGGCTTGCTCATGATCTGGCGCTTAAAGCCAAACCTCGCGACGGCGCAGTCGATGTGGATTTTAGCCGGCACGATTGCGGCTTTAATCACCCTGGTGGCCGTGCGCCGCTACCAGTGGCTTAAAGAATATAAATATACCTGGGCCATCCTCGGTATCCTGCTGCTTTTTTCACCGATCTTCATCGGTGTCGAGCGCGGCGGCTCGAAACTCTGGCTGGTCTTAGGGCCGTTCACCTTCCAGCCGGCCGAGATGGCCAAGCTACTCTTCGTCTTTTTCCTGGCCGCCTATCTCGAAGAGAAGCGCGAACTCCTCTCGATCTCGACCCGGCGCGCCTTTAAAATATGGTTGCCCGAACTCAAACACCTGGGCCCGCTGATAGTGATGTGGCTGATGTCCCTCGTCATTTTAGTGCTCGAGCGCGACATGGGGACCTCGCTTCTTTTCTTCGGCCTCTTCCTGGCCATGCTCTATGTAGCCACCGGGCGCCCCATGTATGTCACCCTGGGCTCGTTTCTTTTCGTTGCGGGTGCCACCGCCTGCTATTTCGCCTTCTCGCACATTCAAACCAGGGTCGATATCTGGCTCGACCCCTGGATGGACCCATCGGGGAAAGGATACCAAATCATCCAATCCATCTTCGCTATAGCGAGCGGCGGTCTTGCCGGGACCGGTCTGGGGCTGGGCCACCCAACACTCATCCCAGCGGTGCAGACCGACTTTATCTTCTCGGCCATCGCCGAGGAGCTGGGCTTGCTTGGCGGAACTGCCATTATCCTTATCTACCTGCTCTTTATATCACGGGGCCTGCACATCGCACTTTCGGCAACCGACAA
>Ga0210037_1002027_pt1 | contig 11288 bp, 8 predicted proteins | sample CryGey08umfilter_3_FD_185451 | JGI IMG/M metagenome (GOLD analysis project Ga0210037, IMG submission 185451) | Groundwater microbial communities from aquifer in Utah, USA - Crystal Geyser 4/9/14 0.8 um filter (SPAdes) (version 3) | ecosystem: Environmental > Aquatic > Deep subsurface >...
ATTAAAAAGACCTTTGCGGAGAGGGCGAGATTCGAACTCGCGATACCCTTTCGGGTATACGGCGTTTCCGGCGCCGCGCACTAGACCAACTATGCGACCTCTCCCTGATTTAAATTGACATTTCTCGCAGAGCTTTTATTCTTTCCTCCACTGGCGGATGGGTTAAAAATAATTTTGTAAACCAACTTTTGGATTGTCTTCCGCGAAAAGGCGAAGCGATAAATAAGTGAGCAGTGGAATTGTTAGCTATTATTAAGGGACTGGGGTCTGCCGAAATTTTTTCCAAAGCCCGGGCTAAACCTTCGGGATAGCGAGTTAAAAGAGCACCTGAGGCATCAGCTAAAAATTCTCTTTTCCGGGAAACGGCTAATTGAATTAAAGCGGCGGCAATAGGAGCTAAAATTGCTGCGACAATTCCCAAAAGTGCTAAAATGTTTCCGCCAGAACCTCTTGAATTTCGTCTTCCCCTTCCCCAAAAACTAATTCTTAAAAAGAAATTTGAAAGCATTGCCACAATTCCTACCAGAATAACCACAATTGTCTGTAAAAGCATATCTTTATTTCCAATGTGGGATAATTCGTGACCGAGCACTCCTTCCAATTCAACTTTTTCTAATTTATTCAAAAGACCGCGCGTAACGGCGACGACGGCATGTTTTGCATCTCTACCGGTAGCAAAAGCATTTGGCTGGGTTTCTTCAATAATGTAAATTTTCGGCAAAGATAAACCGGCAGCAATGCAAAGATTCTCGACAATTCGGTAAAGTTCGGGATTATCTTCTTTCTCAATTGGTTTTGCCTTTGCCATCGCCAAAACAATTTTGTCAGAATACCAATAGCTGGAAATACTGGTCAAAATACTAAAAATAACCGCAAACCACAAAATTGCCTGTTCTTGATAAATATGAGAAAAGAGCCAACCAATGCCAATAATCAAAAACAGAAAGAAAGTTAAGTACAGCCAAGTTTTTCGAATATTGGATTCGGCATATGTGTAAAGAGTGGCCATATTTTATTTAAAATTTCACTTTTACCGGCTCTCTTCCGGCGGCTTCTTCGATTTCAAAAAATTCTGCTGACTTGAAGCGGAAGAAACCGGCAACAATATTTGCCGGAAAACTTTCAATCTTAATATTTATATCCCTGGCATTTCCGTTATAAAAACGTCTGGCTGCCTGAATCTTGTCTTCGGTGTCAGTAAGTTCTTTCTGCAACTCCAAGAAATTTTCTGAAGCCCTCAATTGAGGATAATTTTCGGCTACGGCAAAAAGAGATTTTAAAGTTCCAGATAAAATATTTTCTGCCTCCCCTTTTTCTTTGATTGTTTTAGCTCCTATTGCTTTGGCTCTGGCTTCAGTCACTTTTTCAAAAAGCTCTCTTTCATGGGCGGCATAACCTTTGACCGTCTCAACTAAATTGGGGATTAAATCATACCTTCTTTTCAATTGCACTTCAATGTCTGCCCAGGCTTCTTTAAGCCGATTACGGAGGGTAATCAAGCGATTAAAAGTGCCAATTATCCACAAAACCATTACCGCAACAATTATTAAGATAATTTTGGTTAAAACCATATTGTATTTCCTTTAATTAAGTTCTTAAATCGACCATTTAATCAATTTCTATTTTAAACCATTTTTAAATTATTTACAACAAAGACAAAAACAAAAAGTCCCGAAGGGACTTTTTCTATCTAAAGTCTGGAATGTTTTGTTGCCGAACAATTAATACTCTTCCCCGTAACTTTCGGGAATTTTCGGGCCCTTTCCTTCTTTCTCTGGCCGCTCAGCCACCACCGTCTCGGTCGTCAATAGCATCGAAGCAGCAGAAACAGCATTTTGTAAGGCAACTCTAACAACTTTTGTCGGGTCAACAATTCCAGCTTTGACTAAATCTTCATAAATCATTTTCTGAGCATTAAATCCTTCATTAACCGACATTTTTTTTACATCAGCAGCTGCCACCGAACCATCGATTCCCGCATTTTGAGCAATTTTTCTAATCGGCTCTTCTAATGCTCTTTTTAAAATTGCCAAACCTATTTTTTCATCACCTTCCACTTCCACTTCATCTAATACTTTCTGGCATCTCAAGAGGGCCACTCCGCCGCCAGGAACAATTCCTTCTTCAATTGCTGCCCGAGTGGCAGATAAGGCATCTTCAGTTTTGTGCTGTCGCATTTTTTGTTCAACTTCAGTGGCTGCTCCAACCTTAATAACGGCCACTCCACCTGCTAATTTTGCCAATCTTTCTTGTAGTTTTTCTTTATCAAACTCTGATTCGGTTTCAGCTAACTCTTTTTTAATTTGTTTAATCCTGGCTTCAATATCTTCTTTTTTTCCCTTTCCTTCAACAATGGTAGTGTTTTCTTTTGTTGAGATAACTTTTCTGGCCGAACCCAATTGTTTTATTTCAACGTTTTCCAACTTTAATCCCACTTCTTCAGAAATTACCTGGGCACCGGTAACTGTAGCAATGTCCTGGAGCATTTCTTTTTTTCTGTCACCGAAGCCAGGAGCCTTTACAGATAGAGTATTAAATATTCCCCGAAGCTTATTGACTACCAATGTTGCCAGAGCATCTCCTTCAACTTCGTCAGCAATAATTACCAATACTTTTTTGCCCGTCTGGACAACTTTTTCCAAAGCTGGCAAGATTTCAGCCAACGAGGAAATTTTTTTATCGGTTACTAAAATATAGGGGTCTTCATAAACGGCCTCCATTCTTTCCATATTGGTAATCATATAAGGAGAGACGTATCCCCTATCAAATTGGAGACCTTTGACAATTTCTTTTTGGAGGCCAAAAGTTTTTGATTCTTCAACTGTCACTACTCCATCTTTGCCAACTTCTTCTATTACTTCAGCAATTAAGTTCCCAATTTCCGGATTTTCAGCCGAAATGGTTGCTACTTGAGAAACCTCGGCCTTTGTTTGAATTGGCTTTGAAATTTTCTTTAAAGCCTCAATTACTACCTGGAAGCCTTTATCCAGTCCTCTTTTAATTGCTAAAGGATTTGAACCGGCTGTAACATTTTTTAAGCCTTCGGTAACGATTGATTGGGCTAACAAAACAGCGGTGGTCGTTCCATCGCCAGCTATATCGTTAGTTTTTTCAGCCACCTCTTTTAAAATTTCTGCTCCCAAATTCTCAATTCTATCCTCTAATTCAATTTCTTTGGCAATAGTTACGCCGTCATTAGTAATGGTCGGGGCGCCAAATCCTTTATCTAAAACAACGTTTCTGCCTTTTGGGCCCAAAGTTACTGTTACGGCATTAGCTAATTTATCAACCCCAATTTTTAATTTTCTTCGAGCTTCTTCACTATATTTAATCTGCTTAGCCATAGTAATATTTAGAAATTAAAAATTAGAAATTTCGCGATTTTATTCTAAAATCGCGAGGATGTCTTCTTCTTTTGCTATTAAATATTCTTTGTCATTGACCTTTATTTCGTTTGGACCATATTTTGTGAATAAAACTTTTTGGCCTGGTTTAATATCAAGAGGAATATATTTGCCAGTTTTATCTTTTTTACCGGGACCAACAGCAATTACTTTGCCTTGTTCCGGTCTTTCTTTCTCAGCCGTCTCGGGAAGTAAAATCCCGGTTTTTGTTTTCTCTTCTTCTTTTATTGGTTCGATTAAAATGTGGTCTGATAAAGGTTTAATTTTCATATTTTTAGCGGGTTAGCAGTTATGACCTTTGAGTGCTAATTTCTATCTTTTAATATTAATCGATCAAAAAATTTTGTCAAGAGTTCAATGTCTGCTTCAAATATTTTCCAGTGTAGCTTTTTTTGTTTTTTGAAACTTCAAATGAAACTTCAAATGGCGAACCTTGGGCCACAATATATCCACCCTCATCTCCACCTTCGGGGCCCAAATCGATTATAAAATCTGAATTTTTTATACAATCTAAATTATGTTCACACATAAGTACTGTATTTCCCTTTTCTACCAAACTTCTTAAAATCCAAACTAATTTTTTAATATCGTGAGGGTGTAAGCCGGTGGTTGGCTCATCTAAAATGTATAAACTTTTGCCGGTGGCTTTTTTGGAAAGTTCAGTAGCCAATTTTACTCTCTGAGCTTCCCCGCCAGAAAGAGAAGGGGCTGGTTGACCAAGCTGAATATACCCAATCCCAACATCATTTAAGGTTTTTAATTTTTGAAAAAGACCGGGAATATTTTTGAAAAATTCAAGGGCTTCTTCAACTGTCATCTCTAAAACTTCAGAAATATTTTTCCCTCGATATTCAACGGCTAAGGTCTCTTGGTTAAATCTTTTTCCTTTACATTCCGAACATTGCGTATAGACATCTGGTAAAAAATACATTTCGATTTTTTTTACTCCTTGCCCCTCACAAGCTTCGCAACGACCCCCTCTAACATTGAAGGAAAAGCGGCCAGGCCGATAGCCCCTGATTCTGGCTTCTTTAGTTTTTGAAAAGAGGTCTCTAATATAGGCGAAGGCTCCAGTATAAGTAACCGGATTTGATCTGGGAGTTCTGCCAATCGGAGATTGATCAACTAAAGCTACCTTGTTTAAATTTTCAGTTCCCAAAATTGCCTCGTGTTTCCCCGGCTCCTCCTTTGATTTATAAAATTTTCTCATCAAGGCTTTAGCCAAAATATCATTCATCAAAGAACTCTTCCCAGAACCAGAAACTCCGGTAATACAAACAAATTTTCCAAGAGGAATCTTCACATCGATATTTTTTAAATTATGCTCCTTCGCCCCTTTGATAATGAGGGACTGTCCCTCTCCTGTCCCTCTCCTGTCCCTCAATTGGGTTACTTCCACTTTTTTTCTTCCCGATAAATAATCGCCGGTTAAGGTATGACTTCTCAATAACTCTTTGGGTGTCCCTTGAAAGACGATTTTGCCTCCTTTCTTTCCGGCTCCCGGTCCAATATCAATTATCCAATCTGCCCCTCGAATAGTTTGGGGGTCATGTTCGCAGACAACCACCGTGTTTCCTAAATCTCTTAATTTTTTAAGGGTTTCAATTAACCTTCCCTGATCTCTGGCGTGTAAACCAACTGATGGCTCATCTAAAATATATAAAACCCCAGTTAATTTTGAGCCAATTTGAGTAGCTAAGCGAATTCTTTGTTCTTCTCCCCCGGCCAAAGTCGCTGCTTTCCTATCCAAAGTTAAATAATTTAAACCAACATCAATCAGAAATTGCAATCGGTTAATAATTTCTTTAATTATCGGTTGAGCAATCTTTAAGGAGTTAAGTTCCTTTAAGGAAATTTTTTCGAAGAATTCCTTTACCCCTTTTACATCTGTTTCTGCTATTTGATCAATTGATTTTCCAGCCACTGTTACTGCCAATACTTCGGGTTTTAATCTTTTCCCTTTGCAAACTTCGCATTTCTTTTCAATCATGTATTGCTTAATCTCTTGCCTGGTATATTCTGAATCTGTTTCATGATATCTTCTTTCTAGAAAAGGGATTACTCCTTCAAAACCAGAAGAACCATATAAAATTAAATTAATTTTTTCCTTTGTTAAATTTTTGATTGGAGTATATAAATCAATGTTTTCTCTTTCCGAAAGTTCCTCCAGTTGATACCAGAAAAATCCTTGCCTTCCAACCTTATGAGAAGCATGAGCCCAGGGGAAAATCGCTCCTTCGGCAATTGATAAATTGGGATTAGGAATGACTAATTTTGGATCAATTTCCAACTTTTCTCCCAAGCCTTGGCAGGCTGGGCAGGCTCCATAAGGAGAATTGAAAGAAAAAAGCCGAGGTTCCAATTCCGGCAAAGAAATTCCGCATTCTTCGCAGGCAAAATGCTCACTGAAAATAATGTCTGAAATGTTAGATTGCTTGATCGGCCTTCGGCCTTTGTTAGATTGAACCTTCTCACCTTCTAACAAAGCTCGGCGCCTCGCCGAGAGATCCAACACTCCAACAATTACTATACCTTTTCCCAATTTCAAGGCTGTTTCAAGCGAATCAACCAACCTCGATTTATCAAGGTCTTTATCCAGAATTAGTCTATCCACCACCACTTCAATATTGTGTTTTTTCTTTCTATCCAATGTCCGTTGAAGCACTTCCTCAACTCGATACAAAATGTCATCAATTCTTACCCTGACAAAGCCAGCTCGTTGAATTTCCTCTAAAACGCCGTGATGCTCACCTTTTTTACCACTAATTACTGGGCCTAAAATTGTAATCTCCTTCTCTACGCGGCCGGGTCGCGTAATCTGGTCGACTATTTGATCAATTGTTTGCCGGGAAACTTCTTTTTTGCATTTTGGACAATGGGGTTTTCCTACCCTCGCAAATAAAAGACGAAGATAATCATATATCTCCGTTATTGTTCCAACAGTTGACCTGGGATTGTGAGTGGCTTTCCGCTGGTCAATTGATATTGCCGGCGAAATCCCCTCAATTTTATCAACATCGGGCTTATCCATCACCCCTAAAAATTGCCGGGCATAGGCAGATAGGGATTCCACATATCTTCTTTGGCCTTCAGCATAAAGAGTATCAAAAGCCAGAGAGGATTTCCCCGAACCTGAAATCCCAGTAATTACCACCAATTTATTTTTTGGAATATCTACATCAATATTTTTTAAATTGTGAACCCTGGCCCCTCGAATTTTAATAGAATTCTCAGCCATTGTAGTTGTGTATTATACTCCAAATTTCAAAAAACTTCAACAATAAAGCTGGCGGGGCTTCGCCCCGCCAGCTAGAAACTCACAATCAAAAATTTTACTCCAAAAACCGAAAAGTAGACTACAACCCACCCACCGCATCCTCCCATCGTCTATCGGTGGATGGACCCCTGCATTTGGTTGTTACTGACTAATAATGAAATAATTTGTGCTTTGGTCAATAATTTCTAGCGGATAATAGCGAGAAGCAATTCTTACTTTATACTCTCCCGGTTGAATCTCCTGACTTTGACATCCGGCTCCACAACAATCTAAAACTGTAAGAGTATTCCATTCAATTTCGGATTTTATTGTTGAAATAGCCGTAGTGGGGATAAAGTGTCCACACCTAATTATTCTAACATAGTCATAGCCTCCCTTTTTATTAATAAGTTCAATATTATAAACTTCGCAATCATTCTCTCCTTCCACACATTTCACTGGTCGATCACTTAATTTAATTAAATTTTTTTCTCCGATTACCCACTTTTCTCCGCCGTTAGGAGAAATTACCTTAATGTATGGTTCTTCTATTTCTTCTGGCGCTTTTACTTCCTCTTTCGGCGCTCCAAAATAATGCCAAGCTAAAATTCCTCCGGCTAAAAGAGCGACTAGAACAATAATGATAATTCCCACCGGAGTAGAAATTCCTTTATTTAATTTAGATTGAGTTTGGTTACTCATGATTTTCATTTATTTGCTAAAATTAGAAACCCATTCTGGTTTTTCTGGGGGTTGAGATTCTAACAGAGCTTGCCATTTCTCATCGGTAAGTCTATCTTTCATTGGGTGTTTAAATTCGTAATAACTAAAAACTGGTCCAGCTCCAAATAAGATTCTCCCATCGGGAACTTTATAGGCAACAACAATTAAATTAACATAGCCTACCCCTTCTTCTAGAACCTGGCTGGTAATAATATCAGTATGAACATCGGCAATAATGGTTGTCTTCTTGGCTTTTTCATCAACCTCGGCAATAACATCATTTAACTCATCTCCAAAGTTTTTAATAAAATCGTAATCTTCCTGGGTTAATTCTTCATTTTTTAATTCTTTTTTTGATAAATTTATTAACCTTTCTAAAATCTCTTCTAAATTCTTCAACCTGTTTTTAGCAACCTCATCTAAAACATTCATTTTATCTAAACCAGTTGTGGTCATTCTAGTTAGAGCTAATAATCTGTTATAAAACTCGGGAACTGGTTCAATATAACCAACCACTGGTTTTTCTGGTGGAGGGGCTACCGTAGGCACCATCGTATAGCTTTGCTTTGCATATAATATTGTATCGTGTCTTAATTCGGCCCAAGAAGCTAAGGCAGTGGTTAATTCTTTATCCTGCCAGGCTTTTGTCTGCATAAAGGTTGGGTAGCCTTTTCCAAATTCCTTTAATAACGCTTTTAGCGAATAAATCCAAGACCAATAAAGATTCTTTTGCCAATCAGCTTCATTGAATTTATCAAATTCTTCCTTTAATTTGTTAAACTGAGTTTCATAGCTTATTTTATTTCCTTTTTCATCTCTACCTTCGTATTCTGTATCACCGAATTCAATTAAAAGCTCTTTTGCTCTTTCAGATTCCAAAAGAGCCATTGTATCTAAACCGCGAGGAAATGCTTTATATGGTCCCACAACCGAAAATTCACAAGTAAAAGTCCGATCGCAATTTTCTCCTGAATACATTCCAACATAAGGAAAAACTAAATTCGAGAAGAGATAAGAATCGGGAATAAAGCGTTGGCCTATCAATCTAAATCCTTTGGTAATTTCTAAAACTTCATCTGCCTGCTCGGGGGTAAAAGGCGGCCAAAGTTTAGCTTCCCCAGTCCCGCCATATATTTTTGGTGACATATATTCGGCTAATTTTGCTTTTAATTTTCCAATATTTTCATCAGTTAAATTATATGGGTCAAATTTTCCATTAAATACCGAGTTTAAAACTTCTAGATATTCATAAGGACCTAAGTCATCTGAAAATCCCACATAGAAAGCGGTTACTATATAAATTCTATCCCATTTGTCTTTTAAATCTTTGCTTTCGGCAAATTTAGATGCCATTAAACAAGCTTCTGTTGTCTGAATTTTAGCATCGTGTAAAGAAATAATGGCTTTGCAAAAAGGAAAATTATTACAACTCTCTCCCGGTCCCACTTGATCGGTTCCCTTCAAAAGCATACTCATTCTCCCGTACCACATGAGTGCTTTAAAATAATTCTTCAGTTTTTCGTTTCTTGTATAATGCCCTCTTGGAATATATTGAGAATAATCTTCTCTATAAATAAATATAGGGGAATCAGAAAATCCTTCGTGCTTCTCTATAAGCTCCAATTCCTTTTCTACTTTGTCTTTTACAAATGAGGGAACTTCAAAAGTGTATTTTGCTAAATCTTCCTTTTTAAAGAAAGCTGAAGCCAAACCAGGATCCTCGCACTTCCTGTCATCTTTGCATAATTGGTCTTCTTTTGGTTGAAGTAAACTCAGGCCCACTCCAAAATAGGCGACATTTCTTTTGGCCGCTTCTTTTAAATCTCCGGCAGCTAAATTATATTTTTCTACCGAATCATCGAGTAATTCTTGGCTAATTTCCCAGATTTTGTCATAAAATTCTCTTTCTTCAATTTGCCTTAAAGTTTCATCGAATTGAATGTGGTAAAGATGCAACAGAGAATCCGAAGTAATAAAAATTGGTATTTCTCTGTCTTTAAGGGTTTTGTAGGGTCGGGTGATGTCTTCTTCTTTTGGATTAAATAGATTATCAATAACTACAAATCCATTTTTCTCTAAAAGCTCTAAGGCATTAGTACCTAAAGAAATCTTTTTAGAAAAATCGCTAAAATTAGAAATCTGGCTGGTCTCCAAGGGTAAACCGTATTGAGAAACTTGCAAAGGAATATCTAAAGCGGCTAAAGAATAATATTTAGCAAGAACTATCTTTTCTGTCGAAACACCGGTTAAATCAATTGGTTCTATTTTAATGGTGGGCTTTTCCTCCTCTTCTTCGGGCACCTCGACTTTTTCTTTTGGTGCTACCCAGTACTGCCAAGCTAAAATTCCTCCAACAAGGAGAGCAACAACAATTAAAACAATTATAATTGGCGCAAGGCCTTTTTGATTTTGGATCATATTTTTTATTTATTATACAACCTTTTCTTCATAATTGCAAAAAAAAATAGCCTGTCAAGAGGGTTCATTGACCTTGTTAATTTTTTATGGTAAATAAGATAGTAAATTGAACCTTAAAAATAAGTTGAAAGGAGGCTGGGGTGAAGAAGGCGAGAAAGAAAGGAAGAAGAGATAAGTCCCGAAAATTCTATTTTCTGATTACAGCTTTAGCGATTGTCATTGTCGGTAGCTTGATGGGATGGCTCCTTTTAGCTCAGGAAGAGAAATCAATCTCGACTCTTAAAGAACCAACAAAAGCTCAATTAGTTTTGCTTGAGAAAGTTTATAATGAATTTAGGAACTTTCAATATATCCCAGATGTATTTCCAATGGAATGGGAAGGTTATTGGAGGGAGAGGTTTGAAAGGCTTTGTGGAAGAAAATTAGATTTAGAAATTACTGTAGAGACAGACTACTATCAAATCCCTTCTGAGACCTTGAAAAGAAGAGGTGGAGATTGTGAAGATTTGGCAATTCTTTTTGTTAGTATAGCGAAAAATTTAGGAATCTCGGCTCGAGCAGTGAGTGGGAGCTACCAGGGACCGAGAGATCCAAAACCACTAAATCACCACTGGACAGAGATTTATTACCGGGGCAAATGGCAAATAGTTGATCCGACTTTATTAGTAATCAGGAAGAAAGGTATCCCTTTTAAAAAATTTATTGATAACCCAGAAGAATATCCTACTATCATCAGGATATATTGCAAGTATGATGATAAAGTAATCGAAGGTATTCTGCCAAGAGAACGGGCAGAAGCTGAAAAGGAAAGGGTCAAAAAGGAGGCTTTTGATTTCCTCCAAAATGTATTCAGAAATAAAAGACAAAGAGAACCCTCAGAAATTGAACTAAAAGAAATCTCTTTGATTTCTGAGGATTTATTTAAGAAAGGATGGGCAGTTGTTCAGGCAGGCTACCCAGAAGATCCTAGGACATTAATTCAGCCAGATAATCCCGAAGTAAAATCCTGGATTGAAAAAATAAAAAGTTCGAGTAAGGGCTAAAAAGTGGCAAGGGATAACCTTGCCATTTTTATTTTTGGCTTTTTAATGAGAAAATTAAATAATGAGAATCTCCAAATTAAATCAAAAATTATTTCTATTCATTTTGCTTCTCTTTTTGGGATTGATTTTATTTATTGGAAGTTCTTTTTTAATGAAGCCGAGAGTAATTGAAATTATCCCGACACCGGCTCAGATTTCTGAAACTATCTCAGATAAAATTCAACCAACTGAGGAAAATCAAATCACCCTAATTCTGGTTGGTGATATTATGCTTAATCGCGGAGTGGAATATATGGTTGGAAAAGAGGGAGACGGAGATTACAGTTTTCCATTTTTGAAAATTGTTGAGGACCTAAAAGGAACTAAGCTCCTTTTCGGAAATTTAGAAGGACCAATCTCTGACAAAGGAACTAAAGTTGGCAGCATTTACTCTTTTCGAGCTGA
>Ga0210037_1002037_pt1 | contig 11235 bp, 9 predicted proteins | sample CryGey08umfilter_3_FD_185451 | JGI IMG/M metagenome (GOLD analysis project Ga0210037, IMG submission 185451) | Groundwater microbial communities from aquifer in Utah, USA - Crystal Geyser 4/9/14 0.8 um filter (SPAdes) (version 3) | ecosystem: Environmental > Aquatic > Deep subsurface >...
CTGGCAGGTATCCAGCTTGCCGCAAGCAACGTCGCGGAATAAGGGTTTACCCCGGAAAACCAGCCACTCCATTCAAAGCTGCTCAGGATATGCAGCCACCCCGCTGCTGCGGAGAAACCAAAACCGATGACCAGATAATTACGCGCGCGAGGCTCGATGGAATGCCGCTCGCCCAGCAGGAACACCGCCAGCAACAACGACAAAATACCGTTGCCGATGTCGAGCGCGAGATGCATGTCCTCAAATTGTTCTTCGCCCACCCCCGCCAAAATCAGGATAGCCAATGCGTAAACCCCCAGAAACCCCAATAAAATATTGAGGTATCTGGGGCGCAGAAGGCGCATCGCTTTCACTGGCAAAATGTGTCCGGCAGTGGCTAGGCCAGCGCCTTGATGACATCCTCGACGACCTTTTTGGCATCGCCGAACACCATCATTGTTTTATCCATATAAAACAAGTCGTTATCTAATCCAGCATAACCCGTCGCCATGGAGCGTTTAACCACCAGTACGGTGCGCGCCTTGTGGACTTCGAGGATGGGCATGCCGTAGATCGGGCTGGATTTGTCGTTCTTGGCGGCGGGGTTGACCACGTCGTTCGCGCCGATCACCAGCACCACGTCGGTATCGGCGAATTCGTTGTTGATTTCGTCCATTTCCACGACCTGATCGTAAGGCACTTCGGCTTCGGCCAGCAGCACGTTCATATGCCCCGGCATACGCCCTGCCACCGGATGGATCGCGTAGCGCACCTTGACACCTTTTGAGGTGAGCGCATTGGACATCTCCTTGATCGCGTGCTGGGCGCGCGCCACCGCCAGACCGTAGCCCGGCACGATGATGACGGAGTCGGCATTGCCCATCAGGAAAGCGGCATCGTCCGCGCTGCCGCTGCGATAGGTTTTCTGTACGCCATCGTCGCTGGCTGCCGCTGCTTCACCCCCACCAAAGCCGCCCAGAATCACGTTGAGAAAGGCGCGGTTCATCGCACGACACATGATGTAGGACAGGATCGCGCCGGAGCTGCCCACCAGCGAGCCGGCGATAATCAGCATGTTGTTGTTGAGCGTAAAGCCGATACCTGCGGCCGCCCAGCCGGAGTAGGAGTTCAACATCGAGATAACCACCGGCATGTCCGCGCCACCGATCGGCATAATCAGCAACACGCCCAGCAGCAACGCAATGGCGGTCATAATCAGGAAAGGGGTCCAGGAAGGACTCAGGAAAAAGGCGATGCCGAACCCCAACATACTGATGCCCAGTCCCAGATTCAGCCAGTGCTGACCGGCAAATCGCAAGGGTTTTCCTGACAGTCTGGCAGACAATTTGAGGAAGGCAATGATCGAACCGGTGAACGTGATCGCGCCAACGAACGTGCCGATGAACAGTTCAATGCGGTTGCTGCTGTGCAACATTTCGCCCGGCAAGGCAATGCCGTAAGCGACCGGATTATTAAACGCCGCCATCGCCACCAGCACGGCAGCCAGCCCCACCAGCGAGTGCATTGCCGCGACCATTTCCGGCATTTGCGTCATTTCGACGCGACGGGCGACCACACTACCGACCGTGCCGCCGACCAAAATGGCCAACACAATCAAACCGACGTTATGCGTCAAACTCAAGGTGGTCAGCACGGCAATCGCCATCCCGATCATGCCGAACATATTGCCGCGACGCGAAGTCATCGGCGAACTCAAGCCTTTCAAGGTCAGGATAAACAGCACCGCCGCGACCAGATAGGCCAGGTAAACAGAATTGGCAGACATTTATTTTCCCTTCTTCTTGAACATGCTCAACATGCGTTGAGTGACCAGAAAACCGCCGAACACATTGACCGCCGCCAGTGCCACCGCAACCAGCCCCAGTATGGTGCCGATGTCCATTTCTTCAGGCTTGGCCGCCAGCATTGCGCCGACGATGATGATGCCGGACACCGCGTTGGTGACCGCCATCAGCGGCGTGTGCAGCGCGGGAGTGACATTCCAGACTACGTGATAGCCGATAAAAATTGCCAACACAAATACGGTCAGATTCATAACAAAGGGATCTACTACACCAGACATGTTTTTTCTCCTTTAATGGGGGAAGCGGAAAGCGAAAAGATCAACACTCCGCATCCCGCTTTATTTAGCGGCTGGGACAAACGGCGCGCCGTCACGGCACAACAGGGTTCCGGCGATGATGTCGTCTGCCATATCAACCTTCATCGCGCCGCTCTTGTCGCATAACAAATTCAAGAAATTCAATAGGTTACGCGCGTATAACGCACTCGAATCGGTCGCCACCAGCCCCGGCAGATTGGTCTCGCCGACGATGGTCACGCCGTACTTGACGACCGTTTTGCCCGCTTCCGACAAGGGGCAGTTGCCGCCCGCCTCGACCGCCATATCCACGACCACCGAACCCGGCTTCATCTGTTTTACCGTCTCTTCCTGCAACAACACGGGCGCGGCACGACCGGGAATCAGCGCGGTGGTGATGATAATGTCGGCCTGTTTGGCGCGTTCGGCGACCAACACGGCCTGACGCTGCATCCACGCAGCGGGCATCATGCGCGCATAGCCGCCCACTCCCTGGGCAATTTCGCGCTCTTCATCCGTCTCGAACGGCACGTCTATGAATTTTGCCCCCAGCGACTCGACCTGTTCCTTGGCGGCGGGGCGCACGTCCGACGCTTCGACCACCGCGCCCAGACGCTTGGCGGTGGCGATTGCCTGCAAGCCTGCCACGCCCACACCCAGAATCAGCACCCGCGCGGCTTTCACCGTTCCGGCGGCAGTCATCAGCATCGGCATGAAACGGTCATACAGATTCGCGCCCACCAGCACCGCCTTGTAACCGGCGATATTGGCCTGCGAAGACAGCACGTCCATCGCCTGCGCGCGCGAGGTGCGCGGCAGTTTTTCCATGGCAAAGGCGGTCACGCCCTGTTGGGCAATCGCTTCCACTTGTTCTTTCAGATGCGGGGCAAGCAGGCCGATCAGCACCGTGCCACTCGCCATTTGCGCCAGTTCGTCGGCTGTCGGCGCTCTGACCTTGAGCACGATCTGCGCCTCCTTATACAGCGTGGCCGCATCCACCAAGGTCGCGCCCGCCGCCGCGTAATCGGCATCGGGGTAATGCGCGCGCGCGCCCGCACCCGTTTCGATCAACACGTTATGACCCGTTGCCAGCAACTTCTTCACCGTTTCCGGTGTCGCCGCAACACGCGTTTCGCCTGCACGCGTTTCCGCAGGTATGCCTATGCGCATGAATCTCTCCCCAGAGTAAATTTTTCTTATTCGATTGATTAAAGCATTACAACCAGACGCAATTTTTCGCGCCGGAGATTATAACCGCACTATGACAATAATAACCACGCTGTCACGCGTGACAGTTCATGTCCCGATGCAGATTAAATACACAGATTATGAGAACCAGCGCAAAAAAGCAGCCGCGCTCAGGGCGGTGACCCCAAGTGCGAACAAGACACGCCAAACCAGGAGCCGTTTCCGGATGCTCCATGCCGCGTGATATTTCGCATAAGCGACCGCCAAAGTAAAACCGCACATGGCACAGATGATTTTAAGCGACAGCGCAAGCACTGCGAGGCCGTGAATATCGGGCAGATGACCCTCAAACGAAAAAGTGGCGAGGCCGAAACCCGCACCACTTGCCGCCTGCACCGCCCAGACCACAGCCACCAGCACGGCCAGCCAACGTTGCACCACCGCATCGCCGCCCACCCGCCAGAGAGCGGCAGCGGCGGCACCTACAACGGTCACAGCCCCCAAATTGTGGATGACCTGGATGAGCGCATAAACAAGATTCTGCACCATGACCTATTTAACGGTCACCGTCACAGAACGCTCTACCCCTGTCATTGCGTGGCCGGACGTTGCTTCCTTGATTACGATGACATGCTTGCCGGGGGTTAACTTCGGCAGGGCAACGCTGCACGGGCAATGAGCGACGTTACGCTCAATGATAGGATCCTGATTATCAATGTAAATATGCAGGTGATTACCTCTGGGACTCAACTTGACGTTGAATTCCAGCTTGTTCTCCGCACCGCTTTGCAACACGGCATCGCTGGTCGGGGCGAGAATTGCGATCGCACCCATCCCTGCGGAATCGGCAGCCTGAACCGGATTTACCAGCACGGTCAGGGCAATCAGGGCAACACAAACCGTAAAATGATCGAGCAGTTTCATGACATTCTCCTTTAACGATAAAATTAAACGCGACTGAATAAACACGACTGATACACTCAACAACAGCGCGAATCTGATACCTTATGCACGATGAAGTCAAGCTTGAAATCCTGTCATACCGGCATAACAGCAGTTCCCGCTTTATGACTAAGACAATTGCGCTTCTCCGTTATAATTGCCCCCCCATTTAACGCTACTCCTTCCTCATGCCATCCATACGGCTATTACCTGACCTGCTGATCAACCAGATCGCTGCTGGCGAGGTCATCGAACGCCCCGCCGCCGCACTCAAGGAACTGCTGGAAAACAGCCTGGATGCGGGAGCGACCGAGATTAGCGTGCAACTGGAACAGGGCGGCATCAAACGTTTGCTAGTGCGCGACAACGGGCGCGGCATCAGCAAGGCCGACCTGCCGCTGGCGCTGCTGCGCCACGCCACCAGCAAAATCGCTTCCCTTGACGATTTGCAAAGCGTTACCAGCATGGGCTTTCGCGGCGAAGCGCTGGCCAGCATGGCCGCCGTGGCGCAACTGACTTTGAGCAGCCGCGCTGCCGACGACGCGCACGGCTGGCAAGTCGAGGCGCTGGACGGACGAATCAGCTCGCCCGCGCCATCCAGCCAGAGCGCTGGCACGACCGTGGACATCCACGAGCTTTATTTCAACACGCCCGCCCGCCGCAAATTTCTGAAAAGCGAGGCTACCGAATTCGCCCACTGCCAGGAAGCCTTCAAGCGCATCGCCCTGTCGCGTCCCGATGTCGGCTTTACCCTGCAACACAATGGCCGCGTCATCTGGCAACTCACGAGAGGAGTAAGGAGTGAGGATGAAGGCGTGAAAATTGAGGAGGCAAAGGGCGATGGATGGCTCCGGGATGCAGCGCTAAAACGCGTTTCTGCCTTGCTGGGCGACGAGTTCGGCCACGCTGCAATCAATGTTTCCCACCAGGTCGCAGCCCTTTCGCTGCAAGGCCTCGCTGCCCTGCCCGCCTATTCGCGCGGCAATCGGGATTCTCAATATTTCTTCGTCAACGGGCGTTTCGTGCGCGACAAAGTCGCCAGCCACGCTTTGCGCCAAGCCTATCAGGACATCCTGCACCACCAGCGCCACCCAGCTTTCGTGCTGTTCCTCGACCTGCCGCCCGAACAAGTGGACGTGAACGTCCATCCCGCCAAGAGCGAAGTGCGCTTTCGCGAAGCTCAGGGCATCCACCAGTTCATCTTCCACACCCTGCAACAGGCATTGAGCGTATCCGTTGTGACGGAAGATACCGATTCGCGCCTGGCACCCAAAACCCCATCAACGGGCTTGTCCAACAAACCGGATTCCGGCTTTCGCGGGATAACCAGCGACTTGCCCACTCTTGTACCCTTTGGGGGGAGCGGGCCTAGTCGAATGGCTAGTAGTTTCATCAATGACGGGTTTTCCAGTTTTCAACAACATCAAATCCCGCTGGGTGCTGCCCAGTTGAATGCCTCTTATCGGGTATGGGAAGCGCAAAGTGCTCAGTCGGCAGTAGCGAGTGAAAGTACGGTAAGTAGCGATTGGCAAGTAGCAAGTGAAAAAACCGCCCCCACTGACCACTCACCACTCACCGCTTACGATTCCCCTCCACTCGGTTTTGCCCTGGCCCAGCTTGCCGGCGTTTACATCCTCGCGCAGAATGCGCAGGGTTTGATCGTGGTGGACATGCACGCCGCGCACGAGCGCATCGTTTATGAGAAGCTCAAGACTTCGCTGGATGCCGAACGGATCATTACCCAGCCCTTGCTGATTCCGGTGAGTTTTTTCGCCGATGCGCTGGACATCGCCACGGTAGAGGCCGAACAGGAAGCACTCAACCGGCTGGGTTTTGACATCGCCCCGCTCTCGCCCACCACCCTTGCGGTACGCGCCATGCCGGTGCTGCTCAAACAGTCCGAAGCCGAGGCCGCCGCGCACGCGGTATTGAACGAATTGCGCGAATATGGTGCCAGCCGCGTGCTGACCGAACGCCGCAACGCGCTTTTAGCCAGCCTCGCCTGTCACGGCGCGGTACGCGCCAACCGACTGTTGAGCCTTCCCGAAATGAACGCCCTGCTGCGCGAGATGGAAGTCACCTGCCGCGCCGGGCAATGCAACCACGGCAGACCGACCTGGTTCCAGCTAAGCATGAAGGAACTGGACAATATGTTCATGCGCGGACAGTGAAAAACGGCACACCCTCCAACTTACAAGTTGCAACTTGCGACTGATAACTTATGACTAACGCCCCTCCTTCCATCTTGCGCATCGCTTTTGCCAGTTTCATCGGCACGGCCATCGAGTTTTACGATTTTTACATCTACGGCCTTGCCGTGGCGATGGTGATAGGACCGGTATTCTTTCCCGACAGCGACCCGGCAGTGCAGGCGCTGAACGCGTTCCTCACCTTCGGCATCGCCTTCGTTGCCAGACCGATAGGCGCAATGGTATTCGGACACTTTGGCGACAAAGTAGGCCGCAAGGCGACACTGGTGATTTCGTTGCTGGTGATGGGCTCGTCCACCATGCTGATCGGCGTGTTGCCCGGCTACGAATTGATGGGCTGGACTGCCCCCGCCCTGCTCTGCCTGCTGCGCTTCGGGCAAGGCATCGGTTTGGGCGGAGAATGGGGGGGTGCTGCCTTGCTCGCTGCCGAACATGCGCCCGAGGGACGACGCGGCTGGTTCGGCATGTTCCCACAATTAGGCCCCCCTGTCGGTTTCCTATTAGCGGTCGGCAGTTTTCTGTTGCTGGCGCAGCTGCTAGACGATGCCGAGTTCCGCGCGTGGGGCTGGCGCATCCCTTTCCTCGCCAGTGCTATCCTGGTCGGGGTGGGACTTTATGTGCGGCTCAAACTCACCGAGACACCGGTGTTCGCCCGCGCCGTGAAAGCGCAGCAACAAGTGAAATTTCCCATGCAAACCCTGCTTACCTCATACACCAAACCGCTGCTACTGGGTGCCTTGACGATGGTGGTGTGTTACGCGCTGTTCTATATTTCTACTGTATTTTCATTGAGTTACGGAGTCACCACGCTGCACATCCCGCGCCCGCAATTCCTTGAGATGTTGTGTGTCGCGGTGCTGTTCATGGCGGTGGCGACACCGCTCGCCGCCATGGCGGGCGACCGCTTCGGTCGTCGCCCCGTGTTGATCGTGGCAGGGAGCGCAGCACTGCTGTCCGGCTTTTTGATGGAGCCGATGTTGGGTAGCGGTTCGCCTGTGCTCATCACCGCCTTCCTGAGTATCGAGCTGTTTTTGATGGGGGCGACCTTTGCGCCGATGGGGGCGCTGCTGCCGGAACTGTTCCCCACCGCCGTGCGCTACACGGGAGCGGGCGCGGCTTATAACCTGGGCGGCATCCTCGGCGCGTCGCTCGCCCCCTTCATCGCGCAGAAGCTGGTGTTGATGGGCGGGTTGGCGTGGGTGGGCGGCTATATTTCCGTTGCCGCAGCAATCAGCGTGCTGTCAACGCTGGCTCTGCATGAAACCCGTGACAGAGAACTGGCATGAGCCCCCTGCCTTCCGCCATTTTTCTCATGGGCCCCACTGCCAGCGGCAAGACTGGCGTGGCGGTGGAACTGGCACAGACGTTGCCCGTGGAGTTGGTCAGCGTGGATTCCGCGCTGGTGTATCGCGACATGAATATCGGCACGGCCAAGCCGGATGCCGCCACGCTGGCTCTCGCGCCGCACCACCTGATAGACGTGATAGACCCCACCGAAGCGTATTCCGCCGCCGCCTTTCGCCGCGATGCGCTGGCGCTCATGGCAGACATCACGGCGCGCGGCAAAATTCCCTTGCTGGTGGGCGGCACGATGCTGTATTTCAAGGCTTTGAAAGAAGGCTTGAGCGATTTGCCCATCGCCTGCCCCGCCGTGCGCGCCGAGCTGGAGACAGAAATCGCTCGGCACGGCATCGCCCACCTGCACCGCCAACTGGCTGAAATAGATGCGGAAACGGCGGCGCGTCTGTCGCCCAACGACACCCAGCGCATCGGGCGCGCGCTGGAAATCTATCGCCTGACGGGCACGCCGATGTCGGTACTGTTCAAACAACAAACCGAAAACGCCGCCTTGCCTTACCACATCACGTCCCTTGCGCTGATCCCCAGCGACCGTAGCGTCTTGCACCAGCGCATCGCCGCACGTTTTACGCAGATGATGCGACAGGGGCTGATTGAAGAATTACGCGGACTACGGCAGAAATACCCGCTGCACCCCGAACTCCCTGCGATGCGCTGCGTCGGCTACCGTCAGGCATGGCAATTTCTGGACGGCCAAATCAGCGAAGCGCAGCTGATCGAGACCGGCATCATCGCCACCCGCCAGCTCGCCAAACGGCAGCTCACCTGGCTGCGCTCCATGCCTGAAAATGTGACAATCAACTGTTTGTCCGACAACCTGACGCAGCAAGTGCGCGAGGCATCGCACTTGTAAAAACCTCACAGCGTCGAGAGCAGCACGCTGTCGCGCAGTTTTTTCAACTGGTCGCGCAGCTCGGCGGCTTTCTCGAATTCCAGATTTTTCGCCGCCGCCAGCATATCTTTTTCCAACCTATTGATTTCTTTCGATATTTGCTTTTCGCTCATAGCCAGATACTTGGCCTGTTGTTGAGCCGCCTTCTGCACACTGCGCGCGTCGTCGGCATCATATGTACCTTCGATGATGTCCTTGATGCGCTTCTTAACGCCCTGCGGGGTGATGCCGTGCGCCAGGTTATGCGCCACCTGTTTGCTGCGACGGCGTTCAGTCTCGTCCAGGGTGCGCTGCATCGAGCCGGTGATCCTGTCCGCATATAAAATCGCCCGGCCATTTAGGTGGCGAGCCGCGCGGCCTATGGTCTGAATCAGCGAGCGTTCGGAACGCAAAAAGCCTTCCTTGTCGGCATCCAGTATCGCCACCAGTGACACTTCGGGAATGTCCAGTCCTTCGCGCAACAGGTTGATGCCGATCAGCACATCGAACACGCCCAGGCGCAGGTCGCGGATGATTTCGACGCGCTCGACCGTGTCCACATCCGAGTGCAGATAGCGCACCTTGATGCCGTGTTCGCCGAGATATTCGGTCAGGTCTTCCGACATGCGCTTGGTCAGCGTGGTCACCAGCACGCGCTCGCCCAGCTTGATGCGCAAGCTGATTTCCGACATTAAATCATCCACTTGATTGATCGCCGGACGAACTTCGATAACGGGGTCAACCAGGCCGGTCGGTCTCACCAGTTGCTCGACCACCTGCCCGGTGTGTTCGGCCTCATACACGGCTGGGGTGGCGGAGACAAACACGCTCTGGCGCATGATGCGTTCAAATTCGTCGAAGCGCAGCGGGCGGTTATCCAGCGCGGAAGGCAGGCGGAAGCCGTAATTGACCAGATTTTCCTTGCGTGCGCGGTCGCCCTTGTACATGCCGCCCACCTGCGGAATCATCACATGGCTTTCGTCCAGAAACATCAGCGCGTTGGGCGGTAAATAATCCAGCAGCGTGGGCGGCGGGTCTCCTGCCGGACGACCGGACAGATGGCGCGAATAATTTTCGATGCCCTTGGTAAAGCCGATTTCGCACAGCATTTCCAGATCGTGGCGGGTACGCTGCTCGATGCGCTGCGCCTCGACCAGCTTGTTTTCGCCGATAAAAAATGCGATGCGTTCCGCCAATTCAACCTTGATCGTCTCAATAGCCTCCAGTACCGTGCTGCGCGGCGTGACGTAATGACTGGACGGATAAACGGTGTAGCGCGGCACTTTTTGCTGGATGTGTCCGGTCAGCGGATCAAACAGGGAAAGCGTTTCCACCTCGTCGTCAAACAGCGTGATGCGCAACGCCAACTCGCTGTTTTCCGCCGGAAACACGTCTATCACATCGCCGCGCACGCGGAATCTGCCGCGCGTGAAATCCATATCGTTGCGCTCGTACTGCATCTCCACCAGCCGCTTGATGACATCGCGCTGCGGCATTTTTTCGTTGTGGCGCAGATGCAAAATCATGCCGTGATAATCCACCGGATCACCGATACCGTAGATCGCCGACACGGTCGCCACAATGATGCAATCCTCGCGTTCCAGCAGCGCCTTGGTGGCGGAAAGTCGCATCTGCTCGATCTGCTCGTTGATCGCCGAATCCTTTTCGATGAACACATCGCGCGACGGCACATAAGCCTCCGGCTGGTAATAATCGTAATAGGAAACGAAATACTCCACCGCGTTGTCCGGGAAAAACTCGCGGAACTCGGAATAAAGTTGCGCGGCGAGCGTCTTGTTCGGTGCCATCACCATCGCCGGACGACCCAGTTGCGCGATGACATTTGCCATCGTAAAAGTCTTGCCCGACCCGGTCACGCCCAGCAAAGTCTGGAACGCCAGCCCGTCGTTGATTCCTTCCACCAGTTGCGCGATCGCCGTCGGCTGATCGCCCGCTGGCGCAAAAGGCTGATGTAAAAGAAAGGGGCTATTGGGAAAAGTCTGGATAGTCATGGCAAAACAGGCGCAACTTAGCGATCCGGCGAACGGGATTAAGTCCGCAAACTGTTGTAAATAATGAGTGTGCAACCACCGCTCCGGTTTGGTTTGTGGCGTTATTGAAGACGTTTCACAAAGCAAAGGAGAACAAGCGATGGCTGGATAGGATATTAACGTGGAAAAGGAATTGTTGTCAGAATTATTGAGTGGCCGAAACGGGTCAACGGGGGTACGGTTTTCTATCGTAATGCAAGACCTTCCCCCAACTGTGTTCGTTATGGAGTGCGCAGGCATGACTGCGCGTGTTTTTTATGGAGTGCGCAGGCATGACTGCGCGTCAATATAAGCGGCGACGCGTCGCCGCACTCCAAAAAACAACCCGCGTAGGGCGGAACGCTTGGAGGCGTTGACGGCTAGGCGGGCAACTCCTCTGCCGCGCGGCAGACCCAAACGGGATGTTGCAGGTTAATTCGAGTCTGACCCGAATGGCACTGACTTAAGCGGTAAGTACATGAATTAAATGAAAAACAGGCTGGTATGGTGGTAAGCTTTAGTCACCAAACCATGATCACCACCGAGAGCCAGCCC
>Ga0210037_1002042_pt1 | contig 11228 bp, 10 predicted proteins | sample CryGey08umfilter_3_FD_185451 | JGI IMG/M metagenome (GOLD analysis project Ga0210037, IMG submission 185451) | Groundwater microbial communities from aquifer in Utah, USA - Crystal Geyser 4/9/14 0.8 um filter (SPAdes) (version 3) | ecosystem: Environmental > Aquatic > Deep subsurface >...
GAAAACATGCAAATATCCGAAAAATCAAGGCCGGATTGCCTATTTTTTAAGCAGATTCATGATTCCAAATTTTGAATTTCTGTGTCCGACAGGCTGCTAGATTCCTTGGTTGGACGCGCCCTAACCCAAAAGGTGAATCTGACTGAAGCTGAAACTGAAATAATCCATGTCCATATGCACTTATTGAAGAAAACAAGCGGCCAACTGAGGAATCTAGGTTGAAGGTGGGTAATCAACTCGAATTGCTTGAAAGACAAGCCCTCAAGCTCAAAAGAAACAAGTATCTTGTTTCTTTGAGAACGCAAGGCTCGCCTGCGGGGTTGGGATGTTATCGGCTGGCGAGCGAGCCGCTTTTGCGCGGGTACTGTTGTCAAGCCTGGGCGAAGACAATGAGATTAACGAGATATGGGCTGATGAGTTGGAGCGTGCGGATCGCACAGGTCGAGGCAGGCGGCGTTGAGTGCATCCCAGTCGAAACTGCGATCAGCGCGCTGCGGGCCGCGTTACAGTGGCATTCAGCATCGTTCCCTTGGCTTGGGTTGACATTGCGCAGCAGGTGAACCGACAGGCGTGCCCGTTTCGCCGGTTCCCTTTCAGCGACATCTACTACATTTCACAGGATGCCGAGCTTCGAATCATCGCAATAGCCCATCAACGTCGTCGCCCCGACTATTTGGTCAAACGTTCATAATTCATCGACGACAGCCTACTTGCGCATCACCACCAGCCCCTTAAGGTACTCCATGCTTAGTGGTGTCCTTGTTGAACATGGACGACAGCCTACTTGCGCATCACCACCAGCCCCTTAAGGTACTCGCCTTCCGGGAAATTGACCGTCATCGGGTGATCAGGCGCGCCGCCCATGCGCTCGTGGATATAGCCGTCGACACCGGCATCACACCCGGCAGAGGCGACAATTTTGTGAAACAAATCGGCGCTGATACCGCCTGAACAGCTGTAGGTGAACAGCACCCCCCCGGGTTCCAGAAGCTTGAAGGCCAGGCGGTTGATGTCTTTGTAAGCGCGAGCGGCGCGCTCGGCATGCGCCACGGTGGGGGCAAACTTGGGCGGGTCAAGCACGATGGCATCAAAGCTCTGGCCTTGCTCAAGAAACAAGCGCAGCGAGGCATTCACATCGGCATCCATGAAGCTGGCGCGGTCTGCTGCAAAACCGTTCAGCGCCACATTGGCGGCAGCTTTTTCCAGCGCCGGGCCAGAAGAATCAATGGATGTGACGTGCGCAGCACCGCCCTTGAGCGCCGCCACGGTGAAGCCGCCGGTGTAGCAATAGCAGTTGAGCACGCGCTTGAACTGCAGGCGGCGGGCGTAGTCGGCAAAACGCTTGCGGCTGTCACGCTGGTCAAGGTAAAAGCCGGTTTTGTGGCCTTCGGCAATGTTCACCGCCAGTTGCCAGTCGTGTTCTTGCAGCACCAGTTCCACTTCGCCCTGGCCGCGCAGCCAGCCGGTGGACTCCGCCAGACCTTCCAGTGTGCGGCTGCTGGCATCACTGCGCTCGTACAGTTTGGAGAGGCCGGTGGCGACCAAGAGCGCATCGGCAATCACGTCTTTCCAGCGCTCGACCCCGGCGGAGGTGAACTGTGCCACCAGGGTGTCGCCGTAGCGGTCAACGATCAGCCCCGGCAAACCATCAGACTCGCCATGCACCAGACGGCAGCCATTGATTTTTATGTCAAATCTGGCTCTAGCCCTTATGGATGCTGTGCAAGCAGCTATAAAAAAAGATGCATCAATGCGCTGGGTTTCGTCAAAGCTCCAGACCCTGGCGCGGATTTTGGAGGCCGGGCTGAACGCGCCCCAAGCCAGAAACTGGCCGTCAGCCGACTCCACGCGCACGGTTTCCCCGGCATCGGCGCTGCCTTTGCCGATGGCCGACTCAAAAATCCAGGGGTGGCGGCGCAGCAGGGAGCGCTCTTTGCCAGGGCGTAGCCGGATCGACTTCATATTTATTCAGTTGGGGACAGAGCAAATTTGCTTCGCAAATCTTGGTCTGTCCCGCAAACATCAGTAGGTGATGGCCATGGCGGGCACGTCGACGCGGATCATTGGTTTGCCCAGGGCGGCGCTGACGGCGGCCACATAGGCGGCGGCCCACTGTGCATCGCCCAGCAATTTGGCTCCGGCGGCTTGGGTGACCACCAGCACTTTGTCGGCGGTGAGCACCTTGCCGCTGGCACGCAGCGGCTCGCATTCAAGTGTGGTGAACTGGTGGTCGAGCCAGGCGCGGGCGGCATCGTGGGTCAGCGGCGTGCCTTCAGGGATGGGGAACGAAAACTCAAGCCCTTTGGGTAAAACCACATTGATTTGCTTTTGCATGAAGATCACCTATCTGTTATTTGTTTGTTAAAGCCACCACAGGGGGCTATTTTGAACCACTTGAGTTGCTGTTTTTGAGATGAGCCCGCGGGTGCGCTGCATCATAGGCTTTGGCCAGGTGTTGAAAGTCGAGCCGGGTATAGACCTGGGTGGTGCTGATGTTGGCGTGGCCCAGCAGCTCTTGCACGCCGCGCAGGTCGCTGCTGGACTGCAGGATATGGCTGGCAAACGAGTGCCGCAGCATGTGCGGGTGCACCGGTGCGGCCAAACCCGCTTGCAGGCTGCGCTGGCGCAGGCGTTGCCAGATCGACTGCGCCGTCAGGCGTGTGCCGTTGCGGCCAATGAACAGCGCCGCCGGCGGTGTGCCGCCTGGCACGACCTGATCTGGCATGGGGTGAAAGGTTTGCCTGCGCACAGCCAACCAATGCTGCAGTGCCAGCACCGCCTTTGAACCCACCGGCACGATGCGCCGCTTGCTGCCTTTGCCCAGCACATGTGCCTCGGCGGCGTCCAGGTCCACCCAGCCGCGCGCCTGATCGCTGGCCTGTGCGTCCAAGCCGGTGAGTTCGCCCACGCGCAGACCGCCGTCGTACAGCAGTTCGGTGATCGCGGCATCGCGCGCTTCCAGCCAGGGGTTGCCGTCTGAGGCGTCAAAGCTGGCGAGCTGCACTGCGTCGTCCACGCTCAGGGCTTTGGGCAGGGGCTTGGCAGCTTTGGGGGCACGCACGTCCAGCACCGGGTTGCAAGTGACCAGGCCTTCGCGCCCGAGCCAGCTGTAAAAACCGCGCCAGCCCGACAAAATCAGCGCAATGCCCCGGCCGCTGCGCCTGCCACTGTGCATTTGCGCCACCCAGCGGCGGATGTGGCTGGCTTGCACACCCAACAGCCCCACGCCTGCACTGGCCGCGTTGAAAGCCAATTTTTCCAGATCAAGCGTGTACAACGCCACGGTGCGTGCGGCCAGGCGTTTTTCAAACTGCACATGGTCCAGGTAGCGCTGCACCAGCACATCCACCGGCTGGGGCGCGGTCTGCATCGGGGTTCAGCGCAGGGGCGAGAGCGCCGCGCTGGCCAGCTCCGCCACACGCGCCAAAAAGTTGGTGCCCATGGTGCTGTTGAAGCGCTGGGCATCGGGCGAGGCCAGCACCAGCAGGCCGAATGCGGGGGCGGTGCTGCCCACCGGCCCGTCACGCAAGGGCAGAATGGCTAGGGACGCAGCTGCTTTGGGGTCTGGCAGCCAGTCAATTGCTTCCAAGCCGGTGTTGACGCCACAAAAGGGCTCGGTCAATGAAGAGATGAACGATTTGGCGTCCTCAGAGACACCTTCGGCGAATGTGTCATGGGCATGCTGCGCCTTCACTCCCCAGACCTTGATGCCGACTTGTGGCACGCCAAATTGTTCGGCCAGCTGGGCAGCCATCAGCTCGGGTAGCGCCTGGGCATTGGTGTTTAAAAACAAGGTGCGCGCCCACTGCAGCAGCTTGTCAGACAGCACCATGTTGTCGTTCACGTTGCGAATCATGTCCATGATGCGCAGTTCCAACATCTTGATTTTTTCTCGCAGCAGCGTGGCCTGGCGCTCTTGCAGGCTCACCGCGCGCTGGCTGTGGGGGCTGCTGAGTTGCACCGCGGCCAGCAGCTCGGCGTGGCGTTCAAAAAAATCAGGCGTATTGGCCAGGTAGTTGGCAATGTCGTCTTCGGTGATCGGGTTGTTGATGGCGCTGGGCAAGTTTGAATTTGGCATGGTGTTTAGCTTTGGGTATGGACGTCAAACGCATCGGGCAGCTCCATGCTACCTTTGAAAACGGTGGTGGCCGGGCCAGTCATCATGACCGGTGCCGTGCCACCGGCCCAGGCAATGCTCAGCACGCCACCATGGGTGTGCACCTGCACGGTGTCGTCGAGCAGCCCAAGCCGGATGCCAGCCACCACGGCCGCACACGCGCCCGAGCCGCAGGCCAGGGTTTCGCCAGCGCCGCGCTCAAACACACGTAGGCGAATTTGCTGGCGGCTTTGCACCTGCATGAAGCCGGCGTTGACGCGGTTGGGAAAAAACGGATGGTGCTCGATCAACGGGCCCTGTTGCAGCACCGGGGCGCTGTCCAGGTTGTCCACCAGTTGCACGGCATGGGGGTTACCCATGGAAACAATTGCTACAAGAATTGTAGCTGTATGCCCTTTGTATTCAAGGGCTAGAGGCCATTTTTGCCATGAACCACTGACCACTGGCTGCACCGTTCCAGGTTTAAAAGGCACGCGTTCAGGCGCAAACACTGGCAGGCCCATGTTGACGGTGACGCGGCCATCTGGCGTGAGCAGCGGCTCGATCACGCCGCTTTTGGTTTGCACCCGGATGGCATCTTTGGTGGTCAACCCCGCATCGCGCACAAAGCGTGCAAAACAGCGCGCGCCGTTGCCGCATTGTTCCACTTCAGCGCCGTCGGCGTTGTGGATGATGTATTCAAAATCAATGCCCGGCGCGGGGGAGGGGCGCACTGTCAGAATCTGGTCGGCTCCCACGCCAAAGTGGCGGTCGGCCAAAAAACGGTAGTGCGCGGCGCTCAGGTTGAAACGGCTTTGGGTCTCGTCAAGCACCACAAAGTCGTTGCCGGCACCGTGCATTTTGGTGAAGGGAATGTGCATGGGATGAGATTATCGGCGAGTGTCGATTTGAAATTGCACGATGCACACGCAGGGTAGAGGAGTTTTTGAAAACGCACAGACGGCGTAGCGCTCAGCTCCGCGGCTGTCCCCCGCCCTGCGGGCTCCTCCTTGATGCCGCTGCGCTGAGCGCTACGCCGTCTGTGCGTCCGCAACGTTGTAGGGGTTGTGGGTATTCAAGTGTCTGGCATGCCAAACCAGTTGGCGATCGACGACACTGGGGTGAATGGTGTAGCGGCATAAAGGAGGAGCCCGCAGGGCGGAGGACAGCCGCGGAACCATTCACCCCGGTGTCGTCGATTCTGCGAAACCAAGGGCTCGCAAAGCAATAACTTGTACCTTTGCCCAGCTATCTTTGGGCGCATTGCGTCGTTGCAAATCGCTTGTTTAGCAGAGCTAAACGGCGCGTTTTGCGCCTAGCACTGCATCCCAAATCTGGCCGTCAAAACGTCCAACTTATTACTTTACGAGCCCTAAGCAGCCGGATGTTTGACTGCGTTTTTGACCAGCTTGCGCTCCACAGCGCTGTCCAGATCAATGTGGCACTGGTCGGCCACCTGCAACAGGTACAGCAGCACGTCGGCAACTTCATCGGCAATGTGCTCTTTTTGATCTGGATTCAGATGTGCCGCCTGCGATTGCTCCGGGGTCATCCATTGGAAGATTTCGGCCAGCTCAGCGGCCTCCACCATCAGTGCGGTGCTCAGATTCTTGGGCGTGTGAAACGGCTGCCAATGGCGCTCAGCCGCGAATTCACGCAAGGTAAGTTGCAATGCCTGGAGGTTCATGGGGTTTCCTTGATGGGATCAATCAGCGCCAGTGCCGATTGTCTTGCAAGCGCCCCACAGCTGGCATCCAGACATCTGGCCAGCCTGCATAATTTGCCCATGCCCCGTCCTACCCAACTTTTGCATCCGCCCCGCCCCCCGGCACCCACCCGCGCCGCCGCCACCGTGCTGCTGCTGCGCGACACACCTGAGGGCATTGAAGTGCTGATGACGCGGCGCTCGGCCAAAGCCAGTTTTGTGCCGGGCGCGTTTGTCTTCCCCGGCGGCGGCATTGATGCGGCCGACGCGTGTTGTCATAACCAGTGCCAACGCCGTGCCACGCAAACGGACAGCACTTTGACGCAAGCCGTGGCGGCCATTCGTGAGAGTTTTGAAGAGCTGGGTGTGTTGCTGGCTCGCCATGCCGATGGCCGTTGGGCCAGTCAGGCCGAGATTGACGGGATGGATCGCACCAGCGACTTTGCCGCGCAATGCGCCGCGCGTGGCCTGACGCTGGCCGCCAGCGATGTGTTTGTGCTGGCGCGCTGGATCACCGACCGTGACCTGCCCAAGCGCTTTGATGTGCCTTTTTTGGTGGCACGCATGCCGCCCCAGCAAACCCCGGTGGCCGACGAGACTGAGCAGTTCGAACCGGTCTGGGTGCGCCCGGCAGATGCCTTGGCGCGGCACCAGGCGGGCACGTTTTTCATGATCTTTCCGACCATCCGCACGCTGCAGCAGCTGCAAGCCTTTGCCACGGTCGATGCCGTGCTGCGCGCGTGTGCGGTGAATGAGGAGCCGCTGTTTACCAGTTGCCCGCGCGCCGGGTTGCTGGCTGGGCGTGAGGTGCGCTTCATGGAGCACGAATTGCCATTTAGCGAACTGGCGCTGGTCTGCCCCGACGGCCAGAACGTTCACCCGCTGGACTGGCAGACCGAAACCCCGGTGCCGCTGCTGAAAAACGTGCTGCGCCTGACCGCGCCCAACCCGGGCGTGATGACCGGCCCGGGCACCAACAGCTACCTGGTAGGCGATGCCAGCACCGGCTTCATTGCCATTGACCCCGGGCCTGCCGATGAGGCGCATTTGGGCAAACTCTGGCGCGCCGCCGGTGGCGACATTCGCCTGATCGTCTGCACCCATTCGCATCCCGACCATGCGCCAGGAGCCCGGCCTTTGCAGGCCATGTGCACGCCGAAGCCGCCGATTTTGGGTCTGCCCAGCGCGGCCACAGCCCGGGCGAACAGTGTTTTTGTGCCTGACAAAACACTACAAAATAAAGAGCTGCTTGTCCTTGTTCCATCAGGGCTAGAGGCTAATTTGTCATATAAAAATGGGCACACCCTGCAAGTCATCCACACGCCGGGTCATGCAGCCAACCACTTGTGCCTGCTGCTGCTTGAAGACGGCTTGTTGTTCAGTGGCGACCACATTCTGAGCGGCAGCACCACCGTGATCGACCCGCCTGATGGCGACATGAACAACTACCTGAATTCGCTAGACCTGTTGAGCGCCGCCTGTCTTGAACACCAGATCAAGTTCATTCTGCCCGCACACGGCCACGTGATGGGCGGACCGAACGATGAAGCACTGGCGGCCATCGCTCGCCTGAAGAGGCACCGCTTGCAGCGCGAGGCCAAGGTGCTCTTAGCCATGCAAGCGCAGCCGACGGGCACTTTGGATGACTGGCTGGCGCTGGCCTATGATGATGTGCCGCAGCGCATGTGGCCGGTGGCCAAGCGCTCGTTGATGGCGCATGTGGCGCGGCTGGAAGCGCTGTCGGGTTGAGTCAATTTGTTGAGACGATTTGTTGCGACCAATTGGCCTCTCACCCCTGGTACTCAATGGGCATGAAACGATTAAATCAATCGCATCACGCCATGAATCCCAGATTCACCGGATACCCTGCGCCGCCAAAATGCCCGATGTTGGGCAAAACGGTCGGCAACTCGGTATCAGACACACCAAACCAGCTCGCCAGTGTGGCAGCGTACTGGTCAACCGATGTGCTGGGCAGCAAGCGGCCTTGTCCCACATGCCACTGGTCGGCAGGGTTGTAATTGCCTGCGCTGTCCTTGGTGTTACCGACGCTCACTGGCGGTGCAGTGCCGTAAAACGCTTGGCCTTTGACCGCGCCGCCCACGACAAAATGGTGGCCGCCCCAACCGTGGTCTGAGCCGTCACCATTGGATGCCAGAGTGCGGCCAAAGTCTGACGCTGTGAAGGCGGTGACTTGATTGGCCACGCCCAGCTCCACGGTGGCGTCATAAAACGCCGTCATGGCCGCGCTGACTTTGCCCAGCAAGCCACCGTGGTCGCGGATCAGGTTGTCATGCAAATCAAAGCCACCGATGGACACCAGAAACACTTGACGGCGTGCGCCGAGAGTGGCTCGACCTTGAATCAACCTTGCCACCATTTTGAGCTGCGCGCCCAAACTGTCGGTTGGAAAAGCAGTGGTGAGGGATGTTTGTGTAAGCGCGGAGTTGATCGAGGTGTACGCCGCCATGGCACGTTTGGTGATGGTGTTGTAGTCGTCCTCCAGCAGATGGCTGCTGGGCTGCTGGATGAGGGTGTTGATGGCGTTGCTGACCGCACTGGAGCCATAGACACTGCTGGTGGCTGCGTTGATTTTGATGGCTCCGCTGGTGCTGAGTTGATACTGCAAGGCAGTGTTGCCTGACAAATAGACCGCATTGCCAGTGACCGACATGCAGGTGAAGGTGGCGTTGCTGTTTTGCCCAGCTTGCAAAGCCATGTCGCCGACACGGCCCCCCAGCCCACGCGGGAACCTTCTGGTGACGACGACTGCCAAATGGATTGTTGGTCGTTGTGTGAAAACAGTTGTGGTGGTCTGGGATAGCTCACCCGGTCGGCGCTGTTGTATTGGGCACGGGTCAACGGCATCACCAGCGGGCCCACATTGAACTGCACGGCCGCATGACCCGTGTTGAACAAGCCCGCCAAGCCGGTCATGGTGGGGTGCAGAGCGAACTGGCGGCTGACGCCCAGACTGTCCATTGGCGCCACAGTAGGGTTGAGCAAGGTGGCCGCCAGATCGGCCTTGCCCAATGCAATGCCCCCAGCTGCCTGCCCTGCGCCACCACCCCGGATGGCGCTGTATTGCGCGTAGCTGGCATCGTCATAGGTGACCACGGTGTTGGCATAGTCGTTGCCGCCATAAAGAAACACGCAGACCAACGCTTTGTAGTCGTTGCCCGGCGCGTTGAAGGCGGCTGCCTCACTCATGGCGGCCAGGTTCAGTGCCAGGGGCAAGGCCGTGCCCGTCATGGCCAGTTGGCCTGAGCGGCGCAAGAAGTCCCGGCGGGTGAAAGAGGGCAGTGAAGGGGTGTGCATGGTCAACCTCCTATTTTTGAATGAGGTAATTGGCGCTGGCCAGCACCATCAACACAGCGGCATAGACACGATTTTTTTTAACGGTGTCGGTGCTGGTGGCCGTGACGGGCGTGGCGTTGAGTGCTGTCACGAACAGCGACTGGGTGGCCGCGCTGAGTTGTCCTGCGCATAGCACGGTGTTGAGACGTTGCACCAGCGCTGTGGCATCGGTCACCAAAGCCAGTTCGTCGGTGTAGCTGGCCTTGATTCTTTGTAAGTTCAGGCCTTTTTGCAGAACAACGGCCATGAAGTTGAGGTACCCCCCAACACTGCCTTCATTGACCAGCTGAAACTCGGGTGCTACTGAGCCCGTGCTCAGCGAGCTGGTGGGTGGTACATAGCCGGGCCTGAAAAAATTGAATACTGAGGGCGAACGCAGGGGGCTTTGGCTCAGTTTTGAGCCGGGATCGCTCAGGTCGTCAATGATCCATTTGTCATCGGATGATGTGACTCCAAATGAACGTGCCCACTGCACGAACCTCAGCATGGGTTCACGCAACTTGCCAAACGATGGGTCGGTCAAACCTGCAGGGCTGCGCGCTTCGTCGTCCACCAATATGGCCAGCCACACGGCCGCCAGGTCACCCCGAATGCCTTTGCCATTGCCTGCAAAGACCGAGGCCACCCGCTGTACATAAGCCGGGCTGGGGTTGCTGGTGACCAGGCGCTGGATCATTTGCTTGCAGAAAAAAGGCGCGCCTACGACCAAATTCTCGACCAGGTATCACGTCCATTGATGACGGCCATCCGCGACCGGGTTGAATTTGCACCGGTACAGACCACGTATTCCGACGGCGTGACCTCCAACTTTGTCTTTGAAGCCCAGGACCTGGCCATACCGACCAGGCGCTATCCTGATCTGGGTGCGCACGTGGTATACCTGTCCAAGGTGATTGCTCGCACACGCACCGAACAGATGCGCGAGTATTCCAAATACTTGCGTTGGCATCAGCGCGCACGCTCTACCATCAAAGAGGTGGTTGAGATGCCAGACCATCAAGCAGATCGGCTCCTGCGATCCATGTAACAAAATGAGGATCAGTTGAGCAACGTATTGGCCAAAGAAATGTCGGTGCTGACCCAGCCAGGCGTATGGGAGGCACTGGTGGACGCAACCAGGCAAGTGTTCAAGGCCGATGAGGGTGTGAACCCTGAAGTGGTCAGTCGATACCGGTCAAACTAGGTGCAACTGCGATGCCGCCTGATGCGAATTCAATGCCTTTTTGTTTTAACGACCATGTTCAACAAGGACACCCCAAAGCATGAAACATGCGTGCACTCCGGGGTTCGACAGATATCACCCTCCAGTCGTCCCGAACCCCAATGAAATCAACGGGCTTCACCGCTTAAAATCAAATCCTGTAATGGCGCGATTATAGGTTTTAGTCACAATTTGTCTGTGAAGCCATGTGATACAGTAGTGGCGTGTTCATCAAACTCACCCGTCGAGGCCCCAATCGCTACGTCCAGCTCGTAGAGGCGTACCGTGATGCTGCTGGTAAACCCAAGCAGCGCACCGTTGCCAACTTGGGGCGACTCGACCAACTCAACACCGAGCTCAATTCAGTTATCACCGGTTTACAGCGCGTCACCGGACAAACGCCGACTGCCCCCGTGGCTGCGGTTGTACCACCCACCTTGAGTTTCGATGCCGCACGTGACTTTGGCGATGTCTGGACGCTCACAGAGTTGTGGAACGCTTTGGGCTTTGATGGCCTGCGTGCGGTGTTTCGCCCCACCCGCCACAGCATTGATGTCGAAGCCCTGATCCGGGTCATGGTGTTCAACCGCCTGTGTGACCCCAACTCCAAACTGGGCGTGCTGCGCTGGCTTGAAACCGTGGCTTTGCCAGGCACTTCCCTGCAGTCAATTGACCACCAGCACCTGCTGCGCGCCATGGACACGCTGGTGGATCACAAGGCAGAAGTTGATAACGTCATGGCCAGTTTGTTACGTCCTCTGGTCGACCAAGACTTGGCCATGGTGTTTTATGACATGACTACCATTCGCGCAGCCGGTCTGTCTGAGCAAGAAGGAGATTTACGCCGCTATGGCATGGCCAAAGTGGGT
>Ga0210037_1002064_pt1 | contig 11132 bp, 10 predicted proteins | sample CryGey08umfilter_3_FD_185451 | JGI IMG/M metagenome (GOLD analysis project Ga0210037, IMG submission 185451) | Groundwater microbial communities from aquifer in Utah, USA - Crystal Geyser 4/9/14 0.8 um filter (SPAdes) (version 3) | ecosystem: Environmental > Aquatic > Deep subsurface >...
GAGTAGGGGCCCGTAGTTCACCGGTAGAATGCGCCCATGGCATGGGCGAGAAAAGGGTCCAATTCCCTTCGGGTCCACAAAATATTGTACACAGTAGAAGAGACTACCGTATATTGGCAGAGGGGGTTGATTCGGTGTTTGTGGGGGGAATTAACTTCTCAAGAGACTTTATTTCTTCCTGAATCTTGGGATAATCTTCCGATGTTGTGCTCGTATATTGCTGGCCAGCTTTGAGGTACTGCAAGGCCAGAGGATATTCCTTTTTGAATTTATAGATAGCCGACATGTTGTAATAAGGGATATCCCAGTTTTGTTTGAGCTCAATTGCTTTGCTCATGAGTCTTAAGGCCTGCTCGGTGTCTCCTAGATTGAAGAAGAGGATACCAAATTGGAGATGAAGACGGGGATTTGTCGGGTCTAGAATTATGGCTTGATTGAGATGAGCTACCGCAAAGTTTTCGGCTCCGTCAGCGCTGCCTATAAAAGATTGGTAAATATCGGCCAGGTTTTCGTACGAGTTTGCGTTATACGGGTTCAGGGTGGCGGCTAGGCGACCGGCATCGATAGCTCGTTGCATGTAATCGGTGGCATTTTTCTTCTCCTCTGCGGTAGCATCCTTTTTACTGAGAAGACTGAGGGCGAGAGCTTTATAAAATTGTGAAAGGGATAGAGTATAATTGCTGTTGAATGGATTCAGCTGGGCGGCGTTCACTGCCTTAAGATAAGCCCCGGTAGAGTTTGTTTTGACCATGATTCCTGCTTGCCTGGCGGACACAGAGGCGGTGTAGGCCGGAATAGCATAGAACCAGTAAAGGGATAATAATAGTATGGAAGAAAGCGTCATTATCCAAGGAAGGACAAAGCCAGTGGGAGAAAATCGACGATCATCGGGAATATCGTGATAAATATTTTCCGGTTCTGATTTGGCTGAGATACTGAAGTTTAGGTCTTTGACGTCTTTGAAATTAAGAAGTTTGAACTCGAGCGTGATAGCGATAAGAGAAACAAAACCGAGAACTAAGGAAACTATTCCGATGGGGATGAAAACGAAACTAATGAGGGTGGAAAAAAGAGTGAGGATCATGAAAATAAATGAAGGGTTATCGAGGTTGGCCGATCGATGCTTGATTGAAAGAATTATGGGTCTGCTAAATGAAAAGAGAAAAGCAAGCGCTCCCACGATACCGGTGGTGGAAATTAGAGTCAGTAGAAAACTTCCTGATTCGACGAAGCGGAGGTTCCACAACGTATTGTCTAGGTTTAGATAGCTTGGTCGAAGACGAGTAAAAACAGCGGAATAGTTTTCTGGTCCGAAACCGAGGAGAGCTGTTTGCCAATTTTTGAAAGTATCGATGGCAATAGACCAGCTAGCACGATAAGGAAGTAGAACGATAACCGGTTGGCCGCTTTGAGGCAGAAGCAGGGTAATGTTAATGAGGCTGGCAATAATCATAAAGGTAGCCGAAGCAAAGAGAAGGGATTTGGTAAGCCAGCTCTTAGTGACGATTAGATACCCAATGGTGGAGATTAGGATGGGTAGGGTAAAGGCGAGGGCTGGAAGAATGCCTCCGGTAAGATTAAAAAACTGGTTGCTTAAGAGATCTGAAGGAACAAACTTTGAAAGTAAATTGAAACGTTGAAGAAGGGTGAACAAACTAAGTATTATTGCCGAAGAGATCAATCCAAAAATAATTGAATTTATCAAAGCGCGGTTTTTTTGTGAAGAAGTTGAAGTGATAAAAATGATGGAAAGGGCGGTAATGATGGCGGTCTGGCCAAAAAGAGAGACGTGCTTGGTGGGACTGAGCCAGATAGAAGAGATAATATTAGCCAGTGTTAAAATGACCAAAGGGAGCAGAGAGGGTGAAGTGGTGAAGGTGAGCTTGCCTCTAGTAAGACTACGGACACACCAGGCAATCAGAGAAAGGCTAGCCAGAAAACTGACTAAATAAAGTTTGTTGAAATTAAAAAAATCGGTAGTAATGGGCAAGAAGAAAAGCGGCACCAGGAAAGCTAGAATAAGTGGCACATATCTTAATATTTGGGTAGAGATTTTGTCTAGCATTTGGCGCATACAAAGATTTTAGGGATTTACAATGTAATAGTCAATGTACCGTACCGTGTCAGATGGAGTGTTGACGGAGAGGGACATCTGTCCCTCTTGTTTGCTTTTGACAGAGTAGATAGATTGGTCGTCAGGGCGAGGTGTCAAGTATATTTGACTAGTAGTTTTGATATCCTGATCAATCACAGAAACTTCGGTCAAACCCGCAGAGATGGTCGCGGTCTTATCCGCGATATTGTTGGCACTTTCGGGAAGAACGCTTGATGGGGTCGAGGCGGGAGCCTCTTGAGGCGCGGCTATTAGGGGGAGTTCGGAATGATTGTTTATTGGTTGTTGGATGGGAGTTGCGGATGGCGTAGGTGATTGACTTAAAATACCTTGAGGTAGAGGGGAAATGAGAGAGCCGGTAGGTTGGGAAGATAAATAACCGAGAACGATAAGAGTGGTGGGGATGAAAAAGAAGGCGCAAGAAGCCACGACAATGGCGACGGATATGGCCGAATGTCCCTTAGGGGGAACAGTGTTGGTAAACTCGATGATCACAGTTTTATTTTAGCACTTTATAAACAATCTTTATTATTTTGGGAATAAAAAACGCCCCTGCGAATGCAGGGGCGGGGGAAACTAGAGTGGTGTGGATGGAATTACCAGGACTTGAGCCACTCGATGAAGTTGTGCCAGTAAAGGCTGCCACCGAAGTCGGGGGCACCATCGACTTTGATATAGCGAACTGACAGATACGGCTGGTTGTTGCGCGCGTAAGCCGTGATAGTAACGCGCTTTCCTGGAATGGCTGCTGCAGCGTTTTTGGAATCGCCTGTGGCCAGAAGCCAGTAGGACTGGTTGTCGTCGCTTTGGACGTTGATGAGGCGCGAACCGCCGGACTCGTCGTTGACCCATTCGTTGGACAGAACTACACCGGTGACGGTGATGTCATTCGCGGTGTTGCTGACTGCCAAATCTTCTGCCGCCTTCGATCGGATTTTCATGTATTCGTTGAAAGCTCCTTGGAAGGTATCGGCTAGAGCATAGTCTGCATCGTTTTCGGCACGATCGAGGGCCACAAAACCGAAGCCGGAAATGCCGACATTGCCTTTGACATCTTTGTCAGTGAAGATACAGTAAACGGTGTTTGTCGGATTGTTGGGGTCCGTGGTGGCGATCGCATGCAACTCGCACTCGTCCACCGTCAGTTCCGAGTTGCGGATCTTTTTGGAGAGAGAAGCGAATTTGTCTTTGATGCTTTCGACCGACTTACCGGTCAGGGGGAAAATGTATCCCTTGCCGGTGCGAGCATTGACGGTGATAAGCTGGGTTATGGATGGATCCGCGCCCATACCGGTCACCGTTATCTGATACTCGATACCGTTGGGTGTAATGACCTCATTGTAGGAGTCGATCTGCACCTGCCCGTTGCTGTTTGGAGTACAGGACTTGTGGTTGGCGAACTTACCCCAAAGTTTGACTTGTTCCACCACCCAGTTGAGGGGATAGACGCGATCGAGGTAAGGAAGTTTGGTGGGGACGTCGGCGAGTGCGATGAACTCACCTTGGCTAGTGGTTGGGTCGAAGTGATACACTCCGACAGGTTGGACCGATTTGTAGCTGACGACATGAGCCATCAGGGTACCGGAATAGGAGGGGTCCAAAATCTCGTTCACTTCCATCCCGTCCATATCTTCGATACGGAAGTTACTCCCCAGCAGATAGTTGAAATAGACCTTGCGGTCCAGATCTTTGTTGAAGAGGCCGTCTTTGACGTAGACCATGGAATAGCCACGGCGGAAGTCGGCTTGCTGGGTATTGTCGATGGCGTTGACCAAAATGTAGCCCGGAACAGTGCCACCAGCGTTGCGAAACCCGAGTGCATGGGTAACCTTGAGGTCGACAATGTAGGTTGGGATATCGTTGACGTTCGTGAGGTAGGTTTGATTGGGTTGTAAATAATTACCAATCGCGACGTTCTCACCACCGCTAAGTTTGTTGCCCGCTTTGGTAAGGGCCGCACTGGCCGGAACTTTGATGATCTGGTCTAGGGAGGTAGCATGGAAAACCATGCTTTCCGGGGCTGGTTGCAGATCCAGCTGGCTGTATTGGGCTTTGATCCCAGCATCATCACACCAGCGAGGGGTTGTGCCCATAGGAATGACGATACCGGTGGAGACGAAGAGCAGAACTACAACAGTGATGCCGGTGATGACACCGTTCATGGTTTCTTGACTCGCACCGGCAATGGCACTCGGGATGATCGGGATGATCAAGTTGATGTAGATTATCAGCAGATACCCGGTCATGAAGTGGGTAAAAGGCACGGTGATCAACCAGATGGCGATCCAGTTGACGATCAGAGCGAGTACGCCGGTGATCGTGAGGGTAGTGCCGAGGCTGTTGTTGCGGCCGTTCATCAATTCGTAGATGAAGCCGGCCACGAGTGCCAGGGCGGTAAAACCAAGGATGTACAAGGTAGTCGACATTGAGTTCTCCTTTTAGTAACTGAGGCTGAGGTCCTCGTTGGGGGTGATGATGACCGGCAAGCTATTTTGAGCTGCCGGCAGATCTACAAGATTGGCCTGCGCCATCGCTATCCGCCAAACTCGCCCAGTTTCGTCAACAACATAGACGTAGTCCCATTGGCCTTCGATTATGAATGGCTGATAGATATTGAGGAAGTAGTGCTCGCCATTTATCTTCAATGCGACAGTGGTACCAGAGACGGATGCCTCGGTTAGACCGAAGGGCCGAAACTGTATCCAGACTTTTCGGTCGAAAACCAAGGAGTCGGTGCGATATTTTGCCTGACCGTTGGTGAGAAGAGCCAAGTTGATGACATTGGTTTGTTCTCGTAATCCCAGTGCCTCTTGCGAGGTGAGCCACTGTCCGTCCAGCCAAGGATTGGATGAAACGTTGGGTGTGACAGTGATCGAGATAGCCGTGGGGACAGTATTCCGAAGGGCAGGGTTTGAGTCTCGTAGATCCGAATTGCGATAGAAGAACCAGAAATAGGCGAACCAGACAACAAAGGCAGCCACAGTGAGGACCGTAAACCCAGCGACGAGTTTGTAGCCCAGAGTGCCATAAGCTTGTTGTTTGAAGGTCCGCTGTGGCGGAGTGTAGTACTCCGGAGACCGTGCGGTGGCAGGCATGTAAACATACCGATCCACAATCATGGTCCGAACTTCAGGCTGAAGACGTTTGGGCTTGGGTCCGCCACAGGCGGGACAGGCACCAATGTCGGTCAGCTTTTCGAAAATATTGCCACAATAGCGGCATTCGAACATGGGGAATTACCTCCTTTTGCGTTCTCTAAGTTGTAAAAGAACGATAGAATTCGTACTTTGATATTATACACCGATGATTACTATAAGTCATAAACCACCCGATGGGTTGGGTGGTTTGGGGAGAAAATTTGCCTATTCGCGGAGGTATAGTTTGTTTTGTGTATACCGGGCGACGTATCTGGCGATCGAGCCAAGGAGAAAGAAGATCAGAAATTTGATCTGGAAAATAGTCCAAAAGAGGTGGAAGAGAGCCTGTTGGAGACCGGTAAGGGCAAAAAGTCCCTGTTTTGGTGTATAATGGGCATATGAATACTATACAGTCTCAACTAAAGTTGAATTTACCTATGCCGATGAAGATACATGCGGAGGATAGAGCCAGCGCCTTTGGAATGACGATGGCTGCGTATATCAAACATTTGATAGCCAAAGATATCGAGGAGCTGGAGAAGAAGCACAATTTGTGGGCTGACGAGGCTAGGGCAGAGTATAAAGCTGGAAAGACAAAAGCGTTGAGCTCAAAAGAAGATATTGATGAGTTTATGAAACAGTTTTCAAAATGAGGGTAGTCCTCTTTAATGAAGTCTATTAGCGGTATGGAATTAGCAAGGGAACGCTGGAGTGAGAACTTAAGGAAGATTAAGCCGGAGATAAAAAGCTTGTATTACAAGGGCAAGATCGACTTGCTGTTGGATGAGAGTCCGAAGCTCGCAATTGTGGGGTCCAGACGGATGACGGAGTATGGCCAAAGGGTAATTGAGAAATGGATGCCTATGCTGGTCGAGCGAGGTGTGACGATCGTGTCCGGCTTTATGTACGGGGTAGATCAGACGGCGCACCAGACCTGTATTGAGAATGGAGGGAAGACGATTGCCGTTTTGGGGTGGGGTATTGACTGGCCGGTATCTAGGGAGGACGAGGATTTGTACCAGAAGATATTAGAAAACAACGGTTTGATGGTGTCTGAGTATGAGGGGGAGACGGCTCCATTGCTATGGTTTTTCCCTCAGAGAAACAGGATTGTGGCCGGGATTTCGGACGCTGTACTGGTAGTGGAGGGGTCGACGAAATCCGGAAGCATGATTACGGCGCGTCTGGCTAATAGATTTGGTAAGAAGCTTCTGGCTTTACCGGGGCAAGTGACCAGCCGAGTGGCGGAGGGGACAAATGGTTTAATCAGAGACGGAAAGGCTAAAGCGGTCACGACTGCAGAAGAAGTTCTGAAAGAGATGGGACTATTACCTGGTCAGTTGAAGCTAAAAATTGAGGATATTGACGATCCCATGTTATCTCTGTTGGCCGATGGGGAGAGGTCAGTAGATGAGCTATCGAGACTACTTAAAATAAATGTGTCTCAGGTGCTGGGCAAGCTAACTGAGCTGACACTGTGTGGGATGGTGACTGAGGCTGGGGGAAAGTACCGGGCGGTATGAAAAACGCCCCCGATTTATCGGGGGCGTTTATGAACGATCAAAGTGGATGAGATTCCACCTTCCTTCTTCGAAACGAAGGTGAGCCAGTCCTCCGTGCCTTAGGAAACTGCTTTTGGCTAGTTCAACAACGAGTAGGGAATTGTACCACAAAGGAGGCTGGGTTGCAAGTATATAGGATATGTTCGAGATCGTGCTTGTTGACGTGAGTGTTGTTATAAGCTAAACTTCACTAGTTTACAAGGTTCGAGATCTTTGACAATAAGGAGGTCAAGATGAAGCGATTTCGATTTATTGTTTTGCTTGCGATAATCATTTTGGCCCTCACAAGTTGTATACCCGGAGAAATGGGGACCATCTTATTTACATCACCTTCGTTTGGTCAGATCATCTCGGATGATTTTTTAGAGGATTCTCCCACCATTCCTTTGGTGGTTAGCTCTACTTTTCAGATAGATAAGGCGGTGCAATTTTACGTCAACAAACAAGAATCATTTTCATGTTTGGTGAAAGCCAATGCAATTGACCAAGAATGTCCACCCGTGACCCTGACGGTGCCGGGTGAATATACAATTACGGCCGAAACTATTCTTCTGGATGGTACCATTACTACCAGTGAAGTTCAATTTAGCTGGATACCCCAAGAAACGGGTACCATTTTGTTTATCTCTCCGATTCTGAACGAAGTTATTCGGGATGGTTATCGAGGAATACTTTCTCAGGATATTTCAGTGAGGATGAGCTCCACTTTCCGAAGGGACAAAATCGTTCGGTACGGTGTGGATGGTCATGCAAAGGATGCCTTTTGTTTAGTCAAAGCCAATGCAATTGACCAAGAATGTCCGCCCGTGACCCTGACGGTGCCGGGTGAATATACAATTACTGCTGAGACGGACCTGCTGAATGGTTCCGTTGACTCCAGTAATGTTAGTTTTAAATGGGAACCATATACCAATCTGGATAGGATAATGATCGAGATAGGTTGGTCCAATGATCCGATCAGGGGCTATCTGGTAGCTTTTGGTATTCTTGTTTTCATCATAACCGCGATAACCGGCTTGATAACTAAAGATAGGGCAAAAATTGCGCTTTCGGGAACGATCGTTGTCGCTGCATCAATTTTAGCCGCGTGTTTTTTGCCAACACCTGGTCTGGCGACCTCTATTTCTTGCTGGTTAGTTCCGTTTTTAATGGTAATTGGTTCAATGGCCTATTGGTGGATTCGTTATCCTCGACCGGCGTTGGTGATTGATGGTTTGGAAGATGGCTCTCAACTGATTTATAGTAGTCGCCCACGAAGGGGGGAGCCAAAAAAGACAATCTTTATTGATGAACGAACAGCCGTTATTGATGAAAATACGGTAGAGGGTGAGATTGTTTCAAGTGTACCCATTAACAAATTGGAGGTGACAGATGAATGATAGTCTGTTGAGACCGATGATGCGAGTTGCTGCTGATGAAAATGATCTATTTAAGAAAGTGCAGGGCCGTGTGGTAGTCGTTCCTCGCAGTCAGAATCCTGATTGGTTGGAGAAAACTGAAATCTCCATTGGGCAGGAAATTGAAAGAGTAGAAAGATATATCGAAGAAGGCGAGAAGCCTCTTTTGAGGACGAGGAAAGCTATCCAAACCGGCTCGTATTTCGGTGCAGAGGACGTAGAAGAGATGGGTCCTGAAGCGTTATTTAGACTTCAGAATACGTTGCTGCATTTTCAAATGGCCAGAAAACGCTACCGTTATCGTCTCCATCCCGAATTTTTGTCTTGGGTCAGGCAGGATGGCTTGCCTCGTTTCATGACTTTAACTTGGGATAGTCCAGATTTTTCGATATCAGTAACACCGGATCCATCAGGGGATTCACCGCAACACAAGTTTGATATCCGCCCTTATTTGCATCCGGACCTTGCTGTCCAATATGTTGGTGCGGTAAAAACTCTGTTAAAGTTGGCGCAAGTGAGTCGAAGTAGCAGTGTAGGCATCTCTGCTCGTTTTGCCGGATCAATTCCATTAACTACGAAGCGGAAAATGGAGAAAGCTTTAGAGTCCGGTTTGTTCGATACTGATCATCTCTATATTGCGTCTATCGGTCCGGATGTGTGGTCCATGCAAAAAACTCCGCGTGTGAAAAAGGACCCAATTGTCTTTGGCGGTGTGGCCGGACCAGGCAACGTGTATCAATTTTATATGATTGACATCTTTGATCCGACTTCAATTGAAAAGGCCGCTGCAGAAATGTATTTGCATGATTTTCCTGGCAGAGCTTAAGTTTCTGAAACCCCCGCCATCAGCGGGGATTTTCTTGGTTGAGTATCATCCTATAGTGACAGACATACTTGAGTGTGGTATCATTTGGGCATAAGTAGATCGTTCGCGCCGTTCTTGAAAATAAAGGAGTATAAGATGGAGTTTTTTGTTACAATTTTTGTCGTTGGTTGGTTTTGTTCGACGGCTATGGTGGCCACTAATGGTGGGTATAATGTGGTTTACCGGGGCGATGTATGTAGCTGATAAGATGAAATCCAAATAAGAGAGAATAGGAAAAGTGTTTTGGCCTCAAGGAATAGGGGCCTTTTTTTATGGCATTTTTGTGGTGAAGGTGAAATACTGAGTAATGCTGGCGAGAATTGAAAGTGTCGCTTGTGTAGGACTGGAGAGTTTTTTGGTGGAAGTAGAGGTAGATGTAGCCGAGAAAGGGTTCCCGGGATTTAGCATTGTCGGTCTGCCGGACAAAGCGGTGGCCGAGGCGCGGGAGAGAGTGAAAACGGCTCTGGTTAATAGCGGCTTTGCTTTTCCTCAGAAAAAAATTATTGTCAATTTGGCTCCGGCGGATCTACCCAAAGAAGGTTCGGCTTATGATCTGCCGATTGCAGTGGGGATATTGGTGGCGAACGGAGATATACAGTGTCATTGCGAATCTCGTACGCGAGCTGAAGCAATCTCCGATGTTGAGTCTCGAGATAATAGTTTGGTTGAACCCTCAAACGCGGGGATTGCTTCGGTTCGGAATACCGAAACTCGCAATGACGGGGTGGTGGAGGGGTTGTTTTATGGAGAGCTGTCGCTTGATGGTGGATTAAGACACACAAAAGGGACATTATTGGTGGCTTTGTATGCCAAAAAAGAACATAAACAGAGAATCTTTCTACCGGTGTTGTCGGCTAACGAAGCGGCTGTGGTTAAAGGTATAGAAGTTATACCGGTAAGAAATTTGAAAGAACTAATTTTCCATTTGATGGGAGAGAAGAAGATTGAACCGCTGAAGAAAATAGAGATAAAAAGTTTAGTGGAGGCCGCTTTGCCTGAATTTGATATGGCAGACGTGGTAGGACAAGAGACCGCTAAGAGAGCATTGATAATTTCTGCCGCCGGAGGGCACAATATTCTGATGTCAGGCCCTCCCGGATCGGGGAAGACGATGTTGTCGAGAGCACTACCCGGAATTATGCCCCTCATGAGCGAGGAAGAAAGTATGGAAGTGACGAGAATTTATTCGGCGGCTGGACTGATGACAGCCGGAGAAGCCGTAGTAAGACGTCGACCATTTCGCTCCCCACATCATTCGACCAGCATGGCGGGACTGATTGGTGGAGGAAGCAGACCAGTACCGGGTGAAGTGTCTTTAGCTCATCTCGGGGTATTATTTTTGGATGAAATGGCGGAGTTCCCCCGAAGTGTATTGGAATCGATGAGACAGCCGATGGAAGATGGGAAAGTGGAAATATCGAGGGTGGCAGGGAGAGTAGAGTACCCGGCATCTTTCCAGTTGGTGGCGGCGGTGAACCCTTGCCCTTGCGGTTATCTAGGACATCCGACGAAAGAATGCAAATGTTCAATGAGAGAAATTGAAAGATACAAAAGAAGAATCAGTGGACCGATTTTGGATAGAATTGATTTGCATATAAATGTCCCGGCGGTAGAAACGGAAAAGATTTTAGGGACGGTCGAAAAAGGGGAGAGTTCAAAAGACATTCGAGAAAAAGTGATGATGGCGAGAGTGAAACAAAGTGAAAGATTGTTAAAGTTTGGGATTTTTTGTAATTCCCAGATGAAAAATAAACAAGTAAAAGAGTTTTGTCGATTGGATATTGATGGTGTTCACATACTACGTCTGGCGATGGAAAAGTTTGATTTGTCGGCGCGGAGCTACTTCCGAGTTTTGAAAGTAGCTCGGACGATAGCCGACCTAGAGAGGAGTGAGTCGATTTTGGCTGGGCACATAGGTGAGGCATTGCAGTACAGAGAAAGGGTGTTCTAGGCATAGTGGCATATAATCGGAGTGTTTAAGGTCAGTAAAGCCAGCTTTGATCGAAAACATTGGTTGTCGCTAAAAATTGAACGTATTGCTTAGATTTGAAGATTCCC